>ERZ1034901.2486-NODE-2486-length-11658-cov-9.090063_pt1 | contig 11658 bp, 12 predicted proteins | sample MGYA00520628_ERZ1034901 | MGnify/ENA primary metagenome ERZ1034901 (study PRJEB33766, sample SAMN09781783) | gut metagenome | biome: gut microbiome | host: Homo sapiens | place: Madagascar | study: EMG produced TPA metagenomics assembly of the PRJNA485056 data... | reverse complement strand
GTGGACAGGAAGATGATGGTACCTGCCTTGATGATGTAGCCCTTCACGCGCTCCCACATCGAGAGCAGGATGTTCTTCACGCCCGGCATGTGGTACTGCGGAAGCTCCATGATAAACGGCGTGGTCTCGCCGGCGAAGAGCTTGGTCTTTTTCAGCATGATGCCGGAGAGGATGATCGCAATGACGCCCATGAAGTAGAACATCGGGGCGACATACCAGGTGGCGTCAGAATTGCCGGACGCGATCGCGCCGAACACGAGGGCGATGATCGGCATCTTCGCGCCGCAGGGGATCATGGTGGTGGTCATGATCGTCATGCGGCGATCCTTCTCGTTCTCGATCGTCTTGGTTGCCATGACGGCGGGCACGCCGCAGCCGGAAGCGATGAGCATCGGGATGAAGGATTTGCCAGACAGGCCGAACTTGCGGAAGATGCGGTCCATGATGAACGCGACGCGGGACATGTAGCCGCACAGCTCCAGGAAGCCAAGGAGCAGGAAGAGGATGACCATCTGCGGGATGAAGCCGATAACGGCGCCAACACCTGCGACGATGCCGTCCATGACGAGCGACTGGAGCCACGGGGCGACGTCGGCTGCCTCAAGGGCGTTGCCGATGATAGCGCCAAGACCCGGGATCCACAGGCCCCAAGAACCATCGGAGGGGTCGGGCTCTTCGACTTCGAGAGCAGCCTGGTAATCGGCGAAGGTGATCGCCTGCTCCTCGACCTCGCCGTCGTCGCCTTCGACTTCCATCGTGGCAACAGCGTGCTTGGCCTGGGCCTCTTCATCGAATGCCGCAATCGTGGCCTGGGCGTCGTCGTACTCGGCAACGGCGTCCTTATACTCGGCCACAGCGTCGGCGTCGGTGGCGTCTTCGGGGGCCTCGGGCTCGGCCAAAGCCAGCGCGTCGAGCACTTCTTGGGAGTCATCGGAGGGAAGGCCGGACACCTCGTCCTCGCCGAGGATGTTCTCAACGTAGGCAGTGACCTGCGCCTGGGCGTCTTCGTACTCAGCCGTGGCCTCGTCGAACGCCTCGCCGCCGGTATAGAGCCAGCCGTCGCCGGAGATGCCGTCGTTGGCCCAGTCGGTCACAACGCCGCCGCCGACAGAGACGGCCAGCCAGTACACGAAGAACATGATGACGATGAAGATCGGCAGGCCGAGGAATCGGTTCGTGACGACGCGGTCGATCTTCTGGGTGGTGGACATGCCCTTGGTCGACTTCTTCACCGTGTCGTCGACGACGCCGGCAATCTCGTCGTAGCGGGCGGAGGTGACGATAGACTCTGCGTCATCGTCGAGCTCGGTCTCGAGCGCGTCACGGATGGCGTCGATGGTTTTCTTGTCGGCAGCCGTAAGCTTCAGCTGCTCGATCGTGCGGTCCTCGTTTTCGAGCACCTTGATGGCGAACCAGCGCGCGGTCGCCGGAGTGACCTTCGAACCCAGAACGTCGATGATCTTGGCGAGCGCCGTCTCGACCTCATCGGAAAAACGCAGCTCGGGCGCGGCGGGCACGCCCTTCTTGCCGAGCTCCATCGCGGTCTTCATGACGTCGTCCATGCCGCGGCCTTTAAGCGCCGAGGTGGGGACGATCGGGCAACCGAGTTCGCGGGAGAGCTTGTCGACATCGATCTTGTCGCCGTTTTTCTCCACGAGGTCCATCATGTTGAGGGCGATGACCACAGGCAGGCCCAATTCGAGGATCTGCGTGGTCAAATACAGGTTGCGCTCCAGGTTGGTCGCGTCAATGAGGTTGACGACGACGTCCGGGTCGCCATCGAGGAGGTAGTCGCGCGCGACGATTTCCTCAGGCGAATACGGGGAGAGCGAATAGATGCCGGGAAGGTCGGTAACCGTGACGCTTTTGTCTTTGGTGTACTTGCCTTCCTTCTTTTCAACGGTAACGCCCGGCCAGTTGCCAACGTATTGGTTGGCGCCGGTCAGGTCGTTGAACATGGTTGTCTTACCGCAGTTCGGGTTGCCGGCAAGAGCAATGCGAATTCCCATGATCTACCTTTCCAAATCGAACATGTCTGACTTTGCTGCTTCGCCGAAACGACGGCGCCCTAAAGGGTCGGTGCGGTCGCTTCGATAAGTTAGAACTGTCTAACCGCCAAGCAAAGAAAAAGGCCCCAAAAGGCCTGTTCGCGCTACTGAACGAGCACGCTTTCGGCCTCGCTCTTGCGCAGCGAGAGCTCGTACCCGCGAACGGTGACCTCGATGGGGTCGCCTAAAGGCGCCACCTTGCGAACGTACACCTCGACGCCTTTGGTGATGCCCATGTCCATGATGTGGCGCTTGAGGGCACCTTCGCCCACAAGGCGGCGCACCGTGGCGGTCTCGCCGATGGCGACATCGCGCAGCGTCTTGTCCTGACCTGCTTCTGCCATAGCTTCTCCTCCTTTTCCTTCCTGCCTCAAAAGTCGTCCTGTCGCCGCAGCTTTCCGCGCAGTTGCGGAAACGGACGCAATGCGCCCTTTGCTGCGGCTTTAGCTTTTCACGGGGCTGCCGCACTCTCCTTTGCGGAAAGTGTGCCCGCCCACGAAAACTAACGGGTGATGATGCGCTGCGCGACCTGCTTGTTCAGTGCGACCTGCGCACCTTTGACCTCGACGATGAAGTTGCCCGCCTGCTCGGAGACGACCTTCACTTCAGCGCCGGCGACAAAGCCGAGGTTCTCGAGATGATGAAGCACGTCGCCCTTTTCGCGCACCTTGACGATGGTGCCGACCTCGCCCGTCTTCATGAACGTGAGCGGCATCTGCGCCATGGAGGGGCCCGCGCTGGTCGCACTGGTCATGTTGTTTTCCACTGCCATCGCATTCTGCATCGTTCCCACCTCATCTTTCTTTGCTAACCGTGGTTAACAATAGTCCATCATAAGCCAGCCGAGGGCAGATTGGAAGCCTTGGCAAACTTTATGTTTCCCCTGGCTAATAATCTCCATAATTCACCGAGGTTAATTTCTCGTTACGGGTCGAACGCGCGGCGCACAAGGGGAGAAAAAGCGAGAATAATGCTTGAATTGCATAAAAATGCGGATAATTCTCCCGCAAGATGTTTTCGCAGATAGTATAGTGAACATGACTTATCTGAACCGGGGAGGTTGCAATATGGAAGACAACTTCGATTCGACGGCGAGCGCAGGCGAGAACCGCTACTCCGACACGCGCGGGCTTGCCAGAGAGCCTGTCCTTTTCACCAAGGCGGTCATCGACGGCCTGGCGCATGGGGGCGGCCTCTATGTTCCCGCGCGGGTGCCCTCGCTTTCGCTTGACGACATCTGCGGCCTGGCCGAGCTGCCCTATGCGAAACGCGCCGCCGCGATCTACCGCGCGTTCGGCGTCGATTTGCCCGCCGAGACCGTCGATTCGCTCATGGAAGGCGCCTACGGCGAGCAGTTCGACAGCGAAGACATCTGCCCCATCACCTCGCTCGACGAGAGAACGCACGTGCTGGAACTGTGGCACGGGCCCACGAGCGCGTTCAAGGACATGGCTCTGCAGTGCCTGCCGCGGTTCTTCTCCGCGAGCGCCGAGGCGCTCCGCGAGCGCGGGGAGCTCGACCACGACTTCCTCATCCTGGTTGCGACCTCGGGCGATACGGGCAAAGCCGCGCTCGAGGGTTTCAAGAACGCCGAGCATGTGCGCATCGGCGTGCTGTTCCCCGACGGCGGCGTGAGCGACATCCAGCGCAAGCAGATGGTCACGACCACCGGCGACAACGTGCAGGTGTGGGGCGTGCGCGGCAACTTCGACGACTGCCAGACCGGCGTGAAGAGCGTCTTCGGCGATGACGAGTACGCAAAGACGCTGCTCACCGAGCACAACGTGACCCTGTCGAGCGCGAACTCCATCAACTGGGGGCGCCTTATGCCCCAAATCGTATACTACATCTCGAGTTACGCCGAGCTGGTCGCGAAGGGCAAAATCGAGGCCGGCAAGCCGATCGATGTTTGCGTCCCCACGGGCAACTTCGGCAACATCCTCGCCGCGTGGTACGCCAAGCGCATGGGCACCCCGATCGAGATGCTCTACTGCGCGAGCAACGAGAACCGCGTGCTCACCGACTTCATCAACACCGGCACCTACGACATCTCCGAGAGAGATTTCGCGCTGACGCCGTCGCCGTCGATGGACATCCTGGTGTCTTCCAACCTGGAGCGCCAGCTGTTCGAGCTTTCCGGGCGCAACGCGGAAGCAGTGCGCGGTTGGATGGCCGATTTGCGCGAACGGAAGCGCTTCCGCGTGGACGCCGACACCTTCGCAGCCGTGCGCGCCGAGTTCGCGGCCGACTCCGTCGACAACGAGACCTGCCTTTCCACCATCAAGGAGGTCTTCGACGCCAACGGCTATCTTATCGACCCGCACACCGCGGTCGCCTACAAGGTCGCCGAGCAGCTGCGCGGCGAAAACCCCGTGCTCATCGCGAGCACGGCCCATTGGGCGAAGTTCGGCGACAACGTGTATCGCGCGCTTCACGGCATGGCGCCCGGAGAGCCGCTTCCCGAAGAGGCTGCTGCGCTTTCGGGATGCCAGCTCAACGAGCTGATTGCCGACGAGACCGGGCAGCACAACGTGCCCACCAACCTGGCAACCCTCGATGCAGCGTACGTGCGCTTCGAAGAGGTTATCGATAACTCGACCGAGGACATCGAGCGCGCAGCAGCGGCTTTTCTCGGCAAGACAAACTAGCAATCAGGAAACCACAGGCAAACAGAAAACCGTCGAAAAAGGGGAACCCATGAGCAAGCTTACCAACCTCACTCCATCCATCAGACTTTCCATCAAGAACCCGGACTCCGAGAGCGGATCGGTGTTCGGCCGCGGCATCGCCGATCTGTGCCTCGGCGTGCGTGAGAAGGGCTCGCTCAACGCCGCCGCGAAGAGCATCGGCATGGCGTACAGCAAGGCCTGGCGCATCATCAAGGAGACCGAAGCAGCCCTGGAAATCCAGCTGCTCAATCGCGATGGCGCCCACGGGAGCAGCCTTACCGATGAGGGCAACAAGCTCCTCGACTCCTATCTTGAAATCGCCAAGCGCGTTCAGGAAGCAGCCGAGAAGGAATTCCACCGTCTCGTCGACTAGGCATCGGCGGCTCTCGTCCGCCCAGCTGGGGCGCATCCCGCAAAATCGACGGCAACCCGCACGCCCGCGGCGCCTTCCGGCACCGCGATATGGAGTACGAGGTCCCGCACGGGCGGTCTCGCATCCGTCTTGTTTTCTTGGCGCACGTCCACTGGGCGTGCGCCTTTCTTTTCTTCACTATCGCAGGCGAGTTTTTGCGTTTTCGCCGCGAAGGCGAGAGGTTCCTCCGGCTCGAAGTCGCCCTCGTCGGCACCGCTCTTGCCGGCGCCTCCCGCACGGGAAGAGTCGAAACGATAGAGACATCCGTAGCAGGTATCCATGTCGTCGAACACCCGCGCCTTGCACACAGGACACACTTTCATCTTGTTGGTCCTTTCCGCTCTCTTTGCGCCGCGTAGGCAGCAATCCCCACGCAATCCCCCTCCGAAAACCAATCCCCGCACTCGGCGAAGCGCTCGATAGTCGCCACCGCACGAGGACATCGCAGACGCCTCATCGGGCCCACTGCGCGATACGATTCGAGCACCACGCCGCAGCGATCGACGAACGCGATGTCGAGTTTTCGAACCATGCCGACGGTATGCACGTCGTTGCACGGCATGAGGATGAGCGACTTGCGGCATCGACACCGCAAGAGCAGCCCCCGCGCCTTCGCGGGCGCATTCGTCGCCAACATCAGCTGCGAGAAAACATCTTCTTCGGTTCCTACCATTCGCTTGTCGCGCATTGCACGACCACGCTCGCGCCCGTCCCCACGGGCACGCACGACACCATCGCCCATCGGCACACGCCCCCTTCCTTCACGAACACCGAGCATCGCTCGACGCCCGTTTTTGATTCGAACCATCCTTTGCTCGAAAGCGATGCTTTCACCTGCGCAAACGCATCGTCCGCCGAGCATGCTCGCGAAAACCCGACAACGCCGCCCTCCCGCGAAACCCGCACCGACCGTGCCGAGTCAAGCGAGAGCAGCTCATCTTCGAACCACGAAGGCAACGCTGCGATTCCCGTTCGCTCATCGGCGATCGGCGCTACTTCCCCGTCGCCGCCCACACCGGAGGCCCCGTCAAACGCATAACGTGCCTGCGATTGCGCGTCGGCCACGGCGAGCGCGCGGTCGACCTTCGATGCCGCGCCAACGGCATCGAGCACGCCGTCGACGGCGATTGCGAGAACCACGGCCCCGACGATAAGGAAAAGGGCGGCAAGCGCCCGACGCGACTGCCCCATCAGAACAACACTCCCGGTTTATAGACGTCCACCACGAGTTCCGTGGAATGTTCCAACTGAGGGAGCGACACACCGAACACGGAGGATTTCAGCCCCAGCCCGAAGAGCGTCGGGGTGAAGCGAAGCGTCGCACGAAACCGCCTTTGACCAGACGACTCCCCCGCAACCGCCACGTCGGCCTCCAGGTAATCCTTGCTTGCGATGCCCATCCCCTCCTCGACGGCGGCGAGGGCTGCGGCGCAACTCTGCTCGGAGCCCTCGCCGTAGGCAGGAGACGCCGCGGCCACGCGCACCGCGTTGCGGGCAAGCCGATCGAACGCAGCGCATTCCGAGAAGAAGAGCATCGCATTCACCGCGATGACCGCGATGGCGACAAGCACCGGAATCATGACGGCAAGCTCGATCGTCATCTGCCCGCGCTCGTCACGGCGCCAGGATGAGTATCGTTTTCTCAGGTCGTTCATTAGTGCCACACCCTTGTGCCCGTGACGCTCGCGACAGCACCCCGAACGGCGTTCGCCGCCGCGCTCACCAGCCCGCCCGTTGCCTGCCGAAGCGAGTCGGGCAGCGTGATGGTTATGGGAATCGACCCCTCGCCGAAGGGGAAATCGATTCGCACGATCTCGATCACGCCGTCTGCACCCTCGAGAGCACGCAGCGCGCTGTCTTCGACCTTGCCAACAAGCGAGTCGAATAAGCTCGCAGACGATCCCGATGACGCAAGAGCCTCGCCGCGAATCGCCTGATAGTTCGCAGAAAACGCCCCAGAATCGGACGCCGCAACATACCCTGTGCTCACGAGCACGGGCTTGAGCGCGTTGAGCTTCGCAGGCGCGAATCCCGCAGCCGAAACAGCATCCGAAAGCGCGTCCGCCGCCCATGTTCCCAAGCCGCTCGCACTTGCAAGCGGCAACGAGTCGAGCGCATGCCGGATGGCGCCATCAACCGCTTCTTGCCCGTCGCAGTATGCGCGAAGGGCACGCGACCAAAGGTCGAGGGCGAAACGCGCGGCGCCGAGCGTGGACCCTCCGTCGTCGATCAAGCCGTCAAGAAGCGATGAGATGACCGTACGCCCCTCCTCGCTTTCCTCTTCGAGCAAAGTCGCGCCGGAAACGGCAGCGCGAGCACCGAGGGATGTCGACCCTTTGACGAACGAACTCGAAAACCCCGTGTCCGCCGGTGTCGCAGCAAGGTTCACGACCATCGAGATCGCACCCTTGTAGCCTGGCGGCTTCGCGTCGATGCGCATGCTGGAAGCCTCCGAAAACGCCTCCTTGCATTTCTCGAGCAGCTCCGCCGCCTGGTTCTTCGCCTCCCTCGACGCCTCGTCCTGCTTCACCCTGGCCGCCTCGTAGTCCTCGGCGGCCCGCGCCACGGCGTTGTAGTGGTACTCGAAGCCGTTTGCAATAGAGCTCGACGCTGCGGCGACCTTCCCCAAACTAGATGCGGTGAAGCGGCACTTGTCGCACGTGGGGTAGTTCCCCTCTTCCATCTGCGCGACCGAGGCGGTCCCCATGCTAGGCGACGCGTTCGGGCAGCCCGCCCACGCGTGGAGCGTCACCGCGCCCGATTCGTCCGTGCCAAGCGGGAACACGGGGTCGGTGTAGAGCCGCGTCGCCTTCATCTCCTCGGTGTTCTTGGGAAGCACGGGAAACGACGCCCTGAAGGAGTCGCCCGAATCGATCACGTACCCGCGCGACACCTCGGCGGCGGCGAAGCGATAGAACACCTTGCGCAAAGCGGAGTTCGACTGCTCGTCGATCGACGAAGATAGCGGGCCCTCGTCCGCGTAACGCAGCGAGTAGTATTCCCTCGCGCGGTCGAGGGCTACGGAGAACGACCACGCATCCACCGTATGGAACAGGGGATTCGCCGCAGACGAGATGCTTGAGAGCGCGCCTGCGCGCTCGTACATGCAGTACGCCGGAGCGTCGCCGCAGTCGCGCTTGAAGCCCTCCTCCTTCGCCCGATTGGCTTCCTTCGCCGCCTCTTCCGCGGCTTCGGAGGCCTCTTTGAGCGATTCGGCGTCCTTACTCGCCGCGTCAGCGGCATCGGAAAGCGCCTTCGACGAGCCCACCTCGATCGTATCGCCCTGCGCGGGCACGAGGGTCGCCACGCCGAGATAGCTCGCCGCCATGACGCCGCCCGAGTTCGCGTTTGCCGTCGAATACGCGTTTGCCGCGGCGAGAAACGGCAGCGCCTCCTGCAGGGCGTTGAGCCCCGACGACGCGCGCTCGGCAAACGAGCTTCTTGCCTTCAGCACCTCTGTTCCGAGATTGACCAGCTCAAGCCCCAACTCCGCCGCAGGGGGAACGCAGAGCGCAACGACGCCCAAGCCGAACAGCGCGGCGCTCGTGAGCGACAACGACAACACGACGGCATCGCAAATACGCACGGCAATCATGAACTCGGCAACTTCGTTTTCCGCCGCAAGGACACTCGCATCGGCAACGTCCTGAATATCGGAGGATGCCGACAACACCCGGTACACCTGCGCCGCCGAAAACACAAGCGACAACGTGACCAGCAGGGCGATCGCCATGCCAAGCGTCGAGAAGCCCTCGTCATCCCAGAAAACGCTGCGCCTATCGCTGCGCTCACGACTCATCGGCCCACGCTCCAATCCATTCAGATGGCAATCTTCCCGCCCCGGCGCCGATCGCCCACGCAGGTTGCGTCGGCGCCGACGCCTCGACGGAAACATCGAAGTTCTTGCCGTCGTTGACCGCGCCCAGAAGGCGCGCGCCGACGCCGACGAGCGGAAGCGGTTTCACCTTCGTCGCGATACGCACGCGGACGACGTCGGATGACTCCCCGCCTTCAAGTTCGACCCTCCACGTGCACCCGCCCTCGTGAACATGGAAGCAGTCCTGCTCGGGCACCGCGCCTAAGCGCCTTTTGGCAAACGCCTCGCATGCACCGGTCGGATCCCCTTCCGGCGTCGTTGCGAGCAGGCGGCACGTTTCCGCTGCAGCCTGCTGCATGACGATGCGGTCGTAGAGCAGGATTCCCGGCTGCACGAGCAGCACCACCAGCGCAAGTGTCACGGGAAGGACGAACGCCGCCTCGACCGTCGCCTGGCCGGCGTCTTCGCGAAACACCTTGCAAACTAGAATGCGAACACGTCCGCCACCGTCCCTAAGGCTGCGAGCTGCAGATGATGGGACGCCGACATGAGCGCGTGTTCCACGAGCAGCCCCTCCCCCATCACCTTCGCAAGCGCCCCGAGCGCCACCGCCATGCACAGCACGCCCGCGAGTACGACGGCGTACTCCACCGTGCCCTGCCCTCGCTCGGAGCAAACCTTGCTCGCGAGACGCGTGCGGACGCCCCTCGTCCCCCGGGCCCTCACAGCCCGTTGATACCGTTCGCGATCGCATCCCAAAGCTCCTGAATCTTCGGCCGGAACAACGTTATGGCGACTATCGCGATTACGACGAGCACACCGACGAGAATCGCATACTCGGTCGTGCCCTGCCCCTTTTCGCAGGCAAGCTTCGTCCTCATCGCGCACCATACGCCTATCGCACGTCGCTGCGCCTCCGCGCGCATCTTTCTCATGAGCATCATCCCGCATGCACCTTTCCTTCCTAGAACCCGCCGATGAGCTCGAGCAACATCGGCCCTAACACCAAAATGAGCATCGCGGGGAGCATGAGCGCCCCCGTCGGCACCATCATCTTCACCGGCGCCTTCGCGACCTGCTCCTGCTTGAGCGCGCGATACAAAGCCCGCGCCTCGCGCGCCGTCGCCTCAAGGCCCTCGGCAAGCGACGATCCGTAGCGCAGGGAACGGATAATGGATTCCACCGCCCGCGAGAAAAGCGCCGAGTCGTAGGTTTCTGCGACGTCGCGAAGCGCGTCGTCCCTTCGCGCGAGACCGAGCGCCCACTGCTGCCTCGCCGACGCCAAAGACCGCGAGAGCAGCGTATCGAAGTGCTCGGTATAGACATCAAGGCTCCTATCGAATGACAGACCGCTCCTCAAGCCGAGCGAAAGCACTTCGAGCATCTCGGGCAGATGGCGCTCGAGCTCTTCGGCGCGGTCCTTCTTCCTTTGCGCGATCGCTCGCCTCGGCGCCGTCCATCCCCACACCCCGCACGCGATAGCGAGAATCGCGGCGAGCTCGAGGGAAAACGCGTACCCGACGAGAAATCCCACAACCGCAGCACCTAACGTCAGGCGAACCCGGGCATCGAAGAATCCCGAAGCCGTCACCGAGGAGGCGAGCCCCGCCTGTCGGATGTCGCGAGCGAGCGAGGCCGTCTCGCGAGAGGCAGCATTTCGCACACGACCCGCGAAAACGACACGGCTCCGCGATTCGACGAAGGAGACGATGCCGCCCGGAACGCTCCCACCCGAGCGAGCGGGGGCGGCCTTTTCCCCCGAAAGCGAGGCCCGACGGCGCGCTGCGGCACGGTTCTGCTCATGACGCCGCGAGACGCCGCGCGATACGACGAGCCCCACGCCGAACGCTCCCGCTCCGGCAAGCGCCGCGACGACGCCTCCTTCCGCGAGCATCATTCCACCTCGACTTTCAGCATGCGCCGTACGGCGAAGATGCCGGCGACCTGCATGACGACGGCGATGCCCAAAAGCGTCATCCCTGCGAAGCTGGAGAAGAAGGGAGCCAGAAAGTCCTCGCTCACCAGGGAGAACAGAGCTATGAGCACAATTGGCATGACGCTCACGATGCGAGCCGACAGCTTCGCCTGGGCGGTCTGAACGCGCAGAGACCGTGTAAGCTCGAGCTCGCCTTCCACGGTGTCGCGCGCAGCGTCGAGGACCCGCTCCACGCTCCCTCCCGTCTGATGCTGTACATCGAGCGCAACGGAGACGAAGGCAAGCTCGGGAACCGACCCTCGCCCCTGGAAGACGGAGAGCGCCTCGTGGGTGCTTCCCCCGGTTTCGAGAAGATGGGCCGCACGGCAAAACAGCGCCCCGACGGGTCCCTTCGTGGCGGCGCCGACCTGCTGCATCGTCTGCAAGAGCGACTGCCCCGTGCGAAAGCACACCGCCATCGAGCGCAGGGCGTCGGGAACGGCCTCGCGCATGCTCTCGCGGCGCCGCTCCTCCGCGCTCTTCGCGCAGATCGCGCAGGCCGCCGCAGCGCACGCGGCAAGAGCCAGACCGCATACGGGGGTCGCCGTGACGGCGGTCCCGCATATGCCGAGGGTAAGAATCCCGGCCAAGACGAGAGAGGTCAGCGACTCCCCGGTGGCAGCGAACCCGAGCTCTTCGGTGGCAACGAGCAGGCGCGATGCCATCGAGCGGACCCGCGGGCTTTTCAGGGTGAGTCGCGCGGCGGGGCGCAAGAACCCCACTCCGTTGCGGATAAG
>ERZ1034901.2485-NODE-2485-length-11658-cov-9.827976_pt1 | contig 11658 bp, 12 predicted proteins | sample MGYA00520628_ERZ1034901 | MGnify/ENA primary metagenome ERZ1034901 (study PRJEB33766, sample SAMN09781783) | gut metagenome | biome: gut microbiome | host: Homo sapiens | place: Madagascar | study: EMG produced TPA metagenomics assembly of the PRJNA485056 data... | reverse complement strand
TATGTATTCACATAGGAAATGTTAGGTAATTGCAAAATAGAGGCTCAAAGAAGTTAGGATTTATGCAGTTTGGAGAGTTTTATAAACGCCTAATAAGAAATGGAGTGGAGATTACTATGCAGAAGATATTGATGAAGCACATTTCAAAGTTATAATGACATATTATTATCCACGAGGCGGACATCATGAGCAGGAAGTTGGCATAGTGGAAGTAAGTTGTGTGGATTGAGATAAGTACACTGTTTTTTGATAGTTTTAGATTACAAACGATATTTTCATTTTTATCTAAAATATAAGATAAGTACATCTTTTTAATAGGTAAATGCTGATAAATTACATTTGCAGATGTTATATAGGAGAAGGTTCATATGGAGTGGTGCAGGGAAATTAATATTGACGGAATAATAAAACGTATAGAAGTCAGGTGTTCTGATATTACAAAGGTTGATGAAACATATGACCTTCTGGTTTGTTCAGCATTTAAAAGAGCTTATAGTCCTTTTGATGGAACACTTATAAAGTCGCTTTACGATAATAAAAATATTTCTGTTGGAAAAGAGGCGGAAAGTCCTCTGATTGATTACAGGGATAAATGTAATTACTGGGTTTCTAGGGAAACAGACAGCAATTTTAAAAGGATAGCGGTAACATAAGATACAGGGCGGTACACAAGAATAGTAAGAAATCAGCCACAGACCTTATATTTATGGGAATAGGGCTGGCAATAGTAGCAGAACTGGGAGTTATTATAAGGAAGCTTGATAAATAAAATATGGTGATTAACATAAACCAAACGATTTATTTTTGTGATTGTTTTGTTTTTATAGTGAAATATTTATGATAAAAGAAATGGTTGTAAGGTGCTTTACGATTGTTATTATATAGGGCTTTCATACACATATATTGTTGCCGATATTATCTACAAGGCATTTTGCTACTGCCGTTATATTTATCAGAAACATGTAGAAATACATATCTTTTAAAATTTATTTGTCTAGGAATATTATAATATATTAAGAGTGAGCTATATTATAAGTTGATATACTAAATAAAGAAATGGCTGGATAATGGTTAATTCCAATTATCCAGTCATTTTTTTAAGTAAGTATTAAAAATGTTTAATCAAGTTGTTTTAATGTTTATATAATTGTTAGAAGTAAGATTTAAAGATTTACTTTTGGCTGCATCATAATATGTATTATCTATATATAAGCGGACAGTTATATTTAATGTTGTAGTTAAAATTATCTTCCGTTCATATTACCGCCAGGGGCGCTGCCATTAGAATTGCCATTCATATTACCGCCAGGGACGCTGCCATTAGAATTGCCATTCATATTACCGCCAGGGGCGTTGCCATTAGAATTGCCATTCATATTACCACCACGGTCGCCACCTCCGAAACCGCCGCCAAAGCCGCCAGTATTGGTTGCGCCCATAGTGCCGCTTGTCTGTGTCCAGTTTGCAACGGAGTTACCATCGCAGTAAAGAGTATATTCAGTGCCAGTTGTAAGAGCAGATGCACATATCCATCCGTTTGAATAGCTTTCAGTTAATGTAAAGCTAAGTACTTCATTGCCACTTGCATCCTTAAGCGAATAGCTTCCGGCATTAAATGATAATGAACTGAAAACATAAGCATTTGCTGAATTCTCAGGTGTTTCGCAGACACCACCTAAAGCTACACATATTCCACCAGTTACAGTGACTGTTCCATCAACATCGATAGAACCAGATACCTGACCTGAAGAGCTGCCGCCCTTTACAAGAACCATGCCACCAGACTGTGTATAATTACCGTTAGAGTCAATACCATCAGTATCACCAGAAGCCGTTGTAACATCTACATATCCACCAGTAATATTAATAAGTGGAGTAGTAGAGCCATCACCAGTGCAGGCGTTAAGTCCGTCATCAGTAGCATATACATATACCTTTCCATCGCTTATATTAAGCATCATAGCTTCAAGACCTTCATAAGAAGTTACAACATTTATATATCCATCAGTTACATCAAGTTCCTTGTCAGCGTGGATACCATCATCACCAGTAGATATTGTGATAGAACCGCCTGATACTGTGATTATGCCCTTTCCGTCTTCGCCAGTTTCAAGCACGCCTGAGTCTGAATTAGCGTGGATACCATCATCTGTTGAACTGATATTAATAGTTGCACCGGATATAGTTATTTCGCTGTCAGCCTTAATTCCCTTAGTAGAGTAAGACTTCTTGGTAGAATTGCCAGAGCTGTTATTCATATCACCCGGCTTATTGCCGTTATTTCCGCCTCCAAAGCCGCCACCAAAACCTGAGTTATTATTGCTATCAGAACTATTCTGATTATTGTTCATATCTGGAGGAGTGCCCATGCTGCCGTTATTCTGATTATTATTCATATCCGGAGGAGTACCCATATTACCATTGTTCTGGTTGTTAGTGTCTGCAGTCAGAGTAATGCCTGAACTGTTGTCACTGGAAGTATTTATAGTGTAAGCAGCAGATACATCAGAAGTTGATGTGCCATCTGTTGTGTATGACATCATACTTGCGCTGGAAGATGACTTTGATGAGCCAGAGCTGTTTGAAGAGCTGTTGCCTGAATTAGAAGAGCTTGCGTTTGTTGTTGAACTGTCTGTAACCTCTTCACTATATTCAGAATAAGTATCTGTATAAATGTTAAGATTGCCGTCACCAGATACATCAACTCCATAAGCAGCATCAATACCATCACACGCTGCGTATACATTTATATTGCCACCAGATATTGTGACAATTCCTTTCTGCTTGCCTTTGCTTGAAAGACTGCTGTTAGATGTCTTTATGCCATCACCCTTTTTAGAGATAGCGATTATTTCGCCCGACTCAATATCAACAGCATCGTTACCCTTTATTGCATTATTAACAGCCGTAACTTTTATAGTTACATTTTTAATAGAAAGGTCATCCTTGCTCTGAATACCATTATTGTAGTTGCCAGTTACTGATAATGCGCCTTTTCCTACAAACTTAAGGTCGCAGGTTGCATATATGGCAGCATTGCCGGCATCATCGGATGCATCGTCACTGGCCTCAGCTCTTGCATCAACAACGCAGTTGTAAGTATTTTCTTCAGATTTAATCTTTACATTATCTGCATTTTTAATGTATATAGGTGAACCAGTTGAGCAGGTGATGGATGTGCCATTAAGTGTAATTGTTACTTCTGCATCATCGGCGGCATCAACAACAATCTGGCCTTCTGATAAAAGCCCCGAAACAGTATATTCACCAGCCTGTGTTATTGTATATACAGAACCGTTCTGTGTTACTGAAGTACCATCGCCCGATGTAATAGTAAATGCTCCTGTTATTTCTGTTTTATAATTATCTGCATCATCTGCGTGGGTTACATTTGTGTTCTCTGTTGTAATGCTTGAAGTGACTGTTGTACTGGTACTATTTCCAGTGCTGCTATTTGTATCTGCCTGTGAACCGCAGCCCGATGTCATAAGACACATCGCAAGTATAACTGCGGCAACGCACGATTTGTTTACCTTCTTTAAATTAATCATATTCATTCATCCTTTCTCTGGTTCTTTTGTTTAGTTGTTTTATTGATTATTTATAGTGTAAGGGGGAATGGTGAAGAAAATATGGTAAGAATGAGAACATTTTGTGTCTTGAGGGGGGAATAGGAAAAAGTTGAATTTTGAAATACAGATATTTTTATTTTTGCAAATATGATTTATTATAAAGATATAGATACGATTATATAAAAATGTAATGGTTAAAGTAAATATTGATGTTAGGAGATAAAATTATGGCTGGTTATGTATGTAAGATAGTAATAGAAGATTCACATCCACCAATATGGAGAAGAGTGATAATTCCAGATAAGGTTACTTTTTTTGATGTCCATAGAATAATACAGATATTATTTGGCTGGGAAGATATGCATTTACATGAATTTACGCTGCCATCAGAAAATATTGTGATTAGTGATGATGAAGATGTCTATGGATGGCGTGAATGGTATGATGAAAAATCAGTTGCCATAGATGAATTTTTTAATAATTATAAGTGGATTCGCTATACATATGATTTTGGTGATGACTGGCGTCATAAGATAAATATAGAAAAATATGATGAAACATATAATGATCGTTATGTAAAACTTTTAAAAACTAAGGGAGATAATTTCGTAGAAGATTGTGGCGGAGTATGGTGTCAGTACGAGGAATTATATGATGAATTGGATGATGCAGATAATATTGAAAGTGGCATAGAAGAATACTATAGGAGTGAGTTCAATAAAGAAATTGTAGAGAGAAAACTAGGATGTATGAGTATTCCAGTGTATGAAAATGAAAAAATAACATAAGAAAAGGTCACGAGGAAGGCAATAAATTTGAATGTGTCATAGACAATAATCTGAAGATGTTTAAAGAAGCATTAAAGAAGCTTGCGGGTATGAATCCAGAAGTGCGTAATAATATTGTTGCAGAAGTATTGGACGAATATAATGGCAATGCATCTGATATGACAAAGAAGTTAATGCAATTAAGAACATTTATTGATAACTCAGAAGAGAATGGTACATATAAAGATAATAACCTGTGTATAGCAAGAAATATGAGCAGCCAGAAAGAACTGCTTATGTCATTAGGAGAAAAGGAAGCGGCAGATTATTATAAATATTTAGGATTGCCACAGGATAAATTATTATCAAAGGAAGAAAAGATATCAGCAATAACAAATGAATTAATGAATCATCCAGAATATATTATGTACATATATAATGAAAAACAATATGATGAACTTGTACAGCTTAATAGTAAGCCGTTAGGATACATGTGTAATCTGGGGCAATATGAAGAGACAATAGTGAAAACTATAAGTCTGGGACTTGGAAGTTTTTCGGTTGAAGTGGACTATGTGAGGATAGGATTGGCTTCGGATATTGATAAATATATTGAAAATATTGATAAAAACGTAAAAAAGAAATTATATAAAGAGATAAATAAACTTGATGACAGGGTTGGAAGTATTGTGCTGGCCTACGAAATGCTTGAACTTGAAAGCTTATATGATATATATAGGAGCATATATTACAAAAATCAGAATAAAGAAGATTTTTATCGTTATGTATACTGGCATGCAAGATATAACAACCTGATTAATACATTTTCTAACGGTGATGGAAAGAGATATGTTTCGTCGAAGTATGTAATCAGTCCAGAGAATATAGTAAAAAATATGGATAAATATGTAAAAGATATGCCATATATAATTTATACAAGAGAACAGATAGTAGATTATGCAGACGATATTGGCAATTGGAGTGAGTGGATAGATATTCTGTATGATAGTCTTGTTAATATATTTAATATACCTGAGTATGAGGCAAATGATATACTCATAGAAACTTTAAGTAAGGTGATTAGTGGATATACGATTGACCAGATATTTGATGAGTTATTTAAAGATTATATGGATAATGAAAATATAGAGGTATGTATACAGATATGGGAGACTATTACAGGTCTGATGTTAGAAATTCAGCTGCCGATGCTTAAAGGAAGAAACCGAATAGAATATGCAGATCAAAAAATATATCAGCCTGGTCGTTAGATATGGTATCAGATAATAATTATCAGAAAATTGGTAATAAAGAATATAAACATATGTATGAATTTCCGGCTGATATACAATGTATGATGTACAGCATAGGTAATGAAAATGTAACAACTGATAGTGAAAAGAAGTTTATTAATTATGCAGATAAGCTTATGGAATATAAGAATAAAGAAAATATTTGTTCTGAGGAATATATATATGACTTGGCATTTAATTATCTGATGATTGAACAATATAAAGAGGCAGATGGTCTTATAAAGGAACTTGAGAAAATATCCAAATTAGGAAAAAAGATGGCAAAAGAACTGAGGAAACATAAGCAAATAATCCTGCAGATGCCAGGTGCGTTAAAAGATGAAAAGTGGAATAATTCATTTGAAGATACAGAATTTGATGATATTATGTTTAACGATTATCCTTTTTCTTATGAAGATTTTGGTTATCAGCAGCCATATGTAAGAGAGTATCCTAAGATAGGAAGAAATGCTCCATGTCCTTGTGGGTCAGGGAAAAAATATAAGGAATGTTGTGGGAAAGATAAGTAATATATGTAATGATTTTGCCACAATATGTATTTAAGAGTATTTTAGATGTCTTTGGTGATGCATACGAGTACCTTAGACCATTATGCATCGAATGCCGGAAAATCTGGAGGAGAGTTCGATTCTGAACGTGATTTACAGGATTGCCTTGGACGCTATCAGGATTTGCGTGATGAGTGGAAACGTAAGCGTCAGTAAAGTACGGATATTACAGATGATGTAGTGTTTGAGATTGAACTGATCCGGCAGATGGAAATTAACATTGATTATATTCTCATGCTCGTAAAGAAGTACCATGATACCCATTGCGAAGACAAGGAAGTTCTGATTACCATCAATAAGGCGATTGATGCCAGCCCGGAACTGCGTAGCAAGAAACAGCTCATTGAAACATTTATTGCAGGAATCAATGATGTGGATGATGTCATGAATGAATGGCATGAGTATGTGGTAGAACAGCGCGACCATGACCTTAATGTGATTATCACGGAGGAAAAGTTGAAGACTTTCTTTGAAAAGTATTTTGGTATTGGTGGTTCGGCTACCTTTACTGAGCCAGAGCATAAAGTGGTAACATATGATTTAGATAATCAGGAAATGGTGTCGATGGTAGCAGAACCAAAAACACCGTATAAAAGCAAAGATTATGAAATATAATAAAAAGCCTTGTAAAATCAACGTTTTTGAGACTTATGGAGGATTATAGAGATTATGATAAAAATACTTTTCATCTGCCACGGCACTCCAGTTTTATAATAATGCATACTTTCGCAGATTGGGGCAACACGGGGCAGAATATGGCGGGAAGCCTTGGAATTACTACGGTTTAGACTACTTAGGGATGTAATATGAATGACAAAAGCCACAATTGTTGGTAGGAAGAACTACGGAGATTGTGGCCATTTTGTTGCTTATAATCTATTGCAATATAATCTGAAAGTGATATTATAAAATAACTCGACTGGGGAAAGGATAACGATTGATATCTAAAAAACCAAGCATCTATAAATTATTCAATGAGGACTGTAATGAGTTAATGAAACGAATGCCGTCTCAATCAGTAGATTTGATTTTAACAGATCCACCTTATAACATTTCACAGTATTCTACTGGAAACATTCCACGAGAAGGAAAGAGCACATTAAATAACGATATTGCCGACTGGGATAAAACTATAATAAATCCAGTTGAGTATGTACGTGAATTTAAGCGTATTATTAAACCAAGAGGTAATATAATTATTTTTGCAGGTTACAATCAAATTGGCGATTGGCATAAAACTTTTGATTCAGAATTTGATACATTTCAAATATTTGTATGGCATAAGACAAATCCAGCTCCGAAAGTGTACAAAACGGGGTTTTGTAATAGCTGTGAGTTTGTTATATTTCTATGGAATAAAGGTCATATTTGGAATTTCTCAACTCAAGATGAGATGCATAATTTTTTCGAATGTCCTATTTGTTCATATCCTGAGCGTCTTAAATCTCCATTTCATCCTGCTCAAAAACCCTTGAAATTAATTGATCATTTTATCGAAGTTGCTTCTAACCCAGGAGGTGTAATTTTTGATCCATTTATGGGTGTAGGTACTACTGGAGTTTCTGCAATAAAAAAAGGCAGAAGATTTGTAGGAAGCGAACTTAATTGTGAATATCTTGCAGCTGCAGACCATCGAATAGCATTGTATATTTAAATGTTGCTTATAACCCGTTGCCTCAAAACCACAAAAAAATATAGAATTATTTTGTCGAAAAAGGAGGGGAAGCCTTAAATGATAGCCAAGCAACTTGGAGAAAGAATTAAAGAATTACGCAAAAAAACAGGTCTGAGTCAAGAAAAATTTGCGCTAAAAATTGATATGGATAGAACCTATTTTGCGACTGTGGAATTAGGAAAGAGAAATATCTCTTTGCAAAATATTGAGAAAATTGCTAAAGGGCTTAATATTACAATTTCAGAATTATTTGATGGCATAGGAGAAGATTGCGATGACTAATACAGAAGATCAGATAAAGAATATTGTTTATGAGGAATTTTCCAAATTAGTATTAAATATTGAAGGTGATTTTAAAACCAATTTTGTAAAGAAAAGATATAATTTTTTGCTAAATCAGCTTGATGAAAAGATTATTGCAAACATGGTATTTGTAAGTAGCTTTGAGTCTAAGAGTGGCTTCGCTATCGAGACATGTGCAAAAAGAGTAGCGCGATTAAAATTTGGAGATGAAAATGTACCAACAATCGTAAATCCTAGAAATGTCAAACATAATATTAACCCCGCTTCAATAAGTGGACAGATTATTGTGACGGATATTGACACTGATAATGGAGCACTTCGTGGAGCTATATCTGAGTTCAGAGCATCAAATGTTGCAACAGGAAAAGGTAGTACGCGTTCGGAAAGTGGAGTTACTCAGAATACTATAAAATCATTATTGCCAATAGCACAGAGATACAAAGCTCCTGGTTATCACACAAAGCCGGTTGACCTAGCATTTTTTGATGGAAAAGATTGGGTGGTTTTGGAACTTAAAGCAGGAGGAGATTTGGATAGTTCCAATGCACCCGCTAATGTTGAAAAACTTCTTACTATCTACGCGGGATTAAATATTTCTAATTCAAAAGCTTATTTTGCTACTCTATATAATAAAAATGGTGAAGGAAATACATGGACTGGTGCTGTAAAAAAACATATGGCTTTTCCTGAGATGTTTTTAATTGGAAAGAAATTTTGGAACACAATTCTCCCGGATGGTATTACATATGAGCGATTTACAGAACTGTACAAAATGGCACTAGAGGAACTTGACCTTAATTTAAGAATAAATGAGATGATAAGAAGGACAGTAAGATAGTGTTCAGGGAAGATTTGAAGCAGTTTATCGAGTGCCAATTAAATGAAATGGCAAAGAATGTGGTAAAAAATATGCAGGTAATATTACAAATAGAGCAAATAATCCTTTTAGTTTATTTGATGGTGATGAAGAAAAATATATGGCTGTAGGGAGAAACTTCGATTCTCAACTAGGAAGGAGATTACAGAAGATTGCATTTTATTGTGCTCGATATCGATATGGATTTCTTAATGTTCCAAATATTGTTGTAATGAGAGAAAATGATGTAAGATTGGTTGTTGAAATTTTATCATACCCATTAGATAAAGGGATGACACAGCACTTATACTGGAGTGGCCATGTGGTAAATTATCCGAGTGTTTCATGTAAGCGTGCATATGTATATGAAATTAAAGTAGGTGGAAATTTGGATACAAAGAATAAAGGTGAAAATATGAATGAAGTTATTCGTCTTGAAAAAGTATTTTCTATGTTTGGAAATAATAAATCAAAGTTTGCTGCTTGTTATAATAATAGGGGTGAGGGCAATTCTCCTGATGGAATCATTTTTGGTATGTTAGATGCAGAGCACAAAGCAATTGGACGACTTTTTTGGGAGAAAATATTACCATTAGATGAAATGATATATGATGAATTTATTGTTATGTATTCTGAAGCATTTGAGAATAATGTTAGAGTGAGAGATATAATTGCAAATGGATATTAATTGTGTACTTGCTAACTGTGATTGTTTAGAATATATAAAAGGAATACCAGATAAATCGATTGATTTGATACTTACGGATCCACCTTATAATATTGCTCAATATTCTACAGGAAATATTTCATTACCAGGAAGGACTGTGGTTAATAATGATTTGGGAGAGTGGGATTTAAAAGAAATTAATCCGTTTGATTTTGTGGATGAGTTTAAGCGTATCTTAAAACCAGATGGAAATGTTTTTATTTTTACTAGTTATAATTTAATAGGTAAATGGCATGAAGCTTTTGATCCGGAATTTGATACATTTCAATATTTTATATGGCACAAAACAAATCCTATGCCAAAGATATTTAAAAATGGATTCTTAAATAGTTGTGAGATGATAGTTTGTTTATGGAATAAAAAACATAAATGGAATTTTTTAAGTCAAAATGAGATGCATAATTATTTTGAATGTCCAATATGTATGGGAAAGGAGCGTTTGAAAGAACCTAAACATCCATCTCAAAAACCACTAAAATTGTTAAGACATTTAATAAAAATAGCTAGTAATGAAGGTGACCTGATTTTTGATCCTTTTATGGGGGTTGGTTCGACGGGCGTTGCTGCAAAGGAATTAAATAGAAATTATGTTGGATGTGAAATTGATCCTATTTTTTTCGAGGCGGCTAAGAGCAGAATAGAAATGACAGAAGTAGTAACAAAGGAGGATAAAGAGAATGTCTAATTATGGAAAAATAGGAGAGCGAGATTTAGACTTTATTGTTTTGTATATTTTGGATAGACATCCCAATATTAATACAAGTGAATTAAAGAAGTACATCTGGTATTACACAGAACCAGATGGAGTTAATCTTGTACCATTAGTTGACAGGAACGATACGGCTATAGACCAGATTGTTAGAAATATTATTAGCCACAGAAATGATTCATCAAATAATATAATTAATAGAGGCTTAGTATCATATAGTAATGCAGGGGTGTTGAACATTACAACGTCAGGACAGGCAGTACTAGATAAATTTATTAAGCAGAAAGCATTGTAACGCATTAAGGAGCTCATCAATTATCTGAGGGGCTCCTTTTGTGCTTAATAATTTGTTATAACTAAGTGTTCAACATCTTTATTATTACGATTCATAAAACTAACCATATATTTTTTATCAAAGCTTGTTATATTAAAATGCTCATTATTGTACAAATCATATATGAAATCAGTGCTTTTTATTATTAATAGAATTTTTGCGGGTGTTCTTTTTAGACATTCGCATAGCCGTATTTGTTCTTCGTGGCCAAACTCATTTTGAGCATATGTTGAGAAGTCAGAATCGTATGGAGGGTCTAAAAAAATAAAGTCATCTTCAGTCAAATTTAAGTTTTCAATAAATGTCTCAAAATCTTCACAATGAATATCTGTATTGGCTAATTTGGAAATCATTTCATTAGAGAAGAGATAGTTAATCTTTTTTTGGAAATCCTTTCTGTTGTATGAAATTCCACCATATGGAACATTAAACTCGCCTTTGGCGTTGTATCTAAACATAGAAGAGTAGCAAAATTCTCTTATAAAGAAAAATACAGCAGCTTGTCTACCTTTACTTAATTCAGATAAATGGTTTTGCAAATATCGAATGTACATATAATAGGCAGACTTCATTGATGCTTCAATATTATCAAGCCTATCTTTATCAGAAATTGCTCCGTTTTCTTTTTCTAATTTTGCTGAGCGAAATATTTTGTTTGTGAGATTTTTCTTCAATTCTTTGAGAAAAATACTGGTATATCCTTCCGCTAATGATGAAAAGAATTCGTTGTAATTATTAATATATTCATCTATAGATATATTCGAAAGGTACAGGTCTAATATTTCTGTGGTATGTTCATCAACAAAATAACCGAGAGAATTAAATTCATTTGCTTCCAATTGCAAATACTTTAT
>ERZ1034901.2480-NODE-2480-length-11676-cov-180.280096_pt1 | contig 11676 bp, 10 predicted proteins | sample MGYA00520628_ERZ1034901 | MGnify/ENA primary metagenome ERZ1034901 (study PRJEB33766, sample SAMN09781783) | gut metagenome | biome: gut microbiome | host: Homo sapiens | place: Madagascar | study: EMG produced TPA metagenomics assembly of the PRJNA485056 data... | reverse complement strand
CTCTCCCCCACCGCCGCCCCCATCAACTCCTCCCTCTTACTTCCTAACGCCTAACTAAAAACCGCCCCGGTCAGCCATGCATGGCAAACCGGAGCGGTTGATTTTGTTTATGTTCTGCTGTTCAGCAATTACTTGCCAACCTTTTCCTTCAGGCGGCCGCTTGCCTTAAAGCCAGGGATAGCGGTGGGTTCCAGCTGGCTGGTGACCTTGGTCTTGGGGTTGGTGAAGTTCTTGGTCTGGCGTTCGCGCATTTCAAAGCGGCCAAAGCCTGCAATGGTAACCTTATCACCAGCCTTCAGCACATCGCCGATGGTGCCGAAAATGCCGTCCATGATCTTTTCAACTTCAACGGCAGAAATGCCGGTATCGTTTGCAACTTTGGTAATCAACTGTGATCTGGTCATAACTCGTTATCTCCCTAAACATATATTTTATCAGCAGGCAAGTAACTGCCCCACGTTTTAGTACGCTGATTATTATAAGGAAAATTTCGCGCAGAATCAAGTGATTCTGCCAAAACCTAGCCCAAAAAATCAAAAATTGGCATATCTCACAAAAAGATGCAACAATCCCGCGTTTCTTTCGGGAACGCGTGCATAGCGCACGGGCACCACCGCAAAACATTTGCTGTACGGCACAAAAACAGGGCAGCAAAGCTCCCCGCAGCACAACGGCTGCCGGGCTTTGCTGCCCCAGGTTGTTTTTCTGTTTTACCCTTGGTTATTTGCCGTTGGCGGCATCGCGGTGCAGGGTGGCGATATCCACCAACTCCATGCCGCTGATGTCATGGTCGCTGCGCAGGGCATTCACCAGAATGCGGGCGGTATCCAGCGCCGTGATGCACGGGATGGACAGCTCGGTTGCCTTGCGGCGGAACTTGACGGAATCGCGGTGCGGGTCACGGCCATGGGGGCTGGTGGAGATGATGTAATCCACCAGACCGCTTTCCAGCAGATCCAGCACATTCGGGCGTTCTTCGCTCATCTGGCGCACGGTGCTGCAGGGCACCATCTGGCTGTTCAGGTAGCGTGCCGTGCCGGGGGTGCCATAGATCTTATAGCCGTAGTCATGCAGCTTCCAGGCCAGCTCGGCGGCTTCTTTCTTGTCGGAATCCTTGACCGAGATGATCACGCAGGAACCGGGGCCGGGGGTCTTGAACTGGTAACCGGCGGCAACCAGGCCCTTGATCAACGCTTCGTGCATGTTGGGGGCAATGCCCAAAACTTCGCCGGTGGACTTCATTTCGGGTCCCAGCATGGTATCCACACCGTGCAGCTTCAGGAAGCTGTAGACGGGTACTTTAACAGCCACATAGGGGCTCTTGCCGTTGCGCCACAGGCCGGTGCCGTACCCCATATCTTTCAGCTTTTCGCCCAGGGTGCAGCGCACGGCCAGATCGACCATGGGCACACCGGTGACCTTGGAGATATACGGCACGGTACGGGAAGAACGCGGGTTGACCTCGATGACGTAAACCTTGCCGTCCTGCACAGCGTACTGCACATTGACCAGGCCCACAACCTTCAGCTCGCGGGCAAAGCGGCCGGTGTAATCCACCAGGGTATCAATGACATCCTGCGGGAAATCATACGGCGGGTAGACACAGATAGAGTCGCCGGAATGCACGCCGGTGCGCTCGATCTGCTCCATGATGCCGGGCACCAGGTAATCGGTGCCATCGCAGATGGCGTCAACTTCACATTCGGTGCCGTAGATGTACTTATCCATCAGCACCGGGTGGCTCATGTCCACATGCTTGGTGATAACGCCCATATACTCGATGACATCGCTGGAGTTATAGGCCACGATCATATTCTGGCCGCCCAGAACGTAAGACGGACGCATCAGGACGGGGTAGCCGACCTCCTGGGCAGCCTGCAGGGCTTCGTCCAGGGTAAAGACGGTGCGGCCCGCCGGGCGGGGAATGCCGCAGCGTTCCAGCAGCTCATCAAAGCGTTCGCGGTCCTCGGCTTCGTCGATGGCATCGGCCGGTGTGCCGTAAATGGGCAGGCCGATCTCATCCATATGCTTTGCCAGCTTGATGGCCGTCTGGCCGCCGAACTGCACCAGGCAGCCGTCCGGCTTTTCGGCAGCGATAATATGGTCAACGCTTTCGGGGTTCAGCGGGTCAAAGTACAGGCGGTCACCGGTATCAAAATCGGTGGAAACCGTTTCGGGGTTGTTGTTGACCAGAATGGCCTCGCAGCCGTGCTTTTTCAGCGTCCAGACTGCGTGGACAGAGCAGTAGTCGAACTCGATGCCCTGGCCGATGCGGATGGGGCCGGAGCCAAAGACGAGGATCTTCTTTTTGCCGGTCTTGTGGGCATTGATGAACTGCTCGGCCTCGTTCTCCTTATCGCAGGTGGAGTAGAAGTACGGGGTCTTGGCGGCAAACTCGGCAGCGCAGGTATCGACCATCTTGAAGCCGCAGACATAGTTGTCCATCGGCAGCTTTTCGGCACCGGACAGGCGCAGGATGGTTTTATCCAGGAAGCCGTAATGCTTGGCCTCCAGATACTTTTCGCGGGTCAGGGGGCCGTTTTTCAGGCCCAGCTCCAGGTTTGCCAGGTGCTGCATCTTATCCAGGAACCACCAGTCGATCTTGGTGATGTCATAGATGGTCTGGTGCGGCACACCGCGCTTGAGGGCTTCGTACACACAGAAAGCACGCTCGGAGTCCTGTACATGCAGGTGCTCAATGACTTCCTCGGTGGTCAGCTTTTCAAAGTCGGACAGGGTCAGGGTGTCCATGCCCAGCTCAATGGAGCTGACTGCCTTCATCATGGCGTGTTCAAAGTTGTTGCCAATTGCCATCACTTCGCCGGTAGCCATCATCTGGGTGCCCAGGCTCTTATCGGCGTAAACGAACTTATCAAACGGCCATTTGGGGTATTTGACGACCACATAGTCCAGCGCAGGCTCAAAGCAGGCGCAGGTTTCGCCGGTCACATCGTTGGTGATCTCGTCCAGCGTGTAGCCCAGGGCAATCTTGGTTGCCACCTTAGCGATGGGATAGCCGGTTGCCTTGGAGGCCAGCGCCGAGGAACGGGACACACGGGGGTTGACCTCGATGACCGCATACTCAAAGCTGTCCGGCTTGAGGGCGAACTGGCAGTTGCAGCCGCCCTCAATGCCCAGCTCGGTGATGATATCCAGCGCGGCGGTACGCAGCATCTGGTATTCCTTATCGGACAGAGTCTGGCTGGGTGCCACAACGATGGAGTCACCGGTATGCACGCCGACAGGGTCCAGGTTTTCCATGTTACATACAGTGATCACATTGCCCTTGTGGTCACGCATCACTTCGTATTCGATCTCTTTCCAACCGGCGATGCACTTTTCCACAAGGATCTGATGGATGGGGGAAAGACGCAGGCCGTTGGTTGCGATCTCGTGCAGCTTTTCAGGGTTTTCGCAGATACCGCCGCCGGTACCGCCCATGGTGAAAGCCGGGCGCACGATAACGGGATAGCCGATAACATCAGCAAACGCCATGGCGGAATCCAGGTCCTCCACCACCTTGGAGGGGATGCAGGGCTGGTTCAGCTTTTCCATGGTATCCTTAAACAGCTGGCGGTCCTCGGCACGGTCAATGGTGTCCGGCTTGCAGGCCAGCAGGCGCACGCCGCTGCGGTCCAAAAAGCCGCTGCGGGCCAGTTCCATGGAAAGGTTCAGGCCCATCTGGCCGCCCAGATTGGGCAGAATGGCGTCCGGCTTTTCCTTTTCAATAATGCGTTCCACAACTTCGGCGGTCAGCGGCTCAATATAAACATGATCCGCAATATCCGGGTCCGTCATGATGGTGGCCGGGTTGGAGTTGACCAGCACGGTCTCAATGCCCTCGGATTTCAGAGCACGGCAGGCCTGGGTACCGGAGTAGTCAAACTCGGCAGCCTGGCCGATGATGATAGGGCCGGAACCGATAACCAGCACCTTTTTGATTCTAGGATCTTTCGGCATCTCAACGGCCCCCTTTCACGCGGTTGATGCGGCGGACATTCTGCAAAAAGCGGTCAAACAGGAACTCGGTATCCTTGGGGCCGCCGTTTGCTTCGGGGTGGAACTGCACCGTAAAGCAGTTCCACTGCAGGTATTCAATTCCCTCACAGGTTTTATCGTTGGCGTTCACATGGCTGACGCGGCCGGTACCTGCGGGCAAAGTATCGCCCAGAACCGCATAACCGTGGTTCTGGCTGGTAATAAAGGTACGTTCCAGCGCAAAGTCGGTCACAGGCTGGTTGGCGCCGCGGTGGCCATACTTCATTTTGCAGGTTTTGGCGCCTGCAGCCAGGGCGGTCAGCTGGTGGCCCAGGCAGATGCCGAAAGCTGGGATGCCAGTATCCAGCATATCGCGGATATTGGCGATGACCTGCACGTTTTCTGCCGGGTCACCGGGGCCGTTGGAAAGCATCAGGCCATCCGGCGCAAGGGCTTTGAGCTCTGCCAGGGTGGTAGAAGCAGGCAGCACCGTTACACGGCAGCCGCGCTTACACAGGCAGCGCACAATATTCTTTTTGCAGCCAAGGTCCAGCAGGGCAATGTGCAGCGGTTCTTCGCCCTCCGCCACACCGGCAGTGGGGGCAAAGCACTGCGGCTCGGTGCAGGTCACGGCATCCACCGCGCCGGTCACGGCATAAGCCTTGATGATGGGCATCAGGGCAGCCAGCTTTTCCGGCTCGGTTTCGGGGTCAAACTCGGTGGTAATGGCACCGTTCATAACGCCGCTTTCGCGCAGGATGCGGGTCAGGCTGCGGGTATCAATGCCCTCAATGCCGATAATGCCGTTTTCTTTCAGGAAAGTATCCAGCGTTTCCTCGCTGCGGAAGTTGGAAGGGGTCGTGCATGCTTCGCGCACGATGTAACCCTTTGCCCAGATCTTGCCGCTCTCTTTGTCTTCGCTGTTCATGCCGTAGTTGCCGATCAGCGGGTAGGTCTGGGTAATGATCTGGCCATAGTAGCTGGGGTCGGTCAGCGTTTCTTCAAACCCGACCATACCGGTGGCAAACACAACTTCGCCCACGGTAGTGCCCTGGCAGCCCAGGCTTTTGCCCTTTAAGATCCGGCCATTTGCCAAAATCAGATATGCCTGCATGTTTTGCCTCGCAATCCTTTGTTGTATCGAAATCCGGTTATAATTAGGAAGTAGGAGTGAGGAGTTAGGAGTTCATGGTAGGGCGCACATCGTGCGCCCACTATTTTTAGAAGTAGTTTCACCCGTTCCCATTCATGCAGAACCATCGGCCTGCATCGTCACTCCTAACTCCTACTTCCTAACTCCTAACTTTTTACAGCGTCTGCTTTGCTGCTTCCTTCATTTTGCGGCTGCCCAGGTGGACCAGGGGCAGCTTGCCCTCCTTGCAGATGGGGCATTCTTCGGGAGCATAGTTGGGCAGATCCAGCTTCAGGGCACTGGCCAGGATAGGGATCGGGGACGGAGCTTCGGGGCGGGTACGGTCCACCACGCAGGTGATGCCCAGGCAGATACCGCCGGCTTCTTCGATGACGCGCTTGGTTTCCAGGCTGGAAACACCGGTGGTCACAACGTCCTCGGCGATGATGCAGCGCTCGCCCGGATGGATGGCAAAGCGCTTGAGGGTCATCACGTTATCCACGCGCTCGGTAAAGATGGCGCGCTTGCCCAGCTGGCGGCCCAGCTCGTAAGCATACACAATGCCGCCCATGGCAGGGCCAACGATAACGTCAACATCGGTATCCTTCAGCTTTTCTGCCACATGAGCCATAACCTCGGCACACTTATCCGGGTACTGCTGCAGATAGGCCATCTGGCAGTATGCGCCGGAATGACGGCCGGACGAAAGGAGGAAGTGACCCTCCAAAAATGCTTCACATTCCTTCAAAACTTCGATCGATTCTCTTGCCATGATACTTTCCTCCGTTTATAAAAGCTGTCTTACTATACCACAAGTTGCATAAAATTGCAACATCTTGAATTTTTATACGGGCAAATTCAAAGAATAATGAATAAATAATAAAGAATCTTTGTGGTGGACCGCCGCGCGGCGCGCGGCTCAAAAATAGCGGGGCTTTGGGTTGTTTCACGGGGGGCTGGCCGCCCTACAGGCCCCCTCTCCCCTGCCGGGGTATCGAACCTGTTTTAATGTGCGCGCGCGGCGCGCACTCCCCCATTTTTCATTATTCTTTATTCTCTATTCTTTACTTATCTCGCGCACCCGCGGATCTCATCCAGCGTTTTCACGCCGTGGGCGTCCATCCATTTCCCAATCTCGGCAGTAATGCGGGTGCAGGCTTTCGGGTCCAGGAAGTTTGCGGTGCCCACCTGAACGGCGGCTGCACCGGCCATGATGAACTCCAGCGCATCGCAGCCGGTCAGGATGCCGCCCAGCCCGATGACCGGGATATTGACGGCCCCTACCGCCTGCCACACCATGCGCAGTGCAATGGGGCGGATGGCCGGGCCGGAAAGCCCGGCAAAGGTGTTGTTGAACACCGGGCGGCGCTTTTCCAGATCAATGGCGCAGGCCTGGAAGGTATTGCACAGGCTGATGCCATCGGCACCGGCAGCTTCCACGGCCTTGCACATATCGGGGATGCTCTCTGCCTGGGGGCTGAGCTTGACCACCAGCGGCACAGTGCACACTTTGCGCACAGCGGAAACCACCTCTTCGGCGTCCTTGGCGCGGATGCCGAACGCCAGGCCGCCCTGCTTGACGTTGGGGCAGCTGATGTTCAGTTCCAGCACATCAATGCCTGCGGCGCACAGCTTCTGCACGCCCTCCACGTTTTCCTCAATGGTATGGCCGCCCAGGTTGACCCAGACGGAGGTGCCGCAGGTTTTCATGGCGGGCAGCTCGTTTTCAATAAAGTGCTGCACGCCGGGGTTCTGCAGGCCAATGGAGTTCATCAGGCCGGAGGGGGTTTCCAGCAGGCGCTCGCCGTCGTTGCCGGGCTGGCCGTTCAGCGTCAGGCCTTTGCCGGAAATGCCGCCCAGCACGCGCAGGTCCTCAATGCCTGCATATTCCGGGCCGAAACCAAAGGTGCCGGAAGCGGCAATGACCGGGCCGGCCAGCTGCTTGCCAAACAGATTTACGCGAAGGTCTGCCATCAGTCAAACACCTCCTCAGCTTTGAACACGGGGCCGTCTTTACATACGGTCTTGGCCCCCACCTTGGTGCGGCAGGTGCAGCCCAGACAGGCGCCAAGGCCGCAGGCCATCTTGCGTTCCAGGCTGGCCACGCAGGGCGTGCCGCTCTGGGCGCACAGCTGGTATACGCCGCGCATCATCACCATGGGGCCGCAGGTCAGCACCATGGCGAACTGTTCCGGGTGCAGGATGCCGGTCACCAGGCCATGGTAACCTACCGCGCCGGAATCCGTTGCAATGCTGATGGCAGCGCAGTAAGGCAGGAAAGCTTCCAGCCCATAGGGCTCATCACGGAAGCCGCAGTACAGCTCCGGCTTGCAGCCCGCCGCGGCCAACTCCTTGCAGAGCTGCAACAGCGGCGCGGTGCCAATACCGCCGCCCACAACGGCGATCTTTCCGTTTTTGCCGCCTGCCGCCCGGGCGATCGCGGCCACATCAAATCCGTTGCCGCATGGGCCGGTCACCGTCAGGGTGTCGCCCTCTTTCAGGGCGGCCAGCTTCTGGGTTCCCTCACCCTTGACCTGATACAGGAAAGTCAGTGCACCGGTCGCGGCGTCAAAATCATGCACGCTGATGGGGCGGGACAGGATGGGCGTTTCGTTGGCAGCCCAGGCGCGCAGCATAAAGAACTGCCCCGCCTTGGCCGGGCGGCTGGCATCCGGCCACTGCACCGTCAGGCAGCGGATATCCGCTGCAACGGTACTCTGGCGCAGGACCGTTACCTTACAGCTTGTTGCATTCACCCTGAATATCCTCCTTCATTCGCACGCATTCATTATAAGCAGCTTCATCAAAGGCAACGCCGGGCTGCTTTTTGTAAGCCAGCAGGATGCCGCGGCTGGAGTTGACCACACCGCCGTTGCTGTTGTTCATATACTGGGCAATATCGGCAGCTTTGCCGCCCTGTGCGCCGTAGCCGGGGATCAGGAAGAAGGTCTGGGGGTAAGCAGCGCGGATGGCGGTTGCTTCCTCGGTATGGGTGCCGCCGATGACCAGACCGATGCTGGAATAACCAGATTCGCCGATGTAATCCCTGCCCAGCTCGCTCAGGCTGTCGCCCACCAGGTCGTACACATGGCGGCCGTCCTCCAGCTTTTTATACTCAAAATCTTTTGCGCCGGGGTTGGAGGTGCGGCACAGTACAAACAGGCCCTTGCCCTGTTCCTTGCAGTACGGCAGGTAGGGGCTGATGGAATCCAGGCCCATATAGGGGGCCAGCGTGATGATATCAGCCTCAAAGTCGCCGGTAAAGTGTGCCTTGGCGTACATCTCGGCGGTTTTGGCAATATCGCCGCGCTTGATATCGGCAATAACCGGCAGGCCGGTGGCGCGCACCATCTTCAGGGTTTCGGCGTAAGCGCGCATGCCATCCAGACCAAGGGATTCATAATAAGCGATCTGAACCTTGTAGCAGCCTGCGGAAGCCTTGGTGGCTTCAATAATGCGGCGGTTGAATTCCACCACATTTTCACCGGCAGTCTTGGTGTCGTCCACCACATCGGCGGGCAGGTAGCTGAACTCGGTATCCAGACCCACGCACACCGGGCCGTTGGCTGCCACGCTGGCATACAGTTTATCCATGTTGGTCATTGCTGTTCCTCCGTTTTCTGTATCAAAAAAGCTCGTTCTAACTTTTCTGCGGGTTACTGTTTATCTTTCTGGTAGGTCACTTTGCCGCCCTTGATGGTCATCATGACCTGGCCATAGAAGCTTTCGCCGTCATAGGGGCAGTTTTTGCTCTTACTGTGCAGCTCGTCCGCATGTACGGTAAACATGTGGTCGGTATCCACCAGAACAATATCGGCATCAAAGCCGGGCACCAGGCGGCCCTTATGCTCATCCAGGCCAAGCACCTGAGCGGGGCCGGAGCTCATCAAAAAGCTCAGCATTTCCAGCGGCAAGCCCTCCATGCGGCACAATTTGGTGTAGCACACGGCAAAGGCGGTTTCCAGCCCAACCATACCGGCAGCGCCCTTGGCCTTATCCTCGGCGCTGTGGGGGGCGTGGTCGGTACCGATGCAGCTGACTGTGCCATCCTTAATTGCCGTCACCAGGGCGGCCACATCGTCCGCCTTGCGGATGGGCGGGTTGACCTTATACTGCAGGCGGGAATCATCGAACCACAGGTGGTGCGGGGTCACTTCGCAGCTGACCATTGCGCCGCGGCGGCGGCTCTGGCGCACCATATCCACAGATTCTTTGGTGGAAACATGGCACATATGCAGGCGGGTGCCGTAATATTCGGCCAGATGGCAGTTGCGCACCGTCTCAATATTTTCGGCCAGGCGGTAGTCCCACGGGCTGATCTCGCGGTCCTCTGCGTGGGACATCACGGTCAGGCCGCGCTCGGCTGCCACAGCAAACACGCGAGCCATCGTGGCGTTATTCATCACGCCGTTGCCGTCCTCGGTGATAAACTTGATATCATCCGGCAGGTCCAGCAGATGGTCAATGGTGTGGCCGTCAAAGTTTTTGGTAATGGAAACGGTCTGGTTGGCATCACACAGGCCAATCTCGCGCGCTTTCTCCTCCACCTCATGCACGATCTCTGCCGAAGAGCAGACCGGCTTGGTGTTGGGCATCAGGTTGACGAAAGTATATCCGCCTGCCGCTGCAGCCGCAGAGCCGGTGGCAATATCCTCTTTATATTCAAAGCCGGGGGTACGCCAATGGCAGTGGGTATCAATAAACGCCGGCAGAATGGTCAGCCCTTTTGCATTGATCACCTCGCCTGCTTCCGGCAGGTCGGTTCCGATTGCTCTAATTTTGCCGTCCGCGATCAGATAATCGCAGATGCGGCCCTCATAGTCCCGTGCATTTTTAATCAGCATGGCTGGCCCTCCTTTTGGTGTGGGGTTGCAAGATTCTGTGTGAGAATTTGTGGTGGTTGTGGGCGCGGCAGGAGCAGCCTATCCTCACGTTAAGTGCCAACTTTGCGCGGCGCGGCGATAGCTTGTTGGCGGTGGTGCGGGGTTTGCTGCTCCCCCCAGCAGTAGGGCCAGGTTGTCTCCTCCACCCATTCGCCGCCTGTTCGGCGGCGGGTGAACAGAGGAACATCCTCGCTCTGCGCTCCGGCTGTTTTTGCACCGCGCTTCGCGCGATTGCGCGGCATAGCCGCGCAGGCAAAAAAATAACTTTTCCCCAAAAGAGGAAAAGTCAAAAAGAAGCACCTGATACAGCGTGGGGAAGAAACACTGCACCGTGGGTTTTATCGCAGCAGGACAAGCCTTCGCGGATGGATACCATGGCACAGTTCACCCTTTCACACATAATTTTAATTATTGTACCATGCCAGGCCTATGGTGTCAACATAACACGAAATGTTGCACCAAGAGGGATTTTTTGTATTTTTGTGTCAACTTTTGGGCAATATGTCAAAAGGCCGGGTTCTGGTTCGCGCCGCACACAAAACAGCGCCGCGCCAGACCCGGCACTCGATTCCATTCTTTTAGTTTCCGCCAATCTGTTGGTCGATATATTCATCTAATTCGTTGATTGCATCTTCCCACATTGCATCATCCATATTGACCTTTCTCCCCTGCGGCACTGGTTCCGGCAATGCCGATTTCGCTGTGCTTTGTGCCGGTTCTGCCGTTTGCGTCGGTGCTTCTGTCTGTACCGGCTCTGCGCTGCTTTGGCGGGCATCCAGCACTCCTTTTACGCAAAAAAGGACTGCCGCCGCAACCAAAACAACTGCACAGATTTGTGCCATCACTTGTTTTTTCATGGTTTCAATGTCCTCCTTTTTGCTCTCTCATTTTTTCGTCTTCTGCACTTTCTTTTATTATCACTATCGTATCATTTCAAAGTAATGGTTGTCAATACTGTTTATTCCCATACTTTTCTTCTTTTTTTACGGTAGCATACGGCAGCAAAAAAGCAGCCCCTCCCTTGCGTGAAGTGACCCCCAAAAGTTAGACAATATTTTGAAGTAAAAATTGCTCAAGCAGCCGAAAGGGCTTGCTGTCTGTGAATTGCAGGCGGCAAGCCCTTTAGCTTTGCCTTGATCCTGCGGTTGTTGTAGTAATCCAGATATTCGATCAGTTCCTGTTTGAAGTGTTCCATGGATTGAAATTCTTGCAGATATAACAGTTCACTTTTGAGCAGTCCGAAGAAATTTTCTATCACAGCATTGTCCAGACAGTTTCCCTTGCGGCTCATGCTCTGGCGAACACCTTTCTCCCGGAGCATCCGTTGGTATTGTTTGTGTTGGTACTGCCAGCCCTGGTCAGAATGGAGAATCAGGTTTGTTCCGGCCGGGATCTTTGCAAACGCCTCGTCCAGCATGGTGGTTACCATGCTGAGTACAGGACGATCCGATATGGTGTAACTGACCAGATCGCTGCTGTGCAGATCGAGAATCGGGGACAGATAGAGCTTTTCTCCAAACAGGCTGAACTCCGTCACATCCGTGACCCATTTCTGATTCGGCTTTTCGGCATGGAAATCCCGATTTAGCAGATTTGGTGCGATTTTGCCCACTTCTCCCTTATAAGAGCGATACTTCTTCATCCTGACACGGCAAACTAAGCCCAACTCTTTCATAAGCCGCT
>ERZ1034901.2477-NODE-2477-length-11688-cov-19.622281_pt1 | contig 11688 bp, 10 predicted proteins | sample MGYA00520628_ERZ1034901 | MGnify/ENA primary metagenome ERZ1034901 (study PRJEB33766, sample SAMN09781783) | gut metagenome | biome: gut microbiome | host: Homo sapiens | place: Madagascar | study: EMG produced TPA metagenomics assembly of the PRJNA485056 data... | reverse complement strand
TTTTGAATTGCCGGATTAGAAAAATCAACCATTCGTGTTTCCCTAAGATACTTATTCTTCATTTCCTATCGCCTTTCCCATCATAAATATCATCGTATGGTAGTTCTTCAAGAAGCCTAATCTCTGCCTTTGTTACTTCCTGAATTCTCATAAGAATCATTCCTCTCCTCTTACCCCAGTGCCACATCCAAGATCATCATCAAACTAAATCCAAGTGCAAAGAAAAGCGTACCAATATTCGAGTGCTGTCCCTGAGACATTTCCGGAATTAGTTCTTCAACCACGACATATAACATGGCTCCTGCTGCAAAACTGAGTAAATATGGTAATGCCGGGATTACCAGCTGTGCAGCAAGAATCGTCACTACTGCTCCAATCGGTTCAACGACTCCTGAAAGTACACCTCCCAGAAATGCCTTTCTCTTACTTTCACCCTCTGCCCTAAGCGGCATGGATATAATCGCTCCTTCTGGAAAATTCTGGATAGCAATTCCAAGTGATAAAGCAAGTGCACTTGTTGCTGTAATCTGTGCATTTTCAGCAAGAAATCCTGCATACATTACACCAACTGCCATACCTTCAGGGATATTATGTAATGTAACTGCCAACACCATCATCGTAGTACGGCCAAGTTTGCTTTTCGGTCCCTCTGCCTGATCACTTCCAACATGAAGATGTGGAATCAAATGATCAAGTGCAAGTAAAAACAATATACCAATCCAGAACCCAACAACTGCCGGAACAAACGATAAAGTTCCCATATTCTCAGATTGTTTAATTGCCGGAATCAGAAGACTCCAGATTGAAGCAGCAACCATTATACCTGCTGCAAACCCTGCAAGTGCACGTTGCAGTAACTTGCTAAGTGTTTTTCTCATAAAAAACACGCATGCTGCACCTAGCGTTGTTCCAACAAATGGAATCAGTATACCTTCAAAAACATTTATTTGCATTATATTTTCCTTCCACATATGCTCGAAAAATAATCTTCCATACTTTCATTGTGTTAGCCTTAACTAACTGTCTGATATAAAGAAAACCGTGTAAAAAGCAAACTGTAATTTCACACGGTTTTCTTACGCTTAAGTATATTACTTACGTAATCGTATAACAATATATTTATTTCAACAATTTGCAAAACTGGGTGGTGGAATTTACTCTTTCACACAATAATGCGTTGGTTGATTCGGTGCAGGCATGTTATTCTTTCCGCACCCATTTAATCAGCTGGATAATCGGCAGGCTGGCAAACGCATACAGATATACTGTTCCCAGCTGCGCCGGGTTCAATGTCTTCACCTTGAACACCGTTTCCAATCCCGGCACCGTAAGCACCGCTGTTATCAACGCTGCCCCAAGAAGAAAGGCACCCAGCAGCCACTTATTGTTGAAGAATCTTTTCGTAAAAATCACCGGCCGATCCGATTTGCAGTTGAAGCCGTGGAACAAGCGGGCCAGACAAAGGGTTCCGAACGCATAGGTACTTCCCAGCAGTGCGCCGTTCTGATGGTAACCGGTCAGGAACGCAATCATGGTCATGGTTCCGATGACAAATCCGTCCACCGCGATTTTACTCAGAAACTTCCCGGTCAGAATCGATTCCTTTGCCGCCCTTGGCTTATCCTTCATCACTTCACTGTCGGAAGGCTCAACTCCCAGCGCGATGGCCGGAAGACTGTCGGTGAGAAGGTTGATGAACAGCAGATGTACCGGTGCAAAGGGAACCGGCAGTCCGGTCACCGATGCGGAGAGAACCGCAAGAATTGCCCCGAAGTTTCCCGACAACAGGAACTGAATGGCATTTTTGATATTCTTGTACAGATTCCGTCCATTTGCTACCGCTTTCACGATTGTTGCAAAATTGTCGTCGGTGAGAACCATGGCGGCGGCATCCTTTGCCACCTCCGTTCCGGTCACGCCCATGGCAACCCCGATGTCCGCCTGCTTCAGTGCGGGCGCATCGTTCACGCCATCTCCCGTCATCGCCACAATCATGCCTCGTTCCTGCCAGGCCCGCACAATCCGAATTTTGTGTTCCGGGGATACTCTGGCATATACGGAAATTCCGGTAACAAAATCTCTCAGCTCTTCATCACTCATATCCTCGATGTCCGCGCCTTCACAGGCTTCGGAAAGATCCTGCAGAATGCCGATTCTCTTGGCGATGGCCGCGGCGGTAATCTTGTGATCTCCGGTAATCATCACCGGCCGAATTCCTGCTTTTATACATTCCGCCACGGCATCCTTGGACTCTTCCCTCGGCGGATCCATCATGGCAATCAGCCCCAGGAACACCAGATGATTTTCATCTTCCGGCGTCAGCGCATGCCCTTCCGGGACCTGCCGGTAAGTGAACGCCAGCACCCGCAATCCTTCCATGGAAAAATCTCGGTTCTGCTGCCGAATTATTTTTTTATCCTCATCGGTAATCTCCCGAATTCCCTCGGCGGTCTGAATATGTTCCGACAACTCCAGCAGTCGATCCACGGCGCCCTTTACAATCATGCGGTTCTCACCATCGATGAAATGGAGGGTCGACATCATTTTACGGTCGCTGTCAAAAGGAAGTTCATCCGATCTCGGGTAATCCGACCGTACCGCCGCCGCTTCGATGCCGTATCGGCTGCCCAGATTGATCAGCGCCGTCTCCGTCGGGTCCCCGATTTCCACCCCGTTCTCATTGGTGGAATCATTGCACAGAATGCTGTAATCCATCAGACATCGCTGTGCCGGATCGTCCACATCTATTTCGGCTGCTGGAATCCTCTTCCCCTCCACGTAGTAATCTTCTACTGTCATTTTGTTCTGCGTCAAGGTTCCGGTTTTGTCCGAACATATTACAGATACGCTGCCCAGTCCTTCAACCGCCTGGAGCTTGCGGATTATCGCGTGCTCCTTCGCCATTTTCTGTGTCCCAAAAGAAAGTACGATTGTCACAATCGAGCTGAGGGCTTCCGGGATTGCCGCAACTGCAAGCGCCACGGCAAACATGAACGCGCTTCCGATGTTCTCTCCGCGAAAAACATTAATGGCGAACAGAATCCCGCAGAATACCAGAATCAGCACGGACAGTTTCTTGCCGAAGTCCTCCAGGTTTGCCTGAAGTGGGGTCTGTTTCTCCGAAGTCGACTTCAGAAGTCCGGCAATTCTGCCCACCTCCGTTTCCATTCCAATATCCTTTACCACCGCTTTTCCGCGTCCATAGGTGACGAAGCTTCCGGAGAACAGCATGTTGGTTCGGTCGCCCAGGGGCACATCTTCTGAAATCGCCGCAATGCTTTTTTCCACCGCAAGGCTTTCTCCGGTAAGCGCACTCTCATTAATCTTGAGACTTGCATTTTCAATCAGCCTTCCGTCTGCCGGAACCATATCCCCCGCTTCCAGCAGGATGACATCTCCCACCACAAGCTCTCTCGCAGGGATTATGATAGCGGCACCACCCCGAAGCACCTTTGCTTCCGGTCCGGAAAGGTTTTTCAAGCTCTGCAGCGACTGTTCCGCCTTTACCGTCTGCACCGTTCCCAGGATGGCATTAATGGTAATGACAATGACGATGACCGCCGCACTTTCCGCATCTCCCAGAATGCCGGATATGATTGCCGATGCAATGAGAATCAGCACCAGGAAATCCTTGTACTGTTCTAGAAAAATCTGCGGGATACTCTTTTTCTTTCCTTCTGCAAGTTCATTCCAACCACACCGTTCTCTGGATTTTTCCACTTCTTCTCCGGTGAGACCGGTCTCTCTGCTGTTCACGCGTTCAAGAACCGTCTTCGCCGTCTCCTGATAGTATTTTTTCATAATTTTGCCTCCTCTTTTCCAAGAATTCACAGACTGAATTTCCCGCGCAGCGGAGCGAATCTTCTGCAAAATGATGTAAAAAAAGAAACCTCTACTGCACAACAAAGAATGCAATAAAAGTCTCACCAATTCCTTGAGGCACCGGATGCTTCCATCGTACTGACGACGCCACAAACGCAAATATATACGTAGGTTACTCCCCTTTATTATTAGCGCAATTATATATTCTCTTTACCGAATCTGTCAAGTACTCTTTGCAAAAAAACCGGATTGCAGCGGCAACCCGGTCATAGGTTCAACATTCCACGGCGACTTTAATCACACCATCCCGTTTATTCTCGAACAGCTCATAGGCCTCATCAATCCGGCGAAAAGAAAAACGGGGACTCTGCCGAAGCAGAATCCCCATCTCAATTTAAGAACGCTTTCTTATATGAAGGTACTTATTTAAAATATCAGTCTTCGTTCCGACCGATTAGCCCAACAGCAACAAACTGAATACCAGTGTGAAGAGGGCTACGGTCTCGATAACACCGATAACGATGAAGTAGTTTGCAGTACCCTTTCCGGTTGCACCCAGTGCATCTGCAGCTGCAGCGGCGCATCTGCCCTGGAACAGAGCGGACATACCGATTGCCAGTCCACCAAATACGCCAACCCAGAGAGCCAGGGAAGGATCGCAGTTAGCACTCTTAATGAAGTTCATCAGAAGGAACCCGTAGATGGTCTGTGTCAGAGGCGCACCGGCGAATGCGATCATGATGAACGGAGCCTGCTTGCCACTAGCGTAGCACTTCTTCCATGCTCCTACGGAAGACATACCTGCAAAACCTGTACCGAATGCGGATCCAGCTGCGGAAAGACCAAGGGCTGCTGCCATACCAAGAAATGCGATGTTCATAATAATTCTCCTTTTCTAAATTACATCAGAATCATTTATAATTTACATTTAGAATCTTTATTTGATGACCTTTTTGTTTTTCTTAAAAGGTTCATATGGAATACCTGTCCACTCCAGGCCAACCTGGCCGGAGAACTCCAATACGTTCAGACGAACGCCGTGAACGACAACGGACAGGAAACACATTACGATGTTCAACGCGTGTCCGATAAAGAATACCAGCGCGCCGACAATCACCAGCGGTCCGCCGAAGCCGGCCGCAATACCGTCAAAGCTCTGAGAAATAGCCAGTCCGGCCATTCCTACTGCGAAGAGTCGGATATAACTCATGATGTTTCCGAAACAACTGATGGTGTCCAGGAATACGGTGAAGATGTCCGAAAGTCCGGACTTCAGTCCCTGTCCAAAGGTCTTGTCCGGGGACATTCCGCCGAACAGAACAACCATTGCAAAGGCCACGCCAACACCGACTGCTACCGGTGTCATGGTAATCTTCTCTCCGATAACCAGGTTCAGACAGAGCATGTACAGCGATACAATCGCAATCAGCCATCCAAGGTCTGCCAGCCAGCTCAGGTTCTTCTCAGAAATCTTCTTCTTCACGGAAATCAAGCTTCCCAGGCACATCTGAATCGCACCCACCGAGAACGAGAATTTCATTATCATGTTCTGCTGGGTGGAAGCGCTTACGTTGAAGTACTCCGGATAACTTGCCATGCTTGGAATTACCAAGGATTTCAAGAACGGAACCTTCATCGCACTCTCCAGACCGAACCAGGTGCCGGTGATTGCACCCCAGACGATAGTTGCAAAAGAAAGTACGAACAGCAGATAGGTTGTCGTATTCTTTTTCTTCGTCTTCGCAACGTATCCGATGGTGCCAATGAGAATCAGCACACCGTACGCGCCGTCGCCCAGAATCATTGCAAAGAACAATGTGAAGAACAACAGGAACCACATCGAGATATCGCTTTCTCGGTATCCCGGCAGAATTCCCAAAATGTTGTACAGCGGTTCAATCAGACCGGAAACCTTGCCGAATTTCAGCTTGGTCGGAATCTTCTCATCATCGGCATCCACGCTCTCAATCGCATATGCCCAACCGTTCTCTGCAGCGGATGCTTTGAACTCATCCACATCTGCTTCCGGCACATATCCGGACAGCCACACGAAACGATCGTCGCTTCCGGCTGTCTGGCTGGCGGAAGAGTAATCCGCCTCGTTCTGTGCCACCAGCATTGCGGCATTAAAGCTGTCCATGTGCAGCGCCGCTTCCTTCAGTGTCTCCACGCTCTTGTCAATGCCGGCCTGACAATCCGCTTCCGCAGCAGCGAGCTCTTTCGCTCCCTTTTCCGGAAGGTTGAACTCACTTGCACCGAACTCTGGTGGAAGCGTTCCGATGGAAGCAATCAGCACTTCCTTCTTAATGTCCTTCAGGTGAATCACCTGACGTTCTTCATCTGCCGCCAGGGCCGCATAGGTGCTCGCCGGTACGCGGTAAAAATAAAGATCGTATTTGCGGTCCTTCAGCAGTTCAAGATCTTCCGAGGTAATATCCCCCCAAGGAGAAACCCTCTCGATTTCTGCGTGCAGAACCGACAGTTCTTGCTCAAGAGCTTCCTTCCTTTCAACGGCTCCCTTCACCTCACCGTAGAACTTCTCGAACTCTTCACCCTGAAGCAACGGCTTCGCCGGTCGGTTCTTCTGTTCTTTTTTGTCCGGGAGATATTCCGCAAGGGATGCGGTCAATCTGGACAGTTCGGTGAACTTCTCTGTCACGGCATGAACCGCGCCCTTCTTCTCAGCGATATGCAAAACGCCGAGCTTTTCAAGTCCATCGAGCATCTCTTTCTTCCGTGAAAGCGATGACACGACGTAGACCATTGTCATTTTCTCTATCATTGTGCCGCCTCCACCAATTTTTTCTTTGAAATCTTTCCGCGAACAACCGCCGCTGTCTGCTGGTCGCCCAGGTATACTCCGATTACTCGGATGTTTTCCTTGGCTTCCGGAATCTTAACCTTCTCGAACAGGTTTACTCTCTGGGATGTGGACCGAAGTTCTTTTTCCAGAAGTGCTTCCTGCTTCCTAAGGGTGGAAACCAGTGCATCCAGTCGCGCGATTTCGCGAAGTTTTACCAGTGCAGTATCAACCCACAGAGGATAGTCATCTACATCGTACTCAACATCCTTGAATTTCAGCTCCTCGAATTTCGGAACCGTAACTCCGGCGATGTTTTCGTTTCTGCAGATCACCGTCTCTGGCTGAACAAGTGTGTCAATACTCTTGTCCTCGTCGAAGATCGCATTTTCTGCAAATACAGCTACCCAATCGTCGAGATTACCAATCATCTGAACACGTTCAGCTTCCTTCTGTGCCAATTCAGCTCTCGTTGTCATGATTACCTGCTGAAGCTGCTGTTTCTTGAGCTGCAGGGTTGGCAAATAGCGCTGATACTGTTTCAGAAGGTCCTTCTGCACTTTCTGTTCATTTTTAGTAAGTTTGATAGCCACTGTCTGCTCCTTTTAGTCCAGTGCTTCTTTCTTTGGCCATCTTTCCTTAACCAGACTTGTCTTGAGACCGGTTTCATTCGGCTCAAAGCATTCTGCAAGAATTTCCCAGCCAAGATCGAGCGCATCTTCAAGAGGAATATTTACACTAAGATCCATCAGCTTCTCTTCGAAAAGTTTTCCGAATTTCAGAAGCTTATCGTCCCATTCAGTCATAAGGAATCCCATGGATTTCTTTTCCAAGCTCTCCTTGTACTGTGCATACAGCTTAATCATTCCGTCCATTACAGCACGATGGTCATCTCTTGTCTTTCCGTTTACGTTCTGCTTCAGTCTTGAAAGCGAACCGAATGGCTCAATGTGACCATTCTTCAGATAGTACTGACCCTCTGTAATATATCCGGTATTATCCGGAACCGGGTGAGTGACATCATCGCCCGGCATTGTGGTTACGCCGAGGATGGTAATGGATCCGGCACCTTCAATGTCCACAGCCTTTTCATAACGAGAAGCAAGGCTGGAGTAAAGATCTCCCGGATATCCACGGTTGGATGGTACCTGCTCCATCGTAATCGACATTTCCTTCTGGGCATCGGCGAAGTTGGTCATATCGGTGAGCAGTACCAGAACTCTCTTTCCTTCCAGTGCGAACTGCTCTGCAACCGCCAGAGCCAGGTCCGGTACCAGAGTACATTCTACGATTGGGTCGGATGCGGTGTGGATGAACATTACGGTATGTCCCATTACACCGCCCTTCTCCAGGGTATCTCTGAAAGTCAGGTAGTCATCGTACTTCAGTCCCATTCCTCCCAGGATGATGACATCAACCTCTGCCTGAAGAGCGATTCTTGCAAGAAGCTGGTTGTATGGTTCACCGGAAATGGAGAAGATTGGGAGCTTCTGGCTCTCAACCAGAGTATTGAACAGGTCAATCATCGGAATACCGGTACGAATCATTTTGTTCGGGAGAATACGCTTCGACGGGTTAAAAGAAGGTCCGCCGATTGGAATCATGTTCTCCGTCAGAGCCGGACCGTTGTCTCTCGGCACGCCGGCACCGTCAAAGATTCTTCCCAGAAGATTATCCGAGAAGGATACCATCATTGGCTTTCCGAGGAAACGAACCTCATCGCTGGTTCCGACACCCTGAGCACCCGCAAATACCTGCAGGGACACCAAGTCCTTATCCAGCTTAATTACTGTCGCATAACTGTCACCAACAAGAGCCAGGTCTCCGTATTTAACACCTTCCGCTCTTACTGTAACTACGTTACCGACAATAGATTCAATTTTCGTATATACTTTCTGCATCTTATTGCCTCCTAGTTAACCGCTTTAGCGAGGTAGAAATCTGAAACCTTCTGCTTCTGTGCCTCGAATTCCGGTGTACCGAAGACGGTTCCATGCCAGTCAAGGAATTCCTGTCTAAGCTGATTGAAGAAAGATCTGATTTCCTTCTTATCCTGCAAATCATAGGTTTTATTAATTACGTCGTACATCATGTTGAACTCGATACGCTGTCTCTCCGGAGAGCATGCTGCGTCGATTTCATCGAAGGAGTTCTGCTGGAGGTATACTGCATCCAACAGCTCGCCTTTCTGATAGAATGTGTAATCCTCTGAGGATGTACCTTCTTCGCCGACAACCTTCATCATCTGGTTAACTTCTACGCTCTTTCTGAGAATGGAGCGTGCCTTCTCTACTCGATCCATATCTACAACACCGGTATACTTGGACCAAGAATCGATAGGGTGAATTGCCGGGTATTTACGTGCATCGGAACGCTCTCTTGTCAGACCGTGGAATGCACCGACTACCTTCAGTGTCGCCTGAGTTACCGGTTCTTCGAAGTTACCGCCGGCCGGGGATACCGAACCGCCGATTGTAACGGAAGCAATTCGTCCGTCGTTCAGTCTTACTTTTCCGGCTCTCTCATAGAATGCCGCAATGGTGGACTCCAGATATGCCGGGAATGCTTCTTCGCCCGGGATTTCTTCCAGACGTCCGGACATTTCTCTCATTGCCTGTGCCCAACGGCTGGTGGAGTCGGCCAGGAGCAGTACGTCCAGGCCCATCTGTCTGTAATACTCTGCGAGGGTTACTGCGGTATAGCAAGAAGCCTCTCTGGCTGCTACCGGCATGGAGGACGTGTTACAAATGATAATCGTTCTCTCCATCATGGAACGACCGGTCTTCGGGTCTTCCAGTTCCGGGAATTCCTTCAGAATTTCTACAACCTCACCGGCACGCTCTCCACAGGCTGCCACGATAACGACGTCCGCTTCACCGTTCTTCGCCTCACTGTGCTGAAGTACGGTCTTTCCTGCACCGAACGGTCCCGGGATACAGAATGTTCCGCCCTTTGCAACCGGCAAGAATGTATCAATTGCACGGAGCTGAGTTACCAGCGGTTCATCCGGACGAAGTCTTTCCTTGTAGCACTTGTTTGCCTGTTTAATCGGCTGTGTAATAACCATGCTCAGGTTCATCTCTTCACCCTTGCTGTTTTCGATCACACAGATTGTTGAACGAACGTGATGCATGCCCGGTTCAACGATGGATTTCACCTTCCAATCGGTTCCCTTCAGTGTGAACGGTACCATAATCTGGTTGGTGAACTGGAATTCCGGTACGCTGCCGATAATGCTTCCGGCTTCTACCGAATCACCTACCTTTACGCAAGGAGTGAAGTCCCATTCTCTGTCCGGAATCGGATCGAGGTACACACCTCTTTCCAGGAAGAAGCCACACTTTTCCGCCAGTTCCGGAAGCGGATTCTGAAGGCCATCGAATACCTGTGTCAAGAGTCCCGGTCCCAGCTCAACGCTCATCAGCTCCCCTGTAAACTCTACAGGATCGCCAACCTTGATACCATTGGACATCTCGTAAATCTGCATGCTGGCAATTCCGTTATTAACACGAATAACCTCACCCTTCAGACGCTTTCCGTCAACGAGGATGTACGCTACTTCGTTTTTACGTACGGCACTTTCAAACTTTACGTTTGCAAGGTTGCCGTTAATGCCAGTCACATAACCTGTTACTGTTTCCATTTGCATATCTCCTGTTATAAGTTATAAACGCTATGTTGTACATTATCGAAGAGACGTTTGAATTCCGCCTCTCCCTTTTCCTTAACAAAGCAACTCTGGCGTTCCAACAATTTTAATTTGATCGCATATCCGAACAAGCACACGTCATCAAAAAAGTGACCGCCGGTGTAGTAATCCAACGCTTCGAACTGGCGCACCAGAAGAAGCTTCTCTGCTTCCAGCGGATTTTTGGCGGTGATTGCAGCCTGTGCAATCTGTGTACTCTCCGGATCCTTCTCATATTCAGCCTGATAGGACTTTCCAAGAGCGGCACTTCGCTGCGCGTTCAGCTCCCTGAACAGACCCGTATAGAATCCGGACCATTTCTTAAGAAGCGGACCCTCTGCAGAATCGAGAGTCAGATTCTTCAAACGCTCCAAGGTCTTGTCACTTACGTTGTCCTCACACATTGCGATGAATTCATCGTAGGTGATTGGCATCTCTTCATTCGCAGAAAGTTCCGGCAGGCTTGAAATTAAGTAGTAATACGAAGCCATACTCTACCTCCCGGTTCTTAGAAATCCATCTCTCTGAAGTAAGGCATCAAAAGCTGCATAATCTCCTCATCGGTGCAATCGAAGTAACCGGAACCGTCCTTTGCGGCAAGCTTGAATCCGGAAGCAACTCCCTTTCCAACCTTGACCTCAAGGCCATTCTGGATTTCCTCCGCAAGCGCAGCCTTCAATTCATCGGTGACTTCTGCCACTTCTGCTGCATACTGAGACATATCCTCACCATTGACAACGACCTTAATCAGCTTACCCAGAGCTTCTCCCTTCAGGTCCTCACGAACCTTTGCCTCCAGGATTCTGCCAACTTCACTCAATACTTCCTTCTTAAAGGAAATCAGGGCATCTCTCTTTGCCTGCTCGGCATTCTCGATGGCACCCTCTCTGAGTGTTTCAATTTCTCTTGCAGCAGCTTCCTTTGTTGTCTTGGCCTCTGCATTTGCATTGGAAATAATCTCCTCCGCCTTTTGCTTGGCTTCAGCGATAATCTTCTCTGCCTGTTCATTGGCTGCATCGACACCCTCTTTGCGGATGGATGAAACCAAATCGTGAATCTGCAATTCCATAGACTGTTAACCTCCTGTTCTATGCGCATTCCACGTTTTCCGATATCTGTAGAACCAAATGCCTGAAAACAATACTTATGCATAACATTTTTAATGATTATAGCACCAATTAATACCCTCGTCAAAAGGATGAAACCCTCGAAAAACAGATAGTTTGTTAAATAATTATTACGCTTTTATTAATTAAAAACCGCTTTACTATTAATAATTTTTATACCTGGTTTCACATTCGTTTAAAAATCGCTCGCCGTGTTTTTTTCATTTTTATAATCCGCCTTTCTGGCGAAAGACACCAATAGGGTCATGAAA
>ERZ1034901.2474-NODE-2474-length-11693-cov-7.373346_pt1 | contig 11693 bp, 8 predicted proteins | sample MGYA00520628_ERZ1034901 | MGnify/ENA primary metagenome ERZ1034901 (study PRJEB33766, sample SAMN09781783) | gut metagenome | biome: gut microbiome | host: Homo sapiens | place: Madagascar | study: EMG produced TPA metagenomics assembly of the PRJNA485056 data... | reverse complement strand
CGGGATGAGCGACGTTGCGACCGACGTCATCTGACGCGGGGAAACGTCCATGTAGGTGACCTGCTCGGGCAGCACTTCCTCAGGCTCGCCAAACACGCCGGCAGCGTCCTTGGTGCGGCAGAGCACGCGCGTCGCCTTGTGGAACACGCCGTCTTTGTCGGTGGTGCCGAACTCGCGGGTCTCGAGGTTGAACTTCTCGTTCGCCTGGGCGATCGTGTAGTTCTCCTCCTCGTCGGCCGTGAGGTAGTCGATGTCGTCGGTCACCTTGCCGTCGACCACGCGACGGTAGGGCGTCTCGATGAAGCCGTAGGGGTTGATGCGGCCGAACGTCGCGAGCGAGCCGATAAGGCCGATGTTCGGGCCTTCAGGCGTCTCGATCGGGCACATGCGGCCGTAGTGGGAATTGTGGACGTCGCGGACTTCGAAGCCTGCGCGCTCGCGGGACAGACCGCCCGGGCCGAGCGCGGACAGACGGCGCTTGTGCGTGATGCCTGCGGCGAGGTTCGCCTGGTCCATGAACTGCGAGAGCTGGGAGCTTCCGAAGAACTCCTTGATGGCAGCCACGATCGGGCGGATGTTCACGAGCGACTGCGGGGTGATTTCGTCAGGCTCCTGCATGCTCATGCGCTCGCGCACGACGCGCTCCATACGGGAGAGGCCGATGCGGAACTGGTTCTGGATGAGCTCGCCGACCGTGCGGATGCGGCGGTTGCCGAAGTGGTCGATGTCGTCGACCTTCACCCCGTCCTCGCCCGCATGCAGCGCGATGATGTACCTCATCGCCGCCGTGATGTCCTCGTCGGTCAAAGTCGACGCGTCGTTGTCGGCGTCGAAGCCGAGCTTCTTGTTGATCTTGTAGCGGCCGACTTTCGCCAGGTCGTAGCGCTGCGGGTTGAAGAACAGTCCCTCGAGCAGCGTACGCGCGGAGTCGATCGTGGGCGGCTCGCCCGGACGGAAGCGCTTGTACAGCTCGATGAGGGACTCTTCCTTAGTGGTCGCAGGGTCGCGATCGAGGGTGCGCAGCACCATGTCGTCGGAGCCGAGAAGCTCGATGATTTCCTCACGCGTCTCGGCCAGGCCGAGGGCACGCACGAGCAGCGTGGCCGGCTGCTTGCGCTTGCGGTCGATACGCACGGAGAGGATGTCGCGTTTGTCGGTTTCGAACTCGAGCCACGCGCCGCGGGAAGGGATGATCTTCGCGTTGTAGATGGTCTTGTCCGACGTCTTATCGCGCTCGGACGAGAAGTACACGCCCGGGGAACGGACGAGCTGGGAGACGACAACGCGCTCGGTACCGTTGATGATGAAGGTACCGCGGTTCGTCATGAGCGGGAAGTCGCCCATGAACACGTTCTGCTCCTTGATTTCGCCCGTCTCGCGGTTGATGAAGCGGATTTCCACGAACAGGGGCGCCTGATACGAGACGTCCTTCTCCTTGCATTCATCGACGGTGTATTTCGGCTCGCCGAATTCATGCTTGCCGAACTCCACGCACATGTCTTTCGTGGAGTTCTCAATCGGAGCGATGTCCTGGAAGGCTTGCTGGAGGCCTTCTTCCTTGAACCATTCGAAACTTTCCGTCTGGATTGCGATAAGATTGGGGACGTCCATTACGTCCGGAATCTTCGCGAAGCTTCGACGATTCCTATAAAGGCTGGTGGGAGCGCTAGTTTTTCCTTTGGCCACGAGGCTTTTCCTCCTTCACGCACGCACTCATTTCCCAAAAAAGTTGCAATCGAAAAGGATATTATGGGGACAAGCCGTCGTCAAGAAAAATTTTTACGAGCTGTGGAAGTTTTTTGTTCTTTCGGCCTTTAAGCTGGGGGAACGGGGGTAAAAAAATTGCTTTCGAGGGGCTTGCGCGACCCGCGCGGCCGAGCGCTTGGGCGCTCTTCGCGCCGCCCGCGAGCATATCGGATTATTCGCGAATCGTATGGTATCTGTATAAGGTTTGGCTTGCCCGCCGCCATCGCGCGCGCGAGCCTGTATCATCGCTTCTTAATTATGGATAGAAGACAAGACACACCCCACACCCCACAAGTTACCACCAACAGCAACGCGCCCCGCAAGACGGGCCCGGGGATGCGCGGTGTCGCGCCCCGCATCCTCGCATACGTCATAGCCTTCGCCGTGCCGTGCGCGGTGATTCTGTTCGCATACTGGCGATGCGGCATCTACCCGTTCGGCGACACCTCGGTCATGATGTACGACATGCCCGTGCAGTACGCGCAGTTCTTCGGGTGGCTCTCCAACGTGCTCAACGGCGACGGCTCGCTTCTGTATTCCGCCGACGCGGGCATGGGAACGAGCACGTTCGCCATGTTCACCTACTACCTGTCGAGTCCTATAAACCTGCTCGTCGCCTTCTGCGACCCGGCCGATGTGCCGTATTTCTTCAGCTTCCTGTTCGCGGCGAAGATCCCGCTTGCCGCCGTGACCTGCCTCGTATTTCTGCGCAGCCGCTTCGCCGCGGCGGGCGCGCAGGGTTCCCGCACCACGCAGGCACTCGCCGTCGTGTGCGCGATCGCGTATTCGCTCACATCGTACGTCACCGGATACGCGAGCAACATCATGTGGATCGACGGCGTCATCATGGCGCCGCTCGCCTGTCTGGGCGTTTGGCGCCTCGTGCGCGGGCGCGGGTGCGCGCTTCTGTTCGCGTCGTGCGCATGCGCCATCCTCTTCAACTGGTACACGGGCTACATGGTGTGCTTTTTCACCATCTTCTACTTCTTCTACGAATACGCCCGCCTGCGCATCGAATCGCGCGAGGCGGAGGGCTCGGACAAGCGGGAAAAACGAGAGAAGCACCCGTTGCTTCGCGCCGGCGTGCGCTATGCGGCGACGATGCTGCTTTCGGTGTGTGCCTCCGCGGTGATTCTCTTCCCCACGCTGATCGCGCTTTTGGGCGGCAAGGGGTCGGGCGCCGGGCTGGCGTCGCTTGCGGGGACCATCTTCTCGCTCAACCCCTTCGACTACGCGAACTTCTTCGCCATCGGCACGCGGCCGGGCATCATCGTCGCGAACGCGACGCCCGCGATCGTGATTTCGGCCCTCGTGCTCGTCGGCATGGCCGTGTCCTTCGTCGACGCGCGCCGCTCGCGTGCCCTTCGCGCAGCAAGCGCCCTCATCGTCGGCATTCCCGCCGCATCGCTCGTCGTCGTGCAGCTGAACACAATCTGGCTCGGGTTCGTTCCCGAGTCGTCCTACACGGGGCGCATGGCGTTTCTGCTCCTGCTCATGATGGCGACGATCGCCTTCGAAGGAATCGCGTTTTGCCTGGAAAACAAGGGCGACGTGCTCGTCGTCGCCGGCAACCCCAAGAGTCGCCCCATCCGCCACAGCTCACTGCGCGCCGTCGTGAAGGGTGGGGCTGCGGCGTTCCTCATCTTCGGATGCGCCACCTTCAACGTATGGTATCGCACGCTCTCGATTCGCCCAAGCGCGCTGAACGCCGTGCTCGAGCTCGTGCTGATCGCAGGATTCACCATCTTCCTCGCGCTCATGGCGGGTTCGGCGTCCGCCCCCGTCGGGAAGTACGCACGCCGCAAACATGCGGGCGGCAACGCAGGGGCGTCCCGCGCGGCAGGCACCCTCTCGCGCGCGGGGATTTTGTGCCTGATTGCGCTGTTCGCCTTCGAGCAGTGCTATGGCACGGCGACCCAATTCGGCGTGTGCAACATAAGCGCGAGCGAATACTCGAACCGCATCGCCGAGCTCGAGAAATACTACAAGAACTACCCCACCGACAACGGGTTCGCGCGCACGGGCCAGACCTGCGTGTACTACGGGTCGTCGAAGTACAACGGACCCGACTGCACGGGGCTTGTGCTCAGCGGGTCGGGCTCGTTCGACTTGTACTCGTCCACCCAGGAAAACAGCGTGCAGAACCTGCTCATGCGCCTCGGCTACTCGAAGAAGACACCGTTCGGAACCGCGTACCAGTCTCCCAACACGGCCGCCGACGCGCTCCTTTCGGTGACCAACGTCATCGCCGAGGAGCAGCCGCCCGAAACCGAGCTCGTCACCGACCATGCCCATGAGCTCTACGGGTCGTATCGCGACTGGAAGACGACCTCGTCGATGCCACTCGGCTACGGCATTGCGGCCACGGCCGAGGGGACGGAGCTGGCCGATAAGGCCGACTACTCGGGTGCTGCGACCGATGCGACCGACGACGAGCCCACCGACGCATGGAGCGCCAACCCCTTCAACAACCAGATAGCCATGTACGCGTCCGCCACGGGCGCCGATGCGAGCGACCTCTACCATAAGGCGACCGTCGTCGACGCGAGGACAGGCGGCGCAGACCAGCGTGATTTCACCGTTACCACCACGAGCGCAGGGCCGCTTTTCCTCTACTTCCCAAGCATCTACCTGCTCGACATCGAGGAGGCAGGCATCTCCTGCTATGCCCAGGTCAACGGCACAACCGTCGAGCACGTGGGCGGGCGCGGATCATGCAACGTGGTGTACGCGGGCACGTTCGACGCGGGCGAGACCGTCACGGTGTCGATTGCCCCGACCGTCAAGGGCCAGACAACCGTGGACAAGCACGGGCGCGTTGTCGGCACGAAAGAGGCCCTCTTCGACGCACCGATCGAGGCGGCCATCAAGGCGGAAATGCTCGACATCGATGAGATGAAGGCGCTGCTCGGAAAGCTCGATTCCGCCGGTTTCTCGCTGAAGTCGTTCTCGAACGGCCAGGTGAGCGCCACCTTCGACGCCCAGCGCGACGAAACACTCCTCATATCCATCCCCTACGAGAAGGGTTGGAGCGCCACCGTGAACGGACGCGAGGTTCCCGTCCACGAGCTTTACGGCGGGCTTTTGGGCATCGACGTCACCGCCGGCGAGAACGACATCGAGCTTCACTACATGACGCCCGGCCTCATACCGAGCGCGATTATCAGCATCCTCGGCATCGCCGCGTTCTGCGCATGGCGGGCCATCGCGAACCGTCGCCATCGCACGCGCGCGACCAGCGGAAAGAGAGCAGCACAATGAGTCACCCGTACAGCCTGAGCTTCGTCGTCCCCTGCTACAACGAGGTGGACAACGTCCGCCTGTTCGAGCGCCGTGCCTTTTCGTGCTTCGACGCGGAAGGCATCTCGCTTGAGATCGTGTTCGTGAACGACGGCAGCCAGGACGGCACCTTCGAACTTTTGCGCGAGGTTGTGGCCGAAACCGATTCCGCCCACCCCGTGCAGGCCGTGCAGTTCTCGCGCAACTTCGGCAAGGAGGCGGCGCTCTACGCTGGTATGGAAGCGGCGCGCGGCGAGTGCATCTGCCTCATCGACGCCGATTTGCAGCAAACTCCCGAGGACGCGCTGCGCATGTACAAGCTGCTCATGGAAAAGCCCGAATACGACATCGTCGCGGCGTGTCAGGTCGAGCGCAAAGAGAGCATCGTGCTGAAGCTGTTCAAGCGTGCGTTCTACAAGACGTTCAACGGCGTGTGCACTGACATCGACATCCCCGCGAACGTGAGCGATTTCCGCGTGTTTCGCCATACGGTGGCAGACGCTCTGCTCTCGATGCCCGAGGGGCAGCGCTTCAGCAAGGGCCTGTTCGCGTGGGTCGGCTTCAAGACGCTCGAGATTCCCTACGAGCCGGACGCGCGCGCGAACGGCGAGAGCAAGTGGTCGGTGAGGTCGCTGTTCCATTATGCGGCGAACGGCATTTTCGGCTTTACAACCTGGCCTTTGAAGGTCGCCATCTGGATCGGGCTCGCCGCCTCGCTCGGCGGGTTCGCCTATCTTCTGTGGATCATCTTCACCTATGCGCTGTGCGGCACCGACGTGCCGGGCTTCCCGACGCTCGCGTGCCTGATTCTGCTGTTCGGGGGCCTGCAGCTTACCGTGCTCGGCGTGATCGGCGAGTACCTGGCGCGCAGCTACGTCGAAGGCAAGCACCGCCCGCTCTACATCGCGAAAGAGCACCTCACGAACGAGGAGCACAAAGAGGGCAAAAAGTAGGGCAAGTGCTGCCGGCAAACAACGATTTGCCGGCTTACCGGCAGCCGGCATTGCGGGTTCGTCGCCGCACTCCCCATGTGCGTAGGTTTTTTCGCCCGCAACCTCAACACGAACTCAACGGGACAAGAAACCCCAGATCACAGAATCGGGCGAAAACGATGTATCTACCCGAGTCGCAAAAACCTACGCACATGAGCGATTTTTTCACGCGGCGGGCTCACAGGACGCATCCACGGGAGGCATATTGGGCATTCGACCGTCCCGCACCCTCGCGAGGCACATCCACGCAGGTGTTTCTTTCTCGAAATCGGCTCGTCGTGGACAAAAAACGGCGATATGTGATGAGTTTCTCGAAGCTAACTCTTCTCCCAAAAATCCGACCTGGGAAAACGCCGACAAGGAAATGGGCAGATGGTCGTTTTCGAGCACCCGGACTCACATATCGACGATTTTTGTCCACGGAGCCCCATTTTTCGAGAAGAAGACTAACGGACGGATTGCGATTGCCCTGCGCGCCATCAAGAAAGCCGTCGCGGTGCCTTAAAGCTTCCCGTCGCGCATCGCTTTCAGCCTGGCGAGGGCGTCAGCCGGGATGCGATCGCCGAGCGTGCGCTTCTCGGCTACCTTCGGCGTCTCGTCGAGTCGCGCCTGATCGTAGTACTCCCCCACTTCATAGCTGAAGCCGTTCGCGCTCATGCGATCGACGCCGCCGCCGAAAACGGTGTCTTGAATGGTGGCGTCGCTTGTGACCACGAGCGTCTCAACCATGCGCTCGCGGGCGTCGTGCGCGAGCTTCTCGATAACCTTGTCGGCGGATTGACCCGCTGGGCTGAACATGATGCGCACGCCGCCAATGGTTTGCGTTTCCCCTGTTGAAAACTCGTTTTTCGCGCCGTCGAACACGATGATGGCACGCCAATCGCGCCCTGCGAAGTTCACGACGTCGTTGATGAGCCGCTCACGTGCCGTATTGAACGCGTCGTCGGTGTAGTCGGGCCCGAAGGCCGTCGCCTTGTAGCGCTCACCCGAGCGAAGCACGTTGTATCCGTCGACGATGAGCAGCTTGTTGCGTTTCTTTGCCATTTCCGAATGTACGACCTACTGCTGCTGGCGCAACCACTCGTACATGAAAACCGTCGACGCCTGCGCCACGTTGAGCGAGGACACCTTCCCCATCTGGGGAAGCTTCACCGCGAAGTCGCAATTCTCAAGCACAAGGCTCGACACGCCTTCGCCTTCCGAACCCATAACAAGCGCGATTTTGCCCTTGAGATTCGACTTCCACACCACTTCTTGCGCATGTTCGCTCGCCGCGCAGATCCAGAAACCCTCTTTCTTCAGGCGCTCGATCGTCTGGGAGAGGTTTGCGACCTGCGTCACATTGATGTGCGAGATGGCGCCCGCCGAGCTTTTGTACGTCGCCGCCGTCACGTGCGCCGCGCGCTTGTTGGGAATGACGATGCCGGCAGCCCCAACCGACTCGGCGGAACGGGCGATGGCGCCCAGGTTGCCCGCATCAGTGATATGGTCGAGGATGACGACGAGTGCCGAGCCGTCGTTTTCGGCGGCCTGGGCGTTCGCGGTCTCCACGACGGCCGCGACGTTCACGTAGTTGAAGGGCTTGGTTTCCGCCATAACGCCCTGGTGGCTGCCGCGTTCGGAGAGCTTGTCGAGGCGCGCGCGCGACACCGTCTCCACGGGCACGTTGCGCTTCTTCGCCTTGCGCAGCACGTCCTCAATGAGCGGATCGCGCTTCACGTTGTCGGCAAGAAGAACGCGCTTACACGGAATCTCAGTGCGCAGCGCTTCGATGACGGGGCGTTTGCCCTCGATGAAATCAGCCATGGTATTCGCTTTCGTAATTGATTGACGCCGCACGAGGCGGCGGGTTCGTCTAGCGAGCAAGTGTACCACGCGGCCTGCGGGCACGGCTGGCTCTCCGCCATATCCCCGCGAATGAGGGGCGGAGACGGGTGGCGGGGCGCTTTCGCGGGAGACGGGTACGAGGGAGCATCGCGCGTGCGGCGGCGACCCACGAATACGCCGATAGCGAGCACGGTAGAAGCCCATCCACGTCCCGTGCGCTGCATTCGTCCTCTGCACCCGGCGACCTAAAGCGCCGTGCCTTTCGTGGGAACCGAGAGCGTGCTCATGTCGACGCCTTCCAGCTTGAGCAGGGCGATCTTGCGTTCGATGCCGCCCGCATATCCCGTCAAGCTGCGGCTTGCCCCCACCACGCGATGACAAGGCAAGATAATCGACACCGGATTGTGCCCCACGGCTCCGCCGACGGCTCGCGCCGAGCGCTTCTTGCCCGTGTCGGCCTCGATTGCCTTCGCGATATCACCGTAGGTGACGAGCTCGCCGTAGGGGATTTCCGCAAGTTTCGCCCATACGAGCTGGCGAAACTCCGATCCACGGGGCGCACAGGGGGGAATCTCCCCTGGGTCGCGACCCTCGAAGTACGCATCAAGCCACGCACACGCCCGCGCGAGCACGGGATCGTCGGGCTTTTCCTGCGTGGTGGGCGAAAGCGTCGCCGCGTCGTATTTCTGACCCTTGAACCACAGGCCGATGAGCGCCTCGCCATTGCTTGCAAGCTCAATATCGCCCAAAGGCGACGCATACGTGCAGGTGAAATCCATGGTCCCTTCTTTCTTTTGTTGGTTCGCGCGCCTCGCCGTTGTTGTTGCGCGCTTCGTCGCGACCGTCACGCTCACGGGCAGCGCGTCAGCAGTCTTTTCCGCAGCGGCCGCGTCCGCCGTGTTCGCCAGGGGCGACTCCGCACGCGCCTTCCCCTTTCCTTTCCCCCTTTCCGTCTCCGGGGCGGACTTCTTGGGTTTTTCATGCGGGACCGACCACATCGACATCACGGCGTACGATCGCCACGGGCGCCAGGGCTGCGACAGTTTCTCCAGCTCACGCGGCTTCATGTCGGGAAGCGCGAGCTTTACGCCATAGTCGGTGGGCAAAAACGCGTCGGGATAATCGTAGGCACGCATGAGCACGTACTGCACCGTCCAGTCGCCGATGCCGCGAATACTGCCAAGGCGTGCGGCCTCCGCTGCGAGGTCGACTCCGGGGCGCAGCGTGAGCTCGCCCGCTTCCATGGCGCGCGCAATGGCGCAAATGGCGTTCGCGCGCTGAGCGATGACGCCGACTTCACCAAGGCGAGCGGGCGCATCGTCCGCGCAAAAGGCTTGCGGCGATGGAAATGCGCAGGTCAGCTCAGGTGTCGGCCCCTTTATCGGCGCGCCGAACTCGCGAGCCACACGACCCGCGAGCGTGCTTGCCGCCTTCACAGTGATTTGCTGTCCCAAGATGGCGCGGGTCGCCATCTCGAAGCCGTCGAACGCGCACGGCACGCGGATGCCGGGGATACGGTAGGCCTCACCTGCGTGTTCGTAAAAGCCGGCAAGGCCCTGCTCGATTGCCGCAGGAACGCAGTCGGTATCGAACAGGCGACGCGTTCGGGCAAGCACCGAGGGAATGTCGTCGAAAAGCTCGGGCGATATGGTGACGGCAAGGCGGCGATGCGAGGGGTCGTTTTTCACCTTGATCCACCCAGCATGTTCGCCATCGGAGGCGCGAACGATGCGCCAATACGCACCGTCGAGCACCGCCTCCACGCCCTCGATAGCGCGCATCTGCAGGAAACCGAGCAGCAAATCAAAGCGATACGGCTCGCGATAGTCGACATGAAGAACGATAGGCGCCGCCTCCGTTTTCGCAGATGTTGAGCCTTGCGCGCTTTTGCGGAATCGCGTCGGCTGCATGCCATAGCTGTTGACGAACGCATCGTTGAAGCGGCGGACCGAGGCAAACCCGCTTGCGTAGGCAACGCGCGTTATGGGAAGATCCGTGTCTGTGAGCAGGCTTTTCGCAAGAAGCAGGCGACACGTTTCGCGATATTCCGCAGGAGACACGCCATAAGTTTGCTCAAACAAGCGGCGCAGATGACGCTCCGACATGCCTTGTTCCGCGGCAATCCGAGCGATGGGAGCATCCCCAGGCCTCTCCCGCATACTCGCGGCGGCGCGTGCAACCGCATGGTCGATATCGGGCGCAATCGGGGTTCCCGGCGCAAGCTCGGGGCGGCATTTCAGGCAAGGCCGATACCCCGCCGCCTCCGCCTCGGCAGCAGTTTTGAAGAACGTGCAGTTTTCGCGCTTGGGCACCTTCGCCCAGCACACCCCCACACGACAATAAATTCCCGTCGACGAAACGCCGACGAAGAGCAAGCCGTCAAGATGCGGGTCTCCCGACAAAAGCGCCTGATAGCAGACGTCCTGGCTGGGAAGACCGCTCCCCGCGAAAAGCCCGAAATCGACCTTGTCCTTGATGTTTTTGCCCTCGCCAGCTTTTCCCATGCCGACATCGACTTTTCCCTTGCTGCTCATATGCCCGCTCGCCGAACCTTCCACCCGCAAATCTTCCTTTGCAGGCAATGAAACCACAACACAATCGCCAAAACCAGCCATTTTCGGACATGAAGACCCGATAAAGACCGCGCTCCCAACCCCGATTTTTTCACCAAAGCCGCCTTGTTTTCCGCCACGGAGGTCGAAAGCGGGTGCAGGCTGCGATCGGACGCCAGATAATCGGGATGCCGACGCCCCGTTCAACGAAAATGATCAGCTTTCCGCGAGCAGCGCGAGAGCCCGTCGAGCGTCAACGCGCTTGCAGCAAGAAGCGCGAAAGGCCTTTTCATCGCGGGAAACGATGTAGTCGCATCGAGCGTTTTCCGCAGCAGCCCTCACCAGCGCGTCCTCGTAATCGGGTTCGTTGGAGCAAAGGGCGCCATCAACCACGCAAAGAGTCAGCTCGACGACCTCGAACGAAGCTCTCATTTGGGAAATCACCTTCCGAGCAGTCAGCTCGTCCCCATAATGTCTATTGAATATGTAGTAGACATCTTTCAGAGACGACGCCAGCAGCAGCGCCCGCCCGTCGCCTCGAGCGACAATCTCACGGAAGAGCTCGGCAGCGAAGCTATGCTGAGGGCGAGCGGGAATAACAAGATCGAGCAGGACATTTGTATCGAAGAAAAACTTAGACATAGCGCTGACTCACCAGTTCGCGATCATCGTCAGGAGAGTCGCCGCATAGCCAAGGAATATCAGGGAGCGAATCTATTGTGCTCAGCAAATCCTCGGCTGCCGCAATCGCGTCATCGTCGTTTCTTTGAACGGAAAACGTGATTTCGCCATCAGAGGGCATAGAAATACTCAGCGTGTCGCCAATCTGCACGCCAAAGCGCTTTCGCCATTCGGACGGCAAAACAACCGCGGCACTATTCCCGTTCCGGATAACCGAGCACGTAGCGTTCATGGCCATCCTCCAAAGCTCGTCAGTACCGTATAGACACACTATACCACATCGAAATGATCCCCCTTCGCTCTGACGGTGATGATTTTTGGAAGCGATCAGGCGCAAAGCCTCATTGCCGACCTTAAGAATGAACTGTCGGGTAGGAATAAGTGACGCTCAAACGCAAGAGGGACCCAGTTCAGCGTGTGAACTGGGTCCCTCTCTATTCGTCTCAGGTGAAACGATCTACGCACGACCATTCCACCTGACGCTCTACCGTTGCCGCTAGAGTCTGCTTAGTGGCGCCTCCGCCCCTTGCTCTCACGCCCCTGCTCGCCAGCGGCGTCTCACTTGCTAGTGGCGCTTCTGCTTCTTCTCGAAGTTGCGGCGCTCGCCGAAGGAGCG
>ERZ1034901.2468-NODE-2468-length-11710-cov-6.805834_pt1 | contig 11710 bp, 8 predicted proteins | sample MGYA00520628_ERZ1034901 | MGnify/ENA primary metagenome ERZ1034901 (study PRJEB33766, sample SAMN09781783) | gut metagenome | biome: gut microbiome | host: Homo sapiens | place: Madagascar | study: EMG produced TPA metagenomics assembly of the PRJNA485056 data... | reverse complement strand
CTGGTAGATATTTCTTAGATGGGGATATCTACCAGGCTATCTCCCAGCTATGCTGTGAGATTTTGGGTGGGTTGGTTGGTGCAGTTGCTTAGGGGGTGCACTTCTCTACTGGTTGGTTGGTACACGATTACTTGGTTGGTGCACTTGAGACAAGTGCACCCCCTACAAGTGCACCCCCTTGGAGAACTTAATTGCCACGCTACAACAACTTGATTGCCACGCTACGGCAACATGGTTACCACGCTGCGGCAACATGGTTATTGCACAACGGCAACATGGTTACCGCGCAACGGTAATGGTGAGGCGGAGGGCTTGTTGGGTGTGTGGGGTGATGCGGAAGCGATTGTCGGTGCGCTCGCCTACAAGCCAGACTATACGTTGCTGGGCGTCGGTGACTACGAGCTGGGCACGCTTCTCAAAGACATTCTTCTTGCGGTCGGTGAGATAATCGCTTACGAGCTTCATGCCGTTCATGCCGAACGGAACAAAGCGGTCGCCCTGCTCAATGTGGCGCAGCGTGAGCGGGAACTTGATGTCCGATGCGTCGAGACATACGCAGTCGGCTGCGCGACTCGGCACGTAATCGTCGCCGCAATCTTCCGCCGCTACCTTTATCTTCAAACTGTCGCTGAACACATACGTGCCGGTTTCGGGTATGCGCATTGAGCGTGCAGCATCGGCTGCATTTGTTCTCGGCTGAACGAGCAGAGAACCGCGGTCAAAGGCGAGTTCGTGCGAATCAGAAGCTATGATTTTGCCTGCAGAGCAGGTGTCGAGCGAACCGTATATCTGCTCAATCTGCGCCGAAGTGAACCCATAAGAACTGAGTATTTCGTGCAAAGTATATTCGGGCGAAGGCTGCTGCTTAAGTCGTTCAACAGAGATGACAAGATGGTGAGGTGGTGAGATGGTGAGATGGTGAGATGGTGAGGTGGCTGTGACGTCGGCAATGCTTTGCTTCATAGCCTCATCGAACACTTTCAGAGCCTCGCCAACACGCAGCGACGACTCGAAAATCGACTGGCTTACGCTCGGATTAAGCTCGCGCAACAGCGGCATTACGTCAAGACGTATCTTGTTGCGTTTCACGTCGTTATGCAGATTGGTTGAATCTGTAACAAAACTCTCGCCGAGAGCATCAAGATACTGCACAATATCCTCTCTGCTAAGCGAAAGCAGAGGTCGAATGATGTTGCCGTTGCGCGGCTGAATGCCTCGCAGCCCACGCAATCCGGTGCCGCGAACAAGGTTGAGCAGAACGGTCTCAACGCTGTCGTCGCGATGATGTGCAACGCAGATATCCTGCGCTTTGATATCGCGGCGCAGGTTCTCGAAATAGCCATAGCGCAAGTCGCGCGCAGCCATCTCGATGCTCACACGATGCAGGTCGGCATAAGCCTGCGTGTCGAAGTGGATGAGATGCAGAGGCACGGAAAGACGCTCACAAAGTTGCTTGCAGAACTCCTCGTCGCGCACCGATTCGGCGCCACGCAGATGGAAGTTGCAGTGAGCAGCCTCAACGCCTATGCCCAGTTCGTGCTCCAGATGTTTCAGCACAAAGAGCAGCGACACGCTGTCTGCGCCGCCCGAAAGCGCCACAATATACTTGCCCCCATAAACGAACAATTCGTGGACAGAGGCGAAGCGTCGCACTCTGTCCACGAACGAATTGATTATCGCAGAAGATTTTTCCACAGTCTTGTTTTTATTCTACATAAAGCACCAATCCCTTGAGGTATTCGCCCTCCGGATGGTAGATGTTAATCGGGTGATCGGCAGGCTGGTGAATCTGATGCAGGATGCGCACCTTGCGGTTAGCCTGCACCGCAGCTGTGAAGACAGCGTTGCGGAAGTTCTCCTTTGTCACAATCTGCGAACAGCTGAATGTGAAGAGGATGCCACCGGGCTTGATGCGCTGCAATCCCTTCACGTTGAGGCGTGTGTAGCCCTTCAGCGCATTGCGCAGAGCTGCACGATGCTTGGCGAACGCAGGTGGGTCGAGCACGATGAGGTCGTATGTCTTATCGTTGGCGTCGAGGAACTTGAACGCATCCTCGCAGAACGCTGCGTGACGCTCGTCGCCGGGGAAGTTAAGCTCGATGTTTCTGTTTGTCAGCTCGATAGCCTTGGCGCTGCTGTCAACGGAGTGAACCAGCTTTGCGCCGCCACGCATGGCGTAAACCGAGAAGCCGCCCGTGTAGCCGAACATATTGAGCACCGAACGACCCTTAGAGTAAGTCTCGAGCAGGTGGCGGTTCTCGCGCTGGTCGACGAAGAAGCCCGTCTTCTGACCCTTCAGCCAGTCGATATGGAAGTTCAAGCCGTTCTCCATAGCCACGTCGCTGCCCATCGAACCGTAGATGAAACCATTCTCGTGCTCCACGTCCGCCTTAAACGGCAACGTTGTCTCGCTTTTGTAGTAAACGTTCTTGATCTCGCCCTCAGAAGCCTTCACGAGAGCCTCGCATATCTCATGGCGAACGAGGTGCATACCCACGCTGTGAGCCTGCATAACCGCGGTGTCGCCATAGCAGTCGATTACAAGACCTGGGAGGTTGTCGCCCTCGCCGTGAACAAGACGGAACGTATTGTTGTTCTCACGGCCTATGAGTCCGATAGCCTGACGCATTTGCCAAGCCGACTGCAGGCGCGAGAGCCAGAACTCGCCGTCTATCTCTACGTCGCGGAAAGACAACACGCGCACAGCGATAGAACCGATCTGATACATACCGACAGCGATGAAGTCGCCTTGCGAGGTGAAAACGCGCACGATTTCGCCTTCTTCTACGCCCTCCTCAATCTGCGCTACGGCACCAGAGAATATCCAAGGATGGAAACGCTTGAGGCTTTCCTCCTTACCCTTCTTTAAATATAGATTTTTGTACATATAGTCGTTTGTATTTTTACATTACTCGGCAGGCTTCTCCTCCACTACCTTCAGTTCGTAGTCGTGGGTAGCCATCAGTTGCATTATCTCGTTGTAGAGCTTTATGCACGCCCATGCGTCGATAGCGGCATACTCCTTCTGCTTGTCGGTGAGCACATCCGCCTCCCAGTTGGTGAGGCGCTGGCGCTTGCTTATCTTCTCGCCGAAGAGATTGGCGTAAAGTTTCTGCAGACTCTTGTCCTGCACGCCTATGTTGCCTATGATGTCCTGGATATCGATGAACCAGCCTGGCTCAAACTCGCGACGGCGATGGAGCGAGAGCAGGTCGTCGTGCCACGAAAGACCAATCATTGGCACCATCTTGTTGCTCAACAAGCGCACAAGCGAATCGGGCAAGCCGATATGGTTAAGACGGAACAGAAAGCACTGGTCTTTGGTGGCAACCTGCAACAGCGCCACCTTATGGTTCTGCCCACGGCGGAACGCGGGGCGAGTCTCGGTGTCGACGCCCAACATTTCGCACGAGAGGAGATAATCCACCGCGCGGTCGGCTTCCGACTCGTTGAGCACCACCGTGATCTTACCCGGAAAATCCACTAACGGCAGGGCGTTTATAACGTTCTTATCAAATTTATTGTATATTGTTTTCATCTCGATGTTGAAAGATTTTGCAAAATTAGAAAAAAAGTGCGAAAATATGGCTGTTTCCGACTTTTTTCCACTAATTTTGTAAGCAATTTCGGTAGAAAACAGCCGTAAATCGAATCATTACAGAATATAACATACGATTTGATACACACGACACAACAAACGACACAATTTTAAACAAAATATGGCAAAGAAGAAAACAGAGCGCAAAGCATCTAACTCTAAAGAAGCAACAATATGGCAGAGCATCCTGAAAAGTGAGAAAACAGACTTCTTGGTAGGCATGATGATTGCGATTCTCGCGATACATTTAACAGTCTCGATGGTATCCTACATAAATACCGGAGCCGAAGACCAGAGTCTGCTCGAGAACTTACGTCCAGGAGAGTGGCTCAACCATGACAAGATAATAAAGAACTATTGCGGCTCGTACGGAGCTATCATATCATACATACTCATCACGGAGCACTTCGGCTACGCAGCCTTCCTGATTCCTTGTTTCCTGTTCGTGGCAGGCATCAAGACAATGGGAATATACAAGCTGAGCTTATGGAAGTGGTTCTTCGGCATGGGTGTGTCTATGATATGGGTGTCTATATTCCTCGCAAAAGTGCTTGCACCACTTCTGCCCGAGGCGATATTCAACCCCGGAGGTAACCACGGAGCCGTCTGCGTGAACTTCATAGAGAACATAGTAGGCCCTCCTGGACTCACTGCGTTGCTGTTCTTCGTGGCAATAGCGCTGCTCACATTCATCAGCAAGCAGACCATCACATGGGTACGCCGCATGTTCAACCCGCTGAAGTCAATCACGGGTAAGGCGTCGGAGATTGTTACAGACAAGCTGAACAATAACGACAGCGAGACAACAAGCGTAGAGAATGGATACACCGCATCGGTCGCAACAAGCAGCAACACTGCCAATGCGAAGAAAGACACGGCAAAGTCGGCTGAACCGACACCAGTCATCGACCTTACGGAGTTCTCTAACCTCGGACAGAAGAAGACCAGCAAGGCGCAGGCTACGCCCGTTGCAACGGCTACACCTGACGTAAAACCCATGAAGACAGGCGACGACAAACTGACCGTAGAGGTCGGAAAGGACGAGAAGGCCAAGGGCGGCAACCTTACTGACGACACAATCAACACGCCTATCAATCCGCTTGAACCGTTCACACGATACAAGCACCCGACACTCGACCTGCTCACCAAGGACGAGAACGGAGGCAAGCCATACATTGATATGGACGAAATCAAGGCGAACAACGAGGAGATTATCAAGGTGCTGAAGAGTTTCGGCATCGACATCTGCGAAATAAAGGCAACTGTCGGTCCGACCATCACGCTCTACGAGATCACTCCTGCTGAAGGCATCCGCATCACCAAGATTCGCGGTCTGGAGGCAGACATCGCGCTGCGCCTTTCGGCTCTCGGCGTGCGTATCATTGCGCCGATACCGGGCAAGGGCACTATCGGTATTGAGGTGCCGAACAAGAAGCGCCATAACGTGTCGATGGAGAGCATCCTGAACTCGAAGAAGTTCCAGGAGTCGAAGTACGACCTGCCTATCGTACTCGGAAAGACCATCACCAACGAGGTGTTCATGGCAGACCTTACGAAGATTCCTCACCTGCTTGTAGCCGGTGCTACGGGTCAGGGTAAGTCAGTCGGTCTGAACGTCATCATCACTTCGCTGCTCTACAAGAAGCATCCGAACGAACTGAAGCTGGTGCTCATCGACCCGAAGAAGGTTGAGTTCAGCGTCTACTCGCCTATCGCCGACCACTTCATGGCGCAGGTTGACGACGACGACGAACCTATTATCACCGACGTTACGAAGGTGGTACGCACACTGAAGAGTCTGTGTACACTCATGGACCACCGCTACGACTTGCTGAAGCTCGCCGGTGCGCGTAATATAAAGGAATATAACGACAAGTTCCTGCACCGCCGACTCAATCCGGAACACGGACACGAGTTCATGCCTTACATCGTGGTTATCATCGACGAGTTCGGCGACCTTATCATGACTGCGGGCAAGGAGGTGGAGATGCCTATCGCACGTATCGCACAGCTGGCACGTGCAGTCGGCATACACATGATTATCGCTACGCAGCGTCCTACTACGTCAATCATCACGGGTAACATCAAGGCTAACTTCCCTGGACGCATCGCATTCAAGGTAAGCTCTATGACCGACTCGCGCATCATCCTCGACCGTCCGGGAGCCAACCAGCTCATCGGTATGGGCGACATGCTCTATCTCAACGGCAACGAGCCTACTCGTGTGCAGTGCGCATTCATCAGCACTAAAGAGATTTGCGAAATCAACGAGTTCATCGAGCACCAGTCGGGTCCGACTCATCCTATGGAGTTGCCAGAACCTAAGAGCGACGACTCTGACGGCGGCAACAACACCGGCGGTGCAGACATGGGCAATCTCGATCCTTTCTTTGAGGAGGCAGCACGCTCTGTAATCGTCAGCCAGCAAGGCAGCACGAGTATGATTCAGCGCCGCTTCTCTATCGGCTACAACCGCGCCGGACGACTCATGGACCAGCTCGAAAAGGCTGGCATCGTAGGAGCGGCTCACGGCAGCAAGCCTCGCGATGTACTTGTGGCAGACGAGAGTCAGCTGACAGCTATCATGAACCAGCTGAGAGGCTAACGGCAGTATAACAGTTCACAAATTAAAACACATTCATATTATGAGACGTTTGTTTTTAGGAATTATGATGGCAATGTGCATGGCTTGGCTTGGTGTGAGCACAAGCGCAGCACAGAAGAACAATTCAGCACGAAAGATTCTCGACCGTGCTGCAAAGGTGGTAGGCAGATCGGGCGGAGCAAGCGCTTCGTTCACGATGAGCAGTGCTGCAACTGGCAAAGTGTCGGGCACTATAGCCATAAAGGGCAACAAGTTCAACGCACGCACTCCGCAAATGACGGTGTGGTATAACGGCAAGACGCAGTGGACTTACGTGAAGAAAAACAACGAAGTGAACGTAAGTACACCGACTCAGGCTCAGCAGCAGATGATGAATCCCTACTCGTTCATCACCATGTACAAGACAGGCTACAAGATGTCTGCCACTAACGCAGGCGCAAACAACGAGGTACACCTTGTGGCTCAGAACCCAAACAGAGGCATTCCGGAGATGTATATCACGATAAACCGCAAAACCGGCGTGCCATCAAAGGTAAAGATGAAGCATAAGGGCAAATGGAGCACTATCACCGTGAGCAACTTCTCACCGAAGAATCTTTCTGACCGTATCTTCACATTTAATTCTAAAGACTACCCCACTGCTGAAGTTATCGATTTGCGATAATAAAGACTTAATACTTATATGAAATACACCATCCCTAAATTTGAACTCATCAGACTGCTGTTGCGGCATCGTAGAATTGCCGACAACCGCAGTCTGAGTGCTATGGAAAACAAGGTAGCAAAGTTTTTCATTTATCTTTCGATGCTTATTCTCGTCATCTATCTTATGGGATTGGCGATATTGTTCTCTCAATTAACAAACAGCGATAATACGACAACGGCTACAGAGAATCTGTTCATAGTCATGCCGTTTCTCTTGCTTGTCGACTTCGGCATGAGGTTTACGATGCAGCAGACTCCTGCACACATCATCAAGCCTTATATATTGCTACCTTTGCCGCGCTACACATGTATTGACGCATTCGTTTACAACTCACTCATCAGTAAAGGCAACTTCATTTGGTTCGCATTCTTATTACCTTATGCGTTAATGTCGATAGTGTTCAGCTATGGTCTTGCAACAGCTACGCAGACAATGCTGCTCTGCTTGGTGCTCATACTCATCAACAGCCAGTGGTACGCGATAGCACGCACACTAATCAAACAAACCGAACTATGGTGGGCGCTACCTATTATAATATATGGTATAGAGGCAATGCCGCTGTACGTTGGTAACAACGCAGGCTGGGCACAGTTTACGGATATCTACTCATACGTTGGCGCAATGCTCGATAAGCATAGTGTGCTGCCGATATTATTTGGCATTATAGCGCTTGCTGCGATTGTACTTATAAACCGTCGTCTGCAATACGCAAGCATAGAGAAAGAGCTTATGCGTTCTGAAGTGAAGAAGAGCGTGAAGAAAGTGAACAAGTTCGCTTTCTTCGAGAAGTATGGCGAGATAGGACTCTTCATGCAGCTCGAGATGAAGCTGCTCCTTAGAAACGCCACTCCAAAGAAAGCTTTGAAATCGGGCTTCTTCACTATGGCTTTGCTCTGCGCGTTTATAGTGTTGTCGGACGTGTACGACTCTGATGGCATGACAAACTTCTGGGGATTGTATGCATTTATGATATTCGGCACGATGAATCTTATCGGACTGATGAGCTATGAGGGCAACTATATTGACTGTCTGCTTACACACCGCGAGAACATTCTCTCGCTGCTCAAGGCAAAATATATTTTCTACTCTCTGCTATTGATTGCGCCATTCCTGCTTATGCTGCCCGCAGTGATAAGCGGCAAGTGGTCGTTGCTGATGCTCGTGAGCTACATGATATTCACAATGGGTTTCCAGTTCTTCATCGCCTTTCAGACAGCTGTATACAACAAAATAACGGTTCCGCTGAACACCAAGATGACAGACAAAGCCGGACTGAAAACCAATTACATTCAAATTGTCCTTGTAGTTATCGTGTTTATTGTGCCAAATATTCTTGTAAACATTCTGCAGTCTGTATTCTCAGAGATTGTTGCCTATCTGACAATGCTATTTATCGGACTCTGTTTCATAGCAACACACAGATTGTGGCTGCGCAACGTCTACAACCGACTGATGAAACGCAAATATGCAAACCTCGAAGGCTTTATCAGTTCGAGACAGTAAAAGCTGCACAATATATATAATGTACACAAACGATATATGATGTACATAAACGCATAGATTATTATGATATCAGGAAGCTCAATGCGTTACACATAATTAAAGATTCGCAATTATAACCGCTTATTTTGGTTAATAATTGCGAATCTTTCGTTTTTTATTAACTATTTTCACATCAGTATCAACTAAGATATTTATCTTTGCAGATGTAAGATTTAAGATTATGAAGAAAAAGACAATATGGACCATAGCAATCATCATGGGATTCTCTTTCCTTGGCTTGCTATTCCTTCAGCTGAAATACATCCAGGCGATGGTAGACATGAAAAAGGAGCAGTTCGACGAGTCGGTCAACCGCGCCTTGTACCAGGCTTCACGCAATCTGGAGCTCAACGAGACCCTGCGTTATCTTGAGAAGGACGTGAACGAGACTGAACGTCGCGCCTTCCGCAAGGACTCTGTAGGTACACGCACTGGCAACATGGACGGAAGCATTCAGCAGTCGCACCAATACTCTGTGGCAGGAAAGGACGGCACGGTTTATTCTTCGTTCGAGTTAAAGACAATCACGATAAAGCCATCGCAGATGCCGAAGGGAATGATTCTGCATACAGACAAGAACTCGCTAAGCGAAGCCTCAAAGTCGCTGCAGGAAATAGTGAAGAACCGCTACATCTATCAGAAGGCGCTGCTCGACGAGGTGGTCTACTCTATACTCTACTCCGCTTCGGAGCGTCCGCTTAAGGAACGCATCAACTTCAAGTTGCTCGATCAGGACCTCAAAGCAGAGTTGATGAACAACGGAGTGAACATACCCTACCACTTTACCGTCAGCACACAGGACGGACGCGAAGTATATCGCTGTCCTGATTACACAGACGAAGGCGAAGAGTTCACCTACTCGCAGGTGTTGTTCCGCAACGACCCACAATCGAAGATGGGCGTTGTGCGCATCCACTTCCCCGACATGGGTTCGTACATCTTCTCGTCTGTTAGATTCATGATTCCGTCTGTAGCCTTCACACTCGTGTTGCTCGTGACGTTCATCTTCACAATCGTAGTTATCTTTAGGCAGAAACGCTACACCGAGATAAAGAACGACTTCATCAACAATATGACGCACGAACTGAAGACACCTATCGCAAGCATTTCGCTCGCAGCCCAAATGATGAACGACGAGTCGGTAACAAAGAGTCCGGCTATGACGAAGCACTTGGGTCAGGTTATCTTCGACGAGTCAAAACGCCTACGCTTCCTTGTAGAGAAGGTGCTGCAAATGTCGATGTTCGACCGCAAGAAGGCTGTGTTCAAGAAGAAGAAGCTCGACCTCAACGAGATGGTGGAGAACATATCCAACTCATTCTCGCTGCGCGTGGAACACACAGGCGGAAAGATATACACAGAGATTGAGGCTGTCGACTCAACGCTGTACGTAGACGAGGTACACTTCCAGAACGTACTCAACAATCTCTTGGACAACGCCGTGAAGTATCGCAAACCCGACCAGCCAGTAGATATATATCTACGCACTTGGAACGACAACGACCACCTCTACTTCTCCGTACGCGACACCGGTTTGGGCATAAAGAAGGACAACTTCCGCAAGGTGTTCGACAAGTTCTACCGCGTTCATACCGGCAACGTACACGATGTGAAAGGCTTCGGATTGGGATTGGCTTACGTTAAGAAGATCGTTATGCTCCACGACGGCGACATCTCTATTGAGAGCGAATACGGCAAGGGAACGAAGTTCACCATCAAATTGCCGATAATAAAGGATTAATCAAAATATTAGAGAGACCCGGTGCCTATAGCAAAAGATTATAGGCACCGAACAAAAGATTCAAACAATTAAAGACAAACAATTAAAACCCACGATTATGAACAAAAGCCTACGAAACATTCTATCTCTGTTGTTCGTCTTGCTGACGGGTGCATCGCTCAACGCTGTTGCCGACTCATATAATGTGGCGCCGATGACAGCCGGCAAGGTGACGGTAAGTCCGAACGACGAGTTCGTGAACGCACCGATAAACCTCGTCAACTACGGAACGAATCCCGTAAAGCAGATTACATACACTCTCTACGACTTCGACACACAGGAGTCAAGCGAGCCGCAGACTATCGACTTCGAGACTCCGTTCGACAACACACAGCAGGTGATGATTCCGATTAAGCCTGGCAAATCACTTGGCAAGAGCGATGTTATCTTCAACGTGACTGAAGTGGACGGACATCCTAACGAGACATCAATATCATATACATACATTGAGCGTTGGACTGTTTTGCAGGCTGCAAAGAAGCGTGTATTGTTCGAGGACGTAACCGGCTTGTGGTGCCAGTATTGTCCGCGCGGCATTGCCATCATGGAGTCGTTGGAAAGACTCTATCCGGACGACTTCATCGGCATTTCGATTCATGAGGGCGACGCTCTCGCAACAAATGCATACAGCAGCATGCTGTCTTCAACATGGAAGAACACAAACCGACCTCTCATCATGTGTGCAAGAGACGAAAAGGTGAACACATCTGACGGCGAAAGCAACTTCAAATACGAGTTGGACAAGACGGCTTCGTTCGACATCAGCGTGAAAGCTACATACGATGGAAAGGACATCAACGTAACATCCAGCGTTCTGCCCTGTCTGGATACTGACGAGGGCACCGAGTACAGCGTTGCATACGTGCTCACAGCCGACGGACTGAAGAACGAGAAATGGGGACAGGCAAACCGAGTAGGCGAATGGGATGATCAAGTACTGCCGGAATATGACAGATTCAAAGGCAACGAATCTACTATATACGGACTGGAATTCAACCAGGTTGCCATCGACAGCAAAGGCGTGCAGTATGGCGTAGAAGGTTCGCTGACTCGCCCTTATACCGTAGGCACAACGCAGACCTACACAGTTACATTCGAGAACATCTCGCAGCACAAGCTGATTCAGGACAAATCGAAACTGAACGTATGCGCTCTGATTATCAAGAAGGTGACTAACGGCGACCAAATAAAGACAACCATAGAGAACGCAGCAAAATGCCGCGTAGAGTCTGGCGAGACTGGCATCAAGCAGGTGGACAACAACGATGCAAACGTAGTTACCGGCTACTACTCGCTCGACGGACAGCGCCTCAACGCTCCGGCTAAGGGCATTACCATCGTGCGCTACGCCGATGGTACGACACGCAAAGTGCGCAAATAGAATTATAAAAACAGAATAAAAACAATTAAAAACAGAATACGATTATGGAAGACAATTTGAAAATCTTACTTTGTGAAGACGATGAGAACCTCGGTATG
>ERZ1034901.2454-NODE-2454-length-11757-cov-7.140574_pt1 | contig 11757 bp, 7 predicted proteins | sample MGYA00520628_ERZ1034901 | MGnify/ENA primary metagenome ERZ1034901 (study PRJEB33766, sample SAMN09781783) | gut metagenome | biome: gut microbiome | host: Homo sapiens | place: Madagascar | study: EMG produced TPA metagenomics assembly of the PRJNA485056 data... | reverse complement strand
TATATATTTAAATATTTTGGACGATCAGTGATATTCCCGATAGAATCAGTAATATAATAACTATTTTTTTAACTGTAGTGTCTTTCATGAATTTACTGCACTGCATGCCAAGGAACATTGCCAACAACGCGACCAGAAGCAGAATCAATGCTGTGTGAATTGCGGATGCTGTAAACAGCCCCAGCAAACCATATGTAATTAACCGAGTCGTGTTCTCCACAGAGAAAACTGCGCTGATATTTCCTTTGAATTCTGAGCTGGTATCTGTCATACGAGTGACACACACACCCAGCAGCGCACCCACACCAAAAAGTCCACAGAGAATACCGCCAAATATACCTATAATAAGGATAGTTGCTTTGGATGGGTTCGATGTCTTATGCTGATATTCCTGCAAAAACATCTGAACTCCCAGTACAATTACTACTATACCAAAAAACACCTTAATAATACCTGCATCTATATTCTTCAGAATAAATGCTCCTGGGATACTTCCAAGCAGCACCAACAGCGACATTGGAAGCCAGATTCTTGTTTTCAGTTCTTTCCGGTTATTCCATGTCATCAACAGATTCATCGGATATCCGATCAAAAGCTCCGTCGGTGATATATTTACATTCGCTGTCCCATAACTAAGAATCGATGTAAATACCAGTGTGTTCGCAAATCCACAGACACCTTTTACAAAAAACGCAACAAACGTTGCGATTACCCACATTGTCATTCGCTCACTCCATTATCATAAAACTCTAAAACAATAAACTTTGAACAAAGGAACGGCTCCAGAATATCATAGAAGCATAGCGTTGACAAGCAGCCGACCCAAAAGTCAGCCGTCCTTCTGATTAATATAAGGATTTTGTATTATTCTAATCCAGATCATCCCATGTAAATGCATCCCACGGGATATCCACTTCTGCGCCCTGATTGAGAATTGCATCAATATGCATCAGGAGTGGATATTCCTTCAGATCTACTTTACCTCTCTCTGCGAGTTTCTTCACGGCTCTTGCCGTTCTTGTCGCAATCACGATGGATTCCAGTGTTACACCTTTGAGTTCTTCCATCGCCTGTTCAAATGTCAGTCCTCGTCCAAGCAGTGTTCCGATCATTCTTGTTCTTCCGCCAAATACGGTCACATACAAATCTCCCACACCGTGTATCAGATGTTCCGGCTTGCCGCCGACAAGATCCAGAAGTTTACCCATTTCTTTCATACTCTGGCCAAACAGAGCTGCCTGTGAATTGTAGTGCTGTGCACCGATCTTACCATCTTTCTTTTCAGCCAGTCCTACCGCCAGGGTGACTCCCAGAGCATAAGCATTCTTCAGCGCTACTGCACACTCCACTCCTACTACATCCGTAGAAATACTGATATGGTAATAATCTGTCGCCATCAAAGACCGAATGTATTTTAATGTCTCCGGATCTTTACCACAGAATGCCACATGACTGTTATCATGATCTGCCAGTTCATAGCTGGTACAAGGACCTCCGATCGCATTAAAGTTCAGATGTTTTCCTTCCGGCTGACGCTCCTCAAAAATGTGTGGATACGGTACCATCGTTCCGTCTTCCCGGTCTACCATTCCTTTGGTCACGGTAAGAAGTGGTACCTCCTCCGGCAATACCGGCAGGATCTCATCGCAAAACCAGTCCAGTCCGAAGCTGCTGACTCCACCGATGATCAGATCAGCGCCTTTCAATGCTTCGTCAAGTTCCTCAATCTGATAATACTTAATTCCATCATGAAGTGTTCTTTTTAATGTGATATGATAATTATCTTTTCTCAGTCCGTCGATAATCTCGCGATCCAACGGCGATCCTACCAGACGTACCTCGTGTCCGTTTTCAAATGCCGGGAATGTCAGTGCTGATGCCATTTGTCCCGCACATACAAATGTAATTACGCTCATATCTAATCTCCTCTCCAATTTCGTTCCGTTCTTAATTACGCTGTGATTAAATCACGTTTTTTTCCCTCTGTCAAATGCTCCAGGCGACGGTTTTCAGTTATTTCTCGAAGTTTATTATTAATCATCCGTTTTGATTAATTAGCATTTTTCTCTGCTTTCTCACCGTTCTTTTTCTCACGATTCATTTTCCCTTTGATTTATAGTACTGTTCTTGACTCCATGATTAATCACAGACCGGAGGTATATATATTTATGGGGAAAAGAAAGAAAGTCACGACCAGAGATATTGCAGAAGCGCTGGGCGTCTCCCAGTCCACAGTATCCATGATTCTCAGTGAAAAGCCACGGGTATCATTTTCGCAGGATACCGTATACAAAGTCCGCGCCATGGCTGAACAGATGGGATATGCCGATCAGGTTCCTGATGTCAGCCGCAAGAGCAAGGCATTGGTCAATACGATCATCGCCATCTGTCCAAATCTGTCCGGCGGATATTATTCCATGCTGCTCCATTCGATCATTGAACAGGCGAATCAACATAAATACACTGTTCTGACTGTGACTACGCTCCGCGATGCCCGGATTGAACATATCTATCTTGATCTGCTGGCAAGAAACCAGCTAGCCGGTATCATCGTTCTCTATCCGATGGCTCAGATTCCTAAACTAAATGAACTGGCGGGCAAAGTTCCGGTCATTTCCATAGGCGACAAACCGGGCAGCTATCATTTTGATGCCGTCGTATTGGACAGCAAGAAACCAGCCATGATGATCGCTGAGCATCTTCTTTCACTTGGTCATACACATTTCGCATATGTCACAACTCCCGTACATGGTCAGGAAGTCGGCCGAATCCGCAGACTGGCAGGTATCAGACAATGTCTGGAAGAACACGGACTCCCGGAAGATCATCTGGAAATTCTTTCTACATCGAGAAGGGAATTTGCAAAATATCCGGGCGACCGGGCTGAATATCAGAACGGCTATGACCGCACCATCGAAGCACTGCAAAGTGGTACTGTCTCCACTGCATTTATCGGTAATAATGATATGACTGCATTGGGTATTATGGATGCGATCGCAGAACTGGGATATAAAATTCCATACGATTATTCCGTCTGCGGATTCGACAATATTCCGCTCGCTTCCATGAAACAGATCTCACTCACTACAATTGAGCACGCCACTGTTCAGAAGGGTCATGAAGCCGTTGATCTTATCCATAAAAAACACAGCCAGGATCATTCCGGCAGACAGCCTTCTTATACTGTCCGCCTGGAATATGAACCCCAGCTGATCGTACGTAATTCTACCGGCAAATGCCGTAAGAATCTGCGCTGATTATATTCATCTGTTAATGATTCGCCAATATATCTTCCACCGTCACATCCCGATAGGATGTAATCACATCATCTGCCAGACTGACATCCTGTCGGTATGCCTGCGGTGGCACATATGCGTGACAATACATACCCGCTGTCTTTGCTGCGATTACGCCATTATATGCGTCCTCAATCACCACACACTCCTCTGGTTTCATGCTTATCTCTTTTGCCGCTTTCAAATACACATCCGGCGCAGGTTTCCCATGTTCACATTCCGCACCGCTGACCAACGCCTTAAAACATTCTTTAATCCCCAATGTCTCCATATTATGAACAATATTATCCAGCGTCGAACTGGATGCCACAGCCATTTTTACATCCGCATCGTGCAATTCACGGATCAATTCCAGCACGCCGTCCATCGGTTGCAGACCACCTACCTGAATCTGCTGATCTCTGTAGGTAACCACTTCATCCATACACTCCTGCGGTGTCTTCGACAGATGATAACGCGCCTGCAGCACCGTACAATTATGAAGTAATGGACTGCCAAAGAACTCCTGCAGATCTGTTGGCTCCAGATGAATCCCATTTCTCTTCAACAAGTCCAGCATGCCCTCCACATAAAAACGTTCCGTATCCGTAATCACGCCATCCATATCAAATAATACTGCTTTTCTCATATTTTCCTCCCCATCGTTCAATTACTTTTATCATACATGGTCGGTTCCACAATTGCAATCCTTCTGCACATCTGTTAATATATAGACATATTTGTAAACAAGGAGGACAAGCACATGAGTAAAATCGATGAAGTAAGAGCCGATATGGTCAAGGCAATGAAAGCCGGAGAAAAGGAAAAGAAAGACACCTTATCCCTTCTTCTGGCAGCACTGAAAAACAAAGCCATTGACAAGCGTGCTGACCTGACTCCGGAAGAAGAGACCCAGGTTATCATGAAAGAGATCAAACAGACAAAGGAAACTCTGGAACTGACTCCTGCTGACCGCACCGACATTATTGAGGAATGCAAGAAGAGACTGGCTGTTCTGGAAGCCTATGCTCCTAAGATGATGGATGAAGATGAGATCGAAGCTGTCATTCAGGCAACACTTGCCGAACTTGGCATTGATGCTCCTACCGGCAAGGACAAAGGCCGCATCATGAAGACTCTGATGCCTAAGGTAAAGGGCAAAGCCGACGGCAAACTGGTCAATCAGTTACTGATGAAACATATGCAGTAATAAACAAATCCGCTTACGGGAATCTACGCACTGATATGTGCCCGGATTCCCGCAAACGGATTTTTTATTATCCTACTATATTTTCCTACTCTGTCCGAAGCGCTGTTACCGGATCACTCTTCGCCGCTTTCTTCGACGGAATCAGTCCGCCGATCAGCGTCAGCACTACACTAAGGATGATCAGGATCACAGCCGGCACCGGAGGCAGCACCGCATTGACACTGGTATTATCTGCCACATGGTGAATGATCATATTGCCCGGTATCAGAAGCAATAACGAAAGGCCGATACCGATCAGTCCTGCACACAGACCAATGATAAAGGTCTCTGCATTGAACACCTGCGAGATATTTCGTTTGGATGCTCCGATTGCCCGGAGAATACCGATCTCTTTCTTACGCTCCAGCACGCTGATATAGGTGATAACACCGATCATGATGGAGGATACCACCAGTGAAATCGCCACAAATGCAATCAGTACATAGCTGATCGTATCTACAATATCAGTCACAGACGACATGAGTGTTCCCACCACATCTGTATAGGAAATCACCTGTTCATCCTTTCCTTCTTTTTCCATTCTCTGGTTATAATCATCCAACAGCTTTACCACTTTTTCTTTGTTATCAAAGTCTTTCGGATAAATCAAAATCTGTTCCGGCTCATCAAAATCCACATAGCCGAGTTTCTCCAGATTACTGTCATAATTTGCATTCTGCGTATTACTCATGGACATCATAAGCTCCGTCAGATCCTGCTCCGTCAGATGGAACTGGAATGCATTTGCAAATGCATCCGCATCAATCTGCATCGCCTCCCCCAGCGCATTCTGCAGATTACTTCCGATCTGTGTCATTGCCGACTGCATACCGGTCTGAAGTCCGGCTGCAAGCTGAGTCATAATCTGCTGCATTGCCGATGTGATCTGTGTCTGTAGTGCTTCTGACAACGCACCTGTATAAGCACCCATCACCTGCTTCATATAATCATTCATAGCAGCTGTAAGCTGGCTTTGCAGACTGTCCATATCGATGGCTTCTGACATCCCCTGCATCAATCGTTTCTGTCCGTCTTCGGTCTGCATATATTTCATAAAATGCTGTCCCATCTGTGCCGGATCCGGATAACCGTAAGCATTCGCATATGCCGAATATCCCTGTGCAAGTTCCTTCGCCATTCCCTGAAGGTCTGCATCCGATATATCAAACGTAGCTGCACCGAACACCTCATTCGCCCAGTTTGTCATAATCTGCTTCGCTTCAGAGGTCTGCAGATACTCCTGCAGATATTCACCAAAGTAATCTGCGCTCGTCTCTACCTTTCCCTGTACATAGCTCTGCATCCCAGTCATGACACGGGTGATCAGATTTTGCATCTGTGCTGTTGTGATTACCACATCCCCATTCTGCTGCAGGATGGATCCCAGATATTTGCGGATAATATTCTTCGCATCATCCGTTGTCAGATACTCCGAAAAATGTTCTCCCAGTGTAGAATAATCTGCCTCCGGATGGCTTTTCACATATTCACTGTATCCTTCATTCAGAATCCGGATCATTTTCTCCATGCCACCTGGCTTCATCGTAATATCAAGATGTGACAGCATATCTCCGAGATTAAACTCCGGCATATCCGATACATCCAGATTAATCTGGCTGAGATCCACCATGCCAGACAGATTCATAGAACTGCCATCCAGTGTAAATGTATCCTGCAGATTCATAGACGATGGAAGTGCCAACGCATCACTCAATCCATTCAATGAACTTCCATCCATGCCAAATGCTTTCTGCAGTGCTGATTCATCGACGGTAAACAGAGAATTCATATCGAATCCACTGTCACTGTCTTCTCCAAAGGCCTCTCCGGTAAATACATTGACACCAGAATCAGCTAACTGAGCCTTTACAATCTCACTGTCCGCTGCATTCTCTGCCACATGACGCACCAGAGATGCCGGATAGTTGATACCCGGTGTCAGTGCAGATGCCTTGGCATCCTCGCCAGGCTGAACGATGCCCACGATTTCCAGATCCTCACCCTGATTAACTAACTGCTTCATGTATTCTTCATTGTCCGTCTTATCCTTCCAGACATTATACTGACTATCATACTCATAATAGTCTGCGCTGTTCACCAGTTTGAACTTCTTACCCAAGATATCATCATAGGTATATTCTCCCAAATCTTCCGGTGTCTGGATATCTTCCTCATTTGCAAACTCCCGAATCATATCATCCAGTTCCATCTGATCTCTGAGTCCCAGTGTATACAGCATAAAGTCACTGATACTTCCGTCTGAAGTGAGTACCAGCACACACTCATGGTAATTCTCTGGCCAGCGTCCTGCCTTCACCTCATACTGATTCTTATAGAGCTTTGCATTCTCCGGCATCTCATAGAACACGTTGGTGCTCATCATAGATGACATCATACTGTTTGAGCCTGCTGTCGCGCCAAGTCCCAGCGATACAAAAGACTGATCCGGATTCACCTGGCGTACACTGTCTTTGTCCTGTCTGTAAATCTGCGGTGTCACTCCGTACGTATACTCTACTGCGGTCGTATACTTTTCAATCCCGGACTTGTCACTGTCCAGATATTGCTTGAGCGACTTCAGGTCATTGGAATTCATCTGGGAAAACATGTTGGTCACCATCTCCATGACCTTCACTTTGTCATCACTTTTCTCCTTCTCATCACCCGAGTCCGACATGGCCGCTGCATTTCCCACCATCATGGATGATATATCAAATCCCGTGCTCTGTATCTGTAACGGATACTCAGATAATGTATCCTCTTCCACAGACTTGATGTATCCATTTACCCCATTGGACAGTGCAAGGATCAGCGCGATACCGATAATACCAATGGAACCTGCAAATGATGTCAACAGAGTTCTCGCTTTTTTCGTCCACAGATTATGAAAGCTCAAGGACAACGCCGTCAGAAACGACATGGATGATTTACCCATATTCTTATGTTCCGGTGCTTCCATGGTCTGTTCATCCAACACGTATTCATCCGTATCGGAACGGATCTTACCATCTTTTAAGTTCACAATTCGGGTAGCATACTGTTCTGCAAGTTCCGGATTATGGGTAACCATGACCACTAATTTATTCTTCGCCACGTCCCTTAAAAGATCCATCACCTGTACACTGGTATCACTGTCCAATGCTCCGGTCGGCTCATCGGCAAGCAAGATATCCGGGTTATTAACCAGTGCTCTCGCAATCGCCACTCGCTGCATCTGTCCGCCGGACATCTGACTCGGTTTCTTGTGAAGCTGGTTGCCAAGTCCTACTTTCTCCAGCGCATCCACTGCACGCTTTCTGCGCTCATCCTTCCCGATACCGGAAATAGTCAACGCCAACTCTACATTGGCAAGCACCGTCTGATGCGGAATCAGATTATAGCTCTGAAACACGAATCCAATGGTATGATTGCGGTAGGAATCCCAGTCTCTGTCCTTATACTTCTTCGTGGATATTCCATTGATGATCAGGTCACCACTGTCGTACCGATCCAGACCGCCGATCACATTCAGCAGTGTCGTCTTACCGGATCCGCTGGGACCTAAGATCGCCACAAATTCATTATCCCGCAGGTTCAGGCTCACATCATCCAGCGCCTTCTGCACCAAATTCCCCGTCCGGTACTCTTTACAGATATGTTGTATCTGAAGCATGTATTTCCTCCTTCAACATTTTAACAATTTAATAATGCCTGCGGATTGTTTCGTGCTTCGCACTCCCACAATCCGCCCCAAGGTCTTTCATCCACTTATGAGCAAGCTCATGTGGATTTAGACCTTTTGACCCTGGCATTATAAAAAGACCTCCGAACCGTCTGCCGTCTGGCATTACCGGTTCTGAGGTCATGTCTTTCTATGCTTTTAGTTAGCTGAATCTGTGCTTTTCTCACTGTCTTCTGTGTGCAAGGTAACCTTCAGATCATTGAAGTCTACTTTCTTCCACACACTCTTCTTCACACTGATGTCGCCTTTCTTTCTCCAGCCCTTGATCACTTCATCATACTTGTCCTGTTTTCTCTGGGAAATGATCGTCTGTTTCTCTTCTTCGGTCGCTTCCTGATCAAACAGGCTTGTAACCTTTGCTACATAATAGCCATTATCTGTCTCGATGCAGTCTGTCACGCCGCCTTCATCCAGTGCATCTGCTGCCTTAGCAAGTGCCTCCGGTACGGATGCAGATCCCTCTCCGTCAAAGCTTGCTTCCGATACCGTATATCCCTGCGCCTGCGCATATCCTGCAAAATCACTGGTCTCTTTCGCACCTTCCGCAAATGCTTCCGCGTTAGACTTTACATTTTCCTTTTCCTCATCACTGAGTGACTGATAGACACCATTGGCATCTGTCGTGTTAATCGAGAACAGTACATACTGCATGGCTTTCTGCTTCGCCTCATCATCTGTTACGTTCGTATCTGCCTCTGCTTCGATGGCATCTGTCATCTTCTGCTTGATCGTAACCAGTGTCAGATAACGTTCTACATACTCAGTATCTCCGGACACCTTTTCCTTATCGTCTTTGTCGTTATCCTTGCTGAATTCTTTGGCAGCATCTTTAATCGCTTTCTTCTCATCATCAGAAAGGCTGATATTATAATCATCCATATGATCTTCTAAGAGATACATATTCTCCAGATCCTTCAACACCTCATCCTTTACAAGCTTCTCGTAAGTCTTGCCTTCGGATGCTTCCGTCGTCCACATATTATCTCCCAGATAGCTGGAATACATACTCTCATACTGTGCCTGTGTCATTCTTGCATAGAAATTCGCAAGTCCTGCCGGAATCTCATCTCCTGCTACCGTCGCCACAGTGGCACTATCTTTCAGCCCGCATCCTGTCAGTGATGACGTTACCATCGCACCTGCCAGTACAAGCATTGCCAGTCTTTTTTTCATATTGCATTTCCTCCTGCTTCTCATGTGGATGCTTCATTATATCACCCACAACATCTATTAATTTTAGCATTATTTTAAGTATCAAGCAATGCTTTCATGGCATTTAAGACATTTTTCACAACTACCAGAGCATCCACAGCCTTCGCCTTCCGGTTCTTCTTCTTTTCTTCATAAATAAACACCGGCGGCTCCTCTGGTTTAAAGGTCAGATCCCCTTTGTACTGCTGGATCAGCTCCGGTATCTTCTCCGGACGCACCTTCGCTTTCTCGTACATGGTAAATATATACTGCTCACCTTTCTGCTCCACTGCTGTCACATAAACACTATGCGCCAATGCCTTCAGCGTTGCCACTTCCAGAAGCTTCATAACCTTTCGAGGAATATCACCATAACGGTCGATCAGCTCTTCCGTCATATCTTCCATCTCTTCTTCATTCTCAATCGCCGCGATCCGTTTGTAGATATCCAGCTTCTGATACTCATTCGGAATATATGAGTCCGGAATAAATGCATCTACATTCAGATCCATTATAGTCGTAAATCCCTCATCCTCCGCTTCACCTTTCAGCGTACGCACTGCCTCATTCAACATTTTGCAGTACATATCATATCCAACCGCTTCCATATGTCCATGCTGCTCTGCTCCCAGCAGGTTACCTGCGCCCCTGATTTCCAGATCCCTCATGGCGATCTTAAATCCAGACCCAAGATCTGTAAATTCACGGATCGCTGCCAGACGCTTCTCTGCTTCTTCCCGCAGTAATTTATTTCTCTGATACATTAAGAACGCATATGCCATACGGTTGGATCGCCCTACACGTCCGCGGAGCTGATACAACTGTGACAGTCCCAGCCGGTCTGCATCGTGGATGATCATGGTATTGGCATTGGAAATATCCAGTCCCGTCTCAATGATCGTGGTCGATACCAGCACGTCAATCTCGCCATTGATAAAGTCCAGCATGATCTTCTCAAGCTGATGTTCCCGCATCTGCCCATGTGCATAGGCCACCACCGCTTCCGGCACCAGCTTCTGAATATGCGCGCTGACTTCTGCGATATTATCTACACGATTATAGACATAGTAAACCTGACCCTGGCGGGCGCACTCCCTCTGGATAGCTTCCCGCACCATCTCGTCATTATATTCCATCACATAAGTCTGAATCGGCATACGTTCTTCCGGTGCCTCTTCCAGCACACTCATATCACGGATTCCGATCAGGCTCATATGGAGGGTACGCGGGATTGGGGTAGCCGTAAGCGCCAGCACATCTACATTTTCCTTCAGCTTCTTGATCTTCTCCTTATGCTGGACACCAAAGCGTTGTTCCTCATCAATAATCAGAAGTCCCAGATCTTTGAATTCCAGATCATCACTGAGCACCCTGTGGGTACCGATAATAATATCTACCAGGCCTTTTTTCGTATCCTCGATGGTCTTCTTCTGCTGGGCTGCCGTCCGGAATCTGCACATCAGATCCACCCGCACCGGGAATTCCTTCATACGCTGGGCAAAGGTATTGTAATGCTGCTGGGCAAGAATCGTCGTCGGCACCAGATATACGACCTGCTTATTCTCCTGCACTGCCTTAAATGCTGCACGGATTGCAACTTCCGTCTTGCCATAGCCCACGTCCCCACAGATCAGGCGATCCATGATCTTGGTGCTCTCCATATCCTGTTTTACGGCATCAATAGCCAGCATCTGGTCTTCTGTCTCCTCAAACAGAAACATCTCCTCAAATTCCCTCTGCCACACGGTATCCTCGCCGTATACAAAACCCTCCTGCTCCTGTCTTGCCGCATACAACTTCACCAGATCTTTCGCAATTAATTGTACCGCACTTTTGACGCGTTTTCTCGTTCTGGTCCAGTCCTGTGTGCCGAGACGGTTCAGCCTGGGCTTCCTGGCATCGGCGCTGGCGTATTTCTGGATCAGATCCAGCTGCGTTGCCGGAATATACAGATTACCGCCTGCTGCATATGAAATCTTCATATAATCCTTGGCAATCTTATCCGATTCAATCTTCTCAATCCCCTGGTAAATGCCGACACCGTGATTCTCATGCACCACATAGTCGCCCACCTTCAGTTCCGTAAAGTCACGGATCTTGCGACCTTCGTATTTTTTACGCTTGCGCTTCTTACGCACTTTACCGAAAATGTCTGTTTCCGAGATCACCGTAAACTTCAGCATCGGATACTCATAGCCCTCTGCCACGTGACCATAAGCTGTCATGATCTCGCCAGGCTGCACTTCTCTGTCCTGCTCTTCACTGTAATAACTGCTCAGATTATAATCTCGCAGATCCTCCGCCAGACGCTTCGCCCTGGT
>ERZ1034901.2453-NODE-2453-length-11760-cov-5.197864_pt1 | contig 11760 bp, 9 predicted proteins | sample MGYA00520628_ERZ1034901 | MGnify/ENA primary metagenome ERZ1034901 (study PRJEB33766, sample SAMN09781783) | gut metagenome | biome: gut microbiome | host: Homo sapiens | place: Madagascar | study: EMG produced TPA metagenomics assembly of the PRJNA485056 data... | reverse complement strand
CCGGTCAGCTGGTTAAACAGTGTCGTCTTGCCACAGTTCTGATTGCCGGCAAGCGCAAATGTCAGCTTACCGCCCTTTGGAACAGCCGTCTTCTCATCATGTATATGGGTAGGATCCGCCTGTCCTAACTCACCAACTCCCGGGTGTTCAATCGACTCATAACGCACATTCTGTTTTGGCGCCTCCGCTTCCTTTTCATGCACATGATCCACATCTATTTTCTGTGCCTCACTCAAGCGCAGCGTAAGCTCATATCCGCGCACCTTCATCTGTACCGGGTCACCCATCGGTGCAATCTTCTGCAGAGTGACTTCCGTTCCCGGCGTCAATCCCATATCCAGAAGATGATGCCGCAAGGCACCTTCTCCGCCGACCGCCGTGATATAAGCACTCTGCCCCGGCTGTAATTCATCCATTGTCATCTGTAATCTTCTCCATTTCCACATAGATATATTTTGATGATTATACAATCTCAAAAATGGTCCGTCAATCATTGACCACTTAATATATTTTTTAATGATACATACGACTTCACAATTTCTTTTTTTCGGATGCATTATATGATATAATTTTTCCTATAAAAGGAGGAAATGATATATGACAACAAACCTGAGCGATCATCAGATCATCTCACAAATTTCGGGCAAGCAAAGAGCAATCCGTTTTTTGAATTTCATTCATCCACTTGTATTTCTCGCAATCCCGGCACTGATTCTGTGGGGTGCCATGCGCTGGGGAAGAAACGGTGCGGCAAGCGGTATTGACATCATTGCACTCGGCATCTTATGCATTGTGCTTTTTATTCTAATTGGAAAAAGCGTCAACAAGCAGCAAAAGAAACTGAAAGATGCGCTTGGCGAATATATCATCCGAGATGTTCTGGCAGAGAAGGTACAGGTTGAAAAATACGCACCAAATGAGTATATCAACCCGAACTTCGTGAAAAACTGCAACATTCTTCCAAACTACGATCGTATCTCCGGCTCGGATTATGTATCCGGTACTTATCGTGGAGTTCCGTTTACCTTCTGCGATCTGCATCTGCAGTATAAGGATACCTACCGGGATAAAAACGGACGGAAAAGAACGCGTTACCACGCAAAGAAAATGGTTTTCTCTCTGGTATCGTCAGCGGTGCAGCAGAATTTCTCGGCATGAGCAAAAACAAGGTTGAGATGGAGAGCGATCCATTCAACCAGCAGTTCAAGGTAATCACTTCCGATGACGAGCTTGCCTTCTATATTCTCACGCCACAATTCATGGAACATATTGTTGCTGCAGATGAGAAGGTCGACGGCTACACGAAGATTGAATTTGAGAACTGCAAAGTCACGCTGGCACTGAATAACGGAAAAAATTCTTTCGAACTCACAAAGACACTTTGGAGCAAATCCCGTCTGGATGAAACCAGATTGCGGTTCCGCGATGAATTCCAGAATATCCTGAGCATCATCGATGAGATTCTGACGAAGGATAATTTATTTTAGACGAATGGAGGTATATTACATACTATGGCAAATTCAGATGATAAACAGCTTCTATCCCAGATTGCATCCAACCAGAAAAGACAACGGGGTGGATTAATCCTGACTCCCATTTTATTTTTCATTGCCATGGGAATCATTATGGCTGGGATCTCGACGATCCAGTCGGGCAATACTGCACTTGGCATCTGCATCATTCTGGTCGGTATAGTTGCGTTCATCCTTTCCGCGAAATATCTTGAACATCTGAGCGATCAGAAGAATAAGATGAAGGAGCTGGTCGGACAATCCGTTGTCAGAGAAATCCTCGCAGAACGCATCGCGATTGAGCAGTACAATCCAAACCAGTATTTTAACAGAGACTTTCTCGAGCATTGCAGCATTCTTCCAAACTACGATCGTTCCAGCGGCTCCGACTATATCAGCGGAACTTATCGCGGTATACCGATCACCTACTGTGACCTGCATCTCGAAGTCGAGCAGGAAAGCACCGACAGCGACGGCAACACAACCACGTCCTATTACACGGTGTTCCGCGGTCCCGTCATCAATCTGGCACTGCGCCAGCCGTTAAATGGCTATGTCCGCATCCGCGAGCGCAAAAATCCGCGCAAAGAGAAGGGATTTTTCTCCGGCATCGTCAATGGCGCCGCCGATCTGTTCAACATCGACCAGAATACGATTGAGACAGAAAATGCTCAGTTCAACCAGCAGTTCAAGGTTGACACATCTGACCCACAGCTTGCTTTCTACGTTCTGACGCCGCAGTTTATGGAGCATATCGTACAGGCAGACGCCATTGTAAACGGCTATACAAATGTTGAATTTAACCAGAGCATCGTCACGCTCGCATTAAATAACGGAACAGACGCATTTGAGCTTGGAAAAGTAAAAAATAATGATGCACAGTTTCTTGAGAATGCAAGAAACCGTTTTCGCTATGAACTGAATACGATATTAAGCATCGTCGACGAGATATTAACGAAAGAGAATTTGTTTTAGGAGGTATCACACATGTTACATACGATTGAAAATGATTATTTAAAAGTCACGGTATCCGACCACGGTGCCGAGCTTACAAGCGTCTACGATAAGGCACAGGATTTCGAGCGGATCTGGTGCGCCGATCCAGCAGTCTGGAACCGTCATGCTCCGGTGCTGTTTCCATTTGTCGGAAAGGTGAAGGACGGTGCCTATCGTTACAACGGAAATACATACGCCATGAAGACACAACATGGATTTGCGCGCGATGCGGAATTTACCTGCATCGAGGAAACCACTGGTTCTATCACGCACAAGCTTGTGTATTCCGATGAGACACTGGAGATCTATCCATTTGAATTCGAACTGCTAATCACACACCGCTTCGATGCAGAAAATCCTCGTCTCCTGCACGTCACATGGGCAGTGAAAAATCTTGGTTCCGATGAAATGTTATATTCCATCGGCGGACATCCGGGATTCCAGATTGCACCGGGACATGCGCGGAGCGAATATTCCATCGCCCTGCCGGATGCAAATCCACGACACTATCTCCTGCTCGATGCAGCCGGTTCCGGACTTGCCGATACGAGCAAGAGTTATCCATTCAACGACGCCGGTAACGCCTACGTTCCTGTTACAGATACGTTGTTTGACAAGGACGCGCTGGTCTTCGAGGACGGACAGCTTCCAAGTGTCGGACTCGTCGATGCGGACAAGAAGCCATTTGTCACACTTACCTGCACAGACTTCCCATACGTCGGAATCTGGTCAAAACCGGATGGTCCGTATGTCTGCTTAGAGCCTTGGATTGGGCGTACCGATAACATGGATTTCACCAGAGATCTGAGTGAGAAGCCGGGCGAGCAGAAGCTTATCGCAAACGCCGAAGCCGTGCACACTTACACGATCGAGTTTCACAGTTCCATCTGAATCCGGCTGCCGCCTCTGCCTTTTGTGACGCGCAGCTTCTGTGGAATATCCATCAGTTCATCCCGGTGGCTGATGATGCCGACCAGCTTATTTTCTCCTGACATGCTGAGTAACGCATCCTTTGTCTCCTCCAGCGACTTCGAATCCAACGTACCAAAGCCCTCATCGACAAACAGTGCATCCATCTGGATACCGCCTCGATTTTCCGCAATTGTATCCGACAAGCCAAGCGCCAGAGATAACGATGCTTTAAAACTTTCGCCGCCTGACAGATTTCCAACCGGGCGGCGTTTTCCTGTGCTGATATCCAACACCTCCAGATCCAGAAATATATTGGTCTGTTTTCCAACTGCATTCGTCTGCCGGTACAACTGAAACTGGTTGTCACTCATCGGAAGCAGATGCCTGTTTGCAGCCTGAAGAATGCTGTCAAAGCCTGCTGCCTGAATATACTGCTCAAACGTAATCTTTCCGTTTCTTGTCTGCCCGGATACAAGCGTGTACAACCGATAGCTCGTATCATTTTCCTTCTTTGCTTTCTCGTATGCCACCTGCTGTGCACGGATATTCTGTTGTTTCTCGCAGTTATTCTGGATACGGAATGTAATCGCCTGCAAAGCCGTTCGAAGTGTTTCCACCTGTACACGTTTGCTTGTATGCTCCTGCTGTAACTGTTCGAGATCAACCAGCGTCCGATGTCTGGCATCCTGCTCCTGTTCTAACTGTGACAGTCTGGCGGCAACCTCCGTTACCTTTTTGTCATAATCTGCCAGTTTCGCTTCCTCCGCATGTATCTCTGCATCTGTTGCCACCTGCGCCTGCATTTCCTCTACCGATGCAAACTGGCATGCCGTCAGCTTCTCATTTAATCGCTGTTTTAACATCTGCGCATCGGACTTTTGCTGTTCGAGTGCCTGCTTCTGCGTTGCTATGGACGCCTGTACACGTGCTACCGCCTCATCTGCGGATTTCTTTTCTTTCGCTGCTGTATCAAGTGCTGTCTGAATCTCCGTCACACGTGCCAGTGCATGATTCCCCGCCTGCATGGCGGCTTCCCAATCCGGATACGATAATGTCTGTAATGCTGCTAAGGTCGCCTGTGAAGCAGCCTGCTTCGCAATGAGCGATTGTCGCTCCTCTACAAGCGACTTTCGCTGCTCTGCAAGCCGCGCCATCTCTGTCCCTTGTGCACGTGCAAGCATAGCTTCCACCTCGCGCAGCTTCTCACAGTTTTGCTGTAATGTATCCAGCCGCTCTCTGCTTTGTGCAACAGTATCCACCAGCTTTTCCCGCTGTCTCTCGAAGCTTACAATCAATTCCTCTAATGCCTCAACACCACCGATAAACTCAGGTGTCATGTATCCCCGTATCTCCTCTTTTATCTGCTGCCCCTTTGCCTGTACATCTGCCCGCAAAGACGAAGCGCTGGCAGTTGCCTGATTAAAAGCATCCAGTTTTTTCTCTTCCACTGCCTTTAATTCTTTGCATTGTTCCTCCGTCACAGATGCCTCAACCAGCGTCGCGAGCTTCTCATGATGCGTGGCTCCACACACCGGACACGGTTCGCCCTCTGCCAGATCACTTGCCAGAATTCCTACCAGATTCGCCCGATAAAGTCTGTCTGCATGGGTAAATGCTTCCTTCGCAGACTCATACGCATCCTGCTTTTTCCGATATTCACTCTGTGCTTCCTCTAACTCCTGCTGCTTCCGTCTCCATGCAGGAATCAGATTCTTCGCAATGGATTCTGTCTTTTTCTGGCTGTCCAACAGTTTATCATGCGCCGCCTGTGCCTGCGCAAGCTGCTGTGGCTCTTCCTTCCACATTGCCTGCTGCTCCTGCAGCTCTCCAATCCGCTTCTGTAACGTCTGTTCCGCTGTTACAAGTGCCGCTTCCTGCTGTTCCTGTGCGGCAAGCTGCAACTGGATTTGTCCAAGTTCGTGTTGTAGCATTTCCCGCTCTTTGTAACGTGGTTCTTCCTCGCGCACCTTATCCACGATCTTCTGGCATTGCTCCGCTTCTGGTCGTAAAGTCTCCGTCTCTTTCACTTTTGCATCTGCCATCCCGGCACGTGTCTGACAATCCGCAAGCGTCTGCGCGCCATCTGTGATCAGCTGCTTTGTCCGCTCCCATTCATGTTCCTTGGCACTCCATGCATCGTACTCCGGCTTTACTTTATAGGTTGCCTGCTTCGTGCGATCAAGCTGTATCCTTCGTTCTTCAAATAATCCCTTTTGTGATTCTAATACTTCCTGCTCTTCCTTCGTCCGTGCATACCGCTCTAAAATTGCATTGTTATCCTTTGCCGATACGAGTGTGCCCTGTAACTTCTGTAATTCTTCCTCCGCCTGTGCAAGCACAGTTTCTTTTTGCTTTGCTTTTTCTGTATCTTCCCCGATCACAGCTTGCAGCAACGTAAGCATTTCCTCGATATTCCACACCGCTTTGCTGTCCTGCAGCTTCTCCTGCAAGTCACAGATACGCTGTACCACCGACCGCGGTTGTTCTTCCGAATCCTCCGCCAAGTCCTCCGCCAAGTCCTCTGCCAAAATTCCAGATATCCCTTCTGAGATCTCCGCCGGCTCCACCTTTACCTCACGGAACGACTGGGAGATGCTCTGCTCCTTTTCCTTGCGCGCGGCAAAACTTACATCCATTCGATTTTTCAGTTTCAGTTCCAGTTTCTTATAGGCATCGGTCTGAAAGATCGTACGCAGAATTTCCGTCCGCTCGTTCGTCTTCGCATTTAACAGCTTCCAGAATTCTCCCTGCGCGATCATCGCAACCTGCATAAACTGTCCGGCATCCATATTCAGAAGCTGAGGTATCGCGCCTGGCTTCTCTTTCGTTCCATCAACGTTTTTCGCACCTTCGAGCGTTGTTCCATCCGGCTGATAAAAGATCACCTTTTCCGCCTGCTCATCCGGCTTACCATTTCGGTTGGTATACTTAAAGCTCGGTTTTCTGCACACATGATAGTCCTTGCCCTGATGCGTAAAATAAAAATCGACAAAGCTTTCCACCTTCTTATCCACGTACTCGCTTTTCAGATTCTTCGTATCGCGGTAGCTTCCGCTCGCTTCCCCATAAAGCGCATAGCTGATCGCATCAAAGATCGTTGTTTTTCCTGCACCTGTATCTCCACAAATCAGGAACAGTCCTTTCTCCTCAAATTGGGTAAAATCAATCTCCGTCTGCTCTGCATACGCTCCAAACGCCTGCATTACCAATTTAGTCGGCTTCATAGATTCCCACCTCCTTCGCAACGTCCTTCATCATATCCATTTCCTCTTCGCTGATCTGGGCGCCATACATCTGCTTATAAAAATCACCGATCAGTTCCTCATATGACCGGCTCTGTGTTGCCTGTACCACATCCACATGGGAAAGTTCTCGCGTACGGGAATTATCATAATCCAGCTTTATCGTGTTCGGATAATATTGTCGCATGATCCGCATTGCATCCGGGACAATGTCCTCATCCGTCAGCGTTACATAGACAAAATCCTGTGTATGTTCGATTTGATTTTCTTCCTTTACAATCTCTGTAAATGTTCCCCGGATATGAATGAGATCCCGCAGCGGAACGAGCTTCTCCAGCTCGATCGTCACCTGTCCTTCTCCATCCACTGTCACGATTGGCACCTGCTTTGCTCCATCCCGCTCGCGCACGCCGCCCGGAATCTGCTTCACCGGACCAGCCTCTGACAGAGAATATTTGAGCGGGGAACCAGCATACCGCACTTCCTCTCTGCCGACACTCTGCGAGGAATGGATATGTCCAAGTGCCACATAACGAAATGCATCGAAACAGTCATACCCGATTTTCTCTACCGTTCCAACATGCTGCGTCAATGCACCCTCAGAACCGCCCAGTGTTGGATCTTTGCCCTTTCCTGATACAAACTGATGCGCCACTAAAATATTTCTCTGCTTCTGATTGATCTCTGCGTGTGCCAGTACCTCCCGCACCGCATCCTCATATGTCTCGATCTTTGCCTCCGGGAACGCACGCTTCACCTGCGATGCTTTCACGAACGGGAGCTGATAGATATGTACGGCTCCATAAGCATCCTCTATCACATGATGAAATAATTTCCCCTGATATTTGGCAGCGATATGCACATCATTTGCCTCAAACAAGCTGCTTCCAAAATTCAGCCGCTCGTCCGAATCATGGTTTCCGCTGATCATATAGACCTGCAAATGCCGTTCAACCAACTCACGGATAAATTCGTCCAAGATCTGCACCGCCCCTTCACTTGGTACCGTCTTGTCAAACACATCTCCGGCAATCAGAACCGCATCGACCTGCTTTGTCTCTGCAATTTCCAAAATCTGCTGCAGGATGTACCGCTGGTCATCCTTCAGATCAAAATCCCCCAATGTTTTTCCCAGATGTAAATCTGCCAAATGTAAAAACTTCATACTCTCACCTCTCCGGTATCTGTTCATTCAACCATGCAAGCACAGCTTCCCTTCCCTCTGCATCAAACGGAAATGTTTTCCTTGTGATCTGCTCCTCCGGTGTCTTCTCATAGCAGGTACTTGCATGCCATATACACACTTCAAAGAAATTCTCGGAAGTCGTCTCGCCACCTTCCTCCACGGGTTCATGCTCGACCGTGAGCTTTGCGATCCGGTACCGCGGTCCATAAATATCGCCCCCCGTCAGAATTCCTTTTGCATTATAAAATGGTAAATCAAATATCACATCGCCTGTAATCACGCGTATTCCTCCCATATGTTTCGTTCTTATAAATTATACTTTTATCATTATAGCATACGGAAGCATATTTTCTAAACAAAAAAGAAACTGATTCATTTTCCTGCATCCATCTATGGAATCTCTTGTCGGTTTGTGCTAGAATAGGTATAAAAATATTGCATAATCGAGGTGCGAAAGATGGATTCCACATTGAAACGAACATGGGCTGAAATCGACTTAGATGCCCTTGCTCATAACTATAAAACATTGCGTGACCGCATTGGCGCAAATGTCAAATTTTTAGGCGTTGTCAAGGCAGATGCCTACGGACATGGCTCCGTACAGGTCAGCCGCCTGCTGCAGGAGCTTGGTGCTGATTATCTGGCGGTCAGCAGCATCGACGAAGCGATTGAGCTTCGCTTAAATGACATTACCATGCCGATTCTGATTCTTGGACATACGCCAAAGGAGCAGGTCAGCCGCCTGATTGAGTACAACATCACACAGGCTGTCACCTGTAAAGCAAAGGCACTTGAATACAGCGAAGAAGCCGTGAAATGCGGTGGCACATTGAAGATTCATATCAAGGTTGACACTGGAATGTCCCGTCTGGGATATCTGTGCGACGGGGATTATTTTGATACTGGTGTGGAAGGTATCTGTGAGGGCTGCTCGCTTCCGGGGCTTTACGCCGAAGGTATCTTTACACATTTTGCTGTCTCGGATGAGCCAGGCGATGCATGCAAAGCCTACACGGAGCATCAGTTCCAGTTATTTACTGACGTGATCAAAAGCGTCGAGGAAAAGCTCGGCAGACGGTTCGCCATCCGCCACTGTGCCAATACCGGTGCGGTTGCACGCTACCCAGAAACATGGCTCGATATGGTAAGACCGGGACTTTTGTTATATGGCTATGGTGAATTCGCAGATGAGCTTGGACTCCAGCCAGTCATGAGCTTAAAGACGACTGTCAGCACGATCAAGACCTACCCAGCCGGTACCGCAATCAGCTACGGCGGCATCTATGTAACGGACAAGACAACGCGTATGGGCGTCATCCCTTACGGCTATGCCGATGGATTCTTCCGCGCGCTCTCCAACCGCTGCACCCTGATGTCGGAGGAAGGTCCGGTTTACCAGCGCGGAAAGATCTGCATGGACATGTGTATGATTGATCTGACTGACAAGATGCAAATCGATGTCGGAAGCGAGATTGAAATCTTCGGAAAGAAGAATTCCATCAACGTTATGGCAGCTCTGGCAAACACGATTCCATACGAATTAACCTGTGCCGTCAGCAAGCGAGTTCCAAGATTCTACTACCGGAATGGAAAGATGATCGAGAAAGAATTGCTGTTGCGTGGGTAATTAGATAGACATGAAAAAGCTGGGATTTTTGTCCCAGCTTTTTGTTTACCTTCCGGCTTCTTATAACTCATGACGGATATCAGAACCAATACCCCGCTGTAATTTTATCCGCTCGTTTTCTGCTTCCACATTCATCTTGGAAAGAATGACCAGAATCAATACATCGAAGATCAACGGCAGCCACAGGTACATAAACTGCATCATATCCAGTGCGGACTGTGGCTGTGTCGTATTTTTACCAACATAGCCGCTCAATTCCATCAGCCATCCAACAACCGCAGTTCCGATACCGCCACCAATCTTCACGCCCAATGACGTGCAGGAATACATCGTTCCATCGACATGCTTTCCCTGTGTGAGATAGGTGTATTCCGAACAGGATGCGATCATGGCATTCATATCGCCCTGCCACGGTCCCTGACCGAGCGCAGCAACAGCTGTAAATACAAGCATCAATGGCACATTGCCGATATAACCTGCCACGACAACCAGTGCCCTGCCAATTACAGCAAGCATATAGCCTCGCATATTTAATTTATACATGCCCTTCCATTTTCCTACCAATGTCGGCGTGAAGATCAACGCAATAATCAGAGGAATATTGACCGCCCATGCAAACCATCCGAAGAGATTTTTATTTTTGAGCACCCATGTCATATAAAATAAGCCAGCACCAATCATTGCACTGTACAACTGCTGTAAAATATATGTTCCACAGATCATCATGTAATATTTGTTCTTCACAAGCAGCTTGAACGCCTGAATCAGTCCATACTTTTCTTCATTATCCTGCGTTTTACCCTCGTTCAGCTCTTCCTCTGAAAGCTCCTTCACGGAAAGACAGGAGATCGTATTTACCACCAGTCCAATGACTGCATAAATGATTGCAACCAGTCTCCATGCCGCCGCATCACCACCACAGCGGTCAACAAATCCAACGGTAATCGACTGGATCAGTAGACTTGTCGAAAATGCGAAGATAAACCGGTAAGAACCCATCTGTACACGTTCCTTGCTGTTCTTCGTAATCAGCGATGTAAGTGCCGAATACGCGATGTTATTTGCCGTGTAAAAAATGCCATTTAACAGTGTGTATGCCAGAAAGAACCACGTATACTGTGCTGTCTTGCCAAGGCTTGTCGGTACCGCAAAGCATGCAACCAGCGTGACTGCGCAGCCGATATATCCATACAGCATCCACGGACGTGCTTTCCCAAGCTTGCTGTGTGTCTTGTCGATCAGTGAACCAAAGAAAACATCTGTAAATCCATCCAGCAACTTCGAAAATGCGATCAAAGTTCCAACTATTCCGGACGCAAGCCCAACCGTCTCGGTCAGATAGATCATGACAAACGATGTCAAAAATGCATACACTACATTTCCGGCGATATCGCCGGAACCGTAGCCCACCTTGTTATACCATTTTAAATATTTTTTCTCTTCCATAGCTTTTCTCCTCATATCATCCCTTCACATACGGAACAAGTGTAAACCCAAACTGAAATTCCTTCTCATCGAATCGATATGCCGCAAGCACCTCCGGTCCACAGCTGTTGGAGCCAATGCCATTTAACGCATAATCAATACATAATACCGTACTGTCCGATTCTTCCAATTCATAATTGTGTTTTGCCTGTGCCAGCATTTCCTGTGTGTAGTTTGACGCCTGAAATGAAAATGGTGTCTCAGACACTGCCGCGATTCCATACCGGCCGTTGTACAGTTCGACATAATCACAATCGAAATGACTGCCATTTTCCTGTGGCATAATGTAGTCCTCATGCAGATCCTTCACCGCACTGCGATACAATCCATGACTCGCAGCTCTGTGTTTATCACGGTAGCTCTCCTGCGGTCCCATGCCATAATACGAAGCCTCAGAAAGATTCTTGTTGAAGAATACACGCACACCGAATCTCGGAAGTTCTGGGAACTCTGCATCCTTGCTTACCTCCATGGATGCGGTAATTCTTCCTGAACTTTCCACCTTCCACACGAGCTCGACATCCAGAATCTTCTGTACCGTTGGTGCTACAACGCCGACATGACTCATCACAATCACGCCGTACTGGTTCTGAATTGTCTCCACCTTATACGCTCTTGTGTACGCCTCGTGAAAATGCGCGTTTTCCCATTTTGCGCGGATATACATATCATTATCCGTCGGTGCCCGCCAGATGTTCAGCTCCATCGGATGGTTCAGATAGTCCCGTCCTGCATATTGAAGCTTCGTAAAAAGTCCGGTTCGTTTGCTGATTGCATATGTGAAATCGCTCGCCTTTAATG
>ERZ1034901.2452-NODE-2452-length-11760-cov-5.709184_pt1 | contig 11760 bp, 22 predicted proteins | sample MGYA00520628_ERZ1034901 | MGnify/ENA primary metagenome ERZ1034901 (study PRJEB33766, sample SAMN09781783) | gut metagenome | biome: gut microbiome | host: Homo sapiens | place: Madagascar | study: EMG produced TPA metagenomics assembly of the PRJNA485056 data... | reverse complement strand
GGATTCGCCGGATAAAAAGGAGTTTACATTTGGCACTGAGTTTTCCAGCATCAGTGACCTGCAGACTTTGAGTGCACGCAAAGCGTCCGATGCTTACGACTTGAGTCGATCGCTCAAAGGGTACATGTCAGGCTAATGAGACAGGAGGTGTTTTATGGATAAAACTTTTGATGAAGCCATTGCGGGAATCCGTAAGGCTGAGCGCGGCGTGGAAGTCCGTGAGGACATCGCACAGGGCATGGAGTACGTCAAGCAGTACGCCGAGGAAGTGACAGGCCAGCAGCAGGCCGCTTTGCAGGCGGCCCAGACGGCCACCGGTGCAGCCCAAACCGCAACGGGAAAGGCCGCTGCGGCTGCAAAGAGTGAAAGCATGGCCCAAACCGCCGCCTCCAGCGCAGCCGGCAGCGCACAGGCGGCATCCGCAGATGCAGGCAAAGCGGAAAAATCTGCTGCTTCTGCTGAAGAAAGCGCAAACAAGGCTGCGGCCATTGTGAGCACCGATAAGACGCTGAGCGTCGAGGGCGCTCCGGCTGACGGAAAGGCTACTGGTGATGCAGTGAAAAACATCAAGCTCCCTATTGCCACCGCCACCACGCTGGGCGGTGTGAAGGTTGGCAGCGGTCTGACGGTCGATGCGGACGGAACACTTTCTGCGGACAGTGCTTTGGCGGCTTACCCCGTGGGCAGTATTTTTCAAACAGTCAGTAGCACCAGTCCCGCCGCACTGTTCGGCGGGACATGGCAGGAAATCTCGCAGAACCGGGTGTTGATGGGTGCGTCCTACGCCCACGCGGCAGGCACCACAGTCGAAGCCGGTCTGCCGAACATCACGGGCAGCTTAATTTCAAAGCCAAATTATGGCCCAATTCGTGGTGCAAAATCAACTTTGTCGCAATCTGGAGCTTTAAAAACCATAGAAAGTGATGATGATTGGGTTGGGTACGCAGCCAGCAAAGGTTCGACGTTCAGTCTTTATTTCGATGCATCCAAGTCCAATGCCATCTACGGTGCAAGCAATACCGTGCAGCCCGCCGCCTACTTTGTGCACATCTGGCGGCGCGTGGCCTGAGAAAGGAGGCTTTGAACCATGAAGATCATTGACGAGACCGGCGCAGTCGTGGAAAACCCGGACCTGACACTGGGCTATCTGACAGCTGCCGCTGAAGAAGTCACCCACCCCGCCGTAGAGGGCGTGGAAGAGCAGTGGCACTGGGAGACAGTGACCGAGTATCCGAACGGCGGCAAGGACGTGCAGAAGGTCGTTGACCGCCCCGGAGTACAGGCACAGGAGGAATGGGTGGAGAAAGTGCCCATCCAGAAGTACATCCGCTATACCGCCGAAGAGCTGGCCGCGCAGGAGGAAGCACGCAAAAAGCAGGAAGCAAAGGACAAGCTGCCGGAGACGGTGGCGGCACTGCAAAAAGAAAGCGAGATGCTCAAGCAATGCTTGCTTGAAATGAGCGAGATTGTTTATGCATAAAATCACACAAAAAATCGAAAGGATGGTACTTATGATGGCAATGTTGTGGGCACAGGAAATTATGTCTGCTGAGACTATGGAGGAAGCAAAGGCTCTGTATGAGCGCTGCCCCCGCCTGCTAAAGGAGAAGGTCAAGGCGATCCTTATCAAGAGCGGCTTTGAGGAGATCGTACAGGAGAAGTAAGCGATGGAAAAACTTTTGGAATTTCTGGCGTGGCTGGTGAAGGTGCTTTTCGGCAGGGACAGCGAAAGTCCTGCTCCGGAAACGCCCAGAAAGACTCCCGTTGAGGAGGCCGTCACCGGATGGGAGGGCGACCCGCCATACCGGTACATTGACGTGAGCCGCTATCAGGGTGCGATTGACTGGGCGCAGGTGGCAGCGGCTGGCTATAAGGGAGCGATGCTCAAGACCGTGAGCACCAACCACAAGCTCTCCAAGCGGGCAGACGGTCTGTACATCGACCCGACCTTTGAGACCAACTACCGCAACGCCAAAGCGGCAGGGCTGGACGTGGGCGTGTACTACTACACAAACGCCTCCTGCGAGAAGCTGGCTGACGAAGAGCTGGCTGTACTGCGGCAGGCGCTGCGGGGCAAGGAGCTGACTTTGCCGGTGGCGTTGGATCTGGAATCGCCGAGTCTTGCCGGGATGCCCTATGGGGACTTATCCAATCTGGCAGCCTACCATCTGGAACAGATTGAAAAGCTGGGCTTCTTCGCCCAGCTCTACACCTACACGAGCTACGCCAACGTCCATCTGGACATGGCAAGGCTTGCAGGTCGGTGGGACGTGTGGCTTGCCGACTACACTGGCAAGACCCCCAAGGTTAGTTTTAAGTACAACGCTCACCAGCACACCAGTAAGGGCCGTGTTCCGGGCATCTCCGGAAACGTTGACCTCAATGTGACCACCCTCAACTACCCCCGTATCATCCGCAAGAAGGGTCTGACCCGTCTCCGGGAGGGCGCATGACCGAAAAAGAAGCTTTACTGTGGGTGCTGGGCATCTTGGGCAGCCTGTGCGCTGCGGTCATCACCATCGACAAGGTGCTGGACATCATCCACAAGTACGTCAAAAATGCACAGGCCCCCGACGATGCGCAGAACAAGCGAATGGATGTGCTTGAAAAAAGGCTTGGCGTGCTGGAACAGGGACAGCTTCAGCACGCACAGGCCCTTGCAAGAGACCTGCGCCGCTTTGACGGCCTCGATGAAGAAATGCGTCTCGTACTCGTTGGCGTACAAAATCTTTTGGATTCGCAACTTTCCGGCAATAATCGCGAAGGCATGCAAAAAAGCAAATCCGATATTAACAACTACCTGCTGAAAGGAGTAACAAATCATGGAAGTAATGTTTAACTTTATCCCCGCACCCATCGCACTGGTACTGATGTTCATTGGCTTTGCCGCGCTGGCCGTTGGTGCCGTCCGGCTTGGTTACAAGCAGTACGTCAAGGACTGGGCGCTGGAGCTTGTGACCATCGCCGAGGACAGCATCATGGGCAGCGGTCAGGGCGCAAAGAAAAAGGCGCAGGTCTTTGCCGCGCTGCGGGGCGCACTGCCGGACTGGCTGAAGCCTTTCATCACGGATGAAGTACTGGACAGCGTCATCGAAAAGGCCGTCAGCATGATGAAGAAGGCGCTGGCAGAAAAGAATCCTACCATCAACAAGGAGTAAAGCATGATCAAGCAAAGCGTATCTCTTGCATCCAATGGCGTTGTCAAAGTGCCCGGCTATGAGCAGATGGTGCGCTTTGGCTACACCAAGAACCGGGGCGTGTATCGCCTGCACGTTGATGCAACCGGCGAGTGGGAGGGCCTGACCATTCGGGCGTTCTGGCACGTCCCGGACGGCAAAGACCCGGCATCCTCGCTGGTGGTGGACGGCTATGTGGGCGTGCCTGCCAGCGTGACCGCACAGCCAGGGAGCGGGTGCATCACCTTTGAGGGCAGCGACGGCACAAAGACCGTGACCAGCGCAGACCTGCGGTATCGTGTGAGTGCCAACTCAGGCACAGAGGATGGCACAGAGCCGGAGCCGGGTACCCCTGCATGGCAGCAGCTGGTAGATGCCGTGCATACTGATGCCACCGCCGCAGAGCAGGCCAAGACCGATGCACAGACGGCCGCCAACGAAGCTGCCACCAGTGCGGGCAAATGCAGCCAGAGCGCTCAGGAAGCCGCTGACAGCTTACAGGAGCTGAAGAACGGCATTGCCGCTGGCGACTTCAAAGGCGAGAAAGGTGACAAGGGCGACACCGGCCCTGCCGTAGCACTGGACACCACCCTCACTCACGAGGGCGAAGCCGCTGACGCAAAAGCCACAGGTGACGCGATTCATGGCGTAAGTGATGACATTGTTGCAGAAGCCGCCCGGGCAAAGGAGGCAGAAAATCAGCTAAAGGAAGATATAGGAAGCTTAAATAAAGTATCTGAAAAAATATCGTCCGTTAGTATCATACAAAAATGTGAAGTCAGCGATGGATATTATTGGAACTTTATTGCAGGAGGAAAAGAGACCAAAGAAATAAACGAGAATTATATTGCGGTAAAGATTCCTGTAGAAGGCAATAAGTTAATTGTTTACGGTGAGTTTCAAGATTGGGCTTCACGGTATGTTAATAACGGAGCCTATACCACTGTTGAAAGTACGTATATCAGTCACAATACGCAAACGAGTAAAGTTGCAGAATTTTATAATATTCCGACAGATGCAAAATATCTTTGCTTGAGTTTTTATAAAGAAGGACTAGATACATCTATTGAGAGCGTTAATATTGTATCTGGTGAATTTAGGCAATATTTATCTTATCGTAAAACAGATTTTGTTAATAGTGTAGACGTTTACACAAAGGACGAAATAGATGATAAACTTGGTGAAATACATATCAACAAGATTTATGTGGCAACAATTGGAAGTGATACAGAAGGCAATGGTACAAAAGAAAAACCATATGCTACCGTATTAAAGGCAAATGATGTTGTTACTAATGCTTCTGAAAAGAATAAGTATGAAATTATTGTAGCAGATGGAACATATACGGATTTGCAAGAAAAATACAAAGGTCAGAACGGCTCTGACTATCAAGGTGTTATTGCTAAATCATATGTAACATATAAGTCTGAAAGTAACAATCCAGAAAAATGCATTTTTATTTGGGACGGCGGTGTTGGATATGACACTATAAGTAACGACACTTGTACTAATAAATGTTTTTTCCACATAAATTCAGTAACCATCAATACTGTAATTAAAGGGTTTAAATTCGTTGGGTCTAATTTGAGATATTGCTTACATTTTGAAAGTAATTGTCTTACGACACCTTATATCGAAAATTGCATTTTTGATTGGCACGGTAGAGATTTCGCACCCAAGAATGGCCCTGTTATTGGTATGGGTGGAAGTATTTTCTCACATATCACTTTTAAGGATTGTAAATTCCTAAACTCACAAAATGATGCTGGCATTCAATGGCACGATAACACATACAGTTATGATTGGGTAAATGGAAGATACGAGCCGGAAGGTCTTTGTCCAAAAGGCGCAGTAATTGAATGCATTGATTGTCTGTTTGACGGATTAAACGTCCAAGTGAGGAGTCAGAATGAAGACAGGCCGATGCCATGTTGTTTAATCCTTAAAAATTGTGGTGGATTAAAAAATGTATATCCGTCAATTATTGCGGGTGGTACGAAGAATTATTGGAAATTATTTAACCAATGTAGTTTTATCAAAAATGATTTACTTACAGATGCCACTGAAACTACAACTTATGATGAAATGACATCAATCAAAACATCGACTAATTAACGAAGGAGGTACGCATGGCTATCAAAAGCAAAGCCCGGCATGACCTGACCCTGCGCTCCATCAAGCGGGAAATCGCCGCAGGGCGTGACGTGGCATATTGGCTGGACAAGGCGTACACCCATCTGGACAGCGCCTTGCTCTCGGAGGACGACATCGCAGAGGTGGAAGCCCTTGCACAGGCGTACTACGACGCGCTGGACGCTGAGGAAATTACGAAGTAAGGAGACAAAAAATGTTTCATTATCACTACATCAAAGTCATTGCTGATTCTGAAAACATGAGTACGAAAGAAATCACTTCTGTTCTGCAAAAATACTTTGCAAAAAAGAACGATGGTTTTTACCTCGAAATCGACTTGGATAACCATGCCGCTGATTTCGATGGCAGCGGAAAATGGCTCATGCGGTTTGAAGGAAATATTTTGTGGTTACATGGCGAATATGTTGCGCTCAGCGGTGTGCAACAAAACAACCCAGACGATAGCTGTATTGTCAAAATTTCCGAAATTCGTTATCTTGTTGTTCACAATAAGGAGTGATATCATGGCAAGCACTACATACCGCCATCTCGGTGACGTCACCGGGATGTACGCCGCACAAGAGCAATTTCGTCACGTCACGAAAATGGTGGCAAAACGTCACCAGTTTGCCGTGCTTGGTAATATGGTGCGCAACGCCGGACAGCTGCCGCAGCCCTTCTGGCTCGGTGTTGCCTGTGGCGGCGGCTCGTGTAGTGCTGCCCGCTGCGCTGCAAGGACTTGACCGACAGCAGATGACCACCGCCATCAAAAACGCACCGCTTGGGAGGGTAGACCGTAAGATAGCTCTTTTACGGTACGTTGAGCGGCTCCCGCTGCCGGACATTGCAGCACAGACGCATTACAGCCGGACGGCGATAGGCTACCGGCTGAAAGTTATTGATAAAAAGCTAGACGAAAGGAGATCACCGTGAACATCGAAAATGTTCCGACCGCAAATCTTATTACAGAGCTTCGCAAACGCGAGGGCGTGGAAACGACCGTTGTTGAGCCCTATCAGGACGCAGCGGTCAACGTCAACGGCCCTGCGCTGGTTCTTGTCGTGACGGATTGATTGTGGTATAATAACATCAACAAATCCACCCGGCCTCTCGTAGAAGCGCATTAGGGTGGATGTCTGAACCCGCTAAGCCTCTCAACGATGCGTATCATGGCGGGTCTTTTAAGATGATACAGTCTCCCGCCCGCCTACTCGCAGTGCGTACCATGCGGGAGACGCCTTTAGACTTGAAAGGCTACGGCCTTTGTAGAGAGCGGCATTGCCTGTGGGCGGTTCCGCTCTTGATTTTAGACTTCGCCGTTTCGGCGGCATAAAACCCCCGGTGTTCCGTTTGGAGCATCGGGGGTTTTGTTGTTTATGCAATTCCGTATTTGTGCGCATACTCAAGCAATTTCTTTTTTGCCATTTCGTGGATATCCTTGGTTTTTTCACAAGGGTTTTGAGTGTAATTGTAAAAACTTTCTTCTTCAAGATTAGAAAGAAAATCCAAAACTTTTTGATCAAATAACTCGTTCATAATGGTCCTCCAATATTTTGTTTTCCTTGCTGTGATTATAGTATAGCACTATTTACAGTGTATGCAAATTGACATTTTCGACAATGTTTATAGTGCCATCTTGTGCACATTTGGCATTGTAAACAGTGCTTCTTTGTGCTATACTAAGGCAAATGAAACGGGAGGTATTTTTATGATTTCTGAAAAGAAAAAGGCATCCAATGCCAAATGGGACAAAGAAAATATGACAAGCTTGGCCTGCCGCGTAAAAAAGGACTACGCGGAAAAATTTAAGGCAGCGTGCGCAGAGGCTGGCACAACTCCGAATGCTGTCTTAAAAGCTGCGGTAGATGAATTTTTGAAGAGATATGACAAGAAAAAGTTGATTGACAATGCAGGGCAAGAGCTTGGCAAGTATTCGCAGCTCTTAGGTAATATTGAAATCGAAGCTTTTGACTTGAAATAGCTAAAATTAAGCGCTCATGCGGATTTTTCCGTGTGGGCGCTTTTCTTTTTTGTCCTTCGTTTGACGTTCGTTTAACGCACGGATTCGGCAGAAAAGGTACTATGGGCGCAAAGGGAGGGGCGCACCATGTGGCACAGGTTTAACCCAAACCCGCGCGGGAGCAGCGTCGGGGACTGCGCAGTGCGGGCGGTAGCTGCGGCCACCGGTCAGAGCTGGGAGCAGGCGTATATTGCGCTGGCGCTCACCGGCTACGCCCTCGGCGATATGCCCAGCGCCAACCGCACATGGGGCGCATACCTCCAAAAGCAGGGTTACAAGCGCCGCATGGTGGAAGCAGACTGCGCCACCTGCTACACCGTGGCAGATTTTGCCCGGGAGTACCCGCGTGGCGTGTACGTACTGGGCTGCTCCGGCCACGTTCTGACCGTTATCGACGGTGCGTGGTGGGACAGCTGGGACAGTGGCGCAGAATGCCCGATCTACTACTGGTACAAGGAGGAAAACGATGCCGATCTATAACGGATACCCGCAAGTGTATTACCCACAACAGCCGCAAGGGCAGCTTGAACAGCTCAGGGCAGCACAGTACCAGCCTCAGCCTGTCATGATGCCGACAATGCAGGGGCAGGCCGCACCGGCTGACAGCGGCTTTATCTGGGTACAGGGTGAAGCGGCAGCTAGGGGCTATCTGGTCGCCAACGGGAGCCGGGTGCTTTTGCTGGATGCCGATGCTGACACCTTCTATATTAAGGAGGTGGGGCAGGACGGCAGGCCGTTCCCGCTCCGCATCTACGACTACAAGGAACGCACCAGCGGCCCCAAAGCGTCGATTACGGCCGCGCAAGCCGCAAGCGGGGAGTATGTCACCCGCAAGGAGTTTGACGCGCTGGCGGCAAAGCTGGAGGCGTTGGAGAAGCAGGAAGCGCCAGAGCCGGAAAAGGAGAGCTAAACAATGAGCAGCAGCTTGTATAATTCGATGGGCCGACAGACCCAGAACCCCATTGGCGGACAGTTCCAGCAGTTTATGGGCCAGATGCAGGGCAAGAACCCGCAAGAGATGATAAACCAGATGCTCACCTCCGGGCAGCTCTCACAACAGCAGCTTAACGCCATTCAGCAGCGGGCACAGCAGATTGCGCCGATGCTCAACGGCATGAAAAATATGTTTGGATTCTAAAATGCGGCCGCATTTAGAATAAATTTCAAAATCTAACGTAAAGGAGTAAAACTATGTCTCTTTCTTCTGATAGCACGGTTCTGACCATGCCGGTACAGCCCGCCAACGGCTACAACAACGGCCTCAACGGCTGGGGCGGCGACTGGATGGGCTGGATCGTCCTCTTTCTGATTTTCGGCATGTTCGGCTGGGGCGGCATGGGCGGCTTTGGCTGGGGTGGCGGCATGGGCATGGGCGGCGCTTCGCCTTATATGACCAGCGCAGTGACCCAGGCAGACCTGCAGCGCGGCTTTGACAACCAGAGCGTCATGAACAAGCTGAACGGCTTGGAAAGCGGCCTGTGTGATGGCTTCTATGCCATGAACACCGGGATGCTTCAGGGCTTCAACGGCGTGCAGCAGGGCCTGAACGGTGTCACCAACGCCATGCAGCAGGGCTTCAACGGCACCAACGTTGCGCTGATGCAGGGGCAGAATGCTCTGGCTACACAGCTGGCAGACTGCTGCTGCAAGACCCAGACCGCGATCCAGGGAGTCAACTACAATCTGGCCACTCAGGAGTGCGACACCCGGAACCAGATGCAGCAGGGCTTCTGCGCAACGCAGAACACCATGAACAACAACACCCGGGACATCATCGAGAATCAGAACAGCAATACCCGCGCGGTGCTCGACTTCCTGACCAATGATAAGATCGCCACCCTGCAGAGCGAGAACAACGAGCTGCGCCGGGCCGCTTCTCAGGATCGCCAGAGCGCGCTCCTGACCACCGCGATGAACGCGCAGACCAACCAGATCATCGGAACGCTTCAGCAGAAGGTTCCCGTGCCTGCCTATCAGGTGCCCAACCCCAACGCCATTTACTATGGCTGTGGGACCGGCTGCGGCAGCTGCGCATAACAAAATAGCGGCAACTGACTGCAATTTGTAGTCTGTTCAGCCCCTGAGCTGATTTTGCAAACCAGAGCGCCGGGGCAGTAGTCCCGGCGTTTTTTCTATGAAAGGAGCATTTGAATGACCGTAGCAGAGCTGAAACAACAGTTTGTAGATTATTTGTACAGCATGGATAAGAGCAAAATGAGCATGATGGAATTGAACACCTATGTTTTCATTTTGAAAACCCTGCTTGATACGGAAAAAGCAGATCCATCCAATTCTTGGATGGATCTCTTAAAAACCGTTTATGCAGTAAATGCGCCTGTTTGTGCAGAAAAGGAGGTTTCGGATAATGGCTGAATTTAGCAACTCCAACACCGTCAGCGTGGCAGCGGGTGAAAATCTTCCCCTGACCGAGACCGCAGTGAAAGCCCCTGCTTGCATCATGCACCGTGAGGGCAGCGGCCTTGTGACCTTGCGCGGTCTGACCAGCGGGCAGTGCCGGGCCCGTTTCAAGGTAAGCTTTGGCGGCAATATCGCCATTTCCACCGGCGGCACTGTGGGGCCCGTTTCCGTGGCGCTGGCTGTCGGCAGTGAAGCACTCAATAGCGCAACCGCCATTGTCACACCTGCTGCAGTCGAAAACTACTTCAACGTTTTCGTTGCTGCGTTCATCGAGGTGCCGCGTGGCTGCTGCGTGACCGTGGCGGTTAAAAACACCAGTACGCAGGCAATCAGCATTGCAAACAGCAATCTGACCATCGAAAGAACCGCATAAGAAACGTATTTGATGTATTGCCGTTCGTAATCCTTTGATGTATAATTATATCAAAGGAGTTGATACGATGAAACGCAAAAATTATTCAAAATTCGATTTGACAGGGAAGCAATTTGGAAGGCTTACAGTTGTCAAAAAATCTTCTTTTGGGAGGTCACAGTGGCATTGTAAATGCACCTGCGGAAATGAGATCGACATCACTTATAGTAAGCTTCTAAATGGTCAAAAATCGTGCGGATGCTTAGAAAAAGAGTGCCAACAGAAATTTGTGAAAAATCGAACTACGCATGGTTATAGCTATACACATCTTTATAGAACGTGGCAAGGGATAAAAAGACGTTGCACAAAAACAACGGACTCCAATTACAAGAGCTATGGAGCAAAAGGAATTACCATTTGTAATGAATGGGAAAATTCCTTTGAAGCGTTTAAGAGATGGGCGTTAGAAAACGGCTATATCGAAGGCTTGAATAGAACGCAACAAAGTATCGATAGAATTGACGGAAGCAAAGGATACTTTCCAGAAAATTGTAGATGGTCAACAGCAAAAGAACAGGTAGACAACAGAGCGGTAACAACTTTCTATGATTACAAAGGAAAGCAAATTACAGCTTCAGAATTTGCTGATATGTACGGCATATACGATAAAAATTTCGTATATAAACGAAAAAAGGCCGGAAAATCTTTTGACGAAATATTAAACGAATGGAACATCAAACACAATACGCCTAAAAATCTACAAAAACTTTCCGATTACGCTAAAGAAGAACACATTAGCAGAAATTCCGCACTTCGGAGAATTAAGGTTGGAACTATACAAGGTGTTCGCGCCGGAAAGTATTGGTATGTGGTACGATAAAGAAAGGAGTACAACATGAGTAAGAGTCTCTATGATCTGCGGGAAATGCTCTGCGAGGAGCTGGACGAGTACAACCGCGATGCAAAGAACGGTCTGAACGAGCGTGCGCTGGATACCGTGCACAAGCTGACCGACACCATCAAAAACATCGACAAGATCATGATGTTGGAGGGCGGTGAGTACAGCCGTACAGGCGAGTGGGAAGCCGACATGCGCGGAACCTTCGGCCGCGATGCTGGAAACGGCTACAACCGGGGCAACAGCTACGCCAACCGTGGCCGTCACTATGTGCGCGGGCACTACTCCCGCACGGATGGCCGTGAGCGCATGATTTCCGACATCGAGGACATGATGCAGGAAGCCACCGGTGCAGAGCGTGACGCTTATAAGCGGGCGGCAGACATCCTGCGGAATGCATAAGGAAGGAGGGCGGCAGGCATGGACATTGACGAGATCAACACCCATATCCACAAGCTGAAATGCGGTTCAACAGACTGGCAGAGCGTGGAGAAGCTTGCCGCCCTCTGCACCGTGCGGGACGAGCTGGAAGAAGCACACGCATCTGAAACGCAGATCCAGGCATTGCCGCCTGCGACTTATGCGGCGGCGTACTCCACGGCAACGGAACCGCAAAGCGACTTTGTGGCGGCTGCAAGCTCTGTGCCTTTTGGCGGTCTGATGCAGGTGCTTGACGAGCACATGAAGGCAATAAAGCTGGTGTACCCGAAAGAGTATGAGCTAGTAATGCGGAAGATAAGCGACTTGTAAAAAGGCATAGAAT
>ERZ1034901.2451-NODE-2451-length-11763-cov-31.207807_pt1 | contig 11763 bp, 10 predicted proteins | sample MGYA00520628_ERZ1034901 | MGnify/ENA primary metagenome ERZ1034901 (study PRJEB33766, sample SAMN09781783) | gut metagenome | biome: gut microbiome | host: Homo sapiens | place: Madagascar | study: EMG produced TPA metagenomics assembly of the PRJNA485056 data... | reverse complement strand
CTCGGTCTACGTCTTTGATGACCGGGTCGTGCTCAATTTCAACTTCACGGACGATTCCAAAACCATCTCCCGTGAAGAGGTGTTGTGTTCGAGTGCTGTGGAGAATGCTCCACCACATCCCCAGACCATTCGGTCTGGGGATTTTTTTGTGGCGGACGGTACAGAACGAGAACCGGAACAAGTAAAGGCAGGGTACCACTATGGTAGTGGTATCCTGCCTTTTGCTATTTTTAACAGTGTATGGTATACTCGGCTTAGCCCAGTAAATTGGAAGTTATGGAGGTAACAATACTTATGAAAAAATTTCTTTCTTTGTTTTTGTGTCTTACCTGTATCCTGACTTTAGTTGCTTGTGGAAAAAAAGCAGCGCCCATTACGCTACCTCAAGCCGATAAGATTACATCTATTGATATAACTATTGCAGAAAACACAGTAAGTCATTCAGACAGAACTTGGATAAGTGAAATAATCGCCGATATTTCCAGTTCTGAACCGACTAAGAAGGAAAGCGTTCAAGACTTTCCACAAGTGGAAAGTTATATCAAGATTGACTTCCGGCATGAGACAGGAACAATTACTATCTTTGCGTATGAGGACAGGGGGAAGTACTATCTTGAACAACCTTATCAAGGAATTTATAAAATTGAACGCAAACTGTTTGAAAGGCTAAACGAAACTGATTGATTTCAGGTTGCCGTACTCGTTCCCAGCAGGGTTTGGGGCTCCGCACGCCCCAGCAAGAGTTTCCGAGGTGAAGTTCCCGCCATCTGCAGAAAGCTTTCCGCACCAAAAACCGCCTTGGCAAGAAGGATATCCATGCTATAATAAGGATACAGCAACATCTTTTGACCGAAAGGAGCTTCGTGATGCACTATCTCCTGCTGAACAAGGATACCGTCTGGCTTGCATTTCATTGCGAGCAGAACGAATACATGGAAACCGCTGCACAGGAAGATCTTTGGTACACCGCGCAGCGGCCTTTCGGCTATACGAACCTGACGGATTTTCTGGAGCGCCGCAAAGCGCCCAAGCACCGGGCGCACATTGCAGCGCTGCTGAAGGAATACGGCTGCGATACGCTGGAGGGCTATTTGAATGTGACCCATGCGCTGTCACTGAACGATACCTTCTGGGTCAGGGCAGCAGATGCCGACCTGCAATGGCGGGACGTTTCTCTTTATCAGAACCCTTTCAACGAGATGATCTCGCAGGCTGCTTTTGACGGTTCTGTGTCCAGCACGAGCTTCTCGTCCACATCCCCGGAGTTCAGTACAGACGGGCAGTACGCCAAATGCTGGGTGCGGGAGAAGGACACCATTCAGCTGTATAAGACCGGCAGCGTATTCGGCATGGAACCGGTGTCGGAGTATCTGGCTTCTCAGCTGGCAGTCCTGCTTTGCCCGGGAGCGGCAGTCTATGACCTCGGTTTCCACCACGGGGAGCTGATCTCCAAGTGCGCCCTTTTCACCAGCGAACACTACGGCCTTGCTAAGGCCGCTGTTCTGACAAAAGACCGGACGATTGCCGGATTTCTGCACTATTTTGAAGGCATTGGAAGCGGCGACGCCTTCCGGCGGATGTGCATTCTGGATGCACTTATCCTGAATACAGACCGGCACAGTGGAAACTTTGGTGTCCTGTTCGAGAACGACACGCTGCAAGTCCAAAAAATGGCACCTGTTTTTGATAACAACCGCAGCTTGCTGTTTGATTTGGACAACGACCAGCTGAAAAATACGGACTGGTGCATTCGGCACTGTTCGCCGCGGCTCGGCTCCGATTTTATTGCAACCGCGCGCGGGCTTCTGACTGACAGCATCCGCGCCGATCTGGAAAAGCTGCGGACATTCCGCTTCACCGGCCACCCCGTGCTCTCCATCGACCCGGAACGGCTGGAGCGGCTGGACCGCATTCTACAATTCCAGCTGGACAAAATACTGGCATAACAAACCCCCGGCGGACGATCACCATTGCGGTGACAGTCTGCCGGGGGTATTATAATGTTATGCTGTCAAAAGCTTTCTTGCCTTATGCCTCGTGCTCGGCCCAGTCCTGACTGCGGCCCACGGCCTTGTGCCAGCCCTTGACCAGCTTTTCCCGCTGGGCAGCGTCCATTTTGGGCTCAAACAGCTGGTTGCAGCTCCACAGGTGGCTGATCTCCTCCCGGCTCTTCCACACGCCGGTGGCAAGACCTGCCAGATATGCCGCACCAAGGGCGGTGGTCTCCCGGATGGCTGGGCGCAGCACCTCCTTGTTCAGGATGTCGGACTGGAACTGCATCAGGAAGTGGTCGCGGCTGGCACCGCCGTCCACCTTCAGGGTGCTGATGGTGATGTCGGTGTCCTTCTCCATGGCCCACATCAGGTCGGCGCTCTGGTAGGCAATGGATTCCTCTGCCGCGCGGATGATGTGGTTCTGGGTGGTGCCGCGGGTGATGCCCAGAATGGCACCCCGGGCGTACATATCCCAATAAGGTGCCCCCAGACCGGTAAAGGCGGGCACGATGTACACGCCGCCGTTGTCCGGCACCTTCTGGGCGTAATACTCGGAATCGCAGCTGTCCTGGATGAGGTGCATCCCGTCCCGGATCCACTGGATGACCGCGCCGCCCACAAAGACGGAGCCCTCCAGCGCATACTCCACCTCGCCGTCAAGGCTGATGGCAATAGTAGTGACCAGACCGTTTTTGCTCTGGTAGATCTTGTTGCCGGTGTTCATCAACAGGAAGCAGCCGGTGCCGTAGGTGTTTTTCACATCGCCGGGCTTAAAGCAGCCCTGCCCGAACAGCGCAGCCTGCTGGTCGCCCGCAATACCCGCCACTGGCACATCCACGCCCTGAATGCTGGTGTAGCCGTACACCTCGCTGGAGTCCTTTACGCTGGGCAGGATGCTGCGGGGGATGTCCAGCGCCTTGAGCAGGGTGTCGTCCCAGTCCAGTGTGCGGATGTTGTACAGCATGGTGCGGCTGGCGTTGGTGCGGTCGGTGACGTGCACCTTGCCGCCGGTCAGCTTCCAGACCAGCCAGGTGTCCACCGTGCCGAACAAAAGCTCCCCGGCTTTGGCCTTTTCCCGTGCACCGGGGACGTTGTCCAAGATCCACTTGATCTTGGTGGCAGAGAAATAGGCGTCCGGCACAAGGCCGGTGTTTTCCCGGATGTAGTCTGCCATGCCGGGGGTCTTGAGCAGCTCGTCCACAAGGGGGGCGGTGCGGCGGCACTGCCAGACGATGGCGTTATACACCGGGCGTCCGGTGTTCTTGTCCCACAGGATGGTGGTCTCGCGCTGGTTGGTGATGCCAATGCCCGCAATGTCCTTGGGGTCTACGCCGCTCTGGGCGATCACCTCGTTCATCACGCCGTACTGGCTGGACCAGATCTCCATAGGGTTGTGCTCCACCCAGCCCTGATGGGGGTAGATCTGCTCAAATTCCCGCTGCTGCACGCAGACGATGTTCTGCTCGTTGTCAAACAGGATCGCCCGGCTGCTGGTAGTGCCCTGATCCAACGAGAGGATATATTTGGTCTGGCTCATGATGCTCTCTCCTTGCTCTGAAGCTGGGCGCAAAACAAAAAAGAGCGCACCAAACAAAGCCATCCGCTCTGTCTGTCGCTCTCCTGCTCTGCGCAAACATATTCTGTGCTTATTGTACACTCTCTGCAAGCAAAATACAAGCATCCGCGCAATTTTTGGACATTCCGCACAACGTCGCTGCCCCGCTGTTGAACACTCTGCCGAATAGCGTTTTAAATGCGCTTCTCCCCTCCCCCTCTTATAAAAAAGGATAGCGGAACACCACCGGTGTTCCGCTATCCCAAAATTCATATCACTCGATCAGGCCGTTGAGCAAAGTCAGGCACTTGCGGCTGTGCAGCTTACGGATGGCCTTGGCTTCGATCTGGCGCACACGCTCACGGGTGACGCCGAAGTCGCGGCCGACCTCTTCCAGCGTGCGGGGACGGCCATCGTCCAGACCAAAGCGCAGGCGGATGACCTTTTCCTCGCGGGGGGTCAGGCTCTTGAGCGCCAGATTGATCTGCTGCGCCACCATGGCGCGGTCGGCTGCCTTGCCGGGCGCTTCGGCGTTTTCGTCGGCAACGAAATCGCCCAGAGAGGAATCCTCTTCCTCACCCACGGGGCTTTCCAGACTTGCAGGCTCCTGTGCCATGCGCTGGATCTCGCGCACGCGCTCCACGCTCATGTCCATGGCCTTTGCCAGCTCTTCCGGGGTGGGCTCGTGACCGTTCTGGTACACCAGCTGGTTGGTGGCCTGACGCATCCGGTTGATGGTCTCCACCATGTGCACCGGGATGCGGATGGTACGGGCCTGATCCGCGATGGCGCGGGTGATGGCCTGACGGATCCACCAGGTAGCATAGGTGGAGAAGCGGAAGCCGCGGTCGCAGTCGAACTTCTCCGCAGCCTTGATCAGACCGATGTTGCCCTCCTGAATGAGGTCAAGGAAAGCCAGATTATGGCCGACATGCTTCTTGGCGATGGAAACCACCAGACGCAGGTTTGCCTCGCTCAGGCTGCGGCGGGCGTTCAGGCCGTCGCGGCGGGTCTTGAGCAGCTCCTGACGGCGCTCCTCGCTCAGGGGGCCGTTCTCCACGGCCTCCATAGCCTTTTCCTCGTCTGCCTTTTCCTCGGCATCCTCGGCGGACTTTTCGCCGTCCTCGTCCAGATCCTCGGTGTAGCTGCGGCTGTTCTCGTCCTCTTCAAAGGAGAAGCGGGCGCTGTTCTTCTTGATGTACTCCGGTGCGCCGTACTTCTGGCGGTCTGCCTGCAAAATGTGCGCAGCCTCGGCACCGGCATGGATGCGGCGGCTCAGCTCCACCTCCTGCTCGGCGCTCAGCAGCGGGATCTGACCGATCTGCTTGAGGTAGTTCTTCACCGGGTCGTCCAGCAGCTCATCCATGGCAGCCTTCAGGTCTGCCGGGTTCTCCTCGGCATCCTCTTCGTTCTCATCGGCAAGGCCCATGTCATCGTTGTTGTTCTCGGCGTTCTCCACCTCAGCAATGATGCTGTCCACGTCCAGACTCGGCTCGCTCTCCTCCTCCAGGACCTTAATGCCGCGCTCCTCCAGCAGGGTGTAGAGGGTATCTACATCCATGCGGCATTGTGCCGCCAGCGCCTTGGCCTCCTGTGCAGAGAGGGTGCCCTCGCCCTTAGTCAACAGTTCCTTCAAAGTCATGCCCATTTTTTCTCTCCTTCCCACTCCGGGGAAAATTCTGTAATATTGCCCTGTGCATCAGATCACAAGGCCGCCGTTCACCCCAAACACCTGTCCGGTGATGTATCCGGCATCCTCGCCGGCCAGAAAGACCAGCAGCTTTGCAACTTCTTCCGGGGTGCCAAGCCGCCCCACAGGGGTCTCCTCGGCCAGCGCCGCCTTGTCCTCGGCAGTAAAAGCCGCCATCATATCAGTCTCGATGACCCCCGGCGCTACGCAGTTCACCGTGATGCCGCTGGGGCCCTCTTCCTTGGCCAGTGCCTTGGTCAGGCCGATGAGCCCGGCTTTCGCGGCGGAATAGTGCACCTCGCAGCTGCCGCCGGTCTGGCCCCACATACTGCTCACGGTCAGAATGCGGCCCTGCTTGCGGCGGATCATGCCGGGCAGCGCCAGCTGGCACAGATGGAACGCGCCGCTCAGGTTCACGTCCAGCATCCGCTGCCACTCCTCCGGGGTGATGTCGGTAAACAGCTTCTGCTGCGCGATGCCGGCGTTGCACACCAGCACATCCACCCTGCCCATGGCCTGCTCCACCGCGTGGAACGCCAGCTCACAGCTGGCGCGGCTGGCTACATCGCACTGGATGGCGATGCACCCGGGCAGCTGCTGCTCCAGCGCAGCGGCAGCGGCGGCGTTCTGGTGATAGAGCACCGCCACCTGATACCCTGCTGCCGCAAAGGCGCGGGCAGCGGCAGCGCCGATGCCCCGGTCGCCGCCGGAGATCAGCACCCGGCGCGCCGCAGCGGGTGCTGCAGGGGCAGGCTGTTCTTTTACAGGTTCCGGCGCAGGCTCCGGTGCGGGCGGCTCTGCGGGCTTTTCCAGCGCGATCACCCGGGTGGGCTCGTCCACCACCGGCGCTGCCGGTTTTTCCAGCGTCATGATGCGGGTGGGTTCATCCACCACCGGTTCCACCGGCGCTGTCGGCTTTACAGCCGGTGCGGCAAGAGGCTCCGGCGCAGGCTCTTCCTCCGGCACCTGAAAGGTCAGTTCAAACTCGTCCTCGTACAAGAGTGTATCCCTCCTGTTCGGTATTCTCGGCCGGGCGCAGTGCTCCGGCCGGAAAAACCCTGTGCCCATCCCCAGACAGTGCAGCGTTCCGTTTATGTGTCCGGCAAAGGTCCGGTGCTTTGGCGTGCCTGCCTGCAGTTGCGATGGGTTTCGACAAGATTCCATTGAATAATATACCACAATCCAGCCCAAAAAGAAAGTGGGAACTGCAATTTTTTACGCAGTTCCCACTATTTTTCCTTATTTTCCCCTGTTTTCGGGCACCGGGGGCTTCCAGCGGGGTCTGCCCGCCCGCTTTTCCCGCAGGGAAACAAAAAATGCCTGCAAAAGCTGCTGCGCCTCGGCCTCCCGCAGCCCCTTTTCCACCACCGGATGGTGGTTGAAGGGCAGCGCGAACAGATCGGTCACCGAGCCGCAGCACCCGGCCTTGGTATCGGCAGCGCCGTACACCACCCGGCGCAGACGGCTGTTGATGATGCCGCCCGCGCACATGGGGCAGGGCTCTAAGGTAACGAACAACTCGCACTCCCACAGCCGCCAGCCGCCCAGCGCCTTGCAGGCGGCATCAATGGCCAGCAGCTCCGCGTGGTGCAAGGCGTTCTTCTCGGTCTCCCGAGTGTTGTGCGCCGTAGCCACCACCTCGCCGTGCCGCGCCACCACCGCGCCCACCGGCACCTCGCCCAAGGCAGCGGCTTTGGCGGCTTCTTCCAGCGCAAGACCCATCAGTTCAAAATCGGTCATGTATTCCATCCTCTCATCCCATCGCCAGCACCAGCAGGTTGTTTGCACTGTGCAGCAGCATCCCCGGCCAGAGATGCCCGGTGCGGTCTGCCAGCCACCCCAGACCCAGCCCGCACACCAGCGCATAGGCCATGGCGACGGCGCTGCCGTGCTGCAAGGCAAACAGCACCGCCTGCAAAAGAACGGCCTGTCCCCTGCCCAGCGGCTGCGCCCGGCGCTGCACTGCGCCCCGGAACACCTCTTCCTCCACCAGCGGAGCCAGCAGGCAGACCCGGAAAAACCGCGCCGCGCCGCCGGGCGGCATAGGTAGCAGCACCGCCAGCGCCTTGCCCGCCAGCAGATACCCCACCGCCCAGCCAAAGGCCGAAAGCAGTGCGGCGGTGCGGGGGTTCAGCTTGTGCATGGTCGGTCTCCTCCTGCTATGGTTCGTTCCCGGTTATAGTACCATATCTGCCGCCGGGTGCGCAAGGTTTGGGCGTTCTGTCGCGGCAAATTTATGCAAATCATTGACACATCGCCCTAAATGGTGGTATAATGATTTCCAACCTTTTTGATGAAAGCGTTGTATATACTGTATTTTACCGGTAGACCGGAGGTATTATTATGATCCGTATCCTCACCGATTCCGCGTGCGACATCCTGCCCGCCGAGGCGCAGCAGCTGGGCGTGACCGTGATCCCCCTGAACGTGACGCTGGAGGACGGCACCGTCCTGCGGGACGGCATCGACATGACCCCCAGCGAATACTATACCCATCTGGCAGCCTGCCGCAAGCTGCCCACCACCAGCCAGCCCAGCCCGGAGCAGTTCGAGCGGCTGTATCTGGACGCCGCTGCCGCCGGGGACGAAGTGCTGGGCATCTTTTTGTCCGATGCGCTGTCCGGCACCGGCCAGTGCGCCAGACTTGCTGCCGACCTTGCCAACGTGGACAATGTGGTGTTCGTGAACACCGAGAACGTCTGTCTGGGGCAGTCCCTGCTGGTGCGTCTGGCGGTGCAGCTGCGGGACGCCGGCAAGACGATCACCCAGATCGCCGCCGATCTGGAAAAGGCCAAGCAGCACCTGCATCTGGTAGCTGCCGTGGACGATCTGAAGTACCTGCGCAAGGGCGGCAGACTGTCCGCCGCCGCAGCTGTGGCGGGCGGTATGCTGGGCATCAAGCCCATCCTCGCCGTCATAGAGGGTAAGGTAGTGCTGGCCGGTAAGGCACGCGGTCTGCCCGGCGTGTATGTGGCACTGTTCAAGAAGATCGACGAGATGGGCGGCATCCACCCGGGCTACACCCCGCTGCTGGGCTACACCGTCAACCACCGGGAGCTGCAGCCGCTGCTGACCTACCTGCAGGACAACCTGCATCTGGACGCACCGCTGGTGCGCCAGATCGGCTGCGTCATCGGTACCCACACCGGCCCCGGCGCCTTCGGTATCGCGTTCTTTGATAAAGAGCTGGTGCTGGAATAAAACCTATGAAAGTAAAAACAAGTCGGACAGCCTGCTGGCTGCCCGACTTGTTTTTTGTACCCGCGAAAATGTCCCGCCTTGTCCTTACAGCACCGCGTCCGAAATCAGCTTGCCCAGCAGCAGCACCAGCACCACCAGCATCATGGGGCGGATGAAGCGGGCACCCTTTTTCAGGGCAAAATGGGAGCCCAGCAGGTTGCCCAGAATGTTGCTGATGGCACAGGGGATGCCGATGTGGAACACTACCAGACCGTTCATCAGGTAGGTGAACAGGCTGGCGTAGTTGCTGGCCAGATTGAGCACCTTGCCGTTGCCGTTGGCGGTGCGCAGATCAAAGCCCATCAGGGTGGTAAAGGCAATGATGGCAAAGGTGCCGGTGCCCGGGCCCATGATGCCATCGTACAGGCCGATGCCAAGGCCGATGGCCAGCGCCAGCAAGATCTTTTTCAGGTCCAGCGTACCGTCGTCCCGGTTCTCGTCCGGCAGGTTGCGCTGCCACAGAATGATGACCGCCGCCACCGGCAGGATGATGAACATCATGGTGCGCAGCATCTCATCGCTGAGCAGCAGCACGATGTGCGCGCCCAGCGCACTGCCTGCAAAGCTGCCGATGGCTGCAAGAACGCCCACCTTCACGTTCATGGCACCGCTTTTGAAAAAGCTTGCCGTGGCAAAGGTCGTGCCGCAGGCAGCGCTGAACTTGTTGGTGGCATAGGTGTAGTGGGGCGGCAGTCCGGCGAACAGATAGGCCGGCAGGCTGATCAGCCCGCCGCCGCCGGCTGCCGAATCCACAAAGCCTGCAAAGCCGGTCATCAGAATGAGAAACGCCATCATCCACGGCGAGATCGTGATACCCATTGTTATAATTCCTCTTATCTTTCCAAGTCGTTTGTTCTTTTTCAGGAGACGCGCGCCTCAGACCATATAAAACCTCCCCTCACAGGGCAATACACAGCCCGGGATACCCGCACACAGCAGGGCATCTCCGGGCATTTTTGCAATTTTTCGACTTGATATTACAGATTGTTTTTAAAGAAGCGGTAGGCGTTGCGCCAGTAGATGGCCTCTACCTCGTCCTCGGTAAAGCCCTCGCGGCGCAGTGCCTCGGCCAGCAGCGGCATATCTGCCGCCGTTTCCAGCTCGTGCTGGCCACCGATGCCGTCAAAGTCGCTGCCAAGGCTGATGACCTCAATGCCGCCCACCTGCTTGAAGTGAGCCGCGTGCTTTGCCAGCCGCTCCACCGTGCTGCGGCAAAGCTTGGGGTGTGCCGAGTCTGCGTCCACAAAGGATGCGCAGTAGTTCAGCCCCGCAATGCCGCCCTTTTCTGCCAGCGCGCGGATCATTTCATCGGTCAGGTTGCGGTTGTGGGGCGACAGGGCACGGCAGTTGGAATGGCTTGCCGCAAAGGGACGGGTGCTGTGGTTTGCGATGTCCCAGAAGCCCTTATCGGAAAGATGGCTCACGTCTGCGGTGATGTGCAGCTTTTCCATCTCCTCCAAAAAGGCAAAGCCCCGCTCGGTCAGGCCGGTCTCGGTGTTGGCCACCAGCGGCCCGCCGGGGTTTGCGTTGGGCGCCGCCAGCTCGTTGGGATAGTTCCATGTCAGGGTCATCATGCGCACGCCCAGTTCCTGCAGCCGCCGCAGCACGCCCAGACTGCCCTTGCAGCAGCCGCCCTCTTCCACCGTCAGCATGGCGCTGAGTTTGCCCTCGGCGCGGTTGCGCTCAAGGTCGGCGGCGGTGTACACCGGGGCGATCTTTTCCGGGTAAGCTGCCATGAGCCGCTTGAAGATGTCGATCTCCTCCAGCACGCTCACCAGCGGGTCGGCCCCGGGGGCGGGGTCGGCCAGATCCACATAGGCCGCAAAGCATTGCAGCAGATAATCCCCCTGCTGCAATTTTTCAAGATCGATATGCAGATCGTTGTGCAAAAAGCTTTTGGGTGCGCCCGCCTTTTCGGCGCGGCGCAGCTCGAGCAGGGTATCACAATGCAGATCCCAAACCTTCATGATAGATACACTCCTTTATGCTTCTTCTCCCAGCAGCTGCAGCAGCTGTTCGGGGTTCATAGACAAAATCGCGCCGTCTGCCCCGCCGGTAACGGTGTCGGCCAGCGACTGCTTGGCCTGTTGCAGCTCCACGATCTTTTCCTCAATGGTGTCCTGCGCAATCAGCCGGTACACCTGCACCGGGTTGCGCTGACCGATGCGGTAGGCGCGGTCGGTGGCCTGATTCTGCGCAGCAAGGTTCCACCACGGGTCGTAGTGGATGACGATATCGGCGGCGGTCAGGTTCAGACCCGTGCCGCCCGCCCGCAGCGAGATCAGAAAGACGTCCGCCTCGCCCTGATTGAACCGGCGCACCTGCTCGGCACGCACCGGCTTCGGGGTAGAGCCTTGCAGGGTGAAGTGGCTCACCCCGGCTTCGTCCAGCCGCTTTGCCAGCAGCTCCAGCATGGAGGTGAACTGGCTGAACAGCAGAATGCGGTGCCCGCCCGCCACCGCCTCGGTGACAAGCTCCAGACAGGCCTCCAGCTTGGCGCTGCTGCCGGTCCAGTTGTCCGCCACAAGGCGCGGGTCGCAGCAGATCTCCCGCAGCCGCATCAGCACGGCAAACACGGTCATCTTGTCCTCCGGCTTTGCCGCCCGCAGCTTTTCCCGGGCGTCCACCACCGCTGCCAGATACAGCTTGCGCTGCTCGGTCTCCAACTCAACGCGGCGCACATTCTCCGTTTTGGGCGGCAGCTCCCGCAGCACCTCGGACTTCATGCGCCGCAGGATGAAGGGCCCGGTGAACTGGTTCAGCCGCCGCACGGCGTTGGCATCCTCGTCCTGCACGATGGGCTTTTCAAACCGGGCGCAGAAGGTCTTGTAGGGGGGCAGATACCCCGGCATCAAAAAGGAGAAGATGCTCCACAATTCGCCCAAGCGGTTCTCCACCGGGGTGCCGGTCAGGGCAAAGCGCACCCGGCTGTTCACCCGGCACACCGCCTTGTATTTCTGGGTGGTGTGGTTTTTGATGGCCTGCGCTTCGTCCAGAATGCAGGCGTAGAAGCTTTGCCCGGCATACAGCTTTTCGTCCCGGCGCAGCAGATCGTAGCTGGTGATGACGAGATCCGCCTGTGCCCACCCATCGACCAGCGCGGCGCGGTGGGCGGCATCGCCATCCATGGCAACGCTTTGCAGCTGCGGGGTGAACTTCTGGCATTCCTCCTGCCAGTTCAGCACCAGCGACGCCGGGCAGACGATGAGGCTGGGCAGCTGCTGCCCGGCCTCCTTCATGGCCAGCAGGTAGCTGAGCACCTGCACGGTCTTGCCCAGACCCAT
>ERZ1034901.2448-NODE-2448-length-11788-cov-41.738089_pt1 | contig 11788 bp, 6 predicted proteins | sample MGYA00520628_ERZ1034901 | MGnify/ENA primary metagenome ERZ1034901 (study PRJEB33766, sample SAMN09781783) | gut metagenome | biome: gut microbiome | host: Homo sapiens | place: Madagascar | study: EMG produced TPA metagenomics assembly of the PRJNA485056 data... | reverse complement strand
GCGAACGATACGGCTCTGCTCAGCGATGGCCTGGAGAATGCTCTGGCGAATCCACCACACTGCGTATGAGATGAACTTAAAACCACGAGTCTCATCAAATTTCTCGGCAGCCTTCACCAAACCGATGTTTCCCTCGTCAATCAAGTCGGTAAGACCCAAACCCTGGTGCTGGTACTGCTTAGCAACAGACACCACGAATCGGAGGTTTGCCTTGACCAGTTTCTCCTTGGCACGCTCACCCTCGCGTCCGCCTTTGCGAATCTTCTGGGCCAGCTCAATCTCCTCGTCGATAGAGACCATAGGTTCTCGACCAATCTCCACCAAATACTTGTCAAGTGCTTCGCTGGAACGGTTGGTTATACTCTTGCTAATCTTAAGTTGTCTCATAAATATCCTTTTACCTTTCTATTTTGTTTTAATCTTAAAATACTGTCAGAATCCACCTTTACGGTTTCGGGCTGCAAAGTTACAAAAAAAAATGCAATCTTGTTGTAATAGAAATGGAAAACTTTTGCAGGATTTGTCTGTATTTTAGAAATTTAGCCGTTTTTGAATATAAAAATGGTATTTCATATAACGTTTTTGGCGCAACAAGTTTGAATTATCGAAAAAAATGTGTATCTTTGCACGGAAATTGCGAGAAAAGAATAACTAAATAATAAATAATAGAAAAAAATAAAAAATTATGTTTGAGAATCAACCAAAAGGTCTATGGGCCTTAGCTTTGGCAAACACGGGTGAGCGTTTCGGCTATTACACCATGCTTGCTGTGTTCTTGCTCTATTTGCAGGCCAACTTCGGCTTTGAAACCGGATTGGCAAGTACTATCTACTCCACATTCCTGATGATGGTTTACTTCCTGCCTATCATCGGTGGTATTGCAGCCGACAAGTTTGGCTTCGGACGTATGGTTACCACGGGTATCTTCATCATGTTCATCGGCTACCTCGTACTCTCTCTTCCTCTTGGCAAGGACACCGTTGCTGTAGCCGCCATGGGCGTTTCGCTTATCCTCATCGCCCTGGGCACCGGATTATTCAAGGGTAATCTGCAGGTGATGGTAGGCCGCCTCTACGACGAGCCACAGTATGCCAGCAACCGTGATTCAGGCTTCTCGCTTTTCTACATGGCTATCAACATCGGTGCCATGTTTGCTCCTACTGCAGCCATCAAGATTATGAAGTGGGCGCAGGATAGCCTGAGCGTATCAGTGGCGGATTCATACCACTTCGCATTCGCCGTGGCTTGTGCTTCGCTCATTGTCAGCATCGCCATCTACTATGCCTTCAGCTTCACCTACAAGCACGTGCTTGCTTCTGAGAACAAGAGCAAGGACGGTAAGACTCCTGCCAAGGAGACCAACGAGCTTTCCAAGGCTGAGACCAAGGAGCGCATCATCTGCCTCTGTCTCGTATTCGCCGTGGTTATCTTCTTCTGGATGGCTTTCCATCAGAATGGTAATACATTGACACTCTTTGCCCGCGACTATACTCAGAAGACTTCAGAGGGTCTGCAGTCAATGGCATTCGATGTAACCAACCTCGTAGCCTGCATCTTCGTGGTTTATGGATGCTTCGGATTGGCACAGAGCAAGACTGGCAAGGGTAAGGGCATTTCGCTCGGCGTAATCGTTGCAGCCATCGCATTCCTTTTCTATAAGTATAGCAACCTTGAGGGTTCCGTAGAAGTTGAGGCTCCTATCTTCCAGCAGTTCAACCCATGCTATGTAGTGGCATTGACCCCAGTGAGTGTAGCCTTGTTCTCTTGGCTCAACAAGATTGGCAAGGAGCCTACATCTCCTGAGAAGATTGGTTTGGGTATGCTCGTAGCCGCTCTTGGTTTCGTATGGATGGCAGTAGGTTCTATGGGCTTGGAGCTTCCATTGACCCAGGGCGACCCTGCAACAGAGGGTACACGTGTCAGTGCCAACCTCCTCATCTCTACCTATCTCATCCTTACATTTGCCGAGCTTCTGCTTTCACCAATCGGTATTTCGTTTGTATCGAAGGTAGCTCCTCCAAAGTATGCAGGTTTGATGATGGGTCTCTGGTTCGGTGCCACAGCCATCGGTAACCAGCTGGTCATGGTACCTGGCATCATGTGGGGTCAGAACTTCAACCTCATCACCATCTGGGGTGTTCTCGCCGGCATCTGCCTTGTATCTGCTCTCTTCATCTTCTCTATCATCAAGAAGTTGAATCGTGTAAGCTAAATCTTTGAATTATAATATATAAAAAAGGCTTGCTTCATTTTTCGAAGCAAGCTTTTTTTATCATATTTCCAGAAAAAAACATCTTTTTCTTTGCTAGTTTGAAAAGAAAGTTGTATTTTTGCAGTGTTTTAAAATAAAAGCGTATGACAGCACGGGAAGATAGAGAAAAGTTAAGGTCTAGCCGCGAGAACTTAAGTAAATTCTTCTATGATTTGGCTAAGGCTACTTTCACAGCTATGGTTGTGGGAGATGTAGTAACTATGTTTTTAAAGGAAGATGTAACAACTACTGCAGTTTGGCTCTTTGTTGCTGGTTTGGTTACCACAAGTTTGTTGTCTACGATTGGGTATAGAATTTCTAAATTGTAAAGATATGGAAGCATTAATTATGACATTGGCTGGTACTGGAGTAGTAGCTTTGGTATTAAATATTTGGTTAAGTACCAAATCTGGTAAAAAATGGCTTAAAAGTCTTTAAGGAAAAACGAGATAACAGGTTGTGCCTGTTACCTCGTTTTGCTTAATGACCCTTAATGACTCTGACCCTTAATGACAACCCTCGTTTTTATATATTATTTCTTCTTGTATTGCGAAGGCAGGCAGCCGTATTCTTCCTTGAAGAACTTGGCAAACTGCTTGGGTGATAAACCTATGTTGTAGGCTATCTCCGAAATGGAGAGGTCGCCGGTTTGCAGATAGGCGAGTCCATGCTTTAGGCGGATAGATCGCATGAACTCCAGTGGTGATTTACCCGTGGTGGCCATCAGCTTCTTGTAGAGGGCACTTCGGCTCATGTTCATCTCTTCACTGAAATTCTCTACGCTGAACTCCGAATCGGATAAATGTTGCTCTATAAGGGCAGTAGCCTTGGCTATCCAGGCTTCTTCCTGCTTCCTTAATGCCTCTTCCTGCTTGATAGTAAAATCTTCTTTTTCAGCAGAAGCACCTTCCTCTTTCTCCTGTGCCCCAGAAGACTCTGGATAGGATAGGGAAGTATAGGCTTCTTTTCTGCGCTTCTCCCTTTTCCATACTTGCCAGGAAATAAGAACCAGCAGCAGGAAATAGAGCATGATGGCTTTGCCGGATAGCCAGAATGGCGGTAGAACGCGGAATGTAATCGTCGTTATCTTGTCATCATTTCCGTCCAGCCCCTTCACCTGCAGGATATGTTTTCTCCAGGAAGGCTGACCTAGCTGAATGCAGTTGCCGTCGGCTATCTTCCATTCTTCATCGTTGTCCAGACGATAGGCAAAACGGAGTGGGGCGGCATGGGTATAATCCAGCGTGGAGACGAACAGGCTGATCTCCTCATCATGCTCGAATTCCATGTCTTGCAGCTTATCAGAAGTTAATGCAATCACTTTTCCGTTGATTTGCAATTCAGTGACCACCACGTTTCTTGCCTTCATGCTCTCTTCTATCAGCGAAGGACTCAGGCGGATGTATTTGCCGCAGCCTCCTGCCAGGATGTCGCCGTTGCTGGCGCAGTAGATGGCCTTCTTGCAGAAGGTGATGTTGCCCAAACCGTCCTTATCCACCAGTTTCCTGATGTGGAAGGTGTAATTGCCCTTCTCGTTCTTGCCGGTTCTGATGTTGAAGAGGGCTTTGCTTGTGGTAATCCACATCTGTCCCTGGTGGTCGCTCGTAATGGCAAGCGCATTGTTCAGTTCTTCGTTCTTGCCAAAGGCTTTGAGCAGACGGAAGTGTGCGTCGTATATCCTCACTTCGTCGTTGGTGCAAATCCATCTCAGCCTTCTCCGGTCTGCGTATACGGCATTGATGCAGGCATTCTGCAGTTCCTTGGCTGGAACTTCTTTCAGTTGTCTTTGAGCGTTGAGCAGATACATGCCCGTGCTGGTGGCTATGAGCATTACGTCCTCCTGCTCTGTATAAGCCAGGTCGGTGATGGCATTGGTGCGGAGGATGGAGTTTTGATAGGTATAGTTTCTGAACTTACCTTGCGGAGTGACGCAGCAGAGTCCGCTCATCACGCCGCCTATCCAGAAGTTTCCTTTCTTGTCCTCTATCACTCGTCTGGCGTATTTCAGCTGGGCGTGTTCTTGCCAGATGGGGCGTATCTGTGCATCAGTTGTAAGCTGATAGATTCCTCCTCCGTAGGTGCCCAGGTAGATGTTCCTGTCGCCGGCTATCCTGCCGCCTATTACCAGATTGTTCTTCAGCATGCTGTTGCCAGCCTGGTATAGTTTGCCGGTGGTTTCGCAGTAGAGCCCGTTGCCGTCGTAGCCTATCCATAGCTTGCCCATGGCGTCCTGGCACAGGAAACCGATGTCTTCATTGAATGGGGTGGCTACGGAAGTGATGCTGTAGTTGTTGAGATTGGTGTAGGCAACGCCCACCTTCGTGCTGCCTATCCACGCCATGTTCTCGTTGTCGATGAGTATGGTGTAGATATGGTTGCTGGTCAGGGGGTAGGGATTGTCCTCGTTGCGGGTGATGCGTGTGGAGGTTCCGTCGGTCTGTCGGATGATGATGCCTGCGCTGTTGGTTCCTATCCATAGGTTTCCTTGCCGGTCTTCAGCCAGGGCACTGACGTTTTCATCGCAGATTTTTTCCAGGGTAGTCTGCGATTCGCCTTTCTCGCGTCTTGCTTTTTCTGATGTCTTGCCCAGGGACAGCAGGTAGAGTCCGTTTACGTATTGGTCGTATGTCCATACATTGCCTTGGTTATCCTGATAGATTCTGAGATTTTTCGCCCTGGCTTGCATGGGATAGGTGGCGAGGAGAAAGGCATTCTTCTGCTTCACGTTGATGCGGTAGATGTGCCCCTTGCCGGTCTGTGCGTAAGCGATTCCTTCGCGGCAGGTTACCGAGTTGACGGGTTCGGCGAGTTTCATCTGATAGAGATGGTTCTCGTCGTATATATAATAATATAAGGTGTAGCCGGAGACGTACCATAGGTTCTTGTCCTGGTCTATGATTACTTTTCCGCCTGCATTCTTGTCGTTAGGATTGTGGGAGGCAGCCTTGATGCCCAGTTGGGCGAGCCGTTCGCTGGCATTGTCCATCATGCAGTCTTCATCCTGATTGTAGCAGAAGATGTGTCCGTCGTATGTGGTAACCCAGATCTGTGCAGACTTGTCCTGCGCCACCTGGATGATGTTGCTTTTCTGCTTACCGTCGTTCTGGGTAAGCGGATAGATGCGGTTGCGGAAACCGTCGAATCGGGTAAGCCCGTTGAGGGTGCCGAACCAGAGATAACCCTGCTGGTCTTTCAGGATGGAGCGCACGTAATTATCGCTCAATCCAGACTGGATGTCGATGGAGCGGAAGCTGTATTGCGCCTGCATGATAGTGGTCTGCAACAATAGGGCAATGATTGCTATGATGAATTTTAGTTTCTTCATACTGCAAAGGTAAAGAGATTATCTGAAATAGCCAAATCCGGAAGGCGAAAAATGCGAAAAGCAGGTTCCCATTTGTGTTTTTTATGTTCCCAAATGTGTATTTCCCCATTTGGGAAAGCTTAAAAGACATTAGAGGACAGCCTTTTGTGCAAATTACCCTATCTTTGCACACGAGAACAATTTAACACTAAAATTAAAAACAAAAAATTCATGAAAAGGTATTTCTTATTGCTCCTCTACCTATTTATATATATAGGATTGAGAGCGGGAACCGTTGAGGTGAAGTCTAACCTCTGGACCGGAACCCAAGAGATGGGAAACTGGGAGAAGTGGGTCACCATCGAGTCTTCCAATTTCAAGGATGCCGAGGTAGGCAATGTGCTCTCGGTGGATGTTTCACAAATCTCTGACGCTTCGGCACAGATGATGCTTAACAACAGCGCATGGGAGACGATGGCTGGAACCAGCAGCAAGAGCATTAGCAGTGCTCCTTGCGAGATTAAGTGGGAGATAACCGCCGAGATGCTCGATGAATTGAAGAGCGGAGGCGTTCGTGTGAAGGGTTGTTACTATACCGCAACCAGTATCTCCCTGATTAAGCAGGTTCAGACCAGTGATGCAGAAAAGGGAAATCCTGTAACCAATGTCTGGACGGGCAAGAAGACCATCGACTGGTCAACGGGCGTACAGAACGGTTGGCAGGTATTGGATAAATCACTCTTTGCCCATGTAAAGGTAGGCGATAAGTTGCGCTTCAACTATTCTAATCTTGCCATGGGTGCCCAGGGTCATATTTCTACAGGTGACTGGAAGGACATGCCTGATGGCTCAGCTTACAATAACTTGACATCAAGCTATTTCGAATATACTGTTACTACAGATATGTTGGCTAAATTGCAGGACAGCGGCTGTATCGTAAATGGTATCGGCTTTGTGCTGACCAGCGTAGAAGCCATCGACCCAACACAGATTCCTTCGCTCAACTGCCAGGTAGAGAAGGCCGACATCAAGTGCTGGGAGAAAGGCGAGACTCCTGTTATCAGAGTCAACGTACAGAGCATCGAAAGCAAGGATCAGGATGTTACCGTGAAGGCTGTGGTTCGTACGGATGATTATCAGGAGTTCAAAACTTATAATCAGACTGTAACTGTTGCATCTGGTGAAACCAAGACCGTAACCATCTCATTGACAGATTTGAAGCCAGGATTCTATCATGCAGTAGTAACAGCCAACTATGGCGAGTTGAGCGATTTCAACATCGGCTACGACCCGACAGGCATCGTTTCTGCACCTGATGCACAGAGCGACTTCATGGAGTTCTGGGACAAGGCTAAGGAAGACTTGGCAAAGGTGGCTCCTGAATATAAGCTCACCAAGATTGACTCTAAGTCAACCAGCAAGCGTAATGTTTATCTCGTAGAGATGAAGTCTGTTGATGATGGCGACGGCAATCCTGTAACCATCCGTGGCTATTATGCAGAGCCAGTGGCAGCAGGTACTTATCCTGTCATCATCACCCAGAACGGTTATGACAGCGATGCAACCATCCCAGCCCTCAACTTCTGTCCTAATGGCGACCAGAACAGCAACTGGATTGAGTTGAACCTCTCTGTTCGCGGACAGGTAATCAATAACCGTGATGACAACACGAACAAGTATGGCGACTGGTTTGCCTACAACTTCGGCAACAAGGACACCTATTATTATAGAGGTGCCTATATGGATGTAATTCGCGGCATCGACTTCATCGCTTCCCGCGAGAAGGCCCAGCAGGACAACATCTTCATGATGGGTGGCAGTCAGGGTGGCGCCCTCACCATCGCAGGTGCAGCCCTCGACAACCGTATCAAGGCCATCGCACCATCCATCCAGTTTATGGGCGACTTCCCAGATTATTTCAAGGTAGGTGCATGGCCAGCATCTGTTGCCAAGAAGCAGCAGGCTGCCAAGAATTTGAGTGATGAGGATATGTATAAGTTCCTCTCATACTTCGACACCAAGAACCTGGCTCCTTACATCACCTGTCCTGTTACCACTGCGATGGGCTTGCAAGACCCGGTTTGTCCTCCTCATACAAACTTCGCACCTTACAACAACCTGAAGGTGGAGGATAAGCAGTATGTAGTGAATGGTGACTGCAAGCATCAGACACCAAGCACTTGGTACAACGAGTGTCTCGCGTTCTTCAAGAAGCATATCACCGAGGATAAGGAATATGTTACCATCAATCTGAATGTTTGGAAGGGTGATGTTTCTGTGGATAGCTGGAGCGTTTATCAGAAGATAGAAGCAGCCAAGTTTGCCAATGCAGCAGTAGGCGATGAGTTGGAAATCACCATTCCTAGTCTCAATGGCAGCAATCATCAGCTGTTCCTGCAGAATGGCAACTGGAAGACTTTGGCTGGTGTAGATGAAAAGTACGTTATCTCTGAAGCTCCTTATACCTTCAAGACAACTATCACAGAAGAGATGCTTGCTGAATTGCAGGACAAGGGTATTGTTGTTAAGGGAATCGGCTACGATCTTTCAAGCGTAGACATTAAGCACAAGGTAGCCAAGGGCGATTCTGAGAACAAGGGCAATGCCTATACTACTCTCTGGACTGGTTCTGGGGTTATCAGCTGGGCTACAGGAAGCAATAACTCCGTATTCGTAAAGGCTGATAAGTTGGCTGATGCCAAGGCTGGCGATAAGCTCCGCATGAGCTATTCCGGTTTGGGATTCGGCACAGCACAGGGCAAGATTCTTGCCAACTGGACTGCTCTTACCGGTTTGCAGACTGCCAAATTCTCTGGCGGTAGCTACTTTGAATATACGCTGACTGATGAATGGCTGGCTGCTATTAAGAAGGAGGGACTTCTTCGTGTAAGCGGTACAGGATTTACATTGAACAGCATTGAACTGGTTTCCCCAGAAAAGGAATACACCATCTTCGCCAAGAATGATGATGATGACATCAAGGCTTGGGAAGCTGGTGAGACTCCAAAGCTCGGTATGACCATAACCAACGTAGAGAGCATGGAAGTAACCGTGCCTTACAAGGTAACGCTGATGAAGGATATGGTGGATGATGATACTCAGACTCACAGCATCTATCAGACCTACTCAAAGGATGTAAAGCTGGCTGCCGGAGAGACCAAGCACGTGGATTTGGTATTCGACAAATTGACAGAGCCTGGATTCTACAAGCTTACAGCCAATGTAAACCATAACGATGTATGTTCTTACAACATCGGTTACGACCCTAAGAATGTGCCTGTAAAGGCTACTACCCCTAGCGACTTCTGGAGCTATTGGAAGGAAGGTCTCAACGAGCTGAAGGCTACAGATGCAGAAATCAAGATGGAGGAATTGAAAGATAAGAGTACCGACAAGCGTAAGGTTTATCTCGTAACCATGAAGTCGGTAGCTGATAGCAAGAACGGAAATCCTGTAACCATCCGTGGTTATTATGCAGAGCCAGTGGCTGAGGGCAAGTATCCAACCATCATTCACTATCAGGGAACAGACGGTGGCTCAGGTACTCCATGGTGCATGGGTGCAGATGATAATCCAGACTACTGCGAGTTCATCCTCTCTACCCGTGGACAGATGCTCAACAACCGTGAGCCAAATATCGCAGACAATGTATATGGACGTGACGCGAAGACAGGCAAGACCGATTACTATTCATACGGCTGGGGTGACAAGGAGAAGCACTATTATCGTGGTGCTTATCTCGACTGCGTGAGAGCCATCGACTTTGTGAAGACACGTGCTAAGGTGGATGAAAAGAATCTCTATGCTGCCGGTGGCAGCCAGGGTGGTTGCTTCACCTATGTAGCCGAGGGTTTGTCGGGCGCATTCAGAGCCATTGCTCCTTCTATCACGGGTCATGCAGACTTCGAGGAAGGTATGAAGATTGTGAACTGGCCTCGTGCCAACTTCCTGGCTGCAGCAGAAAAGCTCGGAATGACCACAGAGCAGATGAACGAGTTCAACGCTTACTACGATGTAATGAACTTCTCAGAGCACGTAACCTGTCCGGTTATCTCTTGCTTCAGCTTGCAGGATACTACAGACCCTACACGTACCAACCTCGCTCCATTCAACCTGCTCGATAAGGTGAAGGCAGAGGATAAGGTTTACATCATCAACCCATTCCTGGGTCATGCAACACCAGCCGATTGGGGTACTAAGTACATGGAGTTCTTCAAGAAGTACTACTCTAAGGATGATAACCAGGGCTTTGTTCCTGTAACAGGTATCATCGATGCAGCTAAGGCTGAAGAACTGAAGCAGCAGGAAGGCGTAGCCTTCGACTTGACCGATGCTACCCTTGATGATGGCGTCAATGAGGTAAATTTTAAGAATCCCAACGCCCTCATCCTGGTGAAGGGTGCGGTAAATGAAGGAGTAGTTACCCCGGAAGTTGCTTTGAACGGCAACAAGAACCTGGTGGTTAAGGGCACAGATGATAACTATTATGCAGTGAAGCAGTTGGAGATTGCAGACCAGAATCCTGTTTATCGTGCATCTCTTGTCAAGACGGGAACTGCTGGTTACAAGTACACCCGTTCTTTGGCAGCCAACACATTTGCGACCCTCTATTTGCCCTGTGCAATAGAGGTGCCTGCAGGCTGCAAGGCTTACGGGTTTGCCAAGTCAGAGGGTAACACCATCATTCTGAAGGAAGTTACTTCCCTGGCTGCCCATACTCCCTACATCCTGTATAATGGCAATGCTGAGGCTGCCGAATTGGTTTGCACAGGTGCTGGCGATATGGACTTCACAGCAGAAGATACAGATGAGTTATTCGGCAATCTGAGTGTTCACGGCACATTCAATTACTTCAATGGTGATGGCGGTACAAAGTATGGTATTCAGAAAGCTCAGGGTGAAAACCTCAACCTGAAGAAGGTGGGCACTGGAGCCATCGTTCCTCCATTTCGTGTATACTTCACCATTCCTGAGTCAAGCAGTGCCAAGGCTTACAGCCTGTACTATGGCGGCGAGACAACGGGCATCAATGAGATTGCTGCAGAGAAAGCGCATACTTGCGACATTTATTCTATCGACGGCAAACTTGTAAAGGCTGGTGCCGCCCGAGTAGAAGGTATTGCCAAAGGTGTTTACATCATCAATGGCAAGAAGATGGTAGTGAAGTAAAAAAGTGTAGTAAGAATAAACAATTTAAGAAAGATAAAGATCATGAAGAAACAAGCATATTTGAAACCTGAAATCCAGGTTGTCGAATTAGAAATGGAAGGCTCTCTGCTTGTCAATAGCGACGTAAGTGATGCTCCTGGAATTATCGTTAATGAAGAGGAGAGCATCAACGAGGGCTATTTGGATGCAAGAAAGCATTATAGTATTTGGTAAAATTGTTAGATGAACATTTAGTTGGTTTTTGTTAGACTTCTATGTTTAGTAAGAAGTGTTAGTTTTTAGTTTCCAAAAAGAAGGGAGTCGTGAGGACTCCCTTTTTCATTCCTTACATTTTCATTCCTTACATGCAGCTCGTTACGCCGAGCGAGGTGGCGATGGCCGTCAGGATGCTGATGGCTATCTGAATCATCATTTTCCAGGTTTCCTTTTTCATCATCTTTTATTTTTTAGGCACGGATTACACGGATTTTTTTCACAATTATACGGGTTCTTGATGAGTTTTATAATCGGCTTTATTTACAAGAGTGCCATAAGTCCGTGTTATCCGTGTAATCCGTGCCTTATTATACTCTAGGCAAGATATTTATGGCACTCTCTTATCGGCTAGAGAGTAATGTGCTCGTTGTCGCCGTTAGAACCGGAGTCGGTGTTGCCGCCGGAAGTACCCGTGTCACCCTTGTTGTCGCCTTCAGAACCGGTGGTTCCGCTGCCCTCGGTGCCGGTGGTTCCGCTGCCACCTGCATTGCTTCCGCCGCCAGTAGTGGTGCTGCCGCCGTTGCCATCATCGCCACCATCAGGGTCGATAGGCAGATTGAGGTCAACGTTGGTCTTTCCCTCCTTGATGGCCTTCAGCACAGCAGCCTGAGCGCTGCGGCTAGCCACGAGGTTGAACTCGGCGTCGTCGAGCAGGTTCTTGAACTCCTTGCCAGGCTCCCACTGAACCTTCACCTGGTTGATGTTCTGCGCCGTAAACTTGTCGGCAGACTCTGCGCCCTTGGAGCTGAGCAGCACGGAGAAGTCACCCAGGTCGCCCAGACGAATCTTCTTGCCCTCGAGCAGCATCT
>ERZ1034901.2444-NODE-2444-length-11792-cov-17.400273_pt1 | contig 11792 bp, 5 predicted proteins | sample MGYA00520628_ERZ1034901 | MGnify/ENA primary metagenome ERZ1034901 (study PRJEB33766, sample SAMN09781783) | gut metagenome | biome: gut microbiome | host: Homo sapiens | place: Madagascar | study: EMG produced TPA metagenomics assembly of the PRJNA485056 data... | reverse complement strand
GACTTGGTGCAAAGGGGACGAAAGAACAAGGCCTTGCGGGGGTCTGTGCACCAAGTCCGTGCCGGCCGAGCGCCGAAAAGGTCCGGAGACTTGGTGCAAAGGGGACGAAAGAACAAGGCCTTGCGGGGGTCTGTGCACCAAGCCCGTGCCGGCCGAGCGCCGAAAAGGTCCGGAGACTTGGTGCAAAGGGAACGAAAGAACAAGGTTTTGCTGGGATTTGTGCACCAAGTCGGCGCCGACCGAGCGCTGAAAAGGCCTGGAGACTTGGTGCAAAGGGAACGAAAGAACAAGGTTTTGCGGGGATTTGTGCACCAAGTCCGCGCCGGCCGAGCGCTGAAAAGGCCTGGAGACTTGGTGCAAAGGGAACGAAAGAACAAGGCTTTGCGGGGATTTGTGCACCAAGTCGGCGCCGGCCGAGCGCTGAAAAGGCCTGGAGACTTGGTGCAAAGGGAACGAAAGAGCAAGGCTTTGCGGGGATTCGTGCACCAAGTCGGCGCTGGCCGAGCGTCAACCCCGGGCCGAAAAATAGGAAAGCGCGGCCGGGCACCGGCCGAGTTGGCGCCCCATTACCGGCAAAGCCTTGTGCCTCCGTTACGAGGCGCCAACATTTTGCCCTGGAGCGCAGCCGGACACCGGCCGAGTTGGCGCCCGTTTGCCGGCAAAACCTTATGCCTCCGTTACAGGACGCCAACATCTTGCCCTGGCCCAGCAGCCGGCCGCCAAAAAACAATAAAAAAACGAGCAACCTCAGTTGCTCGTCCATGGTGCGCGATCAGGGGTTCGAACCCTGGACACCCTGATTAAGAGTCAGGTGCTCTGCCAGCTGAGCTAATCGCGCATATTCATTTTTTTAACCGCTTCATGCGACTCATTTAGTATAACTCAGAAGTCTCAAGAAGTCAAGCACTTTTTTTAAAAAGTTTTTTCAGTCGCTTCATGCGACTCGTTTAGTATAGCCGGAAACGGGGGCAGAGTCAAGTACTTTTTTTATTTTTTTCAAAAAAGTTTTCAAATCTTGCACGGAAAGTTTGCAAAAGCTTTACTTATATATTGCAAACACAATAAAATCAAGCCTTTCAACCACAAATCCTGTAGAAAGCATTGAATTTTCCAAAATGCTGTTGTATAATTTTCAATGAATATTTGTAAGAGCTTATTAATTAGAGCGGATAATACATTTGGGAGGTACAATAGTGTTCTGTAGTAATTGTGGCAACAAAATTGCTGATGGTGCTAAATTCTGCAGCGTCTGTGGAGCCAAAGTGGCATCCACCGGACTGGAATCAGCAACAGAGCATCCCGTAAAAAATAGAAATCAACAGGCTGCCGGCGAAACGAAGACGGCAAAGTCAGCGGATTATGGTTTTAGCATGAATCTGGATTGGGATGACAGCGACACACACGCGCCAAAAAGAAAATCAGAAGTGGCATTCGACTGGAGCTCGGTGGTAGATGACCGAAATTCCAGAAGACGCCCGCGCAAGGAAGTCCGTTCTCCGTGGGAAGATTATTCCGACGAATTTGAAAGCGTGCCGAATCGGTCGGCTTCGTCCGGCACCTCTTCTTATCGTGCGCCGGAAAAGAAGACTTCCTTAGAAGAAGAACTTTTCGGAAAGGAAGAACCGTCCAGAGACCGCAGCCGCACCATGAATTTCATCGATGTCCTGAAGCAGGAAAAAGATGAACAGGAGCGGGCGGAATACGAGAACCTGAGAAAGAATGTCCCTGCAGATTCCTTTGAGGACACCGCATATCCGGAACGGAGAGAGTCCGTTCTTCCGGAATCTCAGAGAGAGCACACCCAGGGATACACGGATCTGAAGGACGACATCATCGCGGAGATGGACAAGCGGGATGGCGCAGCGACTTTTGAGGAACAGCTGGCGAAGATTCGTGCGGAGAGAGAAGAAGCTCGGAAGCAGGAAGTGGCTCCGGAGAAGCCGCAGAACTTTGTCGAGGACTCCGAGCAGGAGTTTGACCGTATTCTCAGCGGCATGAAGTCTGAGAAGAAGCGCGCACCGAAGCAGGATAATTTGGAATCCATCTTCAGCGGCGGATCCAATATCTTCGAAGACGAAGCGCCGAAGGCCCCGGAAAAAGCAGACCGGAACGCCGTTTTCCACGACTACGAAGATTCTTTTACCAGCGTGGATACGCCGTCGGTGGAAGATGAATATGACAACATCCGGCTGAACCACCTGGCAGATGAAGATGAGCAGGAGCCGGAACAGGAAGCGGCAGCGAAGCCGGCGGAAAAAGGTTCCTACGATGATTTCTTCTTCGGCGAAGATGACGTGGAGCTGAATCCGGCCGAACTGGACGATGAATCCGAGGAAGAGGATGTCGCAGCGGGAATCGATTTGTTCGGCGACGACCTGACTCCGGAAGAACCGGCAAAAGAAGAGTCCGACGTGGAAGATGCCTATGCCGGATTTGACGAATACTTGGATTACGTTCCAAAGAGAAGAGCTTCTCGCGCGGCAAGAGTCGAGGAACCGGATGATTTGGATGACGATGATGAGGATTTCTCGCTTGACGATGCTGCGGAAGAGACGACCCCGGTAAAAGAAACCCCGGCGACCGTTGAGGCGACCGAAGCTCCGACAGAATCGGCAGCCGAGGCTCCTGCAGCACCAAGCACCGATGAGAAGGAAGCGGTGGATGATGAAATCGCGGCCCTTCAGAAGAAGCTGGAGATGCTGCTGAAGCAGAAGAGCGGCGAAGCGGCGGAAGAAGCACCGAAGGAACCGGCGGTAGAAGTAGAAGCAACACCGGTAGAGACCACACCGGCAGAAACTGCACCGGAGGAAGTACCGGCAGCAGAGGTTTTGGCCGAGGAAACGGCGGAAGTTGAATCGGAAACACCGGCAGATGACGCCGGCGTGGATGAATACAACGACGGTGCCATGGACTTCGACCTGGAAGCCGAGCTGGATAACCTGAGTGCGCCGAAGGAACCGGAGGAGCCGCAGGCAGAAGAGAGCTACAGCGATTCCTACATGGATGGAATCGCGGATCAGAATACCGGAGTGCAGAATGATGACGTAACGCCGGTACTGAACATTCAGGATGCAGTGAACAACGATGCGGCGGCGGATTCTGCTTTTGCGGAAAACGAACAGCTGGATTTGGATAAAGAACTGGCACAGCTGGGTTTTGACCTGGGTGTGGATACCACGCCGGAAGAACCGAAGGAAGAGGAAATCTTCTTCAATGCGGAAACCATCGATACCGGTGATAACAAGGGAAGCGATACCGTGGTGCTGCCTTCCGAGGATATTCTGAATCAGGCGGCAGCGGCGAAAGATCAGAACTCCATGTCCCTGGAGGATTTGGAGAACGACATCTTTGGCGGTGCACCGGATGCAGACGATTTGGAAGCTACCCGCAAAATTGACAAGTTCTACACCCTGTATCGTAAGAACGAAGAATTCCAGAAACTTCTGGATGCGGAATACAGCAAGCTGCAGGGCGAGGATATCGACGACGATGTGACCGATGCCATGAACAGCATTCTGGGAACTCAGCCGGAAGCACCGGTACAGGAAGCACCGCAGGTTCCGCAGATGCAATCTCAGATGCAGGAGGCGGCACCGCAGGAGAATCCGTCTTCCATGAGCCTCAGCGCTGCGGTAAACGCGGCGGCACCGTCGGCACCGGCGGAAGCCGTACAGGAGACCGGAAAGAAGGCAAAGAAGAAGAAAGCCAAGAAGGTAAAGGAAGAAGCGGATTACGATGAAAAGGGCGGAAGCGTTCTCACCGTTATCGCAATTGTTGTTGCGGTTCTGCTGGTGGTTCTACTGGGAATCATTCTAATCCTCAACTTCGCTCCGGAGAGCGGCATTGCCCAGACGCTGAACGAGGTGATTGGAAACTACACCAACTTCTTCGCAGACGGCGGCGGTTTCGACGGATTGATGTAATAAAAGCATTTTGCGGCGGTTCACAGAAACTCGCCCCAAAGGCACGGAAAATTTAATAGAATTACATGCAGCGGTGGCGCGCCTATGACGGACGCTGTCGCTGCTTGTTCGTTTTTTTAAAAGCGTCCAACGCAGCAATGGAGTGGCGATATGAAGAAAAGAGATAAGAAGCCAAAGGGAATGGACCGAATTCATCGGCCGAAGAAAGGACTCAGTTTCGTCGTGATGGTAATCGTGGTGATTCTGGTGCTGCTCATCGGCTGCGCCGGTTTTCTCACTAACTGGATGTGGTTTGACAGCCTGGGGTACGAAAAGGTGTTCTGGACGAAGTTCCTGAGCCAACTGGAAATTGGGGTGCCGGTGTTCCTGGCAGCCATGCTTCTGGTGCGCATTTACCTGAAGAGCTTGAAAAAGCATTATTTCATTGAAGTCGAGTCCCACGAGATTCCGGATGAAAAGCGCCTCAATAAGATTTCCTGGGGGATGTCGGTGGTATTCGGCCTCCTGGTGGGACTCACCGCCGGCGCCAGCACGTGGATGGATTTTCGGCAGTTTGCCAATGCCACCTCTTTCGGCCTGAAGGACCCGCTCTTCCATCTGGATATTTCCTTCTACGTGTTTAAATTGGCATTCCTGACCAAAGCCAACAACATCGTGCTGGGAATCGTGGTGGGCGTGGTAATTATCACTCTGCTGTACTACGGAATCCTGATGACGGTGCGCACTCCGGATGTGTTCGAACGGGAGCCGGAAGAACCGGAGGGCCCGGAAACCTCGGGAAAGAACGCAATTCCTTTTACCCGTAAATACCGGAAAAAGCCGAGCGAAAAGCGTACGCTGGATTTGAACAACGACAATATGATCCAGCTGCTCCACATTGCATCGGGAAAACTGACCCTGCTGGGAATTGTTTTCTACTTGATGGTGGCGATGGATTTCCTGATGCGGCAGTTCGATCTGCTGCACGTCCACACGGGTGCGGTGTACGGCGCGGGCTTTACGGATGTGAATGTAAAGCTGTGGGTGTACCGGCTGATTATGGTGCTTTCGGTTGTTGGAGCGGTAACACTTTGTCACCACATGCACCGGAAGGAACCGAAGAAACTGGTGCGGATTCCGATTGCAATTGTTGCGGTGGGTCTGCTGGGCGGCGTGGTGAGTTTTGCAGTGCAGAACCTGCTGGTGAGCCCGGACGAAATTAATAAAGAAAGCAAATATCTGGAACGGAATATTTCTTATACCCGTCACGCCTATGGGCTGGACAACATCAAGGTGGAGGAATTTCCGGCAGAGCAGAATCTGAACCAGCAGGCGATTCGGGATAACTCTCAGACCATCACCAATATTCGAATCAACGATTATGAGCCGGTGCAGGATTTCTACAATCAGACCCAGAGCATCCGGCAGTACTACGATTTCAACGATGTGGATATCGACCGGTACAACATCGACGGGGAACAGACCCAGACGTATCTGGCAGCCCGGGAAATCAACGAAAGCAAAATCAGTTCCACCTGGATTAACCGCCATCTGAAGTATACCCACGGTTACGGCGCGGCGGTGTCCCGAGTGGATGCGGTTACGGCCAGCGGTCAGCCGGATATTATCGTAAAGAATATTCCGCCGGAATCGGAGGCGAAGGATACCGATATTACCCGGCCGGAAATCTATTTCGGCGAATTAACCAACGATTACGTAATCGTGAATACCGATGAGCAGGAATTCGATTATCCCAACGGAAACGAGAACAGCTACAGCACGTACAAGGGAAAAGCGGGAATCAAGCTGAACCTGTTGAATCGAATTCTGTTCTCCGTACGGGAGGGCAGCATGAAACTGCTGGTGTCCTCCAACGTGAACTCCGACTCCCGGATTATCATCAACCGGAACATCAAGGATCGGGTGAAAAAATTGATGCCGTATCTTTCCTACGAGAAGGATCCGTATATGACGGTGGTGAACGGCAAGCTGTACTGGATTGTGGATGCGTACACCACCAGCTCCTATTACCCGTATTCCGAACCGTATTCCGGCGAGGTGGGTTCCACCAACTACATTCGGAATTCCGTAAAGGTTGTGGTAGATGCCTATAACGGAGATACCACCTTCTACGTGGTGGATCAAGACGATCCGGTGGCGCGCACGTATCAGAAAATCTATCCGACTCTGTTCAAGGATGTAAAGGAGATGCCGGAAGGCATCCGGAAGCATATCCGCTATCCGAATTCGCTGCTGAAGATTCAGGCCGGTGTGTACACGAAATACCACATGGATCAGGTGAAGGTATTCTATCAGGATGAAGACCTGTGGGATATCGCACACCAGATCTACGGCACGGAAGAAAAGGAGATGGACCCGAGCTACTTCATCTTTGAACTTCCGGACGAAAAAAAGGCGGAATTTATCAACATGATTCCGTTCACACCGAAGTCCAAACAGAACATGACGGCCATCATGATGGCGCGGAACGACGGAAATCGATACGGCCAGCTGCTGGTATATAAGTTCCCGAAGAACAAGACGGTGTACGGGCCGATGCAGATCGAGGCCCAGATTGATCAGAATACGGAGATTTCCAAGGAATTCTCCCTGTGGAATTCCTCCGGTTCCAAATACCGGAGAGGCGACCTGTTCGTCATTCCGATCAACAACTCCATCATGTACGTGGAGCCGGTGTATCTGGAAGCGTCCAACCAGGCGATTCCGGAAATGAAGCGGGTAATCGTAGCCTACGGCGACAAAATCGCGTACGAGTCCACCTTAGAAGATGCGTTGGCGGATCTCTTCGGAGAGGACGAGAACGGCGGACAATCCCAGAGTGCATCCGCGTCTTCCGGTAAAAACAATTCCGGAAAGTCCAACACCAAGGAGTTAATTCAGAAAGCCAATGAAGCCTACGAGAACGCAGTGAACGCCCAGAAGAGCGGAAACTGGAAGAAGTACGGTGATTATCTGGACGAGCTGGAGAAGTATCTGAACCAGCTGGAAGACCGGAATTAATAATATTACGCTATATGTTAAAGAAGGGTTGAGAGGAGAGAAAAATGTTAGATTTTGATTTGGACAAAATGCTTTTTACCATCCCGGCAGAGAAACACGATGAGAAGGAGATTGCGGCCATACTGGAGGCCCATCCGGAAGTAAAGTTCGTGTCTCTGACAGGCGTGGATCTGGGCAACCACAACACCGATGAGAAGATTCCGATGAAGGCATTTGTAGAGGACATGGCAAAAATTCTGTGGGACGGCGTTCAGACCGATGGGTCCAGCGTAGCGCTTCCGCTGATTGCCGAACTGTCCAATGCCAGAGTGGACATCCTTCCGGACAAGGAAGTGAACTGGTACGTGGAGTACAACTTCATGAACATCGATTACAAGACCGGACTTCCGGTGGGAACACTGAGAATTCCATCCTTCCTGAGACACAACAACGAACGGATGGTAGGTTCCCGAATCTATGCGAGAAGATTGACGAAGAAGTTCCGTCGGGGACTAATGGAACTGATTCAGAACAATCCGTATGTAACGGACTACATCGGCGGATTGGATTCTCCGGAAGATATTGAAGATGTGGTGCTCACCAGCGCCACCGAACTGGAATTCTGGGTAAAGACGCCGGACGACCGGGCGGACCGGGATCAGCTGTATACCTCCCAAGAACTGAAAGAGCAGTATTGGAAGCGCACCATCGGACCGGTGGGAACGGCGATGGAGCAGACCCTGGAAATTCTGGACCGCTACGGATTCGAAGTGGAAATGGGACATAAAGAAGTGGGCGGCGTCCGTGCCAAGATGGGCAACAGCGGCGATTTCGATCACATCATGGAGCAGCTGGAAATCGACTGGAAGTACTCCAATCCAATTCAGGCGGCGGACAATGAAAGCCAGATTAAGCATATCATCCGGGACGTATTCCGGGCCAACAACCTGGAAGTTACCTTCCTGGCAAAACCGATGCAGGGCGTTGCCGGAAACGGGGAACACACCCACCTGGGCGTGATGGCAAAGCTGAAGAACGGCAAGATGATCAACCTGTTCGAGCCAATCGACCGGGAAAAGGATTTCATGAGTCCAATCGGATACGGTTCCCTGATGGGAATTCTGCGGAACTATGAAATTCTCAATCCGTTCGTGGCACAGACTCACGATGCCTTCCAGAGACTGAAGCCGGGATACGAAGCACCGGTATGCGTGGTTACATCCCTGGGAAGAGACTGCGTAACCCCATCCCGGAACAGAACCGTATTGATCGGCGTGGTTCGGGATATGAAAAATCCGATGGCCACCCGTTTCGAACTGCGTTCGCCGAACCCGCATTCCAACACCTATCTGATTATCGGTTCCGCTTACATGCTGATGCTGGATGGAATTCGCTCGGTGCTGGAGAACAAGCGAACACCGCAGGAATTGGAGAAGGCCATCTCCAAGAAGGCGGGGGAAGAGGACATCTATCTGGAAAAGAATCGTCAGTATCGTTCCGAAGAAAACGTATTCACGTATTATACGGAAGAAGAGAGGGAACAGCTTTTCGGCAAGGCACCGGCAACGGTATGGGAGAACTTCAGAGCCTTTGATGAGCACCGAGACGAACTGGTAAAGATTACCGGAGGAGACGACACCATCGCCCTGATCATCCGTTCTTACCGGGATCAGATGACCTTGAAGTGGAGCACGGAATTCCACGATCGGTTGATTCCGAACACCATGAATTTCGTTCGCCAGTGCGTGAAGGCACACACCGAGAACAGTGCAACGGATTACGATATCATGAACTGGAGACAGGTCAACGACCTGAGACACCGTCTGGGAAAGGACTATATCGGAAAGAAATCCATCCTGTCTCAGGCAAAGCTGGCACTGGACGAAGAGAACTTCCAGCTGGCTTCCGACCTGGAATTGGAAATTCAGCATTTGACGGAAGAGCTCCGCGACCTGTATAATGATTACCAGAAGAATCTATTCTAATCACAAATAATTAATTCTGTATCAGAAAGAAGAAGGATAAAAAAATGCTAGACGTTAAACGAATCAGACAGAATTTCGATGAAGTGAAAAAAGATGTAGAAAGACGCGGCAAAGGCGATTTCGGCATGGAAGATGTACGGAAGTACGACACTGAGAGAAGAGAATTGCTGGCGGAAGTGGAGCAGCTGAAGAACAGACAGAATACCGCTTCCCGAGAGGTTCCGAAGCTGAAGAAGGCCGGAGAAGATACCACCGCCCTCTTCAAGGAACTGAAGGAGCTCAGCCAGCGCATCAAAGAACTGGACGGCAAGGTCAGCGAGGCGGAGGAAAACCTTCACAACGCTCTTCTGGGCGTGCCGAACACACCGAACAAGGAAGTTCCGGACGGCATCGACGATTCCGACAACGTGGAGATTCGGAAGTGGGGTGAACCAACCGAGTTTTCCTTCGAGCCAAAAGCACACTGGGACATTGGTGAGAACTTGGACATCCTGGACTTCGACCGGGCATCGAAGCTTTCCGGTGCCAGATTCACGGTCTACAAGGGCCTGGGCGCTCGGCTGGAGCGAGCATTGATTAACTTCATGCTGAACCTGCATACCGAGGAGCAGGGATACACCGAAATCCTCCCGCCGTTCATGGTAAATGCTGCGGCAATGACCGGAACCGGTCAGCTGCCAAAGTTCGTGGATGATATGTATCACCTGGAAGGCGTGGATGAATACCTGATTCCGACCGCAGAGGTTCCGGTAACCAATCTGAGAGCCGGCGAAATCCTCAGCGGCGACGAACTGCCGGTATACTACACGGCGTACACCCCATGCTTCCGTAAAGAAGCGGGTTCCGCCGGAAGAGATACCCGCGGCCTGATTCGTCAGCACCAGTTCAACAAGGTGGAAATGGTGAAGCTGGTTGCGCCGGAGACTTCCTACGATGAGCTGGAGAAGCTGACCCTGGACGCGGAAGAAGTGCTGAAGCAGCTGAAGATTCCGTACCACGTGGTGCGCCTGTCCGCCGGAGATCTGGGATTCTCCTCTGCGATGACTTACGATATCGAAGTGTGGATGCCAAGCTACGGAAGATATGTTGAGATTTCCAGCTGCAGCAACTTCGAGGATTATCAGGCGCGGAGAGCGGATATCCGGTTCAAGAGGGACCGGGATACCAAGCCGGAATTCGTCCATACGTTGAACGGCTCCGGATTGGCAGTGGGCAGAACCGTTGCGGCCGTTCTGGAGAATTACCAGCAGGAAGACGGCTCGGTCATCGTGCCGGAGGTACTGCGCCCGTACGTGGGAACCGACGTAATTCGATAAAAACAACTGAAGTCACCCCGGATATTCCGACTGGTCGGAGGTCCGGGGCCTTTTGATTTTATTTTTAGGAGAACGAAAGAACGAGGAACAGAAAATGAATAGAAGAACGGTGACGGATTTTCTGGTGGAACACAAGCGCCAAGATCCCACATCCTTCCATATGCCGGGACACAAGGGGCGGAGCCGGCTGTACAAGGAGCTGGGATACGGCGATTTTCTGAAGAACATCATGGGCAGCGACATTACGGAGATTCCGGGGGCGGATGCGCTGACCCAGCCGGAGTCGGTGATTCGCCGGGTGATGGAGAATTATGCGGAGCTGTATGGCGCGCGACATACGGAGCTTCTGGTGAACGGGAGCAGTACCGGATTGATTGCATCTGTTTTGGCGACGGTGCCTCGGGGCGGCAAGCTGATTATGGGACGAAATTCCCACAAATCGGTGTTCTCGGCTCTTCGCCTAGGGGGCATTGAGCCGGTGTACATAAAGCCTCTGACGGATGAGAAGACCGGGCTGCAGGGGGCGATTTCCCCGCGGGATGTGGAGGCGGCGCTGCGAGAACATCCGGATGCATCGGCGGTGCTGGTGACCAGCCCCAATTATTACGGGGTGCTTTCGGAAATTGAGGATATCGCTCTGGAAGCCCACGCGGCGGGAAAGGTGCTGATTGTGGATCAGGCCCACGGTGCCCATTTGAAATTCTTTGACGAAGGCGCTCGGAAAAAGCGGGCGGCGGAAAACCTGCGGGCGGATCTGGTGGTGAACAGCACGCACAAAACGCTGATGTCCTTTACGGGAACCGCCATCCTCAACGTGTGCAGCGACCGTGTGGATGTTTCCCGAATTTCGGAGACGGTGCGGATGCTCCAGACCACCAGCCCTTCCTACATTTTGATGGGGAGCCTGGATGTGAACGAGAAAATCCTGCGGCACGGTCGGGAACTTTTTCAGGCATGGCAGTCCGACCTGCAGTATTTCTACGAGAATTACCGGTCCGTTATCGGCCTTTCGGTTATCGAGAACCGGGAGCTGGACCGGAGCAAAATCAACCTGAACATGAAGCCCTACGGTTTCGGCGGCGAGCGGCTGGCGGCGGAGCTGCAGGAGCAGAACATTTGGGTGGAAATGGTCCACGGGGATTATGCCATGCTGATGACCGGTCTGGGAAACGAGCGCCGGGATTACGAAAAACTGCTGGAGGCCTTGCAGCATATCAGCGGCAAGTACGGGATTACGGAAAACGAGACGGGGCGCAGCGAAGACGTTCTTGCATTTAATCTGGAGCAAGGCCCGATTCCGTCAATAAAAGAACGAATTCCGCTGGCGGAGGCGACCGGCCGCCGTCTGTACGATTCCCTGATTCCGTATCCGCCGGGGATTCCTCTGGCCTGCCCCGGTGAAATTCTGACAAAAGAAGCGGTTCAATACCTGCAGGAGCGGGTTCGCCGGAACGAAACGGTGATCGGCGTGGATGAAAATGGATATGTGTGCGTCGCACCGGAAGTGTAAGCGGGCGAAAAGCTGCTTTTGGGGGAGAAGTTTGAAAATAATAAGTAGCGACTAATAAATAAGTATGGGTATCAAAAGA
>ERZ1034901.2442-NODE-2442-length-11797-cov-11.807954_pt1 | contig 11797 bp, 7 predicted proteins | sample MGYA00520628_ERZ1034901 | MGnify/ENA primary metagenome ERZ1034901 (study PRJEB33766, sample SAMN09781783) | gut metagenome | biome: gut microbiome | host: Homo sapiens | place: Madagascar | study: EMG produced TPA metagenomics assembly of the PRJNA485056 data... | reverse complement strand
CTGCTTCGCAGCTTGCAGTGGGTTTCATTATATAGGTCCCGCTCCGCGGAACCCGTACATCATACTCAATCAGCTGTGTTCGTGGGTGCGTGGCTACGGCGAGACGCCATAGCCTCCTATGTTTGTATCAGACTTGGTGCGGCGGAGGCCTCCGCTACTGCATAAAACAGCAATGCACAAAAAAATTCAAACGTTAAATTATCCAGTTCATACGCAATTTTCTACAGTTCAAACGCGATTTTGACGAGTTGACCGAAATCGCCATTTGTATACCTTTTATTTTTTATATACCTTTGCAGCGATAAAAGACAGTGCACGGTCTGACTTAGTATAAATCATAACAAAAAATTAAAGTGATGAAAAAAATCATTTCATTTGCTATTGCTTTGTTGTTCACGACAATGGCTTCTGCCCAGTCATTCAGAATTGGTCCGGCTGCAAGGATTCAGTGGAGTGGCACGCAGGCTGTAAACAACAAGATGGGTTGGGCTGCTGGTGTGCAGGGCGACATGACTTTTGGCAAGGAAAACAAGGGATTGTTTCTTGATGCTGCTGTCTTGTTCGATTCGAAAAGATGTGAAAGTGTTCATGCCGGATATTCAAACGAACATATTGAGGTTTACTATAAATATCATTCATACGGTTTCACCATCCCTGTAAACGTGGGATATAAACTTAAATTCTCTGACAACTTCGGACTCTTTGCAGCAGCCGGTCCTTATCTGAATATCGGACTGGGAGGCAAAGCCAAACAGGTAAGCCAGAAGTATGGCGAGAACGGATTGCTCGTTGGCGAGTCGACGGAGGAAACCGTTTCTTCAAATATCTTCAAGGATAAGGTTATGAACAGAGTGGGATGTGGCATTGGTTTCAAGGTAGGTGCAGAGGTGTTCTCGCATTGTCAGGTACAGTTCGGCTACAACCTTGGTCTGACCAACACATTCAAGGGAATGCTTGACAAAGACAATAAGGAACAGACCTTTATTATAGGTTTGGCATACATGTTCTAAAAAGATACAACACAATAGCGTGAGGTCTCCATTCAGTCAGAAAGATGGAGGCTTCACGCTTATCCATTTTATACGATGAACAAAGCAAAGACATTCATAGCAAAACACTTTAATGTCCATTTCGTCAAGGACTGGATATACTCTTCGCTTCTTATCCTTTTTCTTTATGACATCATCTGGCTGGTCATCGACTACAAGGAAGCATTGGAATATCTGCGATACTACAAGTCGTTTATTTTTACGGACTTGCTGTATAGCATGGTTTTCGCCATGGTCTGCCTGTTAATCACATCGTATATTCTCCGCTTAAACAAGCTGAAGCCTCTCAAGGAACGCCATACGATGCTTCTTGTGTTGGTTTTCATATTCTCAAACACGGCTCTTGCTTTTATAGCAGAAAACACTTACGACATTTTTGTGGACAATTCTACCGATGACGAGATATTCGGCAACACATATATTATGGGCATTATCAGTTCGGTAGTTTCGCTCATCTACACCATTAACCAGCTCAACTCAGACCGACTTAAACAAAAGGACGAGATGATAGCCATGCGCACAGAACAACTAAAGTCGAGGCTGTCACCGCATTTTGTCTTTAACAGCCTTAATGTCATAATCTCTCTCATTGAGGACAACGACAACGAAGGCGCAACGTCGTTCACGATAAAGCTGTCAAGAATATACCGTCATCTTATCAACAGTTTTGACAAGGACTATGTAAGCTTGGACGATGCCCTCACAGTTGCAAGCGAATACATGGATGTCATGAAGATCAGGTTTCCTGACATACAGCTCGTCATCGAGCCTTTCTCCTTCTCGTCCAACGAGATGATTGTCAGTATGAGCCTTCATAATCTTATAGAGAATGCCATAAAGCATAATCCTGCGGACTATCAGCACCCGTTGCTGATAACCATCAGCCGTAATGGTGACAGCCTTGTTGTCTCAAACAACATCATAATGGACGGAAGAAACAACCTTACGAAAGGCGAATCAACGCGTATGGGAATGGCAAATCTTCACGAACGCCACAGACTTCTGGGTATTGATGATATTTCGGTAAGCATCGCCGACGGACTGTACACCGTAACTCTACCCATTGTCACACAGCAAATAAATTCATAGACATAAAACGTAATCATGATAAACAAAATCCTCATAATAGAAGACGAGGTTATCAGCGCCAAGAGGCTGAAGCGTATGGTCAGCGAGATATTGACGGACGCAGTTATTGACGGACCGCTCACAAGCGTTGACACCGTAATAAGCACATTGAAGGAAAACAACGACTACGACCTTATATTCGCTGACATCCAGCTGCATGGCAGGGATGTCTTTGAGGCTTTCAAAGAGGAAATGCCACAGGCTTTTGTGATTTTCACTACCGCTTATGACAATTACGCTATGGAGGCTATAGGAAACAATGGGATGGCGTACCTCCTGAAGCCGATAGACAGGAAGGAACTGGAAGCAGCAATAGACAAGCTTAACCATCAGCCTTTCTGCTTATGCGACCAATATCCAGCAACGATGAACGAACAGAAATCTGACAGCATCGCATATTCTTCGGATGCGCCTTACGCAAAAAGGCGTGTGTTGCTGATACATGACGGAATGTATGTTCCTGTATGTGTGGACAACATAGCTTATATCTATACTTCTGAACGTATTCAGAAGGTTGTCGGGACAAACGGTACGGAGTATGCGTTGCCATCAACGATTAAGGATATAGAAAAGAAGCTTGTCCCCGGGATGTTCTTCCGCATTAACAGACAGTACTTGGTAAACGTGGAGGCGGTAGTCAAAATATGTAAGACCAATGACTATAGACTGATAGTAAGCATAACTCATTGCGACGAAGAAATCATTGTAAGCAGGGAACGTGCGTTAGCCTTCAGAAAATGGATAGAAGGCGATAACATATAGTGACGAAGCCCTGCCTACCATAGCATACTCTTAGTATGCGGTGTCGTTCGCGAGATGCCATGTTGTGAGGAACGAGGCACGCGAGATGTCGGTCAGCTTGGGATAGTTGATGGTGTTAGGCTCGTCCGACGGCTGGTTGTAGTGGGGCTGTGCGTCGGTGTGATACCAGATGATGGGCACACCCTTGAGGTGGAACGAGCTTTGATCGCTGCCTCCGATGGGGTTGTCCCAGGGACGATAGCTGGGGTTGAGCTTGAACGAATATCTGTTGATGTCGTCCTTGAGCCAGTCGCCGAACGCAGGATGAGTGTCAGTATAGAAATATACCATGTATGTGGGATCCTCAGGCTTGTTGTTGCCACCCACCATGTCGAAGTTGAGATAGCCCTTCACCTTGCTGATGTCAGCATAATGATTGACGAAGTACTTAGAGCCTAACAGTCCGAACTCCTCACCGTCCCAGAATGCGAACACAATGGTGCGCTCCGGTGTGGCACCGCTCTCAGCGAACGCCTTCATAATCTGGAGCACGGCAGTAACGCCAGACGCGTTGTCGTCGGCACCGTTATAGATGTTGTCGCCAGCGACGTCGGCATACATACCCTCATGATCGAGGTGGGCACCCACCACTACTATCTCGTCAGAGCGACGTCCGGGAATGACGCCGAGCACGTTGCTGAGGTCCATGCGCTGGTGTACGTGCTTCTTTATCTGCGCGATGGAATCGGCATCCACAAAGAATCTGACGCCGCGCTTCAGCTTCTGGTCGGCATAAGCCTGGAAGGGCTGCTCATAAGTATCGCCGAAAAGCGGCTTGACGCCAGCCTCACGAAGGCGCGAGATGATGTACTGCTTGGCGATACGCGAGCCACGCTGACCGGCACGCCGACCCTCAAGAAGGTCGTCAGCGAGGAAATAGACGTGGGCACGGGCGGCATTCTCGGTGATGGTGGCAAGACCCGCTTCCTTCTGGCGGGCGAGCAGTTTGGTTGCCGACTTGGGTGAACAGGGACCTGCGGCGCAGGCGGGCATGGCAAGAGCGAAGGCTGCTGCCATGCACAGAAGATTAGTCTTTACTTTCATTTGTATTTGTTTCATTGTTCTGTTGTTGCTGTATCTGGTTCTGCAAAGCACGCTCAATGGTGCGATGCAGGAGATGTATCTTCACGGCGTTTATCATCTCCACTACGCCATACACCATCATTGCCCATCCTATCACGAAGAGCGGAGCCGAGGCAATGGACGAGGGAGAGATGACGGCAATGAGACCTACGAGAAGCGTCAGCGTGGGCATTATCCAGAAATATATGCCCACACGAGCCAGGCGTGAGGCGGCAATGAGATTCATAAACTGCGTGACGGCGCCGAGGATGAGTATGGCAGCAAGGATATACATTAGGCTGCTGACAAACGTGCCCGGCATTATGGCAAGGATAAGGCCGAGGATGAGGCTGCCAAGACCTACGATGGGGAAGGCAGGGCGCATGCCGCGAAGCTGGCGTCCCTGTGCATCAAACACCTGTACGTCGTCCTTACGACTACGCGCAATGAGATATGAAGCGCACGAGAAAACGCCTGATATGAAGAACAATACGCCTATGGCTATCGTCATCCACGTAACCGTCTGCTCGCGATACTTAACGAGCAGCGCTCCCACGACAATGGCGCAGATGGCGCGAAGGAGCGAACTCTGTAATACTTTCATCGGATAATTGTATTTAGTTATTAATGTAAGGCAAATATAAACATAATATTCCGAAAAACCATTGTTTAAGGTAAGAAAAAACAAGAATAGGGAATTTCCCACCGGCGTTTAGGGAAAATCCTTTTGATGCTATGATTTATGTGGCTAACTTTGCAAGCGTAAAGAAACAAGAACGGAAAAAATAACAATTTAAAAATATAGAGTTATGAAAAAGTTTATATCAATCTTAGCGTTACTGTTCACAATGACAGTCACCGTAAACGCAATGAGCTATGAGCAGGCACGCCAGCAGGCACTGTTCCTCACAGACAAGATGGCGTATGAACTCAATCTCACAAACGACCAGTATGAGGCAGCTTACGAGATAAACCTCGACTACCTCATTGGCGTAAACACATACGACGACCTCTACGGACCGTACTGGCGCTATCGTAACGTGGACCTCAGCTACGTGCTCCTTGACTGGCAGTATCGCGCATACTGCGCCGCCAGCTACTTCTATCGTCCGCTCTACTTCAGCGACGGTCTGTGGCACTTCAGCATCTACGCTCGCTATCCGCATCGCGACTACTTCTACTTTGACCGTCCTGTGGTGTACGTAAGCTACTGCGGAGGCCACTCTTGGCATCGCAACGGAGGCCGGTCATGGTATAACGGAAGACGTTACGCTGAGCGTCGCGGCGACGCACACTTCGGAATGCGTGACGGATTTAATCGCGGCGATTATGGCAGAGGCAACCGCCAGTCGTTCGGTTCGCGCAACCAGACGCAGCAGCGCTTTGGTAACAACACTAATATAAACAACAACGGACAGCGTGGTTCGTTTGGTTCGCGCACCAACCGCGAGAGCAGCACTCGCACCACTGTAAGACAGCCGAACAACAACAGCAACTCTTCTTTCGGTGGCAGAGGCGGCTTCAGGGTGGCTTCTCCTGAGAATTCCGTACAAAGCTCGCCGCGCTCTACGTTCGGCAGCGGTCGCTCCAATAACAGCTCACGTTCGTTCGGCAACAGCAGTCGCTCTAACAGCAGCTCGATGAGTGCTCCTCGCGGAGGTAGTTCGTCATTCGGCAGCTCACGCGGTGGCAGTTCGTTCGGCGGAGGCTCACGCAGCGGTTCGTTCAGCGGAGGTTCATCTTCACGCGGTGGCGGTTCGTCACACGGTGGCGGTTTCGGTAGCCGCAGATAACGCAGCAACACATTAAAACATTATCATATGATTCATTAGACATAAAAAAAACACACTATTCTTTTATGCGTAGGGGTTGTGGCAGAGTGGTTCTGGTGCAGCCCCGCTTTTTTTGTTGTCAGTAAGGACATAAATAAATTTGTACGCTATGATAGCCTCAACGTACAATAAACACAAAAAAACGTCGTTATAATATAATATGGTGTAATACGCACTAAAATCACTCAACCGACAAACACACTTTATAATAAAATGATAGACTATATAAAAGGCGAGCTCGCTGAACTTACTCCGGCGCAGGCCGTAGTCGAGGCATACGGCGTTGGCTATGCGCTCAACATCTCGCTTAACACATACGAAGCCGTACAGGGCAAGAAGGAAGTGAAGCTCTACGTACACGAATCGCTTGTCACTGGTGGCAGGGACGACTCGTACACATTCTTCGGTTTCGCCTCCAAGCAGGAGCGCGACCTCTATCGTCTGCTCATCACCGTATCAGGCGTGGGAGCAAATACGGCTCGCATGATTCTTTCTGCGGCTTCTCCTGCAGAGCTTGCCGGAGCCATTTCGTCAGGCAACGAGCGACTGCTGAAGGGCGTGAAGGGCATCGGTCTGAAGACGGCACAGCGCATTATCGTGGACCTGAAGGACAAGATCATGTCGCTGGGCATCGCCCAGGAGCTTCCTGCCGGCACCGCTGCCGACAGCACCATCCCCGCAGACGTCAGGGACGAGGCAGTGGCAGCGCTCACAATGCTCGGCTTCTCACCGGCTCCGACAGCCAAGGTGGTGACAGCCCTGCTTACGGACGACCCGACTCTGCCTGTGGAACAGGTGGTGAAGATGGCGCTGAAGCAGATCAAGTAAGACAATAACAGGATACGACACAAGACAATTCAATACGTTGAAGCAAATTCTCAATAACATACTCCTCATATTACGCCGATTCCCGTCGCACAAGACGGCACGGACAATGGCAGTCGCGCTACTTCTGGTGGCAGTGGCTACGCTTGCCATGACCGGAAGTCCCATAATGCAGGACGTCAGACAGCGTGAAGCAAAGCCGGAAGGCGGAAAGGGCAAGGCTGCCCGCGACACCATGGCGATAAAGGCGCAGCCCGTAATAGAGGGGGACGACTCGATACCAGACTCGCTGCTGCATACGCGCTGGCCAATACAGCGCACAATGCCCATTACTCTCGACGACCTCTCGCAGGGCGCCGCCGACCTCAAACGCCCGGACAATTTAGGGCAGCAGGTGGAATATAACGACTCGCTCGACAGGTATGTCATCGGATCGAAGATGGCAGGTTCGTACATCGCGGCACCCGTGATGATGACTGCAGAGGAATATATGCACTGGAGCGAGAAGCAGCTGATGAAGGATTTCTTCCGCAAGAAGAACGACGAAATATATCAGGCGAAGGGCAAGGAGAAGTTCGACTTCTCTGACATGCACTTCGATCTGGGTCCGGCGGAGAAGATATTCGGTCCCGGCGGCGTGCGCATCAAGACGCAGGGAACGGCAGAGCTGAAGTTCGGAGCAACGATGAAGAACATCGACAACCCGTCGCTGCCTATCCGCAACCGCAAGACCACCACAATGGACTTCGACGAGAAGATAAACCTTAACATGAACGGACGCGTCGGCGACAAGGTGAACATGAACCTCAACTACAACACCGACGCCACGTTCGACTTTGACGCACAGAGTCTTAAGCTCAAGTATGACGGCAAGGAAGACGAGATAGTGAAGCTGGTGGAGGCAGGTAACGTGTCGTTCCCGTCAAACTCGTCGCTCGTAAAGGGTGCATCCTCACTCTTCGGCATTCGCACCGACCTGCAGTTCGGCAAGCTGAAGCTGCAGATGGTGGCATCGCAGAAGAAGTCGACAACGAAGAGCGTATCGTCGAAAGGCGGCAAGCAGTTTACGCCGTTCGAGATTGACGCTGCCAACTATGAGGAAAACCGCCACTTCTTCCTCTCGCAGTATTTCCATGACCGTTATGACGAATGGATGCGTTCACTGCCCAACCTCACTTCGGGAATGAAGATAAACCGTGTGGAGGTGTGGGTGACCAACAAGACAGGAACAACGTCAAACACGCGTAACATCATCGCCTTGACCGACCTTGGCGAGAACACACGCGTGTCTAACCCTATATGGGCTACCACCGGACAGCCCGTGCCTTCCAATGCTTCCAACAGCGAGTATTCCGCAATGACCACGCAGTATGCCGGCGCAAGAGAGATAGACCAGACGTCAACTGTGCTCGACGCCATACCGGGATTTGCCGGCGGCACCGACTATGAGAAGCTGGAGAAGGCGCGTCTGCTCTCTTCTTCGGAATATACCGTCAACACCGCACTCGGCTATATCTCGCTGAAGACAGGTCTGCAGACCGACCAGGTGCTTGCCATCGCATACGAATACACGTATGGTGGCGTGACTTATCAGGTGGGCGAGTTCGCCTCTGACAATACTGATGTGAGCAAGGCGCTCTTCGTGAAGTCGCTCAAGAACACGTCGAACAACCCGAGCCAAGGCAACTGGGGACTCATGATGAAGAACGTCTACTACCTTGCCTCGTCGGTGGAGAAGGAGAAGTTCCGTCTGGACGTGAAGTTCCAGAGCGACACGGCTGGCGTATACCTTTCTTATATACCAGAGCCGCAGGTGAAGAACCAGACTCTTATCAAGGTGCTCGGAGCCGACCGACTGGACAATAACAACAAGGCACACTCCAACGGCTACTTCGACTACGTGGAGGGATATACCGTCACGAACGGTCGCGTGTTCTTCCCTGTTGCCGAACCGTTCGGCAAGCACATCTACAACTATCTCACCTCCAAGGGCGTGACTGCAGACCAGGCTTCCAAGTACGCCTTCACCGAGCTGTACGACTCGACGAAAACCGTGGCCAAACAGATAGCCGAGAAGGATAAGTATGTGCTCATGGGACAGTTCCGCGGTACATCTGCCAACGTCATATCGCTCGGCGCATACAACATTCCGCAAGGATCAGTGGTGGTAACGGCAGGCGGCGTTACCCTTGCCGAGGGCACCGACTACTCCGTGGACTACTCGGGTGGCGAGGTGACCATCCTCAATCAGAGCATCATCGACGCAGGAACGAGCGTGAACGTGTCGCTCGAGAGCAACACTGACTATGCGCAGGAGCGAAAGACGATGTTCGGCCTTAACTGGGAGTACGACATATCGAAGAACTTCCAGCTCTCCGGTACGTTCCAGCATCTCTCCGAACAGCCGCTCACCAACAAGGTGAACATGGGCTCCGAACCGCTCAACAACACCATCTGGGGACTCAACATAAACTGGAAGAAGGAGAGCCAATGGCTCACCAACATGCTGGACAAGATACCATTGCTGCACCTTACGCAGCCTTCTTCAATATCGTTCTCAGGCGAGTTTGCACAACTCATCGCCGGTCAGAGTCACGGAACGCAGGACAACGCGTCGTACATTGACGACTTCGAGAACACGAAGAACACCATAGACGTGTCTACACCGACGTCGTGGATAATCTCCAGCGTGCCGTCAATGTTCCAGGAATCTAACGACAAGAACACGCTGCGCTCGGGCTTTAATCGCTCTCGCATGGCTTGGTATACCATCGACCCGCTCTTCACACGCCGCTCGTCGTCACTTACGCCGGGCCACATCAAGAGTGACCTCGACCAGCTGTCAAACCATTATGTACGTGAGATATACGTAAACGAGCTGTTCCCTAACCGCGACCAGAGCGCTTACAACGGCAGCACGTCAACTCTCTCCATCCTCAACCTCGCCTATTACCCCAACGAGCGCGGACCGTACAACTTCAATCCGGACCTCAACTACGACGGAACACTCAACAATCCGCAGCAGCACTGGGGCGGTATGATGCGAAAGCTGGACACCAACGACTTCGAGACAGCCAACATCGAGTACATCGAATTCTGGATGCTCGACCCATTTATCTACACCCGCGAGCAGGGAACGGCGTCCGACTACGGTGGCGACTTCTATATCAACCTCGGCGAAATGAGCGAGGACATCCTCCGCGACGGAAAGAAATTCTATGAGAGCGGAATGCCTACGGACGGTTCAGCGGCTTACACCACCACACAATGGGGTAAGGTTCCGAACCAGGCTACTGTAACTTACGCCTTCGCTACGTCAAGCGGCGCAAGAGCAAAGCAGGACGTGGGCTTCAACGGACTGACCGACGAAGAGGAGCAGAAGTGGGAGTCTTATCAGGACTTCCTGAAGGAAGTGCAGGGCAAGGTCAATCCGGCTGTGTGGGACTCTATATGGGCTGACCCCGCAGGCGACAACTATCACTACTTCCGCGGTTCTGACTACGACCGCATGGAGGCTCCCATCCTCCGTCGCTACAAGTATATCAACAACCCGCAGGGCAACTCGCCCGACAACGACTCACGTACGGAAGGCTACGATACGTCATACAAGTCGACACCGGACGTGGAGGACATCAATCAGGACTATACGCTCAACGAATATGAGAAGTATTTCCAGTATCGTATCTCCATCCGTCCTGAGGACCTCGAGATTGGCAAGAACTACATCGTGGACATGCGTGCCGACACACGACCGCTGCGCAATAAGAAGACGGAAACCGTACATTGGTATCAGTTCCGCATTCCGCTCAGAGAGTATGAAAAACGCGTCGGAGCCATCAGCGACTTCACCTCCGTGCGCTTCATGCGTATGTTCCTAACAGGATTCAATCACCCCATCATCCTGCGTTTCGGCACACTCGACCTCGTTCGCGGCGAATGGCGAGTATACGAGCAGAACATTGACAATTCAAGTTCAACGTCAGGACGACTGGCTGTTTCGGCTGTCAACATCGAAGAGAACGCTGATAAGCAGCCCGTCAACTACGTTCTGCCTCCGGGCATCAAGCGCGGACAGGACCCGACGCAGCCTCAGCTCGTGGAGAACAACGAGCAGGCGCTTGCCATGACCGTCACTACTCTCGGTTCGGGCGAGGCTAAGGCGGTATATAAGAACACCACGCTGGACGTCCGTCAGTATAAGCGTCTGCAGATGTTCGTGCATGCCAACGCCTTCGAGCAGAACACCACCGGACTGGAAGACGGACAGCTCTCCGTTTTCGTACGTCTCGGATCGGACTATAAGAGCAACTTCTATGAGTACGAGATTCCGCTGAAACTCACAGCACCGGGCAAGTATGACCGCTACTCCACAGCCGAAGCACGAAAGGTCTGGCCTGAGGAGAACATGCTGGACATCGACCTCAAGAAGCTGACCGACCTCAAGAAGGAACGCAACAAGGCGAAAGCCAACGGACAGGCATCGTACAACCGTATGTTCTCTGCATACGACTCGGACAAGCCGAAGAACAAGATTTCGGTGATGGGCAACCCGACTCTCGGCGAGATAAAGACGATGGTGATTGGTGTGCGCAACAACTCGGGCACGGAGAAGAGCGGCGAGGTGTGGCTCAATGAGCTGCGTCTGCGCGAATATAACAACTCCGGCGGTTGGGCTGCACAAGGCAACCTCAACCTGCAACTCTCTGACCTGGGCACCGTGAACGTACAGGGCAGGTATATGTCGTCAGGTTTCGGCGGACTGGAGGAGGGTGTGGCGCAACGCAGCACCGACGACCAAGCCAACTATACTGTCACAGCAAACATTGAGTTGGGCAAGTTCTTCCCCGACAAGGCGAAGGTTTCCGCCCCACTCTACTACTCAGTGACGAAGGAGAAGACTTCACCGAAGTATAATCCGCTCGACACCGATATGGAGCTGAAGGACGCTCTCGACGCAGCAGGATCGAAGCACGAGCGCGACTCCATTGAGAGCATCGCCGTGACGAAGGTCACTCAGACCAACTTCTCGCTCTCCAACGTCCGTATCGGCATACAGAACAAGCGCCACCCGATGCCGTACGACCCTGCAAACTTCTCGTT
>ERZ1034901.2437-NODE-2437-length-11822-cov-78.146596_pt1 | contig 11822 bp, 8 predicted proteins | sample MGYA00520628_ERZ1034901 | MGnify/ENA primary metagenome ERZ1034901 (study PRJEB33766, sample SAMN09781783) | gut metagenome | biome: gut microbiome | host: Homo sapiens | place: Madagascar | study: EMG produced TPA metagenomics assembly of the PRJNA485056 data... | reverse complement strand
ATCATTTTGATATCGCAAATATACGATATTAAAATGATATCACAAGGGCAGAAGAAAAAGATTTCAAATACTTTAACGTAAAAAGGTCGTCGGGATGATACCCGACGACCTTTTCTCAGATTTTCACCTATTTATATATAGAAATTTTATTCTATCACTTCCATTTCTTCCTCTTCTATTTCCTCTTTGATCTCCTTCTCTTTCTTTCCGAACTCAGGATCTATCTTCAGGAAAGCGGTAACCAGGAAGGTGATGGCGCAGCATGCCATCACGATAATGAAGAACAAGCGATAGCCTACCATATCTTTCAGATATCCCGAAACCATACCAGGCAACATCAAACCTAAATAAGAGATACCTGTACAGATGGAATAATGGGATGTCTTGAACTTGCCCTGGCTATAGAACAGCATATAAAGGGTAAGAACCGTGAAGCCCAAACCATAACCGAACTGCTCGATAAAGAGGCAGCTCGAAACCACGATGATGTCACTATTGAGTGAGTAACTCAAATAGATGTAAACCACATCAGGCAAGGTGATGGCACAAACCATCGGCCAAAGCCATTTCTTCATACCATCCCTACTCACCAGAATACCGCCGATGATGCCACCCAGCAGCAAACCGATCAGTCCCACCGTACCATTGGCAAAGCCATATTCCTGCGGAGACAATCCCAGTCCGCCCTGTGAATTAGGACGAAGGATGAAGGTTTTGGTCATCGTATTCAAGAGTGCTTCCGGGAAACGATAAAGCAGGAGGAAGAGCATCACACAGATGGTTTCTCCCAATCCGAATTTCACAAAGAAAGTGCGGAACATATTCTTCAGTTCGTGCGCCACTTCGCCCACCGTTCTATCGGTCTGCACATCCTCCTTCGGACGAGGCATAAACCGGCTGTGATAGAGCCACAATCCGATGAAGATACCTGCCAATCCGTAGAAGATAAGCGCCCATGAGAAGCGAATCTGGTTACGGAACAGCACCTGGAGAACACCAGCCAGCATCACCAGGAATCCATTCACGAAGATGATGGCAAGGCGATAGAAGGTGTTTCGCAGTCCCACAAACTTGGTCTGCGTATGCTCATCCAACTCTATCATATAGAAACCATCCGCCGAAATATCGTGGGTGGCACTACAGAAGGCGATGAGGAAGAAGAAACACATCGTTGCCTGGAACCAGAAGGCAGTAGGCAGCGAAAAGGCGATTCCGGCAAGAGCTGCTCCGATGAGCGCCTGCATCGTCAATACCCACCAGCGCTTGGTCTTCAGCAGGTCGATGAATGGACTCCACAAGGGTTTGATAACCCAAGGCAGGGCGAGCCATCCGGTATAGAGACCCACCTCAGCATCGGTCAAGCCCAACTGCATATACATTACCACAGAGAGGGCTGTCACGATAACGTTAGGCAGTCCTTCCGCAAAGTAGAGTGTCGGAATCCAAGCCCATGGATTCCGACTATTTTTCTTTGTTACCATTTTACATCACTATTTATAGAGTTTCTTGATTTCAGCACCCTGATAATAGTGCAGGAGGATGGCATCATACAGATAACCTTCCTCTCCCATCACAGCAGCACCAATCTGACAGAGACCTACTCCATGGCCCCATCCTGCACCGATGAGTTCGAAACGCTGAGGTACTCCCTGCTCATCTTCATCCTGTTTATCTACCACAAAAGCAGAACTTAAAAGATGAGAATCGCTGAGCGCACGTCGGATTTCGAGTTCCTTACCGATGGTGAAGGTCTTCTCGGTACCGATAATCTGGAGTTTGCTGATTCTTCCACTCTTGCCACGCTCCACGGCCTTCAGGTCGAGGATGGCACCAAAATCCATCTTCAGTTTGTCAGCGATAAGCTGCTGGAGTTTCTCCTGAGTGAGCGTTACCTTCCAGCGATAGAAATCGGCAGTCTCCTGGTCATAGTCATTCAATACCTGCGAAAGAATCTTCTTGTCTGTCGTATTGCAGAAAGCAGGTGGGTTCGAGCGAATCCACTTCTCAGCCTCTTCCTCGCTGGTAAGATCAGGCATAACCTTTGCATCCTCTACACCCAAGGCAATATCCCTTACGGCTGTGAGATAATTCTTCGGCGTATTCTCCCAGCAATACTGGAACTCTTCGGTAATACCGCCACAACACTTCGAGAATCTGGCATCACAAATCTCATCACCATCCAGCAGGACCTGTCCTCTGGTGAGTCTTACTGCCTCTGCCACATGTGGTGAGGTCTCCTTCGTAATACCCTGATAACGCTGACAATGGTCATCGGCACAAACATCAAAAAGAGTATGGTCTTCGCGATCGTACCAACGGATGAGCACATCCTCCTTCTTCACGAAAGAGAAGAAATTGTTGCCACTCTCCGCCACCTCTCTGCGATGCTGCATCTGAGCCAAAAGCCAAGAACGGGAAATCACGGCGTGCGCCTTCAGGAGTTCGAGACTGGATGTGGCACTCATCTCACTACTGATGACACTCTCCAGATATTTCTCTACAGGCAGCTCATTAATGGCTAAAATTTTATCAGATTCTACCAGGAATCTCAGCGTACCCAGGAAAGTCTGGGTTTCCTTGCGTTCCCAATGGAAGTTTACACCAATGGTTACATCACTCAAGGAGAAAGAGGCATTCGAGCTCTGCGGATGGAAAGTCAGTGAACTATACTGATTTCCGTTCCAAAGCACACCACCTTCAGAGAATTCCACCTCCTGCTCACCAATCACGATTTCTCCCTTGGCAAGATAAGGTTTGTTGAGTATGAAATGAACCTTCTGCGCACTCACGATTCCAACAGTTACTTCCGGCTCCTTACCATTATTATATAAGGCAGAAGCTCCGACAGCAGCCTTAGCCTCCTTTGCCGCCTTCAGCTTGTTAACGATAGTTTCTACCTTCTCTGGACTGATGCCGCATTCCTGCAAGATTGCAGTAGCCTTTTCGTCGGTGAGTTTACGGAAATCTTCCTCACGAGGAGTAATGATGAGTCCGCTCATATCGAGTGCTCCCGGCGAAACCATCACCTGTGCATCCCCTTCAGCAAAGTATGCATCAGGTCGATGTTTCTCTCTTGGGATAACCACCGTGATGAATTCTTCACCCTTACGCCAGGCAACGATGTTCATCATTGGCTCTTTCTCGTCGCCACGATGAGGCAAAGCCTTGTAAAGTCGGCGGAAAAGAGTTTCATCACTCTCTTCGCTCTTCGAGATGATAACAAAGGCTGGCACGATGAAATCGCGAACCAATGCAATCTTCTCATCATCATTCAGCGAGATGATATCGGTAAGATTGCGGGAAAGACGCTGCCAGTTTGCCTGCAAAGGAAGAAGTCCACTAGAACCAGCCTGGAAATGCAGGTGGTCTGGAGCAGAAGCTCCACACTTCGGACCATTATAGAATACCATCAAGTCGCTGTGCAGACTCAGGAATCTATGCATCTCACCATAGTTCTTATAAATGAGCTGATACTGGTGTTTGCGTGCCGGGATCGTGAAATGGATTGGCAAGATAGGGAACGGATTCACCAACAGCTGGAACTTATCGTCTATCTGCTGCACCATCTGTTCTTCCGGACGATTGGCAGCACAGAGGAAGCAAGGGCGCTCGCTCAATGCCTTCTTGTCGATTTTGGCTCCCGTGCTAACCATACGAGCCGGATTCCACTGCAACTTCACAAACTCAGAGAGTGTCCTGGTCTCTACGTGCTTGAGGTCGCGATAACGATGGCGTGCCTCCCCCCATTGCTCCAACTGTCGATTGAAGAATCGGGAGATACTGCTATCTTCCATGATATCTGCCTTTCCCAACAGCATCTGCTGACGTGCCTTCAACTCCATGGTGCGCAAACGGTCTTTATAAAGATTATTGGCGTTCACCTTTTCTATACTAAGGGCAGCATCAGAGTTTCCTCCCCAGCGACGACAGAGGTAGAGTTCCTCATAGATTCTGCCGATGCGGTAGCGGCGAGAGAAAGCCAAGCCCATCGCATAGTCCTCGCCATAGCTGGTATTAGGAAACGGTATCTGTCTAGCCAACGGGGTAAAGAAAGCACGAGGAGCGCCTAATCCGTTGATGCGCAAGGCATTGTTGCATCCATTCTCCTCAGTCCACTCCTTATGGTCGATAAGTCCAGGAGGAAGGGTCTGCAGATCGAAGTTGCACATACGATAAGAACCCACAATCATCGCAGCCTTCTGCTGATGGAAAGCATCTACTATCTTCTGCAGTGTATCGGTAGAAGAATAGAGGTCATCGCTATCGAGCTGAACGGCAAACTTTCCGCAAAACTCGCTAGAGATGGCCAGATTCCAGCATCCACCTATTCCAAGGTCTTTGCTTGCAGGTTGGAGCAGGAAGAGACGTGGACTATCAGCTATTTTCTGCACGATTTCACCGGTACGATCGGTAGAATGATTATCTACGACGATGACATTGAACTTGAAATTGGTTTTCTGGCTCATTGCACTAAGCACAGCGTCTGCGATGGTCTTCTCTCTATTGAAAACTGGGATGATGACAGATGCCTCATATTCAAAGTCCTGCTCATCAAAATTCGGCTGACGATAGTAACAGGTATCAATCAGAGCGCCCAATTTGCCAAGATGCTGGGTACAAGCCTTTTCCATTTCTATCTGCACCTCCCTATTACGAGGATTCACATAGTCGAACTGCTTCTCACCGCTCTTGCGATTGTCTCTCTCAGTCTCGGTATAGAGATACTCATTGATATGGAAGATTTCTCCTACTCGACTCAGATAAAGTCTCAGGTCGTAGAGACCTGCATAGAGGTATTCCTGACGATCGCGCTGAGCTACATAATCACGGAGAGCCTGTGCCTTGATGAGCCAGAGGCTTCCAAAATCGAAATCATCACGGAGTGAACCCTGCTGATAATCGATTACCGGATGCTTTTCCAACTTAGAAACTCTCAGTGATTTCTCCTGCTCAGAAGCATCTTCACCCAATGAAGCCTGGAACTTGGCTGTTTCCTCCTCATCCAACACCTTCGTATAATGGTCGGAGTAAACCATCACAGCTCCCGTGTCATCAGCCACACGGAGAAAACGCTCCAATGCGAGATTGCCCCATTGGATATCTGTATTTTTGGTACAGATCAACACATAGTCGGCATCGGTGTTCTCAGCGATGCTCTCTACTGTGTTAGAACTCTCAAGGCGGTCAACGGCAATGAAGGTGCAACCTTCCGGCACCGGATGCTGGGCAGCGAAGTCAGCGCTCACCAGGAGGTTGATATGCTGTACTGTTTTGTCTTCGTGAAGATCTATGGTCGTAAATCTAGCTTCCTGTAGGTCGTCACAAGGCAAGAAAAGATCTATTTTTTCTCTCATTTTCACCTTATTTTAGCTTATTATATTAAAATATGTGGCAAAGATACGAATTTTTCAGCAAAAAAGCGTATCTTTGCAGTATGAATAATGAAAAAAAATATCTTTTAGGTCTTACACTTGCTGAATTGAAGCAGGTGGCTAAGGATCTCGGCATGCCTGCCTTCACCGGCGGACAGATGGCGAAGTGGCTCTATGAGCAGCACGTAAAGAGCATTGATGAGATGACCAACATCTCGAAAGCCAACCGTGCCAAGCTCGCTGCCGAATACGAAATAGGATGCGCAGAATTCTCTGACGCACAATACTCTGTGGATGGTACCATCAAGTACCTCTTCCCTACACGAAGCGGCAAATTCGTAGAAACGGTCTATATCCCGGATAAAGACCGTGCCACCCTCTGCGTTTCATCACAGGTGGGCTGCAAAATGAACTGCCTCTTCTGCCAGACAGGAAAGCAGGGATTCGAAGGCAGTTTGCCTGCCGGCGACATCCTGAACCAGATTTACTCGCTGCCTGAGGTGGACAAGCTCACCAACATCGTATTCATGGGACAGGGCGAGCCGATGGACAATCTCGACAATGTGCTTCGTGCCACCGAGATTCTCACCGCCGATTATGGTTGGGCGTGGAGTCCGAAACGAATCACTGTAAGTTCTGTGGGCGTGAAGAATAAGCTGAAGCGATTCCTGGAAGAGAGCGAATGCCATGTGGCAATTTCGATGCACGACCCGATACCATCAGAACGTGCAGAACTGATGCCTGCTGAACGCGGAATGAGTATAGAACAGGTGGTAGAGCTTCTGAAGAACTACGATTTCTCTCATCAGCGCCGCCTGAGTTTCGAGTACATCGTATTCAAGGGAGTGAACGACAGTATGCAGCATGCCAAGGCCATCATCAAACTGGTGAAGGGGCTCGATTGCCGTTTCAATCTCATCCGCTTCCATCAGATTCCCGACATCCCGCTGCAGGGTGTGAACGATGAGAAGATGGAGCAGTTCCGTGATTACCTCACTTCCCATGGGGTTTTCACCACTATCCGTGCCAGCCGCGGCCAGGACATCTATGCAGCCTGCGGTCTGCTCAGCACCTCGAAAAAGATCGGAGAAATCCGACATCATGAGGATGAGAAGCAGAAAGAGGAGATGTAGAGAGAATAGCATAATGGTGAGAAAAACGATAACGTTCCTTTTCCCGTTCTATCTTATATTCGTTCTCCTGACAAGTTGCGATATAACAGGTAAGAACAGGAAAAAGCCAGCCAGCACGGGACAACCTTACGAGGTGGTACTCGAGGGTGATACCGACAGCATCGTAACCAAGATGCTGACGGAGGATGTGACAGGACTGCCCCAACCCGAACCACTCTGCCGACTGATTCAGGTGAAAAAGGGAAAGACCCAGGGAAACTATCTGCTCGTCAGAACCCGAATCGTCGTGAATATCGGAGAGCGGGATTTCTCCGTCAGGCTGAGCCACGACGAAAATGCTGCACCGCAGAATATCATCCGCATTACAGCCCGCTCGGTACAGCAGTTGCGGGAAAGACTCAATGGCGAAAGACTCCGCCAAATCGTGAATGAGGTAGAGTTGAAACATCTGGCGGATATCATCTCCAGCAACCCCAGCAAACAAAACAAGGAGATGCAGGACGAAATCAAGAAGATGTTTGGAATTGACATGAAGATTCCGGTCTCGATGAACGCCAGCAAAAAAGCAAAAGACTTCATCTGGATCTCGAATAATGCAAGTACGGGAATGCAAAACCTGCTCGTGTTTAAAGTGAAGAGTGAAGAACGAAGAATGAAGAATTCAAATGCAGTTCCTGCAGATGATAAAGCTCAGATAGACAGCATTCTTCGAACCAACATGCTCGGCGAAACCGACAGCATGTATATGGAGATTCCAGTTCTTTCAGAAAGAGGGCTCTGGGAGATGAAGGGGGATGCCATGGGAGGACCTTATGTCATGCATCGCATTCATAAGTCAACAAGCCAAGCAGAAATTCAGCAAGGCTACGACCTCTACATCATCGGCTTCGTCTATGCTCCAGAAATGAAAAAGAAAATATTAATCAAGCAGCTCGAAGCTGCGATTTCTACTATAAAATAAGTATTAATGGACAACAAGAAAATCAGGGTGGCTATCACCCACGGAGATACCAATGGTATCGGATATGAACTCATTTTTAAGGCATTCAGTGAGCCAGAGATGTTGGAGTTTTGCACCCCAATCATCTATGGTTCACCTAAAGTAGCAGCTTATTATCGCAAGGCGATGAATCTGCCAGCCCAGTTCTCTATCATCCAGAAAGCAGAAGATGCAGAAGATGGACGTATCAACCTCCTCGCAGCCGTAGATGAAGAGGTTAAGGTAGATATGGGACTTCCTACTGATGAATCAGGAGCTGCAGCCATCAAAGCACTCGACCGTGCTATGACCGACTATCGCAACAATCTCTATGATGTCTTGATTACAGCACCAGTAAGCAGTCAGAACGTCAAAATAGAAGGATATACCTTCAAGGGACACAAGGAGTACATCGAAACATGCATCGGCGACCGCAACAGTTCCCTGAGCATCCTCATCGGAGACGACCTCCGTATCGCAGCTATCACAGAAAAGACACCTTTGGCTCAAGTAGCTGGCGCAATCAGTCAGGAAAGTATCGTGAGCAAGACAACATTGCTCTGGCAGACATTGAAGCGCGACTTCCTCATCACCAATCCACGTATCGCCGTACTCGCCCTGAATCCTAGCATCAACGAGGAACAGAGTTGCGGCAAAGAGGAACGCGAAATCATCATCCCTGCCATCGACCACCTTGCAGACAAGGGAATCCAGGCGTTTGGTCCTTACCCTGCAGACGAATTCTTCGGCAGCGGTTACTTCAGCGAATTCGATGGAATCATGGCAATGTACTACGATCAGGCTACCGTTCCATTCCATGCTCTCTACAACGAGGATGGCGTGCTCTACACTGCAGGCTTGCCACTCATCCATACCGCAGCCAACACTACTCCTTGCTACTTCATGGCAGGCTGCAACGAGGCAGACCCAACATCATTCCGCCATGCTATCTTCACGGCACTCGATGCTTTCCGCCATCGCGAAACAAGCGACGAGGTGGGTACAAACCCGCTGCCAAAGCTCTATCACGAGAAGCGAGACGAAAGTGAAAAGGTTCGCTTCTCTATTCCTAAGAAGCATGCTCCATCTCCATTCCCTTCCAAGAACGGAAAACAAGGAGCACCAAAAAACAACGAGCAGAAGGAGGCACAGAACAATGCTCCAAGAAACAACGAGCAGAAGGAGACACAGAACAATGCTCCAAGAAACAACGAGCAGAAGGAGGCACAGAACAATGCTCCAAGAAACAACGAGCAGAAAAACAATAATCAGAAAGCTCAACAGCCAAACAAGCAGAAGGCAGCACAGGCAGCTGCAGCACTCTCCGCTGTACTCTCTGCAGTTCAGGCTGGTCAGAAGCCAGCTTCTAAAGAGTAAAAAACAAGGCGAAATTAGCTGCTGGAACTTGTATGTTTCCGGCAGCAATATCAGCCTGATACGTGACTAGAAATTAAGGAAAAAGAGCAGAAAGATAGGCGAAAAAGTTAAAAATCACCTATTTTCTGCTCTCCATAACCTATTTTTGGACGAAAAAAGCAGATAATTCAAAAAAAATGTGTAATTTTGGCAGCTAAATGGATAATTCCGAACTTCAAAAGATAAAACAACGATACAATATCGTCGGAAATAGCGACGGATTGAATCGTGCTCTCGATGTTGCCTTACAGGTGGCACCGACAGACCTTTCCGTGCTCATCATCGGAGAAAGCGGAGTGGGTAAGGAAATCATTCCAAGAGTCATCCACGACAATTCTCCACGAAGAAGAGAGAAATACTTCGCCATCAACTGCGGCAGCATCCCAGAGGGAACCATTGACAGCGAACTCTTCGGACACGAAAAGGGTTCCTTCACTGGAGCCATCGGTGAAAGCGAAGGCTACTTCGGAATAGCCAACAAGGGAACCATCTTCCTCGATGAGGTAGGAGAACTCCCTATTCAGACCCAAGCCCGACTGCTTCGTGTGCTGGAAACTGGTGAATATATTCGAGTAGGAGGCACAGAAATCCGAAAGACCAATGTTCGTATCGTAGCTGCCACCAATGTGAATATGCGCAAGGCTGTGAGCGAAGGAAGATTCCGTGAGGATCTCTACTATCGTCTCAATACGATTCCTATCCAGATGCCTCCTTTGCGCGAACGTGGCGGTGACATACTCTTGCTCTTCCGTCTCTTTGCCATGCAAATGGCTGAAAAATACCACTTGCCGAAAATCTCGCTTTCGGAAGATGCCAAGCAACTGATGTTGAAATACAAGTGGCCAGGAAACGTACGACAGCTCAAGAATATCACAGAGCAGATGTCGGTACTCTCAAAAGAAAGAGAAATCGGACTGGATGCACTTCTCCAATTCATCCCAAAAGATGAGGAGAGTACACAGCTGGCCCCGATTCCTCAACAGAGCGTAGGGCAGCACAGCTATGAAAGCGAACGAGAAATTCTCTATAAGATTCTGTACGAATTGAGAGGAAACGTAAGCGACTTGAGACGCGAAATGAACTCGTTGAGAAAACAACTTGATGAAGCACGCGGACTGAACGGTGCCCAAGGGTTCTCTCAATCACAACCGATAGACAATAGCATCATACCCGCAAACTATCCAATAGATGTGACACCATCTCGTACGTCGGATATCATACAGTCGCACTCGGATATGCTGAACTCTCATCCAGACCTGATACATTCCCGACCAGAAGCCCAGGAAGTAGAAGCAGAGGAAATCAAGGATTTCGACAACGAAGAGATGAGCGAGAACGAATCGCTTAACCTTAGCAAACTGGGCAGGCTGATGATAGAAAAAGCATTGGAGAGAAACAATGGCAACAGAAAAAAAGCAGCCGACGAATTGGGAATCTCCGACCGCACCCTCTATCGAAGAATCAAGAAATACGGGCTCGGAAATGATTAATGACTCATTGCTGGGAAAGACAATAATAAAGAATAAAAAAAATGAAGCACTTACGCGCGTACCTATATATAATAGGCATCATATTGGTAATGGGAGCTACTGCTGCCTGCTCCGTAAGCTACAAGTTTAACGGAGCCAGCATTGACTACACCAAGACCAAGACCATCCAGTTGGCCGACTTCCCTATCCGAAGCTCGTATGTTTGGGGACCAATGGGTCCGATGTTCAACAATGAGCTGAAAGACAAGTTTGCCAGCAACACTCAGCTGCGCCAGGTTTCCCGAAACGGAGATTTGAAGATTGAGGGAGAAATCACCCAATACTCACAGCGTAACAAGTCGGTGAGTGCAGAGGGATATTCTGCACAGACCGAATTGAGCATTACAGTGAACGTCCGCTTCACCAATACCAAAAACCACAACGAGGACTTCGAGCGACAGTTTACCTCCGCCAAGACCTACGATACCACTCAGAGCCTGGCATCAGTGCAGGAAGAGCTGGTTACCCAGATGGTAAAGGATTTGGTTGATCAGATATTCAATGCAACTGTAGCTAACTGGTAAAAAAATCAATGTTCAAAGAAAAAAGCAAAACATCGTGGAATTAAATAGATTAATACAACATCCTGAGGAAATGGACCGAGAGACGCTCTACGACCTACGTGCGCTCTTGGCTCTTTATCCGTACTATCAGACGGCTCGCCTGCTGATGTTGAAAAACCTATACCTGCTCCACGACCCCAGCTTCGATGAAGAACTTCGCCGAGCAGCCATCTATATCTCCGACCGCAAAGTCATCTTCCAGATGATAGAGGCAGCTCACTATCAGCTCAAGCGTACCCAGAATAAGCCACAAGGTATGGGCATTCTTGATGCCAAGAAGAAAGAAGATCGCACCAGCAGCCTCATCGACCACTTCCTCGACTCCATCCCTACCGATGCTGAGGAAAACGAGAAGAAGAAAGAGAAGCGCAAGCCTACTCCAGCCGATGCTGCAGTAGATTACGTATCATATCTGATGGAGACTGAGACAGAACAGAAGATGGAACAACCATCCCGTACAATCAGTCTCATCGATGACTTCATTGAAGAAGGTGGCTTTAATCTGGAGAAAATCAACGGCACAGAGGAATCTGAAACAAAATCTGATACAGGAGCAGATATAGGATCAGATACAGATACAGAAACTGAACCTGCCGAAGCAACTCCCCATAACGAGTCAAGCGATAACGGCGGAATCTTTACAGAAACCCTTGCAAGAATCTACATCAAGCAGGGAAAGTATGAGAGAGCCTATCAGATTATCGATCGCCTGCATAAGCAGCACCCACAAAAGAGTGCCTATTATGTAGATCAACTCAGGTTTCTGGAGAAGCTGATACTGAATGCTAAGAAATAATATGCTCTGCAAAGGGATAAAAAATAAATAAAAT
>ERZ1034901.2431-NODE-2431-length-11836-cov-45.631271_pt1 | contig 11836 bp, 8 predicted proteins | sample MGYA00520628_ERZ1034901 | MGnify/ENA primary metagenome ERZ1034901 (study PRJEB33766, sample SAMN09781783) | gut metagenome | biome: gut microbiome | host: Homo sapiens | place: Madagascar | study: EMG produced TPA metagenomics assembly of the PRJNA485056 data... | reverse complement strand
CCTTGCCGCTGAAGTTCAACACCAAGATAGGGCGTGATGGCGTAGGACTGAGCCAAGGACAGAAGCAGTGCATCCTGATAGCAAGGGCTGTTTATAAGAATCCTGACTATATCTTCCTTGACGAGGCAACCAACTCGCTAGATGCCAACAACGAGAGGAGTATCGTGGAGAATCTGGATAAGTTCTATCAAGGCAAGACGGTTGTCATTGTGGCGCATCGCCTGAGCATGGTGAAAAATGCCGACCAGATCGTGGTCCTTGACCAGGGCAAGGTGGTTGAGGTAGGCAACCATGAGTCATTGACCGCCAAGCGAGGGTCATATTATAACCTTGTAAAGAATCAGTTGGAACTGGGAAACTGAAATGCGTTTGATATGGAACTGAAGAAATAAATCCCTCCACTTACTCGACTGAGAAGACTGGATAGAAAATTTAGGCAGCGGTGGATAGAAAGCTACTTTCAAAAACACCCTTCACCCTTCACCAATCAGGCATAAACGTCTAATAGCTAAGTGTTTATACGGGTGAAGGGTTGAGCCAACCCTTCACCTCTCACACCCCCTGTGTTTATCGGGGTTTCCGGCGAAAAGGTGAAGGGTGAAGGGTAAAATTGAGAGTAAGGTTTTTCCCGAGCAAAACCACGCTTACAGCAGCCGGAAAGCATATTCCGAATGGCGATGGTAGACCTCCCGAAATTTTTCTCCCGATGCATCATTTTGTGCCTGGCAATGGCAAAAAGTTGCCCCAGTAGGGGGCAATATTGTGCCATAGTCAGGCAATAAGTGGAATGAGCCTCTTTCCAACTCGTCAGGACTATCATGCCGACTTCCCGGAGACTTTCCGGCACCTCGTAAGTACCTGTTTAGACTTACTAACATCTATGCTTAAACACAGGTTTATGCAGGTGCTCCAGCTTTACTTCCCAGTTTATCCAGCCAATAGGCATCTTATACAATAGGCAGGCTGATGCCGTTGATTTTCTGATAGATGTCGAGCGCATAGATGTCTGTCATGCCGCTGATGTAATCCAATACAGCCATGATTCTCTCTTCCAGATTCTCGTTCTCGATGTCGTATTGGCTGCTTACCCGGCGCAGGAGCTGCTTGGAATAGAAACGGGATGGGCTTACGGCTGCTTCGATGAATACCTCCATCAGCGTAGCCATAATTTGATAACCCGAAAGTTCGATGTCGAGCACCGGCTTGCTTTGGTAAATCTTAGAGTAGGAGATCTTCTCGCATTCCTGGTATGCCTTTTTCTGGCGCTCGGAAATGTGGTCGATGAGGCTACCTTCGAATGTTCCGGCTAGGATTTCCTCCTCGTGAGCCAGGAAGGCTGCCACACATTCGTTTTCCAGTTTTCCGATAACGCTGGCTCTCATGTAAACTACTTTCTCGTTTTCGTCAGTCAGTTCTTCGTCGATGATTCGCTGGCGTATCTTCTGCTGGATATCTTCATCGAAGAAACTCAGTAGCAGGTGCTCCGTCTCAGCATAGGAAAGAATCTTGAGCTTGTGGGAGTCTTCGATGTCCATGATTTCGTAGCAGATGTCATCGGCAGCTTCTACCATATAAACAAGTGGATGGCGGGCGTATTTGAGAGGCTCACCCGGTGCAGACTTGCAGGAAATGCCCAATTCATCGGCTATTTTCTTGTACGATTCCGCTTCGGAAGCAAAAAAGCCGAATTTTCCGTGATTCCCGGCAAGACTGCTGGCAAACGGATATTTCACGATGGATGCAAGCATGGAATAGGTCATCACGAAGCCACCCTGACGGCGTCCCTTGAAACGGTGGGTCAGGATTCTGAAGGCATTTGCGTTACCTTCGAAATGCGTGATGTCATCCCAGAACTCGGATGAAACCATTGGCTTTATCTTCAGTCCCGGTCCTTCGCTGAAGAAAGTCTGGATGGCTTTCTCGCCGGAATGACCGAAAGGAGGATTGCCCAGATCATGTGCCAGGCAGGCTGCACTTACGATGGTTCCTATCTCTTCTACGAGCGTATCCTTCAGGTCAGGCTGTTTCTGGATGACCCGTCGGGATATGTCGTTACCTATCGACATGCCCACACTAGCCACCTCCAGGCTGTGGGTGAGACGGTTGTGGACGAAGATGCTGCTCGGAAGAGGGAAAACCTGCGTCTTGTTCTGCAACCGGCGGAATGCCGAAGAGAAGATGAGACGGTCGTAATCGCGCTTGAATTCAGAGCGGTCATCGTGGCGCTCTGCATGCTTGTGTTCCTGTCCGAAACGCTTGTTTGATATGAGTTGTTTCCATTCCATAATCCGTTGATTCTTATATTTTAATATTGCACTTTTATCGTTCTGTAGCGCAAAAATACAGGAATCTGCGCATAATTCAAAATAAAAATAGATAAATTATATCATTTTTACTTATAAAATGCGATTATTCGCCTAAAAAGCAGTATTTTTGCAGAAAAATAGAAAAATATGCTGAAAGTACAGATTATCAATAAGGGGCATCAGCCTCTCCCTGCGTTTGCCACACCTCAGAGTGCGGGCATGGATTTGCGTGCTAATATTGATGAGGCTATCGTGCTTCATCCTATGGAGCGTAGACTCGTTCCTACGGGGCTTTTCATGGCATTGCCGGCTGGTTATGAAGCGCAGATAAGACCTCGCAGCGGACTGGCACTGAAGCATGGCATTACCGTGCTCAATACGCCGGGTACCATCGATGCCGACTATAGAGGCGAAATCATGGTGCTGCTCATCAACTTTTCACAGCAGGACTTCGTCATCAATGACGGCGAGCGCATTGCACAAATGGTGCTTGCCGAGCACGAACAATGCGACTTCATCGAGGTAGAAGAACTCGACGAGACAGAGAGAGGCGCTGGTGGCTATGGTCATACGGGAGTAAAATAAAAAGAAAGGAATCGAATCGTGAAATTCAGTTTGAGAAATACTGCTATCTGGATGGTCGTGGGGCTGATAGGCTCTGCGGCTTTGCCGTCTATGGCCCGTAAGGTAAAAGTGAAGCACGTGGCGCAGCAGGCGGTAGCGGTGAAGGACTCGCTCAGTCCTAACGACCGCAAGCGTTTTGAATACTTCTTCCTGGAGGCGGGAAGGCAACATGCAGCCAACAACTATTCTGCTGCGATGGACCTCTTTGAGCATGCCCGACAGATAGATCCGAATGCCGCAGAGACATACTTCTATCTCTCGATGTATCACTCTCAACTGAAGCAAGATTCGCTCGCCCTTCACTATATGGAGAAGGCAATACAGCTGGCTCCGGAAAACCAGACCTATGCCGAGAATCTTGCCCAGCATTATATCGGCAAGCAGCAGTATGACAAGGCGATAGATGCCTACGAAGACCTCTATGCCCGCAATCATGGCAATACCGATGCCCTGCATATCCTGGTGCAGCTGTATCAGCAGCAGAAGAACTTCCCGATGATGCTGAAGACCATTTCGCGTCTGGAAACCGAGGAGGGTGAGAGCGAGCAGTATACGCTTTCCAAGATGCGCATCTACGAAATGATGGACGACAAGAAGGCTGCCTATAAGGAATTGAAGTCGCTGGTAGATGCCCATCCGCTCGACATGGTTTACAAGACGATGCTGGGCAACTGGCTCATGCAGCATCACCGCCAGAAGGAAGCCTTCAAGATGTTTACGGATGTGCTGAAGGAGGAGCCGGAGAATTCCTATGCCCAGATGTCGCTCTACGACTATTACAAGGCAACTCAGCAGGAAGACCAGGCTCATCAGATGCTGGATAAAATACTGCTCAGTCCGAAGACGGATCTGGAAACCAAGGTGATGATGTTCCGTTCGTTTATCCAGGACAATGAGACCCATGGTGGCGATTCCACCCAGGTAGTGGCGCTCTTCGACAAGGTGCTCGATGTGCCGCAGCCATCGGCTGATGTGGCAGAAATGCGTGCTGCCTATATGAGTCTGAAGAAGATGCCGGACAGCATCATCGGCAAGGCTTACGAGAAGGTGCTTGCCATCGCACCGGACAATGTCAATGCCAGACTGCAGCTGGTGCAGCTGCTCTGGAATCAGAAAGATTATACATCGGTAATCGCCCAGAGCAAGGCGGCTCATGCGTATAATCCGGAAGAAATGGTGTTCTATTACTTCGGTGGAATGGCGCATTATCAGAAAAATGATGAGGATGCGGCGCTCCATGAATTCCGTCAGGGCGTGGCACAGGTAAGAGCCGATGCTTCTCCTGACCTGGTTTCTGATCTCTATGCCGTCATGGGCGACATCCTTTACAAGAAGAAGGACAAGCAGGCGGCTTATGCGGCTTACGACTCCTGTCTGCAATGGAAGGATGACAATGTGATGGCGCTGAACAACTATGCTTATTACATGAGCGAGGAAGGCACCGACCTGCATAAGGCAGAATCGATGAGCTATAAGACCGTGAAGGCGGAACCTAACAACGGCACTTATCTGGATACCTATGCATGGATCCTGTTCAAGGAAGAGCGCTATGCCGATGCCAAGACTTATATCGATGCTGCTCTCAAGAACAGCGATTCTACCGAGAATAACAGTACGATATTGGAACATGCCGGCGACATCTATGCCATGAACGGAATGATAGATGACGCCATGAAATACTGGAAGCAGGCGCTGGACGGCGATGGACAGAATGCCGTCCTGAAATGGAAAATAAACAATAGACAATATATTACCGAGGATGAACTGCTGCGTCGTAACAGACCGGCAAAGAAGGAATCGGTAACGAAGAAAATCATTAAGAAAGGTAGAAAGAGATGAAAAAGAATAAATGGATGCTGATGGGTGCCGGAGCTGCCATGATGCTGATGGCTGCTTGCGGAACCAGCAGACAGGTACAGGGAACCGGCAAGGTTGATGCCGGCAAGCAGCAGACATCTGTCAAGGCAGACGAGCAGGGTGAAAGCTTCAGCCAGCGTGCTTTCCTGCAGATGGTTGCGGATAATCAGGTCTACGCCAAGGATATTGTGGGCAAGATGGATTTCACTATCCTGATGGGAGACAAGGAAGTGAGCGTTCCTGCCAAGTTGAGCATGCGCAAGGACCAGCTGGTGCGTATCCAGATCTTCATGCCTTTCCTGGGCAGTGAGTTGGGGCGTCTCGAGTTTGCTCCTGATTATGTGTTGATTCTGGACCGTTATCACAAGCAGTATGTCAAGGCAGACTATACGCAGGTGGATTTCCTGAAGAAGCAGGGCATCTCGTTCTATACCTTGCAGGCGTTGTTCTGGAATCAGCTGATTCTGCCGGGCGAAAAGGAGGTGACCAAGTCAAACCTCAAGAAGTTTGACGTCAACCTGAATGCTGCCGGCAACGAGATTCCGGTAACCGTCAAGAATGGCTATATGACCTATGTCTGGAATACCAGCCGCGAGAACGGGCGCATCACATCGGCTGATGTCAACTATCAGAGCTCGCAGCATGGCACATCCCGTCTGCATGTAGATTACAGCAAGTTCAAGAGTGTGGGCGTGAAGATGTTTCCAGCAACACAGGTGATGTCGTTTATGACTACTGCAACCCAGAAGAAGCAGGAAATGAAACTTATCCTCAATCTCAACGAGGTGAAGACAGATAGTAACTGGAGTACTCAGACCGAAATTTCAAAGAAATACAAACAGGTTTCGCCTGAAGAAGCACTTCGCAAAATTATGAGTATCTGATGAAACGTATCCTATTATTAATGATGGCTCTGGTATTCTCGCTGGCTCCCTATGCCCAGAAACAGGTGCAGAAGAAGCGACCGGTAAGAAAGACCGCAGTGGCTGCCAAGCCTCAGCACAGAAATAAAAGACCGGTGAAGCATTCTGCCCCTACCAGGGCAGAACGCAAGGCGGCTACCTACAGCAATGCTTCTATCCGAGGATTGCAGGGACAGCGTGCGTCTATCCAGAAGAAAATCAAGGAGCAGGAACAGGCACTCCGCAGGAATCAGGCAGATGTGAAGAAGCGACTGGAAGACCTGATGATATTGAACGGTGAGATAGACCAGCGTCAGAAGAAGATTGACGGTATCCAGAAGGATATTCATCATATCGACGGAAATATCGGTATCCTGCAGGCGCAGCTGAAAACCCTTCAGCAGCAGTTGCAGGACAGAAAGAACAAGTATATCCGTTCCATGCGCTATATGAGCCGTCATCATACGGTACAGGACAAGCTGATGTTCATCTTCAGTGCCAAGAATCTTACCCAGATGTATCGCCGACTTTCCTTCATCCGCCAGTATTCTTCCTATCAGAAGGTGCAGGGCGAGGCTGTAAAGGCAAAGCAGAAGCAGGTGAACGAGAAGCATGTGCAGCTGCAAAACGTAAAGGGACACAAGAACACCTTATTATATAAGGGCAAGCAGGAGAAGACTGCACTCGAAGGCAAGCAGACCCAACAGCAGGAGATGGTACACGGACTGCAGAAGCAGCAGAAGACCATTCAGGCTGTCATTGCTGACCAGCGTCAGAAGGATGCGGCAATCAATGCCCAGATTGACCGTTTGATTGCCCAGGAAGTAGCCAAGGCTCGTGCCCGTGCTGCTGCCGAGGCTAAGAAGAAGGCCGCTGCAGCTGCTGCCGCCAAGAAACGTGCTGAGGAATTGGCGCGTAAGAAGGCTGCTGCCGAGGCTGCTGCCAGGGAGAATGCACGTCGTATTGCTGAGGCGAAGGCTCGTGAAGCTGCTGCCGAGGCGGCAAGAAGAAAGGCTGCCGAAGAGGCAAGGCAGGCTGCTGAGGCTGCAAGAAAGGCTCAGGAAGAAGCGGCTGCTCAGGCTGAAGCGAAGGCTAAGGCCAAGGCGCAGGCTAAGGCGCGTGCTGCTGCCGAGGCTGCCCAGCGTGCTGCAGCAGAACAGGCTGCACGTCAGGCTGCTGCTGAACAGGCGGCAAGAAAGGCTGAAGCTGAACGAAGGGCTGCTGAGTTGAAGGCTAAGGCGGACGAGGAACGCCAGGCTCGTGAGATTGCTGCTGCCAAGAAGGAGGCGCAGGAGGCGGCTACCTTGAGTTCGGTAGACCGTATGCTGAGTGGCGGATTCGAGGCAAACCGTGGTCGTCTGCCAATGCCTATCAGCGGCGGTTATCGCATCGTCAGCCATTTCGGACAGTATAATGTACAGGGCTTGAAGGGTGTTACCCTCGACAACAAGGGTATCAACATTCAGGGCAAACCGGGTTGTGTGGCTCGCAGCATCTACGATGGTGAGGTGAGTGCCGTATTTGGATATGGTGGCATGTGGAATGTATTGGTTCGTCATGGTGCCTACATCTCTGTTTACTGTAATCTGAAATCGGTCAGCGTTCATAAGGGACAGAAGGTAAGTACCCGTCAGGCTTTGGGTGCCGTGGGTTCCGACAACATCCTCCAGTTCCAGCTTCGCAAGGAGACTGCCAAGCTCAACCCAGAGGCTTGGTTGGGAAGATAAATGCATGAATATTATGCAGCCGGTAGTGTTTTTACTGCCAGGTTGTTGTAGATGATAGAAATGAAACCTCCAATCGATTGATTCGATTGGAGGTTTTTAATTGCTTGCTAAAGAGGTGGCTACTGGCATTTTTTTCAGTAAATGGTTCACGTGGTAGCGTGATAGATAAGGCTGAGGATCTTCAGAAAATATCTGAAGGCTTTGGTGTGTTTGGTAACTATAAAGAAGCTGAAAGCCAGGAGTTTGGTTCTAATTGGTTTAACAATGTGAAGGTAACTTATTCTAGTCAAGATATAAAGTGGACATATTCTCCTGTTAAGTATTGGTTACCACAAGGCCATATTGATTTCTTGGCTTATGCTACGAATCAGACAAAGGATAATATCTCTAGTACAAATAATAAAGTGAAATTCCAATTTGCTCATGCTTTGTCTAGACTTGGTTATACTGTAGCTGATAAACTTTATGTTATCGTAGAGTACACTATAAAAGACTATAATGGTGTAACGACACCAATGAAAAATACGGTTTATCAGAAACTTGAAAAGAACTTCGAGCAGGGTAAGGCTTATACACTCAACTTGACTCTTGTCAAAGAAAAAAGTAAAAGAGTGATTTATACTTGGACTCCTCCCGATACTGAAGATGGAGGCGACTTAAAGTTAACTGCTTCTCAGTTGGACCATACATGTGCAAAAATAGAAAATGATCCCAATTCTTCTCTCTATGTGATCACTCAGGAAAAGAAAGAGGCATTTTATCTGCAGATTACTTATACGGTACAGTAGGGAACTTCTCAGAATCCGGTAAAGGTAAAGAAAAATCTGTTAGATGTTAATAATCCTTTTAATTTTGAAAAGAGGAAGACATATCTCCTTCATTTGAAACTTTCGCTTGGTTCTACCAGATCTCGCTCAAGCGCTTCTGAGGACTGTTCTGTAACTATGTCTGTCAGTAGTATTCCGGAATAGCAAAGAAAGAACCTGAATGCGCTAGGGCGTAGCGCTAATAATATAATATTATTAAGTCAGAAAATAGAAGGCAATCGCTTGCAAATTGTGCAAACGATTGTCTTTTTTTATGCTATTTATTCAACTTTTCTTCATCTGTTTTTCAAAAAGTATTCTTATTTTTGCCAACGAAATCTTATAATTCAAACTTAATACATTTTGTTTATGCAGAAATTTTATACGTTGATTTGTACACTGGTATTGCTGCTGAGCATGACCTTCGTTGCTCCAGTTTCAGCACTTGCGGCAGACTATACACCAGTGGTAACGGAAAATGAAATCTCCGTGTTTTTGGAGACAAGTTATGACAATGCCAAGATTTGGGCCTGGAATGACAAGGTGCCTCAGTTTACTACTGCTAAGTGGCCTGGAGATGCCATGACCTTGGTGGAAACTAAAGATGGCAAGAATGTCTTTAAATGGACCTATACAGCTGGTACTGAAATTCCTACTGGTGTGATTTTTACTCATGATGGTGAGCAGAAACTGAATGGCGGTAATCAGGAATTCAAGAATCATGGTTATTACGTAGAAGGTAAATATACCAAGACCATTGAGACTGCTCCTGCAGGCAAGGTAAAGGTGTTCTTTGATAATACAATAGAGAACCTGAAGAATGTATATTGCTATATTTATAACGGAACTGAGGCTTCTGTAGAATGGCCTGGCGTGAAGATGCAGCTCGACGAAGAGACTGAGTATAACGGCAAGAAAGGCTATTATTCTTTGGAGGTTCCTGCTGCTTTCCTTACAGGTTGTTTCGTCATCAATAATGGCGAACCAGGTTCAACTCTTCAGGGAGAAACGGTTTATGTAAACGGTAAGGTTGTTACAGCCATAGAGAATACTACCATCACAGCTGTGAAGAAGACAACCGATGATGCCTGGTATTCTATCACAGGTGTCCGTATCAGCAAGCCTGCTCAGCCAGGACTCTATATTCATAATGGTAAGAAAGTAATCATCAGAAAATAATAGCAGAATATGAAAAAGACAATCAATTATGGTCTTCTGATGTTGGTGATGCTGTTCACCATGGCATCCAACATCTTCGCAGACAACAAATATGGTCTTAAAGACAATATTCAGGATGGTGTCATCCTTCATTGTTTCGACTGGACGTTGGCAGATATCCAGGAAGAAATTCCTAATATCGCCAAGGCAGGCTTTACTGCAGTTCAGACTTCTCCTGTTCACGAAAGAGCAGGTAAAGGATCCGTCTGGTATGATGTTTATCGTCCATACGACTTTAAGATAGGTAACGGTCTTGGTACTGAAGCTGACCTGAAGGCTCTCTGTGCTAAGGCTCATGAGTATGGTGTCAAGGTAATTGTGGATGTGGTAGCCAATCATACCGACTATGGTAACGTGGCAGACCGTTTGAAGGATCAAGGACTTTACCATCAGCCTTTCGATGTGGGTAATTGGCACGACCGTCATCAGGTGACATTTGGCAAGATAGGTATGTGGGATCTTGATACCAACAATCCTACTGTGCAAGCCATCATCAAACAATACATCCAGGATTTGAAGGCCTGTGGCGTGGATGGTGTACGTTGGGATGCTATCAAGCACATCGGTTTGCCTTCTGAAGGCGATTCTTTTATGAAGAATGTGGTGGATCAGGAGATGTACAACTATGGTGAGATCCTTGACAATACTGGTGGTAATGATAATATCCTTTTCCCAGAGTATCAAACCTACATGAGCATTACCGATAATGGTTATGGTAACGGCTTTGCCAATTCTTTCGCTGGTGGTTCTATCAACGAGTCTGTTGGTAATTTCAATCAGAGAAATGCAAAGACAGAAAAGTTGGTTTATTGGGGTGAAAGCCATGATACTTATGCCAACGATGGTGGTGAGTCAAAGAATAAAAGCCAGAATGTTATCGACCGTGCGTATGCAGTTGTAGCAGGAAACAATGGAGCTACCGCTCTCTATTTCTCTCGTCCTTTCCAGAAGGATAAGGGAGCTATCAAATTTGGTGATAAGGGAAGCGTTCACTTCAAAGATGCTGAAGTAGCTCAGGTAAACTACATGCACAACGTTTGTGCCGGCGAGCCAAACTATTATGTAAAAGGTAATGGCGTTTGTGCTCAGGTTCGTAAGAGTGGCGCTATTATCGTATTGGGAAGTGGTTCTGACCGTGACGTGACTGTAGCCAATGGTGCTGGCGACGGCAAGTGGCTCAAGTCAGGTACGTATAAGGATATGGTAGGCGGTGGTGCTTTCACCGTCAATGCTTCTACAATCTCTGGTCATGTTGGCGAGTCAGGTATTGCTGTCATCTATAATGCTGGTCCTATCGTGCTGACTCCTGAGGTTGTTTTCAATCCAGCTGATGGTACAGCCTTCTCTGATGAGTCTCTCACTGTGACTGCTACTCCTTTGAATGCTGTTTCTGCCTGGATTCAGGTGAATGGCGGTGAGAAGCAGACTTTTACTGCTGCCAAGCAGTTTACTGTAGGTGCTGATGTTGCCTATGGTAAGAATGTCACTATCACTTGGGGTGCAACTGACAAGGAAGGCAAGACAGAAACAGGTTCGGTAACTTACAAGAAGGTGAAGGCTTATGTTCCTGAATTGGGCAAGGCTGATGAAATCTCCTGTTTCTTGGAGACATCTAATGCGGCAGCAGCCGTATATGTATGGAATGACAAGGTTAGTCCTGTAATTGAGCATGCTGGTGCATGGAATGATGCTATCAATAAAAAGTTGCCTCTTGTAGGTAAGAGTGTTTCTGGAAAGAATGTCTTCAAGTGGACTTATGATGGCACCGAGACAAGTGCTCCTACTCAAATCATTTTCTTGGATGGTAATGGAAATAAGATAACTGCTGACGTGGAGTTTGTCAACCACGGCTACTATGTTGACGGAACATACAGCAATACTGTGACCAAGGTACATGAAGATGAGACCGTTGATCCAGAGTATGTTTACTTCGATAACGCTTCCAACTGGAAGAATGTGTATTGCTACTTCTATAATGGCACAACCTCTTCTGCTGCATGGCCAGGAGTCAAGATGACTTACGATGCCTCTGCTTCTCATAATGGTAAGACTGGTTGGTATAAGGTTCAGATTCCTACGGCATATCTCAAGGCTAAGTTCTTTATCAACGATGGTACTGCCGGTACTCCTATTAATGGCGAGAATGCCTCTACTGAACAGGTAGTGAAGTAATTCTGCAGGTAAATATATATAATATAGATGAATTGAGCAGAGCTCTTAGATGGCAGCGCCATCTAAGAGCTCTTTGTATTTGGCGATAGCATCAGCTATCTCGCTTATTTTGATGAATTCATCGGCAGAATGGGAGCGGGAAGATTCGCCAGGACCCAGTTTGAACGAAGGGAAGTGCATCAGAGCCTGGTCGCTGAGGGTAGGACTGCCGAATGGCTTCATGC
>ERZ1034901.2430-NODE-2430-length-11840-cov-8.338481_pt1 | contig 11840 bp, 9 predicted proteins | sample MGYA00520628_ERZ1034901 | MGnify/ENA primary metagenome ERZ1034901 (study PRJEB33766, sample SAMN09781783) | gut metagenome | biome: gut microbiome | host: Homo sapiens | place: Madagascar | study: EMG produced TPA metagenomics assembly of the PRJNA485056 data... | reverse complement strand
AATTCTTTATAGAACATAGAGAAGAGGTGATTGCAGTGAGCGTTTTCGAGTATGATGAAGAGGGGCATATGGATATAGTGAGAGAAGAAGGACGTGAGGAAGGACATGTTGAGGAAAGATTGAATATTATGAAAAATGTAATGAACAATCTAGGAAAGTCAGCAGATGAAGCAATGGACATAATAGGAGTAAAAGAAGCCGAAAGAGAAGAATTAAAGAAAATGTTGCTTAGAGAATAGTGTGTAAAGTCCGCTGCAATTAAGCTGCCATAGGTTATAAGGTTTAATGGTATATATGCGTTAGTAAGAGTGTGCCATATATAAAAGTCTTATAATCTATGGCATTTGTGCATTTATATATGTTCTATATATTTTAAAGGTATATAATTATTGGATAAAGAAATGTATTTGAGTGTTATATAGTTCTATGTGTATCTTTAAAGGCAGCTAACTGCCAGACAAAGAGATACATCAGAGTGCTATATACGACATTTAACCCAGCTTTAATAAAGAAAATAACATGGAATTACTTTAAGTTTGGAAAAAATTAAATGATTATTTGTGAAATGTGACAAAAAACACTTAAATTTTCATAAAAAATATGTTACAATGTACTTAATGAAGAACATAATCAGTTACATATGTACAATTTAATACTTTGGTACTATGATGATAGTACTAAAGTTACCACATCCTCTTAAATGGGGGATAAGAGATGATTGCATTAACTATTCTAAAGTAATAGAATATATGTCAGTTGATGAATACATTCACATTATTGAAGAGGGGTTGTTATGGAAACATATTCATACACAGCAGTTGCAAAGGATGGCAAGGATAAAAAAGGGCAGATAGAGGCAGAAACAAGAGATGATGCAGCGAGAAAGCTTAAGGAGTTAGGACTTACTCCTATGGCGATTAAGCAGCAGAGTGCTCTTGACAAGGATATAGAAATTCCATTTCTGACAAAGAAGAAAGTCAAGCCAAGAGATATGAGCGTGTTCTGCAGGCAGTTCGCAAGTATACTGAATGCAGGTGTAAGTGTTGTCAATGCTCTTGAGATGTTAGCTGAACAGACAGAGAATAAAGACCTTAAGAAAGCTATTATGGATGCCCAGTCGGGTGTTGAAAAAGGTGAAACATTATCAGACTCTATGCGACAGGACTCAGGTATATTTCCATCTATCCTTATAGATATGGTTAAAGCCGGTGAGTCGTCAGGTAGTCTTGAAAATGCACTTACACGTATGGCTATACAGTTTGAAAAGCAGGCTAAGACACAGGGCATAGTTAAAAAGGCCATGATGTATCCTATGGTTCTGTTAGTAGTTATGGTAGGCGTTATCATAGTTATGCTTACATTTGTTATACCGAACTTTGTTTCGATGTTTGAAGACCTCGACTCAGAGCTTCCGTTTATGACAAAGGCAGTGCTTGCCATGAGTGATGCAGTTATGAATTACTGGTACATAATAATAGCAGTTATCGCAGCTATAGTGGTAGGATATAAAATGTATGTAAAGACCGATGCAGGCAGACACAGCGTGGACAAGCTTAAGCTTAAAATTCCTGTATTCGGAGTTCTGCAGACAAAGACGGCGTGTGCAAGCTTTGCAAGAACATTAAGCACACTTCTACAGGCAGGTATGCCGATGATAGAAGCACTTGACATATCAGCTTCAACTATGACAAATGTACTTTTTAAGGATGCGCTTATGAAAGCCAAAAGCGGCGTGGCACTTGGACTTCCACTGTCAAACCAGTTGAAAGCCACACAGATATTTCCACCTATGATAGTTCATATGGTTGGTATCGGTGAGGAGACTGGTAATATAGAAGAAATGCTTACTAACTCAGCAGGTTACTATGAGGAAGAGGTTGAGGTGCAGACACAGACACTTACAGCTCTTATGGAACCGGCTATTATAGTTGTTATGGCGTTAGTAGTAGTAGTGCTGATACTTTCTATATACCAGCCTATGATACAGCTTTACAATACATTGGGCTAATCAGCAGGCATCGGTTATGGGCAAATGTTTTTGACCCTTACATTATTATATGTACTAATAACTTAGTATATGATTAGTACAGCGGTGAAAAGCTGCACTAAATTATATAAATATTTTATTATCAAGGGAGATAAAGAAGATGAAAAAGACACAGAAAAAACTTGGTAACAAGGGTTTCTCTTTAGTAGAACTTATCGTTGTTATCGCAATCATGGCAGTACTCGTTGGTGTACTTGCTCCTACACTTATCAGAAATGTTGAGAAGTCAAGAGAATCTAAGGATGCTCAGAATGTGGACTCAATTAAGGAAGCTGTTGAAGTTACATTGCAGAATGAAAAAGCATATTCAGAAGCTTTAAATCAGAGCGTTATTACTTTTGATGCTAACAATAAGGCAGTAATAAAGGATGGTTTAACAAACTTTACAAGTGAATTTAATTCAACTATGAATATTAGCAAGACAGAACTTACTTCTAAGAAGTTTAAGGAAGCCAACAAAACTAAAACTATAACATTTAAGGTTTCTGATAATGGACAAGTATCAGTTGAGAATGCGCCAGAATTAGATAAGTAATTAGGAAAAGAAAAACTATGCAATACGAACTACCAATCTACGTCATAATATTCCTCTACGGAATTGTAATAGGAAGTTTTTTGAACGTACTAATATATAGATTACCATTAAAAGAGAATATAGCGACGGAGAATTCGCATTGTATGTCATGTGGTCACAGACTCCAGTGGTACGATTTAGTACCACTGGTGAGCTACATGATACTTGGTGGAAAGTGCCGTTATTGTAAGACAAAGATATCACCACAGTACCCGATAATAGAGGTTGCTAATGGTGTTATGTATGTCATCATATTTGCAGTGAATGGACTGAATATAATATCTGGTCTGATGTGTCTGGTTTTTTCAATGTTTCTTGTCATATCAGTTATTGATGAAAGAACACAGGAGATTCCGTTCGCACTTAATATAGTAATAGGAGTCCTCGGTATAATAAGAATACTTTTTGACAGAGAACACCTATTAGATTATCTAATAGGCTTTTTTTGTATAAGCGGTTTTATGCTTTTACTTCTTATTATAGGACGCGCTGTTAAGGGAGTCGATGCATTTGGAGGCGGAGATATAAAGCTTATGGCAGCGGCAGGACTATTTCTGGGATATAAGAATGTAATACTTGCATTCTTTCTTGGCTGTATATTGGGAGCAGTCATACACGTTATAAGAATGAAGGTCAGTGGAAAGCAGAGAGTATTAGCTTTCGGACCATATCTGTGTGCAGGGCTTACGATAGCCATGCTTTTTGGAACGAATATAATTAACTGGTACATATCGTTATTCTGATGTAAGGGGCAAAAAGTTGTTCGTGCTTGCACGATAAGACTTTTGACATTGTGAGCCGTTTAACACCGAAAACGTAAATTATCAGAGTTATATATAAATTAGTATATAGTGTTGTTATAAAAGTTAATCAGACTTATATGGCTTGACACTATATTTTTAATAGTAATAATTACAATAATGATTGGGGAGAGGAGACTGTTTCGTTATGGCAGTTAAAGTTAATGGCAGGTATATAAGCGTAAGCATTAACAGTGAATACATAAAGTTGTGTGAAGCAACGAAAGGTGCTAAGAACACAACAGTTCACAAGATAGTGACTGTAGGAACACCTGAAGGTGTATATAGCGATGGCGATATTCTTGATGTAAAAGAACTTGCCAAAGTTATTAAGTCAGCACTTGACGATAATCGTATGAATTCTAATGATGTTGTATTTACAATATCATCTAATAAGATAGCAACTAAGGATGTATTAGTTCCTGATGTCAAGGGCAACAAGATTGACAAGATTATAGAAACCAATGCAGCAGAATATTTTCCAGTTAAAATAGAAGATTATATAGTACAGTATTATCCACTTGAAAAGGTGGAAGAAGAGGGCACAAGCAAGTTAAAGGTTGTTGTCGTGGCAGCACCTGCCAAGATAATTGAGAAATATTATGAACTTGCAAAGGATATGGGACTTAAGGTCGCATATATCGATTATGCCGGAAACAGTGTTTATCAGCTTGTAAAGCAGCAGATAGACAAGAGCACAAGTATTGTTATATCTATAGAAGAGGATACAACACTTGTCAGCATATTTAAGAATGGGGTTATGCAGCTTCAAAGAAGTGTTCACTATGGTAAGTCACTTATGGTTAATACTGTTATGAATATGTACAAGCTTGATTATGCAGGGGCACTCAGCAAGTTACAGACAGAGTATCTTCTTGGCAAGTCAGTTGACTCTAATGAGATTACAGAGTCAGTAAGACCACTTATCAGCAATATAAGCAGAATTACTGATTATTATGTATCAAGAAATAATATTCCTATTGAGAAAATATATGTTATAGGTAATGCAACGACTATCAGAGGCTTTAATAAGTTAATGTCCAATGAGTTCAATATGGAGATTGTTCCTATAGATAGCCTTGACGGAGTGTTTACAGATAAGAGAACATATGTTGACGAGAGTTCGCTTACATCTTATACAGCAGCTATAGGCGCTCTTATAGCACCTGTAAACTTTGTATCTTTAACGAAGACAGAAGAAGATAAGAAGAAGGACAGCGGAAAGAGTATGGCACTCATAGTAGTTGCGGCAGTTGCAGCTTCGCTTCTTTTAGTACTTGTTCCGGGCGTGCAGCTTATATTTTCTAATATTCAGGTTGCAGCACTTAAGAATGATGTCAAGAAGTTAGAGCCTATTGAAAATATTGTTAATGAATATTATCAGGCTAAGGATGAGAATACAGATGTTAAGACATTTAAGAAACAGGCATCTAATAACAATGACTCTGTTGATACATTTGTAAGCCAGCTTGAAAGCAAGGTTCCAAGCGATGTTGTTATAACAAGTATGAGTGTTACATCGGGCAATGTTGCCATAAGTGGTACAGCTTCAAGCAAGTCATCACTTGGTATGCTTGTATTACAGTTACAGTCAATACCGACAGTATCCAATGTTGTAGTATCTAATGAAACAGAAAACAGAGATAACACTGGTACTATCCAGTTAAGCTTTTCTCTTAGCTGCTCATTCGGAGATATAAAAGGTGCTTTGCAGGGAGGTAATAAGTAATGAAGGAAAAGTTAAAGAAAAGTCTTACTATATCTGAAAAAGATAAAAAATTGCTTGTGTATGTATTTGCATTTCTTATCGTCTTTCTTGCTTACTTTGTAGGTTTCCAGAATCTGTCAACAGCGCTTGATACATCAACTAAGCAGGTTACAGAGCTTACTAAGAAGAAAAAAGACCTTACAACAAAAAATGAGAATAAGGCTAAGTATGAGTCTGACACACTTACATTAAAGAGTGAGTCATCCAAGCTTTTTAGTACATTTGAAAATGGTACAAGCCAGCCGGCAACATTACAGTTCCTTAACTCTATAGAGAGTTCAACAGGAGTGTGGGTTAAGAGTATTACATTTTCAGAACCTGTTGCAGTGTATACATTTGGACAGAAGGCTTCTTCTAATCCATCTAATACTTCAGGCAGTGCCTACAGCACTAATAATATCGGATACAAGGAAACTATTAATGTATCCTATGAGGGTACTTACGCACAATGGAAGAATTTCCTTGGATTTATCAATAATTATGAGAAGAAGAACACTATAGAAGCTATAACAGTTTCCTATAATGAGTCAACAGATGCGGTCACAGGTACTATGACACTTGCACTGTACTCTGTAAGCGGCGATGGCAGAAACTTTGAAGAGCCTAAGTTTGACTTAAAGACAGGAACAGATAATATATTTGCTAAACCTGGTGAATAAAGGGTGTGGCAGATAGAATTACACAGCATTAATTCTGATAGTGTGCAATATATAGTAAAAATGGAGAATGACAGATGAGTAGGATAAAGAGGTCAGGCGGTAATAAGCCTTTGGGAAAACTGAATAATGCTGGTTTCTCACTTGTAGAGGTGCTTGTTGCAATGGCTGTGCTTGCTATTCTGTCAGTACCGGTGCTTAGTTCATTTACCAATGCTGCAAGAATTAACCACAAGGCAAGAAAGGAAGAGAATGCTAACACTGTAGCTGCGGACATAGTTGAGCAGTTTAAGTCAGTAAGCATGAGCGAAATTCTTGCTGACTATGATGGAAGGTATACAGAAGGCAGCAACGGAAGTTATATATTTACAGAAAGTAAAACAGGTGCGAATGGAGAGGACTATAAGGTTGTCACTGAGCTTGAGCCGGGCAGGTATAAGGCTGGTGATGAAGATGATAAGAATTATAATAACAACATCAATTCTTATGTCAACTCAGTTAAGAACTTTGTGTTAAGAGAGGACTTATACAGCTATGATGCACAGGCGGAGAAGAAGTTTGCAGAGGTGTATACAGCTGGTTTTGACAGGACTAATATAAAAAAGGTTACGAATATAAAGGTTGAGGTAAAGCACAGCGAGTCGGAAGAAAATGCTTCGGGAGGCGCAGTTGATGATGGTATAGATGCCTATTATCAGAGAGTTACGGTCAACTTTGAGTACAGATATAATAATAATGAGGCAGATGTATACAAGCCAGACCCTATAGTATATCCAAACAACTATTTCAGGGCTGCAGCAAGTGGAAGTAATTCATACAGGATATCAACAACTCTTGCTAATAATCTTAAGGATGTGTATGTATTCTATGCACCTTATGACAGATATTCGCACACAACAGTTGATGGCGATGGAAGCAAGTATTATTCATCGGACAAGATTAATATAACTTATGATTACAGCAATGAAGCATATGTAAAGTATGACGGCTGTAATGTATTTATCATACAGCAGACTTCAAGAAATGAGAATAATGATAATATAAAGATGGCATTAAACAGGGCTAATGTAAGTCTTGCTATCAACGGAAATGTTATGGATATGGTTACTAAAGGTACTGTAAGCCTTGGTACAAGCGGTTCATATGGAGGAAGTGGTTCAACAGCTTCAGGTCCTGTAAGTATATTTTCTAATATATATAAGTGGGAAACCTATAAAGACCCTGACAATAATGGCTCAGGCAATAACGGAATATCAAGCAAGAGCCTTTTATATACGATGACTGTCAAGGTATATTATGGCGATGAAACAGAGCCTATGGCACAGGTTGTTACAACAAAGGTTGGATAGAATAAAGGGAGGAACATCTGATGGCTGAAAAGATACGGAGAAAAGTAAAGCGTAATAATAATGGTTCGACTATGGTTATCGTGCTTATAATGTTATCATTTATTATGATTCTTGCCACAGTAGTTACTTCTTCTACGATTATGAATCTTAAGATGAAGGTTGCAGACAAGCAGTCAACTAAGACTTTCTATACATCTGAGGATGCTGTCAATGAAGTGTATGTTGCGATGGGACAGGTGTCAGCAGACTGCTTTAATAAGGCATATCAGGATGAGATAGCTGAAGTTGTAGAGAGTACAGCGGCAGGCAATATGACGGTTGACAATATAACCTGCAACGAGAACTTAAGACTTAATTATGCACACAGAATACTTAATAAGCTTGGTTTTATAAAGGACAGTGATTTTGAAGGGATTAAGCATACTTACAGTGATTATGTAAGCAAGAAGCAGGAGGGCACATTTGTAAGGGCAGGTAATACAGTAGAAGGACTTGGAGTTGCAGATGCTCTTAATAAATGTATAGAAGATACCCACAAGGATGCGGAGGGTAATCCGACTTTAAGTATAGAATCAGTGGATAATATTCAGGTTGTGAGCAAGGTAAGTTCTGCAAGTGATAAGGTGTTTTATTATACAGTAAACATTAATAACTGTCTTGTAAAGTATCTTACAGAAGCAGGATATTATTCATATATCACATTTGATATGAGTATGGGTATACCAGATGAGCTTGTTAATATAACGGACTCAAAGAAACTTAATCTCGACTCTTTTGTTAAGTATGCAATTATAGGAAATAAGGGCATATCAGTGGCATCGTCATCTAACTTTACACTCAATGGCAATGCATTTGCAGGCTATAAGAATGGCTTTAAGGTAAATGCTGGTGGTAGTGCGAATATAAATGGCGGCAATCTTCTTGCGACAAGCGGTAATATCGTTGTTGAGAATGGAATGTTCACAGCAGGAAGTGACAGTAAAATATGGTGTGAGAACTTAAAAACTGCGGATGCAGCAGCTTCGTCATCGGGTTCGACTATCAATGTAAGTGGTTCTTCTGATACTTATGTAAAGGATGATTTGGAGCTTAATGGTAATGGCAGTAATGTAAGTCTTTCAGGTAATTATTATGGTTATGGTTATGTGAGTGTCAACGGCACAGAAAGACTGAATCCAAGCAGTGCTATTATTATTAATAGCAAGAATTCAAGTCTTAATCTTACAGGACTTAATAAGCTTATGGTTGCAGGACGTGCCTATGTTGATTATCTTTCACTTGCAAGTAACGGCAATGGTGTCAGTGTGCCAGAAGGGTATGATACAGGTGAGTCAGTATCATTTATAGGCGACCAGGAGATATATCTTGTTCCTGCTTCACTTATGGGCGGAAGTAATCCGGTAATGCTTGATACAGCGGTTACAGTTGATATTAATGAAAATAATTTCTTTGGATATAAGTATCTCGGAGCAGATGATGGTGGTAATCTCTATGTTAAGAAGACTATCAACATAGAAGGCGACCCTGTAAGAGATTTCTATTATCTGAGGTTTAAGAATGAGGAGTCAGCAGCATCTTATGTAAGGGCTATATTTGATGATGATGAGTTTAACGGGCTTATTGATGGAAAGACGGACGACACTAAGAAGCTTTATAAGGAGCAGAGAGAGAAGCTTAAGACACAGATGACACTTAATGCAAGCAGTATGAACAGTGTGCTTACAGTAGGTTCAGGTGAGGTCTATTCAAAGACTACTATGTTATCAGCCTCATCTTCAAGTGGAAAGATGAATCTCTCCTATGTGGCATCTACTGGCGGTGCTTCTAACAGCTATAACTTTAAGAGGGATTATGATAATCTTTCTGCAAGATTTAATGTGCTTTGCAAGACACTTTATGAGATAACAGATTCAGGATATATGACAGATGCACTTGTCGGACATATGTATCCTAATCTTAGCGCATATTCAGAGGATGTATATGTCAATATGATATCAGACAGCGGTTTTAAGGCATATACAGAGGGTAAGTTAGGACCTGTTAATAACAGGCTTACAGGCGGTTATGCAGGTTATGTGCTTTCGGCTTATGATAATGGCAATACGGGTGCTGACCCACTTATTATAAGTGATGAGGATGTAGCCCTTTCAAACAGGAGAGATATAACTTATAGTTTCAGGGATTATAATGGCGGAATTATAGTTGCATCAGGCGATGTTATAGTAAAGAAGAACTTCTCTGGAACTATTATAGCAGGTGGAACTATTACTATTGAGGATAATGTAACAGTTAATGGTCTTTCTGATATAACAGATATTATAAAGACAGACCAGAAGTATGCAGAGATATTCAAGGTATGGAATCCGCTTGAGGATGGTAATAACAGTGGTTTCCTTGATGTACAGAATATGACATATAAGGATATGATAACAGTTGCTAATTGGAGGAAACGCGATGATTCTGTCGAAGCTACAGCATCGTCTACAGAACCAGCAACAAACTAAAAGGCTGGAACGATGTGGATTGTATGAAAAATATAAAAAACAGGCTGCAAAACAACTGAATGGTGGCTTTACACTTGTTGAACTGCTTGTTGTTATCGCTATTTTGGCTGTTATGATAGGTGGCTCGGCGATAGGAATATCGGTTATTACAGGCGGCAATGTAAAGAAAGCCGGTAATTATGTGTATACACAGCTTAACAGTCTGCGTTCACAGACACTTACAGTCAATGCCGACTGGAGGCTTGAGATTGAAAAGGATACAGATGATACATACAGGATAGTTACTTATAAAGATAATGAGGAAACTGACAGCAAAGTTATAGGAAAAGGCTATACAGTGACTATATCAGATTATAAGAATTCTGTTGATACTCCGGTTACATACAGTGTGGATACTGGAAAGAAGGCTGCTATAGCATATACAAGAAGCAACGGAAGGATAGGCTTATTTACTGTAAATGGAGGTGCTTTAGCATCGGATAAGCTGGATGTAGCTAATAATCTTAAGGCTGTTATCACAGTAAGCCGTGGAAGCCGTTCATATGATGTCACTGTATGGTACAGTACAGGAAAGATTACACTTCCATAGAGTTAGGACGTTTCTGATATATCACAGAGTGACAGTGTTATTTCAGATATTTACACTATTAAGAAGGAGAGAGCAATATCATGGACAAAAATAATAATAAAGGCTTTTCTTTGGTTGAGCTGCTTATTGCACTTGCTGTTGGTGGTATTGTGCTTTCAGCACTGACAATGCTTATACAGAATTCGGTGCATACATTTACAAAGCAGACGGTATCGGCGCAGCTTCAAAGTGATGCGGATATAGCGCTTAACCAGATAGAAAATGATGTAATGGAGGCTGATATGCTCATTATGTATCAGAGCGGCAGTACATCATCCGGCTATGATTATTACTTAACAGAATACTCACAGGTCGATAATTCAAGGTATTATGGTTATATATGGGATAAGGCAGCGAAGATACTGTACTTTTCCAATGACTTTTATCCTTTGGGAGAGCATCCACTTGATACCTCCAATGTGAGTGTGGCATGTGAGCATGTCGAGGAATTTTCCATAAAGCTTAATGGAAAATGCGTATCCGAGGGAGAGGTTGAACAGCCAACAGCTTCTCCTGCTGACCCTGTCAGTACAAGAAAGGTTGTTATTATATCACCTAATATTAAGGTGAAAGCGCAGGTAAAGCTGTCAAACCAGAATGTAAGCCGTGAGGTGACAAGGGAAATATCTTTAAGAAATTCTCTTTATGGAAATGATATGACTGACGATATAAAGGTTGTAAAGACAGATGGTTCAGGCAGTACGATAACTAAGGTGAAGGACTGCCAGATGAGTGATATAAGCCAGTATGTCAGCAATTAAGGAGCATTTGTTATAATTAGGATAGAAACTTCGATAATCATATGTTGTATAATACGGGAGGAATACTGATATGGAGAAGATAAAAGGGCATATTAAGAAATCATATTATGTATATGCGCTGCTGGCAGTGATAATAGCTGGCTGTGTAGCGGCTGGTGGATATATTAAGAATATACATGCTGACGACCAGAATTATGTCGTTGCCGATGAGGTCGTGATTAATGGAAAGACATATACCTCCTCTAATAAGATGAATGTCCTTATGATTGCACCACATGAGGCATATGATGAGATAAGTATCCTTATGGGGGATAGCGAGGGTGCGATTAAGTTTACTGACCTTATGGCAAAGGCACCTTCTGATATTACAGATGGCACATTCAGGGATAATATAATCAAGTATCAGACATTTACTAACAATAATGGTCTGTTGATGAATACACCATACAGAATAGGATATAAGTTTCCTGATGGAACTATCACTGAAAATATAAGCACAATATCAAGTGCAGATATTAAGACGAAGCTTAATGGAAAGTGGAGTAATCTTAAGGTTGTTATAACAAAGGATGGCAAGGAAATACCATATCGTAATATATTTGGAGCGATGATATTTGATAATTATGATATGGATAATAAGATGAACTTATCTGTTAAGAAGCTTGCAGATGTTACAATGTCTGACCTTAAAAATGCAGACCTTGTATACATAAGCGGCCACAGCCACAATACATTTGGTATAGATATATATAA
>ERZ1034901.2426-NODE-2426-length-11847-cov-13.717266_pt1 | contig 11847 bp, 2 predicted proteins | sample MGYA00520628_ERZ1034901 | MGnify/ENA primary metagenome ERZ1034901 (study PRJEB33766, sample SAMN09781783) | gut metagenome | biome: gut microbiome | host: Homo sapiens | place: Madagascar | study: EMG produced TPA metagenomics assembly of the PRJNA485056 data... | reverse complement strand
TGCCATCGCCCGGAATGACGGCGATGGTGTACTTCTTTGCAGAATCACTCATAGCTCGCGACTCTAGTCAGTGATTCATCAGGCGGACCAAAACCGCTCAGCAAATGGACACCCGTTCCATGCCCCACGTACGGCGGGCGGATATCCGTTTGTTTCGATAGGCACAAAGAACGCAATGGGCGCAATGCCCAACAAAGCGATGGACAGACATGAATGTGCGCGTATATATATGGACGTACGCACCGCCCACATACGCACGTTGGCGCCGTGGACGGATGGTCCGCGACGCCAACGTGTATGGTGAATCGGCTGATTCAGTTAACCCAAGGAGTGGATTCCTCGGTGATTGACCCGAAATCGGTGTTCGGGAACTTGCCTGGCTGACGGACCACCGCTTCGAACATGGCCAGTCCGTTGAGTCCGGTTTCGGTATTGGAATACGCGCCGATCTGCGATTGGGTTGTGGAGTCGGAAGTGGAGGTCGGCGGCTTGACCACTGTGCCCATCTTCGCCCACAACGCATATACCGTGCCATCGCGGTCGATCGGCATCAGCGACTTGCCGTTCTCGTCGAACGAGAGGACGCTCTTGGCGAGCGCGTCGTTGCGGACGGTGCTCCAGCCTTGGAATTCGTAGCCTTCGAGCACCGGCACGTTCGTCTGGTCCACGGTTGGGGAGATCAGCGGGTCGCCGTCGTAGACCTTCTGGTCCGCATACAGTTTCGTGGCTTCCTTTCCTTCCGGAGCGGCACCGCCGTTGAGGTCGAACTTGATGGTCCACTGGTGTGAGTTGCGTGTCCATTGGGCGTACAGCGTCAGGTCGCCGGTCACCAGAGTGGCGTTGAAATCGTAGTCGGTGCCACCGGTCGCATCGGTGCTCCAGCCGGTGAGTTTGTATTCGTCGCGGGCGGGCGCGGGTGCCGTGGCATGGCTGTTGTCATCCACGATTCGCGTTGTAACAGGCGTGCCGTCTTGGGTGTCGAAGGTCACGGTCCAGGTCTTGACCCATTTGGCGTAGAGCGTCAGGTCGTTGGTTACCAGAGCGTCGGCCTTGTAGTTGGTCTGCCGGGCCTCATCGGTGGTCCAACCGTCCAGACGGTACCCGTCACGGGTGGGTGCGGGATCCGGAATCGCCAGTTTCTCACCGTCCTTGACGAACAGCGTCATGCTTTGCAATGCGGTCGATGAATAGTCCGTGCCTTCTTTCAGGTTCAACGTCACGGTATGGTACGTCTCGCCGACATCGGCCCACTTGGCGTACAGGGTCAGATCGCCGGTCACCGGGGTGTCGAAGCCGTACGGCTTGGTGCCGGCCTCATCGGTGGTCCAGCCGACGAACTGCTTGCCGTCACGGGTCGGATCGCTTGGTTTCGCCACCTTCTGCCCATATTGCACGTTTACCGAGTCGACGGATGTTCCGCCGTTCGTATTGAAGGCTACGGTGTATGTGTTCGGCGTCCACTGGGCGTACAGCGTCAGGTCGCCGGTCACCGGAGCGGTGTTGAAATCGTAGGCGGCGCCACCGGTCGCATCGGTTCTCCACCCTGCGAACGTATATCCTGTGCGGGTCGGATTGGCCGGAGCGGAAGCCTTTTCGCCGTCGCCGACGAGCTGCGTGTCAACCGCGCTGCCGCCGGTCGAATCGAACGTGACCTTGTGCGCCACGGCCCACTGCGCGTACAGCGTCACCGGAGTGGTGACCGGAGTGTCGAACGAGTACGGCTTGGTGCCGTTCGCGTCGGTGGCCCAGCCGACGAACTTGTAGCCGTCTTTCGTCGGCGCGGCCGGCTCGCTCGCCATACCACCCACTTTCACGGTCTGCGCGCCCACCGACGAGCCGCCCCGCGTATCGAAGGTCACGCCGGTCGCGGCCACGGGATGCGCGTACACGGTCGGGTCGCCGCTTAAGATCCAGAATTCCGCCGTGCCGGCAGCAAGGTCACCGGCCTGCACGTTGATTACGGATTCAGGAATCTGGCGATCGTTGTCATCGCAGTCCTTGCCTGTCCATGACGAGCCGCCGTTACGGATGATGAACCACGGGTCACGCACGCCTTTGCCGGGTTGCGACAGCTTGTATTCCGCCACTTCGCCGAAATCATCATGCCCGTTGAACGGGGTGGCCACACCACTGGTGCTTTCCTTGTACCAGCTCCACAGATCCCAGCCCTTCCAGGTGTCGGACTCCATGTCGTAATCCTGGTATCTGCCGTCGGCACGGTAATAGTGCAGTTTGACGGTCAGGGTTTTCGGGTTCTTGATGTCGTTCGGCTGCGGCGTGGCGGCCGGCGACGCCTTCTCTGGAGACCTGTCGGAGACGTTCCGCGGTTGGCTGCCGTCCACCCATGCCTCGATGGCGCCGTTGACGTACGCGTCGTCGAACTTGTCGAGTTTCCATACGTCTGCCGTATAGCTGTCTTTCGTTCCGTTGGATGCGGCCGTGGCGGTTTCGCCATCCACGATGCGGAACTTCACCTGGCTTTGCGTGCCGCCCACATATCCGGATGCCGTCTTGCCGAAACCATTGGAAGTTGCGCCGAACGAAATGTATACGGCTTGTGCCGGATCGTCCGCCCACACCTGCACGCCGGTGGCGTTCGTACCAACTGAGCTGGTCGGTTTGAAGTTGATCGTCACCTTGGTCTGGTTGGCATAGGTGCGCGTGAACGGCACACCACGGCTTACGGTGCCGTTCCGCACGTTGACCATGGTGTCGCCGACCTGCGTCTGATACCACCCGTTAATGGCCGGCCGGTCCGTATCCGTGCCGTCGGTGAAGTAGAACTTCGCCGTCTCGAGGTTCGCGCCTTTCGGCAGATTCACGCTGTACCAGCCGTTCGCATCGGTGGAATCGGAAGCGTCCACGGCCTCCATAGCAAGGTTTTGCTCGGAACCGTCGGCCTTCTGATAGTGCAGTGTCGGCGCTGAGCCGCTCTGTTTCGGCTTGTAGTACACGGTCAGCGTTTTGTCCGCGATCAATGTGCTGTTGGGCGAATCGCTGTACTGCGGATCGTATTGGCCTTTGCCGGAGTCGCTTTCCGCGGCCGCGCCTTGGTACAGCGCGATCGCGCTACGCTTGCCGATGGTGGTCTTGATATGCCCGCCGGACACTTCCACCGTTTTCGAGCAGTCGCGTGACGCGTATACATCGCAATACGTGCCGTTGGGCAATGCCGTCACGTAGTCCACATCATGGTCCTGCAGGGTGTTGTTGATGGCCATGAAGCCTTTTGCCTCCGAGGAGGCGTCGGAAGCCCTGTCGAATGCGATGTTGTTGTTGCCGTTTTCCTGCCAGTTCGTCACCTTCGTGCCGCTGACGGCGTTATGGAAGCGAATCATGCCTCGGATCGACGTCCAACGCTGCTGGCAATTCCAGTCGCCGTAGGTCATCTGCGTCGGATCCTTCGAAGTGACGCATGCCTCGTTCATGTTCACGTATGGCACCTTGGTGTCGGACGTGTCCTTCACGCCATCGTCGTACTGCGTGGACTTGTCGAAGTGGTAATCGGATAGGATCTTCGGATGTCCGTAGTCGTAGCCGAGCATGAACGCGTTCGCCAGCTCGTAGCGGGCACCGGAGGTCGGGCTTAACGTTTCGGAACCACGTGCGCTATCCCAATTCGCCACGAACACCGTGGCATCGTTGGAATTCTTCAACAGGTCGGACTTGATGTTCTTCAGATCCGTGATGGAGCCGTTGAAGTCCTTGAGTAGCGAATACGCATACGAGAACTGGGTTACTTCGCCGTTTTTCTCGTACCGTTCGGGAGCGAACTTGCTCGATTCGCCCTGATGGTAGATCACTTCCTGAGACCATGGGAACGACCGGCCGTTGATGCCGGCCTTGTCCATGAACTTGCGTTTGATCGCGGCGATGTCGTTCGGATCCATATGCTTGGCGGAATCAATGCGGAAGCCGCGCACGCCGTCCTGCCACAACCGGTTCAGATAGTCGGCCTGCATGCTCTGCACACGTTCGCTGCCCGTGTTGATGTCCCACATGGTGGACAGTCGGCAGTTCCATACCTCGTCGGCGTTGGTGTAGTCGGAGATGTTGTCGGAGACGTTGGACTTGCAGGTGTGGAAATCCCCGCTCGGCAGACCGAATTGGTGGTTGTTGCCGCTTTCCTGGTACTGGTAGAGGCCTTGCGTGCCACCTTCCGCATACGGGTCCATGCTTGGATAGCGTCCGTAGGATCCGTTGTATGCGGTGCCGTCCACGCCATACTGGTCGTCCACCCAGGACACGTCATGGCCGGTGGTGTGGTTGAGCACCACGTCGGCTATCACGTCCACGCCGACCGCGTTGCACTGTTTGATCATGCTTTTTAGCTCGTCCTCAGTGCCGAAGCGCGAGTTGAGCTTGTAGCTGACCGGCTGGTAGACGGTCCACCATTGCGTGCCCTGCACGGATTCCTGCGGCGGGGAGATCTGCACGTATTTCACGCCTTCCGGACCATATGTGTTCGTGCATTCCTCGGCCACGGTCTTCCAGTTCTGCTGGAATGCGATCACCGTCACGTCGGTGGCCGCCGGCTGTGTGGCGTATGCGACGGCTTGCGAGCCAAGCCCCGCGCAGGAAAGCGCCAGTCCGATTGCAGCGGCCGTGACACGGCGTGCAGTATGGTGCACTTGCTGGTTCATCGTCAGTTCCTTTCCTTGCGACGCAGCGCCACAATCAGGCAAAGCGTGCCGACGAGCAGTACAATCAGTCCCACTCGCATGGTGTTTCCGTTGCCTTCGCCACCGGTGGAGGGCAGCTTGACCGCCGTGTACTTGTTGGTCAGCTGGTAGTTCCACGATTCGGCGGTTGCGTTCGTTCCATCAGTCGAATCCTGTGATTCGTCCGTTGCCGTATTCGGATCAGCCGCTGCGGTTTGGGCGTTGCTTTCGTCAGCGCCGGTTTCCGATTGATTCGGCTGTTGCGGCACGGTCTTGCCGCCGGTGAGCGAAACCGGCTTGTAGCCGTTCACGGCTTCTTCGGTTACGGAATAGTGGATTTCCTTGCCCTTGTAATACTTGGGCAGGTTGGTGAACGCGTAGGCCCATTCGTTGGAGGCGACGTTCGTCGTATCCGAGCCGGACGAACCAGCCGTCTCCTTCGCGCCATCCGAGGATGCCTCGGTGGTGGTCACGGCTTTCTTGGCATTGTCTTTGGTAAGCACCGCGCAGCTGACGCCGACGGGGTTCTTGGCCTTCGTACCCGGATCCGAACACATGCTGTTATTCTGCGGCGTCGGCCATCCCGGCAGAGGCTGGTCGTTCTTGCCGTTCCAGATGCTGGACAGCACCCAGATCGTCAGACTGTTCGGCCTGCCATTGTCGGAATCGGAATCGTCGTCCCACTGTTTGGTGACGTTCAGCGTAGTCGTTTCCGGCTTATGCTTGTTCGTCACCTGGAAGTCCTTCTCCTTTTCGGTGGAGGAGTGTGTCGGCGTGAACACGCATCCGGTCCGTTGTTCCGCGGCTTTCGCGTCCGAACCATTCGTACCATCCGCATCTGTGGAGCATCCGCTTGTCATATAGCCGTCGACGCTTTCCTCGGTTACGGTGTACGTGTACGACTTGCCGTAGATGTTCTGTTTCGGCAGGCCCTCAAAGGTCCAGAATTGCTCGTCGGCGTCACTGGACACGTTCACGTCCTGCACGATCATCTGTTCGGTTCTGGCTGCGAAACCTTCCTTCAGATCCGTCGGATCCTTCGGCTGGTCGCTGGTACCCCACACGTGGAAGGTAAGTTTCGTCGGGCGTTTGCCGTCATTGTTGGCGTTGTCTTCCCATGTCTTGGTCACCTTGGCGCTGATGGCGTCCGGCTCGCGCGTGTTCAGCACCGTGTATTCGGCGCCGTCCTGATACGGTCGCTTGGTGATCGACACTCGGTAGGAGCCATCCTTGAGCTTTTTCGTGATTTCCTCGTCCACGGTGTAGTTGTAGCGTTCGCCGTTCTCGTCGTATCGGGGCAGATCGGTCCACGTATGCGTCCACGAGCTGGAACTATCCACCTCGACCGTGTACTGCTTGTCGGTCAGTTTCTTGGCATTGCGTAGCAAATGGAAGGTGACTTTCTCCGGACGGTCCCCATAGTTCGAGTCGGACCAGACTTTGCGCACGCGCACCATGGTGGTGGCGATGCGGTCCTCTACGCGTATGGTACGGTCGCTTTGCAGCACACCGTCGATGTACACCTGGCCTTCTCTTACGGTGAATGTGAGCGGTTTGACCGCCTCGTATCCGGTTGGGGCCTTGGTTTCGGTAAGCGTGTAGACGCCGTCCTCGAGCATGAATCGCTTCGGTGTTCCACCGCTGGTCCATGGGATCGGGTCGATGGTTTTGCCTTCGAATGTGCTGCCGGTCAGGTTGAATTCGGCTCCGGCGAGTTCGGCTCCGCCGCCTACCGCGGTTTTAGAGAAGAAGATGCCGTTGGTGTCGGGCTTATCCACCATGGTGAGCGTCCCGTCCGTCTGGGTCTTGCCATCCACGGTGATTTTGCCGTTGATGTCGACGCTGAACGTGATGTCATCGGCCTTCGTATAGCCTGCCGGCGGATTGGTCTCGGACAGCGTGTAGGTGCCCGGCTGCAGGTCAAGCTGCTGCGATTGTCCCTGCTTGGTAGTCCATGTGATCGAATTGACGGATTTGCCGTCAAGCGTGCGTCCCGTGACGCTCATGGTTGCGCCCGCGATGTTGGTGATGCCGTCCGTCAGGCTGTTCTTGGCGATGGCGACGCGATGCGGTTGGTACGCGTCGACCATAGTGATCAGGCTGTCGTCCGCTGCGACGTATCTGCCGTCGGACTGTTGTATCCGGACCTGCAACTCGCCGTCGGTGCCGGTGTCCACGCGGAAGACGATGTCATCGGCCTTCGTATATCCCGCAGGAGCTTCGGTTTCCGTCAGCGTGTAGGTGCCCGGTTCCAGTGCGAAGCTCCGCTGGATGCCGTCGGAAGGCCATGTTTTGGCGTTGAAGGTTTTCGTCGTATCCTTCAACGTTCCGGTGAGCCTCATCTTTGCGCCGGCGAGTTCTTGCCCTCCAAGACTCTGCTTGGAGAACCACACCTCCTTATTGTTGGGATGGTGGGTGTTGGTCAGGGTGATGTTGCGGTCCTTGTCGACGCCGTCTGTGGTGACGGTGTAGCCGTGCGGCACATCCTCCTGCACGCCATAGGTGATCTTCATGCCGTTCTCGTAGACGGGCAGATTGGTGAACGCGTTGGCATTGCTCCAATTATTGTCTGCGTTCAACGTGGCTGACTGGTTGGTTTTCACACCGTTTTTCACCAGATGCACGGTGATGGAGAGCGGTCGTCTTCCGTCCTGGTCATTGGCGTCGTTCCACACCTTGTTCACGCCGAGGCTGGTGGTTTCCGGCGCATGCGTGTTGGTGCAGGTCATGACCATGCCGCTGCCGTCGGCCGCGGAGGCCGGATCGGTGCATTGCTTTGTGTATCCATTGATCGTGGTGGCTTCCATGGCTTTGTATTCGGCCTGCTTGCCGTCTACCATGACCGGCAGGTCGAACCAATATGCGGCGGAATCACCGGCGTTGACGTTGATGTCGCGGCTCTGGCCGTCCATCTTCGTATAGTCGGCTTCTCCCGCAAGCTTGCGATATAGGTCGAAGGTCACGGTGCGGCGCTTGCCGTCCTGGTCATCGTTGTCGTCCCACACCTTGTTCACGGTGAGATTCGTGGTCTTCGGCGCATCCAAGGCCTGCACCTGGCCGGTGCCGTCCTTGTCGGTCACGTTATGGCCGTTAACTGTCACGACGCCGTCAGCGCCCACGATGATGGTGATCGGACTCATGATCTGGTATCCGGCGGGGGCTGCGGTTTCCTCCAGCCAGTAGCGTCCAGGCAGCAGTTCGAATGTCTGTTTCCCGGTATCGCCGGTGGTCCAAATCAGTGCGGTACCAGTGGAATCTTTGTTGACATCCCGCACTGATGCATTCCAATTCGACCAGACTTCCGGCGCTTCGGACGACCCCCATTTGGATAGCTTCAACGAGGCACCAGCCACCGGAACCTTGATGTCGGCAGCATCCAATTTGGCGATGCTGACCTCGGTCTTCTTCTTGTGGTTGTTGTTGACATACCACAGGTAGTTGCCCAACGTGGCGTTGTTGGCCACGGCCACGGTCAAAGAGCCCGAGCCGCCTTTATCATCGGAGATGACCAGATTGTCGTATTTGCCATTGTAGGTTTTCGAATCCGCGCTTCGCGCATCGTTGCCGGGGAAGACCACATACAGTGGCTTGGCTTTCTCGTACGCGCTGTTGGTAGTGTCCGCTTTTTCTCCCGGGGCCACGAGTTCCGTGACTTTGTAGATGCGGTCCGCATTCAGCTGCACTTGGCTGGAGTAGCCGGTCGTGCCCGTGGTGAGGTTGTTCATCACGGTCTTGCCCACAGTGCCGGAACAGGTTCTCTTGCCTGTGGTTGAGTCCGCCGCGCCGCACTGGTCCAGATCCACGTTCACTGCCTGCACTTCGAACATCGCGTTGGCGCCCGGCCGGCCGGTATCGCCATCAATGTACTTGTAGATTTGCAGGGTGTTGCTGTCGAATGTCATGCCAGCTTGGGCCGTTTTCACCGTTCCGGTGACAGTGTATTCACCACTGCCCTTGCTTGTATCTACGCCTTCAAGCAAAATCTTATTGTAGCCCATGGCTCCCTCGATGGTCTCTCCGGCTTTGAGCTGCACGGTCGCCTTGTATGTGATGGTGACAGCCTGCTTGTCCGGAATGAAGAAGACCAGTTTCTTGGAATTCGGCTCATATGACCATGTCGCACCATTGATCTGCTTTCCCGAGGCGGAATCGGCGATGAGGATGCTGTCCATGCGCAGATCAAGCGCGCTGCCCAACGTATCGGTCAGGGTCAGGGCCTTGCCGTTGTTCAGCGTCTGTGCGCCCGGATTGATCTTCACCGTGTAGTTGACGTTCGGCGCCGTGGACTCGTTGTATGTTCCCTGTTTGCTCACCAGTTTCGGCGTGTCCATTCTGGACGTGCAGGTCTGGTCCGCCTGGTCCTTGCCGTCCACGCTGATATACGCTGTGTTGGTGTATTCGTGGTATCCTTTCTGCGCTTTCAACGCGTCGACGCGCGTGTCGTAGACGATCCGCAGGCCTTCTGCGGTGGTGGCCTGTTTGAATGCGGCCGTGCCCGGCGATATGGTGAACGTTACCGTGCCGTTGCCGTTGTCCTTGGCTGATACGCCGCTCAATGTGGTGGTTTTGGCATTGGGGCTCACCGCTTTGACGGAGCCAGGTACGAACATGGTGTTCTCAGGCAATGTATCGCTGATCGTCACCGATTGGGCCTTCTCCGGCAGATCGTGCACGGTCAGCAGCCAGCGTAGCACTCCGGCTGCGTGGGCGGTCTGGCCGTATCCGTATTCGTCATACCACTGGTTCACTGCCTCCTTTTTCAGATTGTCGACCTGGTGAGTATGGCTTGCCGTTGCCGTCTTATGCTTCGATTCGGCGGTGTTGTACACCGTTTCGGCGGTCACGCCATCCTTGACGATGGACTGGTAGGCCACGTACACGGTTTGGTTGGCATCGAGATGATTGAATGTGATGGTGAAGCCATGGTCCGTGGACATAATCGAATAGGCGTTGGCATCAATGAGCTGCGTCATCGCCTCGTCCGTATACGCGACGATGCTGTTTTGCACCAGACTCTGCTGGAATCCGGCGGATGAGCCATCCCCCTTCTGATCGAGGGTATCTTTGAGATTCACGCTGTCCATCGCGGTCAATGCGGTCAGCGAGGTCACCCATGTGAGGTTCTTGCTTTCGGATCCCGGTGAGGTGCACTTCTTGACAAGATTCACTACGTCCTTGCCGACGTCCGCCGTACCGGTGGCGTCTTTGCTGGGGTGACCTTTCGGCGTGACCCTCACATCGTTGGTGTAGGTCCTATGTTCGCCACTGTCGGCATTGGGCGCGTTCGTCACTTCGGTGGTGTAGGTGATGGCGAAGGAGTCGAAGCCGGATGGCAGCGTATATGTGCCTTTCACCAGATCCAGCCAGGAAACCTTGATGGACCACTGGTTGTTGTACGAATCGCTTTTGAATGCGCCCGGAGCGTTTGTAGGGCACTGTGTCTTCCAATCATTGTCTTTTCTGCAGGTCAGAATCACATCGCCGGATGGCTCTAGCCCGTTACCCAGCGCGTCTTTGATGCTGGCTCCGGAAATGTCGGTGTCGGTGCCTTTGGTGATGTTGATGGTCCATTGGATACCTGGAACGTCCTTCTTGCCGTTCAAGCCGGACTCGTCTATCGTCGTTTGGGTGCCGCCTTTGGTCACCGACCAGTCCTTGTAGGTGACCCAGATGGAGTTTTCGGTCTTTTTGTGGTCCGTATTGTCATCGCTGTGGTATTCCACGGAGTTCTTCAGGCCGGGCACCTGCGAGCAGTCGCCCGCCTGCTTGCAGGCCGCCACGAGCGTGGCACGGTCGGCGGTCACGGCGTAGCGCACATACAGCGTTTCACCGTCCTCCATGGACTTAATCGTGGCGCTGAACCCGGTATTGCCCGCCGCTGGCGTGGCGTTCCATGTCCCCTCATACGGTTGCTGGCAATCCGCGTCGGTGTAGATATGGATGCTGTCCGGATCAAGCTTCATCAGCTCGCCCATGGTGTCGTTCAATTGCACGTTCTGGTTGGTGCCGACGGAATTGACCTTGATGACGAATTCCCACTTCGAGGGGTCCGAGGTGGAGATGGCCGCGGATTTGGAAGCGTTCACTTCATGCTTCGGATTCACCTTCAGCGTCACGTCGCCGTAGCCCGGATATGAGAACGTCTTGTCTCCGCCGTTGTTGCCGCCGGTTTTGTCGGAGTTGATGGTGCCTTTGACCGTCACGTACGCGGTGACGTTCGATCCCGCGTCCTCGCCGCGGGTGTACGTGGCCACCATGCGATTGCCGTTGATCACATAATGCCCGACCACATCGCCCGATTCGTTGATGATGTCGTACTGTTGCCCAGATTGGAAGGTCAGGTTCTCAGGCAGATCGTAGACGAAGGTGTCGCCCGATTTGACGGTGATGTTGTTCGGCACGTTCCAATGCAGCTGCATGTTGATTCCATCGCCGTAGTCGACGGTGGTGCCGGAGATGAACGGCTTTTCCTGGCCGCCGGACACGATGGTCAGCTTGGAGGAGTCCTTGTCCACCCAGCCGAGTTCGCCGATGTTGTATTCCGCGGCCCACGCATGAACGGGCCCGATCAATACGCATGCCAGCATGGTCGCCAACGCCACCAGCACGGCGGCAAACGTTTTCATATAACGCCCTGCCGGTAACTCCTTGCGCTTATGCATAATCCCCCGCTTCAACAACTAAGGTGGCGGCAGCCACTACCTTGCCCCAGCTACCGCCAAACCCTACACAAGCACAGTGTCACGACGTCAACATCGACGAATGAAACACATATTTGTAGTCATTTTGTTGCAAAAACACGCCGAAAAGTGTTGCATCAAACGTTTGACAATGAGGTTACCCCACCGAAGCGAAAACAAGAATCGCCGAAAAAGTCCTGCAACAGATTATGCAAATTTTCTGAAACAGAAGCCACTTTTGCAATTGTTTGCAAAAGTGGCTCCGCCATACTTTCTCACCCGAACACGGGATCAACTGGTGACGCCCATCACCGACAAGCACCAAGCGTTCTCATAGGAGACTTCCTCCCATTGCTTGTACCGCCCGGACGTACCCCCATGGCCGGCTTCCACCTCGATTTTCGCCACGGCGTCCACACCGGCATGCTGCAGCCGGGCCAGCCATTTCATCGGCTCCACATACAGCACGCGGGTGTCGTTCATGGATGTGGTAATGAAAATTTTCG
>ERZ1034901.2420-NODE-2420-length-11870-cov-10.753280_pt1 | contig 11870 bp, 8 predicted proteins | sample MGYA00520628_ERZ1034901 | MGnify/ENA primary metagenome ERZ1034901 (study PRJEB33766, sample SAMN09781783) | gut metagenome | biome: gut microbiome | host: Homo sapiens | place: Madagascar | study: EMG produced TPA metagenomics assembly of the PRJNA485056 data... | reverse complement strand
AAAATATTTTTATAAAAAGTAAGTCTGGTGTAAGTTAATATGTATATTATCATCTGATATTATAAATGAGCAGATAGAAAATGTAGATATGAATATAATACGGAGAATGAGCATATGTATCATATTATTCTTGTTGAAGATGACGAGCAGATAAGAAAAAGCCTTACGGAGCTGCTCACATATAAGGGATATACAGTAACGGCAGTGGAAGGTGTGCAGAAGTTTTATGAGAGTATTAAGAAAACAACATTTGATGCATATCTTTTAGATGTTATTCTTCCTGATGGAAGTGGTTATGATATATGTGAGAATATAAGAGATAAGACAGAAGCACCTATAATATTTATAACCTCAAGTGATGATGAAGAGTCGGTAGTAAAAGGACTTGATATAGGCGGAGATGATTATATAACAAAGCCTTTTCACAATGCAGAGCTTCTCTCACGCATAAGCTCTAACCTAAGACGAAGTGCAAGATTCAAGGAGAATTCATATAGTGTTGGTGATATTAAAGTACTTTTTGATAAGTATAAGATATTAAAAAATGATGTAGAATTAGGCATAACCACGACAGAGTTTAATATAATAAAAATACTTATACAGAATAAAGGCTGTGTTGTTAAACGTGAGGTCATATATGACAGAATATGGGACATGCATGGCAATTATGTTGAATATAATACACTTACAGTTGCTGTAAGCAGAATTAAAGCAAAGCTTGGAACATATGGAGAAAAGCATCAGTCTTATATAGAAACAATAAGAAATGTAGGATACAGGTGGATAGATAAAATATAGAGGTAAAAAGTGTTTATGGGTAATCAGGACGATATCGAACAGAAATTTATGGATTTTAGAAAAAAACAGACATTATTTATTGCAGCTTCATTTATAGTAAATGCAGCTGTAGTAATGCTTTTATGCATGTATTATAATCTTAAGCAAAGAGCTCTTACAGGGGCTCTTTATTTGTATGATAAAACAGCAGCAGAGAATTATCTTGATGTGCTTTCTAAGATGAAAATCACGCATGCTGTAGGCAGATATGTTAATGAGGGAAATGCAGCTATTGAAAAAATCGGATATGGAAGTAAAGGGTATAGCTATATATTTCTTTTATCAGGAGAAATATGGATATATATAATTGCACTACTTACATTATCAGTTATATTCATATGTGGCATTGTAAGTATCAGAAGTATGACCAGTAATAATGTTATAGCTGATGCTTCAGCAGTTAAAGAACGTAATGTAATATTAGAAAACAGGCTTAAACAGGAAGCTGAATATAACAAAAAACAGCAGAGAAAAATGCAGGATTTTATAGAGAATATAGCACATCAGATAAAAACTCCGCTTGCAGCGATAATCTTAAATCTTGAATTTATGCAGGAATTGCACATGGATGAGCGTATGGGAAGGCTTGTTGATGAAAGTGCGGGAAGTGCATTCAGAATACGGGACTTTATAAGAACACTTCTTAACATAAGCAGATTTGAAAACAAGAAGGTAATAATAGCGGCTGATGAAGTACTCATAGGTTCAATTATATCAGATAGCATAAATAATTGTATGAATGGTATGATACATGAAAATCAGAATGATATTTTTATAGTACAATATGATGATAAATGCGAAAGTGCAGTTATATACGCAGATGAAATGTGGCTTGTTGAGGCAATAGCTAATGTTATAGGAAACAGTGCAGACTATATCAGGAATATTTCTGATGGTAAAGTGTATATAACTGCAGGCTGTGATGAAAGAAAGGTTGTTATAAGAATAGAAGATAATGGGAATGGATTAACTGTTAAAGATCAGGATGATATATTTGACAGGTTCTCTACAACAAGAAACAGTGCTTCAGATATGCATGTAGGATTAGGACTTAATCTGTCAAGACTTATAATAGAGGCACATTATGGCATAATAAAAGCAGGTAACAGTGAAGAATATGGAGGAGCAGAATTCACGATAATACTTCCAAGATACAGACTTAAGGATAAGAGATAGTAAGATGTAAGAAACAAAAGGTCAAAAACTTGTGAATGTAAGTCTGAGGTAAGTTAACAACAATATAATCCGCATATCAGATACGAAAGTAACTAAAGTCAGGAATAAAGTATTAAAGATATCTGAAATAAGATAAAGACGTTATTAAAGGAGGATATGCTATGGATATATTAAGAGCAGAAGGAATAAGTAAAACTTACCGGACAGGAAGTGTTGAAGTGAAGGCACTTAAGCAGTGCAGTATTAACATTCAGAAAGGCGATTTTACAGCTGTGATAGGAAAAAGCGGTTCTGGAAAGTCCACTCTGTTAAGAATATTGGGGACTATAGATAAGCCTGATTCAGGAAAAGTGTACATAGATGATACAGATATAAGCACGCTTAACAATAAATCACTTGCCAGGTTCAGGCGCACAAAGATAGGCTTTATATATCAGGATTATAGCCTTGTGCCAGAATATACAGCTTATGAAAATATCATACTTCCTATTATACTTGATGGTAAGAAACCAGATAGAGATGAGGTCAGCCGTCTTATGGATATATTATCCATCGGACATTGTTTAAGAAAGATTCCAGCGCAGATGTCTGGAGGTGAGCAGCAGAGAGCTGCCATAGCAAGGGCAATGATAGCACATCCGGCAGTTATACTCGCAGATGAACCGACAGGCAATCTTGACGTGGCTAGTGCACAGACAGTTGTACAGATGTTGGCAGAAGCTTCCAATGAATACAATCAGACCATAATAATGGTTACGCATGATAAGCAGATGGCAGAATATGCAGATAAGCTGCTTACGATAGTTGACGGACACGTGAGCATTGGAGTAGATGATACGATAGCTGAAGGTAATGACAGGGGGTGAGCTTTATGAATGGCAGACTCATATTACTTTGTTTAAAAAGTATGCTTAGAAGATGGAAGAGAGTATTAAGAACAATAGTAACAGTTTTTATCGCATTTCTTTTTGTCGCAGGTATGCTTCTTTTCCAGGAAAATATGTATCAATATCAGACAGCAGTGGCGAAGAAACATTTTGGCGACTGGTTTATAATGAATCCATATTACAATGCAAAGAAAGATAATGTATTAGGTGAACACATTTATCTTGAAAAACCTAAGCTCGCTTATGTGGTAAATAGTATATATGATTATGATAAGGAAACAGATGAAAAGATAGGCTTCTTTACACAGGATTTTATACAGGCAGGAAATATTAAGCTTGATAAGGGAGAGTGGGCACAGAATGATGATGAGGTGGCAGTTGACTGGAATACTCTGCTAAAGCTTAATCAGGGATATGAAATAGGGGATACAATAAGCATACATACATATACAGGTCCCACAACCGATAAGGAAAATGAAGTGACAAAAACCTACAGGCTGTCAGGAATAATAAACAGTTACACAAACATATGGCAGGGAGGAGAAAATCTTCCAGGCATAATACTGACAGAAAATGAATGTGAAAATATCAAGCATAGCAACGATATTAAGCAAAAAAACATTGCAATATATGGGATGAAAAATATAATACATGAATCAGATTATGAAGCAATGTTTAACAAAATGCAGAAAGACACTGACAAAGAGATGGTGTTTAACAGTAGTGTCTATGCATATAAACCATGGGGTAATGAGCTTGTATACAATTATATATTTATTCTTGTAATGCTTGTTGGTATCGCAGCTATAACTTATCAGATGATGGCATATAATATGACCAGGAAATATACGATGGATATACATATCAGGGAAGGAGCAGCAAGAGGCCAGATAACAGGAATGTATATGTGCGAGAATTTTATTATACTGCTTCTGTCATCATTTCTTGGACTTTTTACAGCATGCCAGCTTGCAAGGGCTATATGCAGCATTATAGGAAAGAATATGGGTGTAACGTTTTTTTATGTGGGAAGCAGTACATACATAAAAATGCTTATTACACTTATATTGTCCGTTATAATAAGTATAATATTTAATGTCTATATGAATATCTCACATGATTATAATAAAGCTATTAAGGTAAAAAAAGATAAAAAGTATAATGCAGAAAAGTATGCGGCATCAGGTAAAAAAATTAATAGTAAAAAAATTAATATAAAAGAAATTAATAACAGAAACTTCATATATCAGACACATATAAGGTTTATGCATACAAATGGCTTTCTGCCCAATATGTTTATAAGAATTTTTGCACTTGTTATGGCAGCGGTAATGGTGCTATGTGCCATTAATATGCACACTGCATATAAAGCATATGAAAAAAATGCAGATGCAGATGATATGGTTGCCTATAAGAAGGAAAACAATACATCAGCATATGTATATTATTATAATGAAGATATTAATGAATATAAGGAAGAGGTGCAAAAGAGAAAAGAAAGTGCATCTAAGTATGCAGCATCAGAGTATAAAGAACCAACAGAGCTTGAAATATATAATAAATTCAGGATAAATATAAGTTCTTATCAGGATTATCTGGCTAATGCTGATACTGAGTATATTTTTGGAATAGACAGAAAGCTTACATTAAATAACAATCTTAAATGTGCAGATACATACATTTATAAAGGAATAGATGAGAATACTTTAAAAGCTATTAAAGATATAGATGGAGTTGAAGAAGTACGCCTTGGATATTTCGAAACTGGAAGAAGCTGGTACTGGGATGGAATGGACTATAATAAGATAGGCGCAAAGGATTATATATCAGATAGTGATGAAAAGCTTGATGAAAAGAATTATAAGTATCTGTATGCATCAGAGTATGTAGAACCAGATAGCAGTATATATGATATTATATGCAAATATGCAGGCGGTAATGCACCTGACTATGAAAAATGGGCGGCTGGTGAGCTTTCGGTAGTTTTTAAAGATACCAATATAAGAGGACAGTATGATGATACATTACAGCCTGGTATGACACTGAACTTATATGGATATGCTGATAATATGAGAAACGACCAGTTTGTATATCATCAGTGGGATGAAAGTGAAAGTGAATATTCGGATGCACTCATAAGATATTATATGGATAATGTATGGGAAAAATATGTTAACGTAAAAGATGATCCCGACACAGCAGATGTAATAGCTAATCATAAAACATGGAGCTGGAACCGTGCATACAAATATGTTAGTAATAAGCTTTCACTTGATAGACTTGAAGAGCTTAATCTTATATCAAGAACATGTCTTTCTGGCTCAAATGTTGAATCACAGACTAAGACTACACAGGAAACACGTGAAAGATATGAACAGGGAGTCATATCAGAGGAGGCTTATCGGGGATTTCTTGGAAAATATGCCAACACAGAGCTTGAAAGAAGATATCGTTATAAAACAAGATATACACCTGCAGCTGATACAAATGTGGCAGCAGTCATATACATTACTGATGAAAACAGGGATGAGATTAATGATGCATTTAAAGAATATATACCAGAATTCGGACAGTTTACCATGATTTCTACATCGGCTCTTTTGCAGGAGGCACTTGATAATCAGAATGAAAATATTAAACAATATTTTCTTCTTGATGAGCTTCCGGATGAACTTACATTAAAGCTTAAATATAATCAGGTAAATATACGCTATGGCATAGATTCAGCTTTAGTGTCAACTGGTAACATAGTATCCTCATATCTTGGACAGAGTGGTTTTTCCTATAAAAGCTATTCGGAAGAAAAGGATCTGTTAAAGCAGAAAACTATTGAAACAATGATGCTATATGGAATATCCCTGTTAGCAGCTGTGTTTGTTGTTATTGCAGTATCTGTTCTTATAGTAAAAAACAGATGTGAGAAATATGAAAGCAGATTAAGAATCATAAAAAGGACAGGGGCTAAAGATACAGTACTTGTAAGAATATGTATGCTTGAGTGTGTAAGAGAAGCAATATGGTGTCCATTTGTCGCTGTTATTGTAATACTGCTTGACTGGATAACGTTAATGTTGTATGTAAGGAAAATAAGGTGAAGGCATAAAAACATCTATGCAGATAAATAAACAAATTAATAAGACAGGCTATTTATACATACAGAAATAAGTGTTATTATGTATATATTAAGCCGTGTATGTGAGCATAAAACTGCTGGCTTTTAATAGTCAGCAGTTTTATTATATATGATGCCAGGGGCAAAAGTTCAAAGTGGGGTGGGACTTTTGCTGCTGATATCATATATACATAGGGAATGGTAAGTTGGATAATTAAAATACAAAATATAATAGCGGAGGGTATTATATGGCAGGAACAATTAATTCGGAAGCCAGACTATCAATCTTTGAGGCAATAAGCATGATAGTTGGCAACAGCATAGGAACAGGTATTATAGCAGTACCATATCTTGCAACAAAAAACAGTATGCTTGATGTTATATGGATGGTTGCTATTGCTTATATAGTCAATGTAATATTGCATTTAATAATAGCTGAGCTTTCATACAATAATGGAGGCGTGCAGCTTGTAAAAAGCTTTGAGGGAGAACTTTTTACTGGCAGGATGAAAAAGGTGTTCAGCTGGATAATGTTTATAGTATATGGACTGGCTATTATGATAGGCGTGAGTGGCAATATCAATGGTGGGGCGCAGATATTTGTGAACTGGTTTAATATGCCGTTGTGGGCAGCACAGCTTATTTATTATGTGATAGCCGGAATAGTAGTATTTATAGGGATGAAGGCCGTAGGAATAGCACAGAAGTATGCAGTTGCAGTACTCATGTTTATAGTTGCAGTTATGACGATTGGTACATTTATGCATCCTGTTAATGCTTTGTATACAGCACCTTTTCATTTGAACAATCTACTTGCACTTTATAGTATGGTGGTTTTTGCAACCTCTGCTAATCAGGCAGTTATACAGGTTGTTAAGGGACTTGATGGAAATGCAGGAAAGATAAGAAAGACAATATTTGTAGGCTTTGGATTGTCTTCTCTTTTTGTGCTTATTGTAACACTTACAGTGCTTCTTGGAACTAAGGGAACACTTGATAAAGAGCTTGCCTATATGCAGCTTGGCGAAAGCATAGGAAAGTGGGCTATGATTCTTGCAGGAATATTTTCTTTGTTTGCACTGCTTACAACATTCTGGTCTAATACGCTTGCATTAAGAGATGTGGTTCATGAGCAGATAGGAACAGGAAACAGGATAAGCTGGCTTATAGCTACTATTCCGTGTATACTTTTTGCTATATTTGGTGTCAGCAGTTTTATAGTTCTTACAAGAATAATGAGTGGTGTGGTTGTACTTGTCAGCATTATGCTTGTGCTGACTTATGGAAAGTCAAGGAAAAAGGCTGGAAGAAGCCCGATATGTGGTGTATTTGGAACAATGCCTTTTCAGGTGCTTATGGTGATATCTACAATAATATCTGCCATAGGAGCCCTTATACCATTAAGCTGAATATGGTCAAAATCAGATATATCAGTAAATGTGTGTAGAAATGAGGATTAATTATTATGTACAAATCAGACAATTTTAAACAGCTTGATAATGAAACATTTGCACTTAAGATAAATACAGACAGGGATTATAAAATACTCCAGCTTACAGATCTTCATCTGGGTTTTGGAATGTTTTCAAGAAAGAAAGACAGGCTTGCATTAAGGGCAGTGAGCAGAATTATTAAAAGAACTAAGCCAGACCTTATTGTGCTTACGGGAGATTCCATATTTCCTTTCTTTCCAAAGGCAGGAACTATGAATAATAAGCGTCAGGGAGAGCTGCTTATAAGCTTTATGGATAGATTTGCAATACCATATGCGCTTGTATTTGGCAATCACGACTGTGAGATACTTGCAAAGTACAGAAAAGACAAGCTTTCGGATATATACAGTTCAGGTGAATACAGTATATTTGCAAAGGGAAGAAAAGATATATACGGAATGGGCAATTATTTTATTAATCTTACAGACAGCAAAGGAAGAGTTGTGCTGCCGCTTGCATTTCTTGATTCTAATATGTATGGAGAGGGTAGCTGGTTTTACAGTGGCTTTGACTGCATACATAAAGACCAGGTAGACTGGTGTATGGATAAGCTTGATGAGCTGAAAAGTGAGAATGAGGATATTAAGGCGATGGCATTTTTCCATATTCCTGTAAATGAGTTTAAAGAGGCTTATGAAAAGATGAAAATGGGCGATAAAAGTGTCATATATAAGCATGGCAATATAGGCGAAGCTAACGAACATTTTGGTATCCCAAGATTTGATGGTACATTTTTTAACAAAGCAGTGGAAAATGGTGTGATAAAGTGGATGTTTTGTGGACATGACCACCTTAATACGCTGTCACTTGTGTATAAAGGTATCCAGCTGACTTATGGAATGTCGATTGATTATCTTGGGTACAAGGGGATAGTAAAAAGGCATACACAGAGGGGCGGAACGCTGATAACAAGGCATACAGACGGCAGTGTGGATATTAATATGGTACCATTGGAACACGCATGAAATTATAGACAGACCTGCAAAAAGAGGAGCATTATACGCCAAATTTTTGCAGATTTTTTATTGCTATATAAGATTGATAAATAAGTGTCATTCTGATAAAATGATTACTGGTCAGAGTTAATATTTATAAGTGCTGACATTAAAGTGTTTCAAAGATTGGAGAACAGGCTAAGATGAGAATAGGTTTTGATAATGACAAGTATCTTAAGATTCAGTCAGAACATATTAAGGAAAGAATAGGTAAGTTTGGTGATAAGTTATACCTTGAATTCGGTGGAAAGCTTTTTGATGATTATCATGCATCAAGAGTACTTCCGGGCTTTCATCCGGACAGCAAGTTACAGATGCTTATGCAGCTTTCAGATGTAGCTGAGATAGTTATCGTAATAAGTGCCGCAGATATAGAAAAGAATAAGGTCAGAGGCGACCTGGGCATAACTTATGATGTTGATGTGCTAAGACTTATAGGAGAGTTTGAGAAGAAGGGACTGTATGTTGGAAGTGTTGTTATAACTAAGTTTACAGGACAGCCAGCAGCTATCCAGTTCAGGGAAAAGCTTGAAAAGAAGGGAATTAAGGTATACCAGCATTATGTTATAGAGGGGTATCCATCTAATATACCTAATATCGTAAGTGACAATGGTTTCGGAAAGAATGATTATATAGAAACAACAAGACCGCTTGTAGTTATAACAGCTCCGGGTCCTGGAAGTGGAAAGATGGCGACATGTCTTTCACAGCTTTACCATGAGAATAAGAGGGGAATTAAGGCAGGTTATGCTAAGTTTGAGACATTTCCTATATGGAACATACCACTTAAACACCCTGTTAATCTTGCTTACGAGGCAGCTACAGCAGATCTTAATGATGTAAATATGATAGACCCATTCCATCTTGAGTCATATGGAAAGACAGCAGTCAACTACAATCGTGATATAGAGATATATCCTGTACTTAATGCCATATTAGAGGAAATATATGGTGAGAATACTTACTACAAGTCACCAACTGATATGGGTGTTAATATGGCAGGCAACTGCATAGTGGATGATGAGGCATGCTGTGAGGCATCTAAGATGGAAATTATCAGAAGATACTATACAGCAGTAAATAGAGTTGCAAAGGAAGAAGCATCAGAGAGTGAAGTATATAAAATAGAGCTTCTTATGAAGCAGGCTAAGATTACAACCGATGACAGAAAGGTAACTGTAGCGGCTAAGAAGAGAGCAGAGGAAACAGGTGTTGCTTGTGCAGCTATTGAGTTTGAGGATGGCACAATAATCACATCAAAGACAACTGATTTCTTGGGAGCTTCATCAGCACTTATTCTTAATGCCTTAAAGCATCTTGCAGGAATAGAACACGATGAGAAGCTTATAAAGCCGGAATTCATCGAGCCTATCCAAAATCTTAAGGTTGAGTATCTTGGTGGAAAGAACCCAAGACTTCACAGTGATGAGGTACTTATAGCACTTGCACTTACATCTGTGACTAATGACAATGCAAAGAAGGCACTTGAGCAAATTCCTAAGCTTAAGGGCTGTCAGGTTCATACAACAGTTATGTTATCTGAGGTTGATACAAAGACATTTGCAAGATTAGGAGTTAATCTTACATCTGAACCGGTAAGAGGAAGCAAGAAGTTTTATTAAATCTACAGTGTTGTAATATATGCTTATGAAGCAGTTTCTTACATAAAAAAAAAGACTATATGAGGTGAAAACTATGAAAGTTGGAAGTACGTTATCAGAGGGTGCATATAAGTTTGACGGAAAGCTGTCACTAAAGCAGGCAATTCCGCTTGGACTTCAACACGTTATGGCGATGTTTGTCGGTAATCTTACACCGCTTCTTATCATAACGGGTGCCTGTGGAATAGGTGCAGGCAGTGAATATGAAACAGTTCAGATTGCACTTTTACAGAATGCAATGATTATTGCAGGTATTGTTACGCTTATACAGTTGTTTGCGATTGGACCTATCGGTGGAAAAGTCCCTATTATAATGGGAACAAGTTCAGGCTTCATCGGAGTGTTCAGCAGTGTTGCAAAGATTATGGGCGGCGGTATCATAGGTTACGGCGCTATTATGGGAGCATCCATATTAGGCGGTCTGTTTGAAACAGTGTTAGGAGCATTTCTTAAGCCGCTTAGAAGATTTTTTCCATCGGTTGTAACTGGTACGGTAGTCCTTTCTATAGGACTTTCGCTTATATCGGTTGGTATAAGCTCATTTGGCGGTGGAAGCAGTGCAAAGGACTTTGGTTCTATGGAAAATCTGTTTCTTGCATTTGTAGTGCTTGTAGTTATACTTTTCTTTAAGCACTGGACTAAGGGTTATCTTAGTTCATCATCTATCCTTATAGGTATAATCGTTGGTTATGTTGCAGCATTTATTATGGGACTTATTCTTCCTCATACAGCGGTTACAGCAGATGGTGTAGAGTATACTAAGTCATGGGTGCTTAACTGGAGCAAGATATCAGATGCTTCGTGGATAGAAATTCCACAGTTTATGCCGGTAAAGCCTGTGTTTGATATGCGTGCTATAGCACCAGTGCTTGTTATGTTTATAGTTACTGCGGTTGAAACTGTAGGTGATATATCAGGCGTTATAGAAGGTGGTATGGGAAGAGAAGCTACAGCAAAGGAGCTTTCAGGTGGTGTTATGTGTGATGGTATAGGTTCAACACTTGCAGCACTTTTCGGTGTTCTTCCTAATACTTCATTCAGTCAGAATGTAGGACTTGTGACTATGACAAAGGTTGTAAACAGAATAGCACTTGCATGTGGTGCAGTATTTCTTATACTGTGCGGATTATTCCCTAAGCTTGGAGCGCTTATATCTATTATGCCACAGTCAGTACTTGGTGGTGCAGCAGTTATGATGTTCTCATCAATCATCGTAAGTGGTATACAGCTTATAACAAAAGAGCCTCTTAATGCAAGAAGCCTTACTATAGTATCTGTAGCACTTGGCGTAGGTTATGGAATAGGCGCTAACACAGCAATACTTGCACATGCACCTGAGTTTATAAGCCTTATATTCGGTGGTTCAGGAATAGTTCCGGCAGCGCTTATGGCTATTCTTCTTAATATTATTCTTCCTAAGGAGAAGAGAGAGGATGCTGCAACAGATAATTAAGAATTATATATGTTGCTGTCTTAAGTCTTCAATGAACTTAAAAAGTAAATATAAACTTATAAATGAATTGTCGAAAATGCTTATAATATAGAATTAAAAGTCATATTATATATTTTGTAGATAGGTTGTATTATACAACTTGCTATATATTTAATATAGAATATATAGCAAGTAACGAAAACAGTTATCTTACATGATATGTAATATGACTTTTTTGGATATACGCTTATCCTGTTTCTCACATCATATAATATTA
>ERZ1034901.2416-NODE-2416-length-11878-cov-5.962023_pt1 | contig 11878 bp, 16 predicted proteins | sample MGYA00520628_ERZ1034901 | MGnify/ENA primary metagenome ERZ1034901 (study PRJEB33766, sample SAMN09781783) | gut metagenome | biome: gut microbiome | host: Homo sapiens | place: Madagascar | study: EMG produced TPA metagenomics assembly of the PRJNA485056 data... | reverse complement strand
ATAAGATCTCTTTCATTCTGCGGTTCACGTTATTGGCAAATCTTCTTACATAAAATCTTTTCATATATCTGGATACCTGTACAATCCCAATTGCGGCTACATATCCGATTACCAGGGTCAGCATATCCTGAAGCTGCCCGGCTCCTCTTAGAATGTCAACCAGCGTTCCTGTCATCTTACCTTCAAACCATGGTCCGGCCAAAAGTCCAAGATTGTAAATAAGCCCCGATACCGCCACCAGCAAAAGTACTTTCCATTCCTCTTTGAAATACGAAAGAATCTGATCCGACTGAAATGTACTTTCTTTTTTCCCTTTACTCATCTTCTCTGCCTTCCTCTCGCGCCAGAATCCCCGCTACATGTACGAACCCTGCTCTCCTTTCATTCTTTGACTTCCAATATAATGTATCCAGTGTCTTACAGAATGCTTCTTTCTCATCCTCCGGAAGTTCATCAAGCAGCCACTCATAAAATATTGTCTCGATATGAACCTTAGAATTCTTCAGGTTTTCTGCCTTCTCTGTTGCAAAAAGTAATTGGCTGCGTCCATCCTTCGGATTCGCCTCCCGGATCAGATATCCTTTATGCTCCAGGCTGGCAACCCGTTTGGCCGCTGCTCCACGGTCGATTTTCAACGTCTCCCGCACTTCCGTCTGGGTAATCCCCGGATTGTGGCGCACCAGATGAATCACGTCAAATTCCGCCGTACCAATCCCCTCTTCCTTCATCGTCTGCACTGTAAATTTTCCCGCTTCACGGGCAATCTTCGTCATTTTACGCTCTGTCATATCCATAACCCACACGCACTCCTGTTTCAACTGAATTTACATTAGTTGTACATTCAACTAATTGGATGATAGTACAACTAAATAAATGTGTCAAGATGATTACATATAGCTTTTCACAAGCACATATACTATAAACGCCACTAAAAAATGGTTGACATTTTCTTAAATATATTATGTTTAGTGGTTGTGCTGTGAATGCTCGTGGGGCTCACAGCCGGAGGAGCTCATGCGTGAGCTCCTTTTACTATACAAAGGAGGGATTTTTATAAAAAAAGAATTTTTGACTTACGATCAGCAGCTTGAAAAGCTTCAAAAAGAAAAAGCATTAACCATATCCGATAACACTTATGCACGTGATACCTTAATGCATATCGGCTACTACTCTTTAATCACAGGATATAAACAATTATTTCTCCATCCTTCTTCCGGCAAATACTTGTATGGTGTTACCTTTGAAGAACTCACCTGCTTTTATTATTTTGATGAAGAATTGCGCACTCTATTTCTGAAATATATTCTACATATAGAACGACACTTAAAATCCATTATTTCTTATCACTTTTGCAAAAAATATGGCATTGAGCAATCACATTATTTAAACCCAGATAACTTTAATACTTCCAAAAAGCATCAAAAATCTGTATATCGACTTATTCATTCTCTCAACGCCTGCATTTCCTTACCTACTCATTATAAATATATCAGACATTATGCAACAAAATATTCTAACGTCCCATTATGGGTAGCAATGAACGCTGTCACATTCGGTCAGCTTTCTGCCTTCTACCAATATATGCCAAATGAAATTCAAGCTAAAGTAAGCAAACATTTTTATGGTTATTCAGAAAAACAACTTCATCAATTTATAACAGTCATTGCAAAATGTCGAAATGTATGTGCTCATGGTGAACGTTTATATGACTTTCACACCACGGATGCTATTCCCGATACACTTTTGCACAAAAAATTAAAAATAGCTACCAAAAATGGCAGCTACATATCGGGTAAAAACGATTTATTTGCTATTGTTATTTCACTACGTTATCTAATGACTAACAATGAATTTCGCAAATTCAAATCGTCTTTATTATCTTTAATCAGACAAACACTCCGCAAATGTCCTCATATCACTGAAACACAGCTATTAACATCAATGGGATTCCCTTTAAACTGGAAAAATATATGCAGATACAAATATTATTAAACCATCTGCTCTATATACTCCTCCAGTGTTGGAAACACCAGATCTTCTCCGGTGCACACTGCCAGCATGTCATCCCGCAATGCCTTTGCCTCCATTGATTCCATATGCTCAAGCTCCTGCATAACATCCTGACTCTTTTTCAGCAGACTCTCTGGAACATTATCCCATTTTTCATGGAATCTCCTACATCGGCAATATAATTCCTTATCTGCGAGATATGACCGCATGGCCTCTACCATATACTTCGGACACCCATTCATATCCATGTGCCGGATCACATTTTTCAGATCAATCGCATCCGATAGCGCATCATGACATACCTCATTGCCCAGTCCGCACAAATATTTCAGGTTTGCAATGCCAATGCTGCGCAGTTTCAGTTTTCGGGAATAAATCACTTCGATATCCTTCATCATACGAAGCATACGATTTACGGTTTTTCTGGACTTTTTTGAAATCATCTCCCGATACTCCATGAGATCTCTCTGAATCACGATCTTGTCCGGTCCCCATACGATGATATGCTCCACTTCATGCTCGTCCAGCTTTTTACCAACCTGTTCCATCACTTTTTCATAAGATGGTGCATACTTAAGATCCTTTTCTGTAATTCCTGTAAGTTCCCGGAATTTATCATGCAATTCTCCATCCATATGAATGTACGAATGAAATCTGTCTACTTCCTCAAAATCACCGCGACAGATTACCATTCCAACAGATACCAGCTTCGCCGGGCGCCCATGCTTCTGCTGTGTCGTTACATACTCTGTATCCAGAAATGCAACTGTTTCATTCTTTAATATATCCCATACAACCAGAGTCTCTTTGGGCTGCTCTTTTCTATATATTTTCTTTTTATGCTTCATCTTTGTCTCCTGCCTATAACACATCTTAAATATAATCTCGTATCACTTTATACGCCTCATACAATTCCTCATAATGAACACGACAATTCGCCGGACTGGTCGATGGCAGACAGATGATCTCCCGCCCAGTCTCTTTCTGACAATACCTTTTATATAACTGCGCCGCTTTCTGCCCGGTTGCAAATATTGCCTGAATATCAGCTTCTTTTAATATCCGGTTCATATCATTCGGCTCCGGATTGCGGATACTGCTATCATCCGCACCATGTATCTCACAACCTGCCAACACATCCCATACCGCAATATGGTTCCGCAGTGCAAATGCAATCTTTTCTTCCTTTGTCTCCGGCAAGGACTCACCACATACATCCGACACAACTTTCCAGAAACGGTTCCGCGGATGTCCGTAATAAAATCCCACTTCTCTGGACCTGGGCGATGGCATAGTCCCAAGCATTAATACTTTGGAATCCTTATCATATATCGGTTGAAATTCATGCGTCACATGTTCCATTTCGTTCATTTTCTTCTGCTCCCATAATCTTTTATCTGCCTATTTTCTTCTTAAACTGGTAATACTTAATTCCAAACTGTATAAAGACAACAAGATACAGTACAAACACAGCACCAAGCAGAATAGCCAGCATATTCTGCACTGCATCATCACCCCTGTAGTAAATCGTATTCATCAGAAACTGTGGTACAATGCAGCAACAGAAAATCACGAGTAATGGAATCATCTTCCCCCTGACTACTCTCGTAGCCATATCCAATCTGGATTCATTATCACAGAAAATCGATTCATCTCCATCCATCTCTGAGACATGCTTACGGAAATAACTGTATCCCGCGAAATCCTGCAAATACTCCCATCCACAGTCCTTAAACATCTGAAGATATTCATTCTGATGCTTAACCCCATCTGGATTATAATCCAACTGATAAACAACATCTTCCGGTTCGCACGCTTCAAATTCATAGAATCCAAGCAGCGATACTTTTACAAATTTCCATCCTTTTTTGTGCATTTTTCTCAGGAAATCTGCTTCTTTCTCATAATCCATTATAGAAAAAAATCGAAAACATGTCTTTGTCTCACCCATCATATCATCTCCTTCATATTGCGATACAATCTGTCAATTCTGTGAAATTCCAGCTTCAGGACTTCCCATCCAAGAGCTGTTATTACATATAACTTCCGTTTTTCTTCTTCTCTGACAAATTGAATGATTCCATCCTTCTCCATCTTTGACAGACTACCATACATGGTTCCTGGTGCAAGCACAATCTCTCCATCGGTAAGTTCTTTTACCTTCTGCACAATTCCATATCCATGATTCGGCTCTCTGAGACAAAGCAGAATATAGAATCCTGTCTCCGTCATCGGAACATAAACTTTTCTCGTATGCGCATCCATATGATACCTCTTACATTTTCTCCGTTTTTATATCTCACTTCTATGTATCGTAGTTCGATATATAGAGCATATCGCACTGCGATATAATTGTCAATAGTTTTTAGTTGTTAACTACCAATGCGCAAGTAGTTGACAATTTATTTTTTACGTGCTAAAGTAACATAAGAATAATAAAAACGAAACGGAGAATGAAAATGAATCTTAACAATACTCAGGAATTACAAAAAAATAAAACCTATGCCTTGACAGCAACCGCTCTAATGACTGCTGTCACCTGCATTCTCGCACCATTATCTGTTCCAATCGGTCCAGTGCCAATATCACTTACCAATTTTGTAATTTTCCTGTCTCTCTATTTGTTGAACTGGAAAAAAGGAACTTTAAGTCTTCTGATCTATCTGTTACTCGGACTTGCCGGTCTTCCTGTATTCTCTGGATTTGCCGGTGGAATCGGTAAACTCGCCGGACCGACAGGCGGATATATCATCGGCTTTATCCCAATGGCAATTGTTGCAGGTATAATTATTGATAAATTCCATCAGAGATGGGTTCAGATACTTGCTATGATCATCGGAACTGCAATCTGCTATGCATTCGGAACCGTGTGGTTCTGCTTCCAGTCCGGATATACCGTAGCTGCTGCTCTTGCAGTCTGCGTCATTCCATTTATACCGGCTGACCTGATTAAGATCGTTATTGTAACAATAATCGGACCAATGATACGGAAAAGATTAGGAACTGTAATTGAATAATCCCCCCCTTATAGAAAAGGTGGATTTGCCGAAACTTCAGCAAATCCACCTTTTCCCGTTATTATCACTTTGTATTTTCATCATTCGTAATAGTCTGCTCTGTCCTCGATGTCTGTAGTCTCAGACTCAAGCTGCTCTATGTCCAGGGTCTGAAATGCAGAATCAGCATCCGTATCTTGACTACAGCCTGTACTCGTAGATATAACAGCCATGCCAACTATCTTTTTCACATTTTTGCCCATTCCTTTAAAACTCCTGTGCTTTTGTTTCTATCTTTCCATTATTTCTTACTTTATTTTTTCTTCCCACTCAGCTTCTTTGAACCCCGTAACGACAAGATCATCACCCACTACCAACGGACGTTTTACCAGCATTCCATTGGTGGCTAAAAGCTTCAACTGCTCGTCCTCACTCATAGTCGGGAGCTTATCTTTCAGCTTCATCTCTTTGTAAATCATACCGCTGGTATTGAAAAACTTCTTAAGCGGCATGCCGCTCTTCTGATACCATTCTTTTAATTCTTCATATGTTGGATTCTCCTCAACAATATGACGTTCCGTATATTCAATCTCGTGACTGTCCAACCATTTCTTTGCTTTCTGGCAGGTTGAACACTTAGGATACCAAATAAATAACATATCAATTTCCTCCAATCCGTAAATCACTTTGTATTTTCATCATCATTTTTCTCGTAATATTCCGCTCTGTCATTGATGTCTGTAGTCTCAGACTCAAGCTGCTCTACATCCAGGGTCTGAAACGCCGATTCCGTATCCGTAGCTTGACTACAACCTGTAATCGCAGATACAACGGTCATAGAAATAATCGCCATGGCAGCTATCTTTTTAAAATTGTAACCCATTCCTTTAAAACCGCCTTACTTTTTCTGCTACTATCACCTTAAAAATCAAATTAACAACTAATTCTTCGGCATCTTCTCTTTTTCCACATAATGGATAAATGCTTCAATTTTATCAAATGTTATATCCGAGCACGTCCGATCATGAAGAATATCATGGGTTGCATCATTCATACAATAAATCTTTGTATTTTCATTATTTTTATGATATGCATGATACACCTTAGCAATACCCTTGCTGAATCCGGCAACCGGATCTTTTTCTCCATAGATAAAAAATGTTGGTATCGTGCTGTTATTTGGATTCTTCAATTTCTTATTGGTATATAACATTCCTCTTAAAAATTCGCAGAAGAAACCTGGAGTGAAATTCTTTTTAACTAATTTATCGTTTTCATATTCCACACGGGATTTTTCATCCGTAAGTAACCAGTAATTATCAGGCATACCTTTAAATTTGTTGTTATAATTATTGAAAGCTAACTTCCCGATTTCCTCACTGGAACAATCCATTGCATTACGATATTTGCTTCTCAAATATTTTTCTAAAAGCTCCAGAACGATAGTTGGCTGATATCCGGTTCCAACAAGAATTTCTGCCGTATATCCATTCAAAGAATCCAAGGAACGCACAATAAATGATCCCAGAGAAAACCCTAAAATATAGATTGGTTTCCCCGGATACAATTCTCCAGCTTTTTGCCGAATCAATTTCACATCGGATACAGTATCCAACCAGTTCTTCATGTAAATATCCGATATATTCGCAGTGCTGGTACGACCATGCCCAATAATGTCATTGCCAATGACAGCATACCCTTTCCTTGCAAAATATTCAGCAAATTCTTCATAACGATCCAGATGTTCCGTCATGCCATGTACAATCTGGATAACGCCCCTTATCTCCATGTCAGAAGGTGTAAAAGTCTCGACATGAAGCATTGTATCTGGATCAGTAGATTGACATTCAAAAAAATCTTTTACCATGTATTTTCATTTCCTTTCCAACTCACCTGAACCTCGTCTGTTCTTCATACAGAGAACAGGTCAGCGGTTATTTTTCGACTTGACTGATGGCTCAACTTCCATGCACTCGACCTTGGCAAGCTTAAAATCTTAATGGTAATGCTGCTACTTCTTCACATTTTCTTCCAGTTCCAGCATATACTTATCAAACCAACGTCATATAATGTGACCATCATCTTCTGTGTCAGCCATATATTCTCATCTTCATAGCGCATCTCAATGCTGTCCTGTTGATCGCCTATAGAGGTGACATAGGTTAGGGTAAGTCACTTTGTATTTTCATCATTTGTAATAGTTGCTTTTAAAGACGTATAATCAACATTCATTGTAGCAGCTTCGCCCGGTGTGAGTAAATATATTTCTCCCAAATCTGAATCATGACCCTCAATTTTTTCCGAAATCACCTTATAAATTCCTGGTGGAAGTCCAATCGTATCGTCTCCATCGTAAAGATCTCCCTTGTATACATTATCATTTCTCAGAAAGATAATGTCATCTTCCTCATAATTTTCCCTGCCTGTATACGTCACTGTCAAATTCACATAATATTTTTCTTTCTCTTCGCTGGTCATTTCGTCCATACGATCTTCAACATTTTTCTCGTAATATTCCGCTCTGTCATTGATGTCTGTAGTCTCAGACTCAAGCTGCTCTACATCCAGGGTCTGAAACGCAGAATCCGTATCCGTAGCTTGACTACAACCTGTAATCGCAGATACAACAGTCATAGAAATAATCGCCATGGCAGCTATATTTTTAAAATTGTAACTCATTCCTTTAAAACTCCTGTACTTTTCAAATCAAAAACTAATTTTTCGTATTCTGTTCTAATTTTAACATAAGATATTAATCAAAAGCGAACATAAATAATCAATTCTAAGTATGTTTATTCTATACTTCTATCATCATCCACCCATTCAATCTTTCCGTAGCCTTCCTGATTATTTTCTTTTCCAAAAGTAAAATAAACCTTTTCTCCTATTTTGTATCTTGGTCTTCCCACCTTTTGAACATATCCTAGTTCTTGTATTCCTCCATATAGTAATTCGGCATTCACATACTGAATATTGTCATGATAATGTCCAAAATACCATTTTGAATAGTTCACTTTCTTTGCAATCTCATCCAGATCATAAATTTCGCCATCTTTTGCAAATAATATATTCGGAAATTCCGACTCATAATATACAACTCCGTCATGCCAATTTTTCATTTTATAGGTCAGTATATTAAAAGGTCTTTCTTCATGATTTCCATGTATGCAGAAAAAAGTGAATTGAAGTTAAATTTTCTTTCTGCTGGCAATCGTTGTGCTGATAACTGCACCGCCGCTAGAAAACAGTAGGGCAATCCACAGTGCAAGGTTACTTGTATCGCCAGTCTTCGGACTCTTATCGGATGTTCCTGCCTTGGTGCTGGAAGACTTTTTCTCAAGAGCAGAAATCGCATCTTCAATTGCCTTTGCCATTGCATCTACTTCGCTCTGCTCGGTAATATTTTTGCCACGCACAACAGCGTTGACAGCAGCTTCCACACCAGTGAAGTCCTTGTAGTCATTCTTGTTCAGGGCATTTGCTTTGGCAATGGCTTCGTCGACCTTGGTGTAGTCGGCAAATAAATAAGTCATTGCAATGGTCTGCGTATGAGTTGCTGTATCAGCCGTAATCGTAATATTGTATTAACAATTACTCATGGTTTTTCCTTCGCCTGTTATTCCTTCAAAGTCTTTTACAAAATCATCAATTGCTGCTGTAATCGCCTGATTTTTCACCAACCCTTCGATCACATCCGGTGCAACTGTAGATGCACCGATTCCATACTCGCATAATTCCAACACCTGCTGGGAATTCTTGAAGCTTGCAGCAAGTACTTCTGTTTTCAGATTGTTTTTCTTAAGAATATCATGAATCTGCTTTGCAACCTGGATACCGTTGTATCCCATATTATCGATGCGATTGACATATGGTGCTACGTAAGAAGCTCCACATTTTCCTGCAAGAAAACCCTGAAGCGGAGTATAAATAGCTGTTGCTGTAACTGTAATCCCTTCCGCAGTCAATATCTTCATTGCCTTGAATCCTTCCGGGACAGACGGAATTTTTACATAAGTATTTTTGCCCAGTTCTATAATGATTCTGTGTGCATCTTCCACCATGCCTTCCGCAGTCTTAGCTACTGCCTGTACATGAAGTTCAGCCTCACTGCCGATAAATGCACGGATTTCTTTCAGAACTTCATAAGGATTTCTGCCGCTCTTTGCAAGAATAGAAGGATTTGTAGTTACTCCGTCTATCGGATAAAATTCATAAATCTTTTTAATCTGGTCAATGTGCGCATCATCAATAATTAATTTCATGGCAAAATCTCCTCTTCTTTCTTTTGTATTTACAGTCTCTGCTCTGTTCTTCCAATAATATCGTCCTGTGTTTTTCTGGAAAGCACATTGAAAAATGCACTGTAGCCCGCTACACGGACAATCAGGTCTTTATACTTTTCCGGATGCTGCTGTGCATCAAGTAATGTTTCTTTTGAAACAATGTTGTACTGCACATGATATCCATGTAACCGATTAAAAAATGTCCGGATCAACATTTCCAACTTCTGTTTATTTTCTTCTGTGGAAAGCATCTGTGGTGTCATTTTCTGGTTTAGGAGCACACCGCCCGTGATTTTTTCCGTGCGAAGTTTTGATACACTCTTGAACACCGCAGTCGGTCCGTTTTTATCCGTATTGTGCGCCGGACTGCAGCCTTCTGCCAGTGGCTCAAATGCATTTCGTCCATCCGGTGTTGCCATTGTTCCCATTCCCTGTCCGACGTTTGCACTGATGGATGACGTTCCGGCATAACGGATACCGCCGATTGGTCCTCTCTTGTATCGTGTACTTGGATACTTTTTAATCTCATCAATATAAGAATCATATGCCTCCACTATCAGCTGATCCACATAGTCATTATCGTTTCCATATTTCGGAGCTTCATTAATCAGCATTTCCTGAATTTTTCTATTTTCCGGTGACTGAAAATCATCCAGAATCGCATTCCACAGCTGCTCTCTCGTAATCTTCTCTTCTTCATAAACCAGCTTCTTAATCGCAGCCAGACAATTTGCCATATTGGCGATACCTACCTGAAGTCCGGAGATAAAATCATAGACAGCTCCGCCTTCTTTGATTGTTTTTCCTCTGCCAATACAGTCATCTGTCAGTGCAGAACACAGGACATCCGGCACATCCCTCTCGGAAGCTTTATCAATGGCATTTTCCACGATCACGCTGTAACGTGTCATTTCTCTTACTGTCTTATCCCATGCTGCCAGAAGCTCCTCATAGGACTCCATTTCTGTAAAAAATCCATACCCTTTAGTAAAGCGTTTTTTACTAGTAAGATCTACCCCATTATTCATGGTGCAAAGCAGAACTCTCGGGAAATTGATATAGGACATTCCTGTGCAGCGGTATCCCCATTTTCCGGGAACAGCTGTCTCGACACATCCAATCGCGCTGTAATTATAAGCGTCATCTTCCTTCACACCCCAATCGATAAAGGAAGGAACGATAATCTCATCATTATTCAGTGCCGGCATGCCAAATCCCAGTTTCATCACCTCGATACACTCATCAAAAAACTTTTTATTGATGTTTGTGTGATAGCGGACTGTCAGGTTTGGCTGTGTAAGTCTTGTCTGTGCAACTGATTTCAGTACCAGAAAGCTGAGTGCATTGACTGCATCCTTTTTGTCCGTTGTCTGACCACCGATGGTTACATTCTGATACATTGGAGATCCTGCGGAACTTAAAGTATGCGCCTGAGAACGAACTTTATTAACTGTAAGTGTTTTAATCCAGAGGCAGGTCAGAAGTTCCAGTGCTTCCGACTCGGTAATCTTTCCTTCTCTCATATCTTTGCTGTAATATGGATACATATACTGATCAAATCGTCCATAACTTAAAGAATGTCCATTTGATTCAATCTGCAGAATCAACTGGATAAACCACACCGACTGTACTGCTTCGCGGAAAGACTCTGCCGGTTCGTAAGGAACTTTTGCGCAGATCCGACTCATTTCCATAAGTTCTGCTTTTCTTACAGGATTTTTTTCCTTCTCGGCCCTTTCTTTAGCAAGAATACTATAACGGAATGAAAATGTATGAACTGCATCCAGCACTGTAAGCACCGCATTGTAAAAAACATGCTTGTCAATGCTGTCCGGATCTGTAAAATCAAGTGCTGCCTTACACTCCTGCACACGTTTTTCATATCCTTTCAGTCCATCTGTCAGAATACGCTGATAATTAACCGCCAGATGTGCATCTCCCGCATTCAGTTTACCTTCCATTCCAAAAACACCAGTCTCCATAAAAACACTGACTTCTTCCGGAAGAAGTGCCTCGCCTCTTGCACGGAGATTATTGTTCTCCCAAAATGGGGCAATTTCTCTAAGCTGCTGCTTTGTTTCTTCTGTAATGTAAAACACATCACCATCTCGTTTTTCAAACAGATCCAGCTCATTCATCACAAATTCCATGGTATATTCCGGAAAAATCGGTGCATTGCGATTCTTCGTTGCCTGGTTTCCTGCCAGAAGCGATTTATCTTCGATATAAATACTCATATTTTCCAATATTTTCTTCAACATTCGGGCTCTTGTCATTACACGCGGCTGATTCAGATTTTCTCTGTAAGCCTCTGTTGCAAGAATGGCACGCTCTGCATCAATATAAGGTTTCTCGTCCAGAACTTCTTCTCTAAATTCCTTCATTCGCTCTGTCAGCGATCCAAAATATGCTTTGTTTTCCATATATTCTCCTCCCGTAAATTTCATTCGTAATTATTTCTTGTTTTGTTTGCAATTTCAAATTACCATCTTTCAAGAGGTGCGTCAATGTTTTTTCGTTTAAAACTTAATTTTATTTCATTCGTAATTTGTAATTGTATTTTTCTCTGACTATGCTATACTAAAGTAG
>ERZ1034901.2413-NODE-2413-length-11890-cov-28.757837_pt1 | contig 11890 bp, 18 predicted proteins | sample MGYA00520628_ERZ1034901 | MGnify/ENA primary metagenome ERZ1034901 (study PRJEB33766, sample SAMN09781783) | gut metagenome | biome: gut microbiome | host: Homo sapiens | place: Madagascar | study: EMG produced TPA metagenomics assembly of the PRJNA485056 data... | reverse complement strand
AATCTTAGATATTTATATAATGTAAGCGCTTACATATCTACAAATCTAATATAAAAATAATTAAACAACGTAGCATTTTGTATATACATTTGTTGTACGTTCATATATTATATGTATGTAAGGAAGATAAGAAAGGCTTCGCTTACATAAGAACATTATACATAATATAAGGAGGACAAGAGAACATGTATAAACAAGTGTATTTAAGCATAGGTAATTTTAAGGACTATGTGCGTTTTAATCAAGTCAAGCAACAAAATTTTTATGTGAGTAATTCTATTAGATTAACAAGTATTAATAAAGATATTATTTTATTGAGGTCATGGGATACTATAGTTGCTTGTATTGATACTAACGAAAATGTATTATATCATTTCGGTAAGGGCTATAGTCGCACCACGTCTAAACAACTAACTATGTTTATCAATGAAAATAAAGGGTCTTTATTTGATAATGTAATTTATTTAGGTAAATATTATAATTGGGTTAAATTTAAAGCAAGTTATTTAAGAGGTTAAGAATATGTTTAAATGGAAAGAGATAAAAAATAGTATTAATATCAATGATGATACAAATATTTTAGTTTTTAATGAAGATTGCTCATATACTAACGTAACAAAAGAAATTGTTAGCGGTTGGAATAAAACACCATATGATGAATATTTAGTATTAAATATATTTATGTATTTAAACACTATAACATTACAAAAATAATTAATTTATTACTATTCAAGCAATAAGCGAAATATATTATTGCTTGCAAGTAGTAAATTAATAGTTACTACATTTCATATACGAAAGGAGAATAAAAGAATATGAAAGCATTAGTATTAAATAGTGTTGAAGAAAAAACACTCAAAAAAGAAGGCGTTGTAAACGTTAAAAGAGGTAAAGCCACATATCAAGTCGCTTTAGACGCAAATAATATGCCTCAAATTATAGATACTCAAACGGATGTTGTAGCGATTTTACCGCTTGAATTTCCTAAAAATGGTATCTTATTAACCTATGAAGAAAACAAGCAACTTATCGAGGAAGGAAGAACCACACATAAAAAAGGTGGTGTATTATACACGATTACAAGAGATGGTTTGGGTGTTCATGTAAGTTGTGACAATCAATTTGATTATGTACTCTTATTTAGTCAAACAAGATAATAACACAATGCTTAAAGGGTAGCACGCTTAAACCCTTATAATTTAGGTATGTATACGGGGTTAGGGGGGCGGGCTTACACTAGTTTAACACTAGTAAACATTAACACAAAATGAAAGGATAATAAAATGGATAAATTATATGTGGTTGAATTGTACCAAAAAACAATTAAAAGTAACAAGAAAGAATTTAAAGTATATAAAGCGATTTATAATAATAAGCATTTAGATTGCACTATCACAAACGATACACTAATTGACTTAAACAAGGACATCAAGGATAAAGGACTTAAAATGCCTTTACGATTATCATTAGGTGAACCTGATTATTTTATAAATACACGTGCCTATAAAGATAATATTACAGGTGAAAAGAAATATCAAAATCGTATTGTTATATCAGGTTATAGATTAGTTGAACAAGGCGAATATATCAAAAAGACTCTTGATGACTATATGGATGAATAATATGAGATTTATGTCATTAAAGGCATACAATAGACTTGTGGCTCTTCTTGAAATAGAGGGCTACAAGCCTTTAAAGAAATATAAATACAAAAGTATATTCAATTTTCACAATAAGGGTTTTATTTCAACTTACAAGTGCGATATGAAGAACATGTGGCATGAAGATAATCACAATAGAATGATTTCACAAGTTATATTTACGTTTACCAATGGTTTTGAAAGATTAGAGTTTATATATGAAAGACATTAAAAATCAAAAGTGGAAAACAAGGCGTACACCAAAGAAGAGTTATAAAGAACCCATTATGGTGGAAAGCGATAAATCAAAAGCACAATTTAATATATATCAACAACACAAGAAACCATTGCAAAATAAAATAGATATTAAACCTCGTGAAAATAACTTAAAGTATCAACATAAAACATATACTAAAGAACAAATGATATTAATTTTACGTTCTTGGATGAGAAAAAGAACATACAATATTACAAATGCTGAATTACGCAAGAAATATGAGCACTATAAAGATGTTAAGCGTAAATATAATGTTGGATATGCTAGTTTGAGAAGAATGAAAAAATTAGGTATGTCAACTGAAGATATTTATGCATATTATAGAAGAGAATACGATATTTATAGTGGTAAATATGAGAAAGAAAGACAAAAGATGTACATTGACAATTATGTTAAATATCTTAAGTCAAGTGGTATATCACGATATTACATTAATCAATTTAAGAAATGGGTTACAATCGATAACATAGATGAAATATTAGATTTAGATTTACTACCTTATATTCAGTTATGGGGTGATACTAAGGGTAGTGATAAAACATCTATTGTAGATGAGTCAAACTATAACGCTTTAAGAGATGATTTAAAAGTTGCTCTTAAATATATTCGTAAAATGAATGAAAAATAAAGAGTGGTTTGTTGCCGATTTTGAAACAACAGGTAAAAATTACTATGATAAGTATGGTTGTACTAAAGTATGGCTATTTGCAATATGTGATAGTAATGCTAATGTTGTTAAAATAGGTGAAACCATAGATGAGTTCTTTGAGTGGTGTAGAGAAAACTATGGTTGTATCATATACTTTCATAACTTAAAGTTTGATGGCTCATTTATATTAAATTATTTATTAACACACGATTATGAATATAAAGATGTTTTAAAGGCTAATGATAATAAAGGTTTCTCAACACTAATAGGAAATGAGGGACAATATTATCAAATAAAATTTAATTTTTGTAGAAAAAGACAAATAACAATATGTGATAGTCTTAAATTAATGCCAATTAAGGTTGAAGAATTGTGTAAGCAATTTGAATTACCAATAGAAAAAGGACATATAGATTATCAAAATTATACAATAGACGAAGAAACAAAAGAATATGTATCAATAGATGTTAGAGCCGTTGCAATGGGTTTAAAATTCTTTAAAGATTTAGGATATAACAAGTTAACCATAGGTAGTAATGCATATCATGATTATAAAGATACAATGCTAGGTTTTGACAATTTATTTCCTAGATTAGATGATGAATTTTTATTAACATGGCGTAAGGCTTATAGAGGTGGTAGAACACAAGTAAACCCAATACATCAAAATAAGATTATACATAATGTATATAGATTTGATTACAATTCTATGTATCCAAGTATAATGGCATATGATGAATTGCCTTATGGAAAGCCGATTAAAATTGATACAATAGGACAATATAAATTTGAATTATACAGGTTAAATATACAATTTAAATTAAAAGAAGGACATATACCTTCACTATTAAAGTCAGGTTCATTATACGATAGAGGTAGTGAAACATATTATATTACAAGTGAGGGTATAATTGATTTATACATAACATCAATAGATTATCAATTATTACTTAAACATTATGATGTACAATATTATGAGTTTAAAGAAATGTATGGTTTTAAGACATCTACAAAACTATTTAGAAATTGGGTTCTTGAAAAATATAAATTAAAGCAAGAGTCAACAGGTGGAATTAAAATGGTACATAAATTTGTACTAAATAATCTTTATGGAAAGTTTGGTAGCAAGTTATTAGGTAGAAAGAAGATACCGACACTAGATGAAAAAGGTACTCTAGAATTTACATTAGGAAATGAAGAAGAATTACAAGCCTATTATTTAGTAATGGCTATGGCTATAACAAGTTATGGACATTTAAGAATTGATATTAAAATAGATGAAGTAGGTGTAAATAACTTTATATATTGTGATACTGATAGTGTACATACTTTAGTACCGATAACAAAAGATGTTGATAATAAAGAATTAGGCAAGATGAAATTTGAGGGTAAAGAAAGTATAAGTAAATATGTACGACAAAAATGTTACATATATAAACAAGATAATGAGTGGACTATTACATGTGCGGGTTTAGTACCACGTTCAAAACAATATCTAATAAGGCAATATGGTGATGATGTTATTAAGCATTTCAAAGTAGGCTTAACAATAGATGGACATTCACCTAACATTACTGATGATGATATGAAATTAAGACCCGTACAAGTGAAGGGAGGAATACTTTTAGTAAAAACTAAATTTAGTTTATTATGAAAAAACCAAAATATTTGTTAACATTAAATTTTGAAAAATATTATAACCCTCACCGCTTATTATCTTTTGAAGATATATGGTTATATCTATTAGTAGGCGGTAGAGGTATTGGTAAAACTACAGGTATTATGTCAACATGTTTAGATGACTTTTTCAAAAATGGTTATGAGTTTGTTTATACAAGAAGATATAAAAATGAGATTAAAAAATCTAAGCATTTATTAGATAAGTTTTTACCGAATGTCGTAACTAGAGGTTTAGGTGATGGATGTTATGAATATTGTTTGAAAGAAATTGTAGATAACAAAATACAACTTACTAGAATAGGTTTTGGCTTATGCTTAACGGCTCAACAATCAGTTAAGAGTGGTATTGATTTTAGTAAAGTAAGAACCTTAGTATATGATGAATGTATTATAAGGCGTAAAAGTGCTACTAGATATTTATCTAATGAGGTTGATGATTTATTAGAATTATTAAGTACAATCTTTAGAGATAGGATGAATTATAGAGTATTCTTAATAGGTAATAATGCGGATATCTTTAACCCTTATACTGAATACTTTAAAATACCAAAGTTTGATGATAAATATATCGATAGAAAGCGTGGTATATATTGTGAGTTGTGTAGAAACAATGCTACATTTATGGAACAAGCAAAGAAAACACCTTTATATAGATTAACTGATGGTACACCTTATGGTGAATATCATTATAACAATGCGGTATTAGTTGACAATGTTACAAGACCTATTGGAATTAAGCCACACAATGCTATATTGTATTTAAGATTGTTATACAATAATGTAACATTAAATGCATACGTATGTGGAAGATATACAATGTACATAGAATATAAAGAAAAGATTATTAAGGATAACATTACATACATTATACGTGAAAATGATGAAGAGAATTTATTATACATAAAGGACTTAAAGAAAAGTAATCCTTTTAAATATATCACAAAAGCATATTATGATAATGGCATGACATTTAGTGATTTTAAAGCAATAGAAATAATGAATTTTATAATGGAGGACTTAAAATAATGATTGTATATAAAATATTAGTAATAGAAAATAAGAATATGTTAGATATAGATGTGTTTACTTTTGATAAAGATATAATGTTTACCGAAAGACAACATTATCATATAGCGGATGAGTTAAAAAGAGCAATGATGATTTATATTAGATTTAGTAATTATAGATTGATATACTATTTATTAAGATATTATATCATTGATATGCCTACATTGCAATATCCACAGGACTGTTTAATTTGCATAAGTACAAAAGAATATACATTTAATTTTACTTTAGATGATATTAAATGTAAGACTGATAGTTTATATGGGGAGATGAGAAATAATGGAAAAGAAAGTAATTGAAATATTAGTTGACCAATTAAATGATTATTGTCATGAAACAAGTTGTAGTAAATGTGCTTGTTATACATTTAGGCAAATGTGCTTATTGTGTATTTTAAATGATTATAAAGATAACCCTACTAAGATAATAAAATACTTGTATAGTTTAGATAAAGGATATGAGGTTTGGAATGATGAAAAAGACTAAAGAAGACTTATATACAATAGATGACTTAGAAAACTTTATGAGTGAAGAAGACTATAAAGACCTAGTCAAGTGTATTGAAGAAGATGATACACAATTCTTAAATGATGAATTTGATGAAGAGCAAGATGATTAATATGTAAACTAAAAAGAGAACCCTTACACTTTTTATGTAGAGTTCTCTTTTAAAATATATAGAATGTACTAAATGTTTTAACGTGGGTATGTCCAGTACCTGTATAAAGATGACACCTTCCGGGTGTGGACTCATCTCTATCACAAACACTTATTGTACACTGCTACCAAAATTAAATAGTTGTTACAATATCGGAAACGCTTGTAACTGCATTACCTCCAGGAGAATCTTTCCAAATGGAACCATCAAAAGTTAATATTCCTGTACCTAAATAAATTGTAGTACCATTTTTAGCTTTAGTAACTTTTGTTAAATCTTGGACACTATCAATTACTAAATTATTAGAACTATAATATTCACCTCTATAAGTTGTTAATGTACATATAACAGTTAATTCATGCCTATACAAATCAATATTACCTTTACCAACTAACGATTGATTACCAAAGATAGTTTTTAAAGATGTATCATCTAAAAATGTAGATAATGTAAATCCACCATTTTCTTCAGTTTTTAAAGTATCATCATTTTCATCATATATTAATGTACTTGTATTTATAATATCAGGTGCACTAAGAGTAAATAATTCTATATTATATTGTTTATTAAAACAATATACATTACCATACCAACCATATGAATTAACATTATCGTAAATATATATTGGATAATTTATATTTCCGTTATCATAATTAAATGGTTTTATTTTATCAATTATCTTTTTTGCCACTACATCTTTACTTGCATTTTGAATATCAGTATTTTGTATATCTAAATCATAATATGGCACAACTATAACCCCACTCACATTCTTCACTTGTCCTGTAAGTTCTTGACCATCATGTTTCAATATCAATTTACCATTAGAGTCCATATCAATATCAGTAGGAATTACCTTATTGACACTATCAATATCAGTTGCATTTTTATCTATTGCATTAATATTGTCTTTAATAGCATTAATCATTACTTGTTGTTGTTGAAGAATAGTCCACACTTTCTTTAATTCTTCAGTAAACACATCAATTCTTTTGCTCATTTTCTTTCTCCTTCTTTAAATCTTCAAGGTCTTGAATACCTTTCTTCACATCTTCTTCAATTTGTGAAAACTTTTTATCTTTAATTTTACAATAAATTGCATAACCTGTTTTCCAAACTATTAAGCAAAATTGTACTACTAGAATTACAAAGCCTAGAATATCTTGCACATTAGCAAGTCCAAAGTATAACCCTAGTCCTATTGTTACATTTTCAATTTTATTAATCATTTCCATATCTTAACTCCATAATAGACAAAAGCATGTCTTATAATCTTCCATAAATTCTAAATATATATTTCTTACTAAATTCATATATTCCTTTTTGATGTCAAGTAATTCTCTATTATTAACATGACTATCAGTAGTTGTTCTTGTGTTGTTTGTATTGTTACTACCACCTGATGTTCCTGTAGAATTATCTTTTTCACTAGGATATTCTTTAGTAGTATTCTTATTAGGTAAATCAGTAATGATAGTAGTATCACTTGTATTTCCTGTATAATCATATTTACCTGTAAATGTATCTTTTCTTGTAATATCTAATTTTGCATATTTTGTAATTAATTGATTACGTTCTTGAAACCATACATTTAAACGTTCTTTATATTCAGTTTCTTTAGTAATAAATATATTTTGAATAGCCTCTTTGAATAAAGGTATTGTTTCAAGTCCTAACTCATAATTATAATATCGTGATTTAAATATGTCTTTAAATATTTCACTTTGTGAGTCCCAAAATGCTTGGTCATGCAATGGGTCTTTTGAAAAATTAAATACATCTAATAAGGTAGGCTCTATTTCTAGAGCGTCTACCAATTGGATTGTGTAAACTGCATAATGTGGATTATTCATTTTCTTTATCCTCCTTATTAGTTTCTTGTTTAGCCTGTTCTACTTTAATTTCCGCTTTGGCTTTTGCCATTTCTTCACGTTCAGTGTCCTCGGCTTCACTTTGTTTTTGTAATTTGTAACTTTCAATTAATTTAATATTTGTACCAAACTTTTCATTACATTCTTTTACAAAACGTATTCTTTCATTTAACATATCTTGATATACATTATCCGCAAAGTCATTTTGTGCTACAATTTCACTTGTTACAACTCTTTCACGTTTCTCATTAACACTATAGATACCAATACTATTTAAGGCATAGTTCTTATAATGTTCCATTAACTGATATACATCTTCAGGTTGTACAGGTAAATTAATATCAAATTGTTCAATACTATCTTTTAATGATTTATCACCAATTACAAAACCTTCAAAATCAAGAGCCTTTTTAAATAATTGTTTTAATGTTGCCGTTTGATTTTTATCACCTGTAAATATTGTAGGCATCCTAAGTAACACTAATAAAATATCTAATGTACGTTCACAAGTTTGTATCTTCTCTATCCATTGTGAGGTCGTCAAGAAAGGTATAATGTCAGATATGTTATCTCTAACTAATATAAGTTCATCAAATGGTACTTCAGTATCTAACATTTGACCATTGAGCGCCAAAAGAGTTACTTTTGTAGGTTTCCAATAGTATGAGAATGTTGAACCATATATGTAACGACATAGCATGATACGATTGAGTCCTTTGATGTAAGCAAAGCACAAACAATTATTATACATTAATGCTTGTTCTATGATTTCAGTAGTTAAGTCTTGTGGTAAGTTTTCGTATGTAAACATACTTAACTTTGTTGTTGCAATATCTTTATACCAACGTAAGAAACCATCCACATTAAGAATGTTCATCTTGCTACAATATTCACGCAAGTTACAATAATTATAATATGTATCACTCATCTATAAATGCCTCCTCTACATTGTCATAATAACATACTTTACCTAAAGGCAAGAATGTTTCGTTTGTTGTTGTATCTATGTTCCATAATCTTAAGCCATTTTTGAAACGGCTTTTAATTCGTTCTATTGTTACATTGTCATTTATTATATTTAATGTTAAATTCATATTTGAAACTTGAACTACATTGTAATAATGTCTTATATTAAATTCATTAAATGGGTTTATATCACTATAATGTTCCGCAACTTTATATCCATAAGACTCCATTGTTCTTGCTACATGGTCTATATCATTTACTTTTTGTACACTACGATATATATTTAATGAGTCCGATTGTATATCACTTTGATATGAATTACCCATTTTCTCAGTGTTAGGTGTATATTCCATATTCTCTTTGGTTATTTGATATTGCTTTTGTAAAGCATATTCACTTTGAATAGCGTCGGCAATACTTGTTAAACCTTGCATGCCACCGCTAGCCATCATAGTTGTGCTACCAATTGCGGTACCAACACCCATGTTTACTAAGCCTTGTACTACACCTTTAGCAGTATTGTAAATATTTTGTTCTCTTTGCAATGCCATACCTGTTGTCAAAGAACCATAATGTTGTGATTGATATGTTTTCCATGCGTCATTATACATTGCCATTGTTTCTATTGTTTTACTTACACTTGTAGTTATATATTTATCTCTTTCGGTTAAACCTGATAAATTCTTATATATTCTATTATTTGATATTACATCATAATTAAATATGCTATATAATTTAGGTTCATCTAATTGATGTAATGGATAACCTGTTGCATTTAATCTTTCGCCAAACTTAAATTCAATATAGTTTTCATCAAGTAATTGTGGTATATACTTTTTATCAAATGTTTGTCCTGTTTTGTTATTTAATACAAAATCAAATGTATATATTTTATAGAACTCTTCAAGTCCATAACTATGTAAACATAATACAGGATAATTTATATCAGTTGTTTTTGGTATTACTTCTATATATGTTTGTCCTAATTCCTGAATAGTCATCTCATGTGTTAATGCAATATAATTAACACCTTTAAAAGGGTTATATCTTATTACATTCATTGATTGCACTTCAGGGTTAGTAGATACATAATCAATAACTTTACGAATATCAATCGTTGTTGATTTTCCATTTATTTTATATGTTGCCGTATCAATTAATGGAATTAAATAAATATATATTGCTTGACTATATGAATGGTCTTCATTGTATATTACGAATGGATAACCTTGCGTAGTTCTAATAGTATCTTCCGCACTTATCTTTAATTCAGGTTGAGTTGATTGTACTATTATCCAACCTAAGTCCATTGTATAATTTTCATTATCATCATTTATTAATATAGGTTCATCATATTCTATATTATCATAATATCCATTAGACACGTTCTCACGAATAAAATCACGATTAATTTTATGCTTTAATAATGGTTTTTCTACGTTCCAACGTTGTATAGATTTCTTAATTAAGTCTAAATTGTCTACCTGTATATCAAACATATAAGTTTGAATGGTGTCCATTGTTATATCTACTTCTATTAAGTCTTCACGTACATAACGTAAATCATCAATAAAATAATAGTATGTTTTGTCATTAAAAGTTAAGGAAAGATAATTTATCTTTGAATTAAAATTTAAATCTACTGACTCAAACATTATAGTATTCTTATAATGTGGTGGATACCAAGAGTCAATTTGAGTAACTAATTTTTTAGAAAAATATGCCTCTTGTCTTGCGATATTTGTAAATGTAGGAGTATCAAGTCTATTGATACCCCTGACATAATATAAATTAAGCATTACTTAATTTGAACGCACGTGCGTTTCTAAAGTATTTGAAGGCAAGAATTTTCCATAAGTTTGTATAGTGATTTGTATATTTACCCTCAGGGTTATAAATCATACCACCGTCTTGTAATGCTACGTGATTTTCAAAACCTCTAGTATCAATAATCATAAAGTCAAGGTCTTCACCAACTAATGTAACAGCACCTGTAGTTGTATCATATTGTTCAACTTGGAATGTTTCAACATCAATGATGTTCTTGATGAGGTCAACTTTGTTAAGGTTAAAGACACCTGTTAAGTAGTCCATATTGATTGAGTTTAAGAGTTCGGTCTTGATAACAAGTAAGATATTATCGCTTTTAGCGTTTGTCATAACTTTCATCTTATTATTCTTTTTATTTGGTTTTGAGAATAAAGATGTTGTATTGACAATTTTCTTAGCGACAAGTTTTGCTTTGTCTTCATCAGTCATACCTTTAACACTGATTGTTTCAAAGCCATCCGCAAAGATTTCCGCATTGTTTAACATTTTGATAGTTGCAAAGTATTCATCTAATTTCATTGCTTCTTGTAATGACATTAAGATATAATCAATTAAACCCATGAAACCATATTGGTTCAAACATGCTTTACGCAAAATAGCGTCTTTAATTGTAACCTTATATTGCATATCATAATTGATACTTGAATATAATGCCTTTACACTTGGCTTTTGTTGTTTAAATGGGTTTTCATTGTTTTCATCATACTTGTATCCACTAGGTGTTTCAACAAAGATAGATTCTACGGTATCACCATATTGTACAGGATAACCATCATATTTTTTAAATGGGTTGTCAAAGCTATTTCCTGTAACCTCACTATAAATAACCTTATTGTATAAAGCGTCAAGGAATGTATTTTTAGCCGCTTGATAAGTTTCACTTGCACCAGTAGCGATTTCAGTGATGATGTCGCTAGGCAAGCCTAAGTACTTAACTAACTCTACGTTTGTAAGTCCGTTGCTCATTTATGTAGTCCCTCCTTTAATTTTTTGCCTAAGTCCTCATTGCTTTCTTCCTGAGAACTTGATGAGCCATTTCTATTCAGTAATGCCTTGTTAAAGGCAATTACATCATCCATACGCTTCGATAAATCATCTATGCGTGATTGGAGTTTTTTGTTCTCTTCTAATAACATGTTATAATTTGCATCTTCCATAAACATGTCCTCCTCTATTATTAGTATATCATATTGTATAGGTAATGTCAAGTACTAATTAATAAAATGTACATATTGTAGCGATGTACCTTTC
>ERZ1034901.2412-NODE-2412-length-11891-cov-11.223048_pt1 | contig 11891 bp, 13 predicted proteins | sample MGYA00520628_ERZ1034901 | MGnify/ENA primary metagenome ERZ1034901 (study PRJEB33766, sample SAMN09781783) | gut metagenome | biome: gut microbiome | host: Homo sapiens | place: Madagascar | study: EMG produced TPA metagenomics assembly of the PRJNA485056 data... | reverse complement strand
TTTTGATTTTTCTTTAAGCCGCTCTGTCGAGCCGCTGTCGTTCGTGACAGCTTTGATATATTACCATGGTTTGGAGTGATTGTCAACACTTTTCTTTCATTTTTTTGAGAATTCGCGGCAGAGATTGGTTTTCATGTGCTTTGCCTTCTGTCCAGTTCGTCTCTTCACTCGCGTCTTATATAATATTATACATTATATATAGAAAAGATCGCACGTGACAAAGCAAGTAGAACAAAGCAATTGGGCCACCATTTCCGGCTGCAACCATGAGATACCACCTCATCCGGCCCTTCGGGCCGCCTTCCCCTCCAGGGGAAGGCTTTGACTGTGCGGTATCTCCTCCCGGAACGCAGCAATGCCCTCTGCGGCGGCATTCTCGCCAGGCAGAAGGCATTGCAAAACAATATGAAGACTCCGTGTGGGGTTACAGGCTCTCCAGCATACGGGCCACAATGGCCGTGGCGGTGGTCACATACTCCGCGATGCTGAACTTCTTCACCACCAGCAGCTCATGGCCGCTTTCGTCGGCGTTGTCGCTCATGGCGCGCAGCACCACACAGGGCACCCCGTTGCGGGCGGCGATCTGGCTCACGGCCGCACCTTCCATCTCCACGCAGTCCGGATGGACCTTTTCCGCGATCACGGCCTTGGTGGCCCCATCGCCCACAAAGGTGTCGCCGGTGGCAATGCGGCCCGCAATCGCCTTTACGCCCAGGGCAGCGCAGGCGTCCAGGGCGGCCTGCACCAGTGCCGGATCGCCGGTGTAGCTCTTCAGGAAGGGCGCACTCTGGCAGATCATGCTCACCTCGGCGTCGTGGTAGCACACTTCCTTGCCCACCACCACATCGCCGATGCCGATCTCCTCGCTCATGTTGCCGGCAATGCCGGAAAAGATGATGGCCTGTGCGCCAAATTTGCCGCACAGCACCTGGGTGGTGGCGGCAGCGTTGGCCTTGCCCATGCCGGCGCAGCACACCACCACTTCCTTATCGCCCAGGCGGCCCTGATGGTACTCTACCCCGGCGTACTGCTGCACCTCAACGCCGCTCAGACGGGCGCACAGCTGATCCACTTCGTCGGGCATAGCGCCCATAATGCCGTATTTCATGTACTTTTCCTCTCAGCTTACACGTTGAACAGGAACTCGATGATGTCACCGTCCTGCACCACATACTCTTTGCCCTCGGTGTGCTGCAGGCCCTTGGCCTTCACCGCGGCCATGTCGTAGCCGCAGGCGGCGAAATCGTCGTAATGCACCACGCTGGCCCGGATGAAGCCGCGCTCGAAATCGGAGTGGATCTTGCCGGCCGCCTGCGGGGCCTTGGTGCCGCGGCGGATGGTCCAGGCGCGGCACTCCTTCTTGCCGTCGGTGAGGAAGCTGATCAGGCCCAGCAGCGTGTAGCTGGCCTTGATCAGGTTGTCCAGACCGGAGGCGGTCACGCCCATCTCCGCCAGGAAGGCCGCCTTCTCCTCGGGGGAGTAGTCGGCGATGTCCTCTTCGGTCTTGGCGCAGATGGGGATGCACTGGGCACCCTCGGCCTCGGCCAGCTTGCGCACTGCCTCCAGATGGGGGTTGGAGTCCACGCCCTCCATCAGGTCGTCCTCGCTCAGGTTGGCGGCGTAGATGACCGGCTTTGCGGTGAGCAGGCCCATTTCCTTCTTCTGGGCCATCTGGTCCTCATCGGTCTCATCGAACTCAAAGGTGCGGGCATTTTTGCCCTCGCCCAAATGGGCGGCCAGCTCGGCCAGCCACTGGGCCGCCGCGCCGGCCTTCTTGTCGCCGGTCTTGGCGGCTTTGGCCATGCGGGCCTGGCGGTTCTCCACCACTTCCAGATCGCTGAGGATCAGCTCGGTGTCGATGGTCTGGATGTCGCGGATGGGGTCCACACTGCCCTCCACATGGATCACATCGGTGCCGTCAAAGCAGCGCACCACATGCACAATGGCGTCGCACTCCCGGATGTTGCCCAGAAACTTGTTGCCCAGGCCCTCGCCCTTGGAGGCGCCCTTTACCAGGCCGGCGATGTCCACGAATTCCACAATGGCCGGGGTCTTTTTGTTGGTGTCCCAGATTTCCGCCAGCTTGTCCAGCCGGGCGTCGGGCACGGCCACAATGCCGGTGTTGGGGTCGATGGTGCAGAAGGGGTAGTTCGCCGCCTGGGCATTTTTGGTGCTGGTAATGGCGTTGAACAGGGTACTTTTGCCCACATTGGGCAGGCCCACGATTCCGAGTTTCATAGCAGTTTGTATCTCCTTTAGGATCGTTTTTAGGATCGCTGTTTTATTTTATGGTGCGCCGCCTGCACCTGCTTCATAAAGGCAGCCGACGCGTTTATAGTATAGCACATGGGGGTTCCGTTTTCAATTTTGCTTTCACGGGGGCGTGGAAGGCGGCGGGGGTGCGTTTTGGCACTGCCGCGGGCTTACTGAAAAGGTAAGATGCCACCTCAGTTAGCTGCGCTGACAGCTTCCCCTCGAGGGAAAGCCTATGGGGCTCGGCAGAACGCTGCCCGCCGGGGAAATTTCCCATTCACCTTCCCCAAAAAGCGCCTTGGGCGGGGAACCCGAAGGTCCTCCGCCCAAGGCGCATCATTTAGAAAGGAAAGGAGAATGACAAAATGAATGTCGTAGATGTCACAGTTTGTACTCGTCCATGTAGCTGCCGAAGGTGGCGGGGTTCTTGCCCTCCATCCGCTTTGCGGTGGTGGCCAGATGCTTCTGGCTGTAAGCAGCCAGATCGGACTTCATCAGCTCGAAGGTCTTGTCCTCCGAAGCCTTCTTCTTGATGGCCACTTCGGCCACGGCCTCGGCGTCCTGACGGCGCACAACCACGATGCCGTCCTTATCGCCCACCAGAATGTCACCGGGGAACACCACCTGACCGCCGCAGGCGATGGGCACGTTCACTTCGCCGGGACCGAACTTCCAGGGGCCCTGGGGGGTGATGCCCTTGGCGTAGATGGGCATATCCAGCGTCTCAATGCCGTCCAAGTCGCGCAGGCAGCCGTCCACCACGATGCCGGCCAGGCCCTTCATGCAGGCGAAGCGCATCATGATCTCACCGGCCAGAGAGCGATTGCAGCCGCTGGCACCGTCCACCACGATGATGTCGCCGGGCTGGGCCATATCCAGCGCCTGATGGAAGAACAGGTTGTCGCCGATGGGGGCTTTCACGGTGATGGCGGTGCCCAGCAGGGGCTTGGCGGTGTCGGGGTTCAGCAGCTTCATGTAGTCATGCATGCAGTACAGCCGGTTCATCTCATCGTTGATGTTGCTGGAGGGCAGGCCGCGGAACATCTCCACAACCTTGGGATCGGGACGGGTAACTTCCGTAAAAATGCGATTGCCGATGGTAATCATTGTTCAGTTCCTCCTTATCAGGTTTCATAGGTCAGGCATTCAAAAAACCATGCGGTTCATGCCAGTTCTTCTTTGTTCACGATGGAGCGCATCCCCTTGTCGCCGGTGGCGGCATACTGGGCAATGTCCTCCATGCAGATGGCGGCCATGTTGATGTCGTTGTCCACGGTGTTGCCGCCGCAGTGGGGAGTGGCAACCACGTTGTCCAGCTTCAGCAGCGGAGAGTCCTTGTCCAGAGGCTCGGCCGCGAAGGTATCCAGGCCGGCGCCCAGAATCTTTCCGGCTTCCAGCGCCTCGATCAGAGCAGCCTCGTCCACCACGCCGCCGCGGGAGGTGTTGATGATGCAGGCCGTGGGCTTCATCATGGCCAGCCGCTCTTTGCTGATCATGCCGGCGGTGGAATCCAGCAGCGGCACATGGATGCTCACAATGTCCGCCTGGGCCATCAGGTCATCCAACTCCACGTATTTCACGCCCAGCGCCTGCTCCTGCTCGGGAGACATACGGAACACGTCGTAGTAGAGCACCTCGCAGTCAAAGCCGTTCTTCACGATGGCGGCCACCTTCTTGGCGATGTTGCCGATGCCCACCAGGCCGACCGTTTTGCCGTGCAGCAGGTAGGAGCGGCCGGAGTACTGCTCGCGGGCCCACTCGCCCAGACGCATATGATCCTTCAGCGGCTCAATGTTGCGCAGCACCGCCAGCATCAGGGTCACGGCCAGCTCGGCCACCGGCATGCTGTTGCCGCCCACGCAGACGGAGACGGGAATGCCCTTCTCCCCTGCCGCCTTCACGTCGATCTTGTCGTAGCCCACGCCCCACTTCTGAATGAACTTCAGCTTGGGGGCCGCGGCGATGGACGCGGCGTTCACCACGCCGCCCCGGTTGACCATGTACTCTGCGTCAGCCAGCAGGGCCAGGTCGTCGTCGGGCTTTACCAGATAGGTCTCAAAGCCTTCGGGGCACTTTGCCTTCAGGGCGTTGAGCATATTCTCAGAAAATTTGCCGTACAGTGCAATTTTTTCCATTGGAACTTCACCTCAGTTTTCAGCAGCCGCTTCAGCTCTGCTTTTCGATGGCATGGGCCTTTTTGTTCACGATCTTCATCATCACGGGAGAGAACAGGGAGGCCACGATCAGCACAGCCAGCACGATGGCGATGGGGCGGCCCAGGAAGTAGTTCAGCATACCGCCCTTGGCGCCCGCCAGGATGACGGCACGCCGCCAGTTGCTCTCGCAGATCTCGCTCAGCACCATGCCCAGGATCATGGGAGGTGCAGCGAAGCCGGCTTTCTTCAGGATGAAGCCGATGAGACCGAACACCAGCATCACGCCCACATCAAAGATGTTGTTGCGGATGGCGAAGGTGCCGACGGCGCACAGGGCCACGATGACGGGGCCGAGAATGCCCATGGGCAGCGAGCTGACGCGGGCGATGTAGCGGGCCGCGAACAGGCCGATGACGCCCATCAGGATGTTGGCCAGCAGGAAGCCGGTCATGATGCCGTAGGTGGTGGCAGCGTTCTTGGTGAACATGGAAGCGCCGGGGGTCAGGCCATGAATCATCATGCCGCCCAGCAGGATGGCCGCCACGGTGGAACCAGGCAGAGCCAGAGTGATCAGGGGGATCAGCGCACCGCCGGTGGCGGCGTTGTTGCCGGTCTCACAGGAGGCAACGCCTTCCAGCGCGCCGTGGCCGAACTTTTCGGGATGCTTGGAGAACTTCTTGCCCATGGAGTAGCAGATCCAGGAGGAGACGCCTGCACCGGCCGCCGGGACAATGCCTACCAGCGTGCCCACCAGAGAGCAGCGCACCATGGTGGGGATGAGGGTTTTCAGCTCGCTCCAGGGAGGAAGCGCGCGGCCCTTCTTCAGGTTTTCTTCGTCCTCAATGACGGAGCCGGACTTGCCGTGGTGCACATCGTAGGCCAGGGTCATCACCTGTGCCACCGAGAACAGACCGATCAGGGCGGGCACGAAGTTGATGCCGTCTTCCAGCTGAACCAGACCCATGGTCATGCGGGGGTAGCCGCTGATGGCGTCCAGACCAACGCAGCCCAGCAGCAGGCCCAGCACGCCGGAGAACAGGCCCTTGATGAGGGATTCACCGGCCAGGCTGGCGATGACGGTCAGGCCGAACACGGCCAGCAGGAAGTATTCCAGAACCGAGAACTTCAGGGAGAAGGCGCCCAGCGCGGGGGCGATGAGCAGCATGGCGATGGCGCTGAAGGTGCCGCCCACGGCGGAACCCAGCGTGGCCACGCCCATGGCCTCCATGCCGCGGCCCTGCTTGGTCAGCTGGTAGCCGTCAATGGCGGTGGCAGCCGAAGCGGGAGTGCCGGGCGTATGGCAGAGGATGGCGGTAATGGAGCCGCCGTAAATAGCGGAGGTGTACATGGCCACCAGCATGGTGAGGGCGGCCACAGGGCTCATGCCGTAGGTGATAGGAATGAGCAGCGAAACGCCCATGGCGGCGGAAAAGCCGGGCAGTGCGCCGATGACCATGCCGCCCACAGTACCGGCGACCAGTGCAATCAGCACGTCCAGACTGAGCAGGGACTGAAAACCGGCAATCAAACTTGCAACATCAACCATAATTCAAGTTCCTCCTTTCCGGTTTACAGCAGCTGGCCCAGAACACCGAAGCCGTCCACCGAGACGTTCAGCATACGGGCGAACACGAAGTAGATCACCAGCAGGTAGCCCACATCGATGGCCAGAATCAGCTTCCAGGAAGTCTGCTTCATAAAGCGCATCAGCACGGGGATGATGATGGCCGTGGCCACGAAGTAGCCAACGAAGTAGAACAGCAGCACATAGGCCAGAACAATGCCCCAGGTGATGAGGGGGATCTTCACGCCGTCCCAGGTAAAGAGCTTTTTCTGCTCCTCCGCGGGGGCCTTGCTTTTCATCACGCCCTGATAGAGGATGCAGCCCGAGAGAACCGTCATCATGGCCACCAGCAGATTGGGCATCATGGCAGCTTCCGAAGGCAGGGGCCGGTTCATGGCGTAAAACAGCAGGCACAGCGCCAGGCAAACAAATCCGATGATCACATCTTGATGAATCTGTTTCTTCACAAGAAGGCTCCTTTCTTATCGGGCGGCCGCAAAAGCATCTTGCGGCCGCCCGATAGTTCTATCAAATTTTGTTGGGGATTCCTGCAATCGTTTTACAAAGAGCCTTGCTTATTTCTGCACGCCCCAGATCTCCAGACGGGTATCCAGCTGCTCGTCCAGCAGGGCCTTGTACTCGTCGCCGGTGTACAGCTTCAGCTCGGCGCCCATGGCTTCCATGTTCTTCTGGTAGTCGGGGTCCTCAAAGGCATCTTCCAAAGCCTGAGTCATGCGGTCCACAATGGCCTGATCCACGCCCTTCATGTAGGCATAGCCGCGGGCAGAGAAGGAAACGTAATCGTCCACGCCGGTCTCTTTGGCGGTGGGAACGTCGGGCAGGTACTTGGAGCGCTCGTTGGCAAACACGACGATGGGCTTATAGCCGTTCTCTTCGGCTTCCATCACGTCGCCCACGTTGGCAGACAGGAAGTCGGTCTCGCCGGCCAGGAACATGGTGGTGGCATCGCTGGCGCCGTCCACGGGGATGACGGTCAGCTGGCAGTTGTGCTCTTTCTGCAGCATCTTGGCCACGGTGCCGTCGCCGCTGGTAATGCTGGTGGTGGCAGAAGCCATGACCAGGGGGTTCTCCTGAGCGTACTTCACCAGAGAGGCGTAATCACTGAAGCGAGTCTCATCGCTGCGGATGCAGAGCACCTGATAGTCGATCACGTGGTTGGCCAGCAGCTCGAAATCGTCGATGGTATCCTCACGGGGGTTGGTTTCATCGTAGTGGCCGTACAGAGCGGACAGGTTCACCAGCGCGAAGGTGTAACCGTCCGGGTCGGTGTTATGCAGCAGCTGGTTCCAGGCCAGCCAGCTGCCGCTGCCGGGAACGTTCTCCACGATGACCGGCACGCCCAGGTCGTTCTTCAGGGCCTCAGCCACATAGCGGCAGCCCAGGTCGGACGAGCCGCCGGCGGAGTAGCCGCACAGCAGGGTGATGGGCTTCGAGGGCCAGCTGCCGTCGCTCTGGGCGGTGGTGCTGGAAGCATCGGCCGTGCTGCTGGCCGGGGTAGACGAAGCTGCAGAGCCGCCGCAGGCGACCATACTAACTGCCATCGTTGCCGCTAAAAGCATACTGACGAGTTTTTTCATTCTTCTTTTCCTCCTAGAATTTTTTGTTTGGGCTTTTGGTTTTTTACGGTTTGCTGTATATATGTGAGGGAGAAATCCTTCTCCAGGTCCGACGAAATTTATGGCTGAAATTTGCTCGCAGCATCGGTCGATTTGTTTCGTTAACCGTTTGCGTTAACCGGTTAACAACTGCTGTAAAAAAATTAAGGATAATTTTCATATCCTCAATTTTTTATCAGGTCGGCCGCAGGCGGCTCAGCTGGGTGGAACGGCGGAATGTCAGCGTACCGGACAGTGCCTGCTTGCCCTCGCTCATTCGCCCCTGCAGGATGGCTTCGATGATCTTTTCCCCCGCGACCCGGCCCATGCGGTCCATGGGCTGGCGGATGGAAGAAATTCCCGGTGCCACCAGTTCGGACCAGCCGACTGCATCGTACCCGCAAACGCCGATGTCCTCAGGCATTCGCAGCCCGCGCTGCTCCACTTCTTTTAAGGTAAGGAAGAGGGTATGGGTATTCACCGCGAAGAGTGCCTTTTTCTGCTCGGGGTATTCCCGCAGGAACTGTTCCACCGCTTCGTTCACCCGGAGTTCTTCCCGGCCCACCAGGGCCACGGCGTCCTCCCGGTTCATGCCGAAGAGCTTTTCCGCCCACTGGGCGAATACGTCCCCCATCCACTTTTTATGAAAATTGTCCACGTCCTGCAAGAAGCGAACCTTTTCAAATCCCTGCTCCTTCAAATGCTGAAGCATATTCGCGATCAGTTCGTCGTGCTTGACGTAAACGCTGCCGTAGGGCCAATCCTTCAGCTGGCGCGTACAGATAACCACCGGAATGTTCCGCTTGCACAGGGCCAGATAAGGTTCTGCCGTTTCGTGGCAGGGAATGAGCACCAGCCCGTCCACCTGCTGGTTCAGGCACAGCTGAATGGCCTGTTCTTCTTTCACGGGGTCGTCGTTGCTGCAGCACACCACCGTACCGTACCCGTTCTGGGCGCAGACGCTGTTGATCTGCGTCACCGTCTGGGCACCGATCTGGTAGCGCAGGCTGTTCACCACCACCCCGACCAGTTTGCTTTTTTGTGATTTCAGGGTTCGCGCGGCGCTGTTGGGCGCATAGTCCAGTTCTTTAATGACCTGTTCAATGCGCTGCCGCGTCTCCTGCGACATAAACTCATAGTTTCCATTCAAATATCTTGAAATGGTCGTCTTGGAAACGCCGACCTTCTTCGCAACGTCCGCGATCGTTGCTTTCCGTTCCATGGTTCCTCGATTGTTAAGTGTTTATCGTTTTAGTTTACCGATTTCTGTTCGCTGATTAGAGAATACCAAAACTTTCCGCCGCTGTCAATCGTGCTTTCTATACAAAGTTCGGGGGCGGTTTTTCGTCATTTTGCGGGAGGGGCAGAAATTTGCAGGCGATTTTTGTGCAAAATATAAGAATAGAAATGCAAATAGCAAAAAAGGATAACGCCAAAACGGCCTCCCCGGGTGGGGAAGCCGAAATGCGATGAAACGTAAAATTGACAGAAAGCCGCAGCAGCAGGCCCCGGCTCACCGCCACACCCTAACCGCAACGGTAAGCTGCCACCTCATCAGTCAGCTGCGCTGACAGCTTCCCCTCGAGGGAAAGCCTGCAGCCTCGGCAAAAGCAGCACCGCCGCGAGGAAAAGCCTTCACAAATCGTCCGCGTCCTGCACCGGGGTCTCCTCCGGGTCGTCGGGCAGGCCGGTCCAGCTGCCCTCCGGGTCGGTGCGGCTGGGGCGGGGCGGTTGGGGGATCTCCACCCAAAAGGTTGCATCCGGTTCCGGTACGGTCATACAAACTCCTCCTTTTTCCCTTTTTGCAGGGTGATGCATACAGTGTGCCCCCGCGGGCCATGCTGTATGCAGGAAAGGAGGGATCGAGCCATGCGCGCAAGCGGCGGGCGGATCTTCTGGGCATCGTTTTTACTCACTCTGGCGGTCATCGGGCCGCTGCTGGGGCTGTTCGCCTTCTGGGGCGTGCAGCAGAACCGCCGGGCCGTGCAGACCCAGCAGGCGCAGTCCGGCGTGCCCATCCAGCGGCCGGGCAGCCTCTCGCTGCTGCTGGCGGTGGCCGGCGAGCGGCCCGCCTTTGTGCTGGCCCGGCTGGACGGGGCCTCCCCCGCCTTCCGGCTGGTGGTTGTGCCGGGCGAAACCGTGGTGTTGGACGGGCAGGGCCAGCCCATCACCCTGGCCGAGAGCTACGCCGCCGCCGGGCCGGCCCGGGCGGGCAACCTGCTGGCGGCCACGCTGGGCATTCAGCTGGATCGCTATCTGGCGGCCACCCCCGCCGTGTGGGGGCAGAGCCTTTCCGGACTAGGGCAGGCGCGGGTCAACCTCTCTCCCCTGCTGGACGAAGCCCAGCGCCGGGCGTTGGGGGTGGCCGCCGTGGCCCAGCTGGATGCAGCCGAAGCCGTCAACCTTTTACAGGGCACGGATCTCACCGGCCCGCCGCTGGGGCGGCTGCGGGCGGCGGTGTGGCAGGCGTTTGCCCTGCAAAGCCAGGGCAGCCTGGCCGAGGCCGTTCCTCAGGGGCTGCGCTGGTGCAGCGGCGACCTGCTCACCGACCTGACTGCCCTGGATCTGGAGGAGCTTGGCCGGGTGCTTGCCCAACTGGCAGACGCCTCGTGCAGCCCCCAAGCCGACCTTTTGCCCGGCCGCTGGGACGAGCGCACCGCCCGCTACGAACTGGAGGAGGACGCCCTGACCTTTGCGCAGGCGCTGTTCCCCCTCGCCCCGCAGGAGGCCGGGACGGGCTAAACACCCGGATGCGTGTTGCATCGCTGCCCCCGCACGGAGACAGCCGTGGCCACCCGGCGCGGCATGAAACACACGCCATATGTTGCACTGAACGCCCGGGCGCGTGTGTCGGTGCTAGTCCCACGGAGATACCGGCACAGCCCTTCCGCTGCGATACGAAATACCCGTCGCCTGTTGCTCTGGACACCCGGGCACGTGTTTCCTGCAGCATCCGGTTGGCACACAGCCGCGCATTGCAAAACGCCCGGACGGGTGTTCCGTCTTATTCGTTCTTTTTGTGCTCACCTGTTTCCATTTATGCCCACTTACACCCATTCACGCACATCTACGCACACTGACCCAAGGAGGTGCTTTTTCATGGAGCCAAACCGATCTTCCCGCCGGGGCGCGCTGTTGTGGTTTGCGGCCGCCGTTGCGGTGCTGGCCGTCGCGCTGTGGCTTCGGCTGCGGGGCGACACCGCCGTCTCCGGCCCGGGCACACCCGGCCGCTACAAAGCCGAGGCCCAGGGCTACGGCGGCCCGGTGGAGGTGCAGCTGGTGGTCAACAAGCGGGGCGGCATTCAGCAGCTGACGGTTCTGGCCGACCGGGAGACCCCCGAGATTGGCCAGGCCGCTGCCCCGCAGGTGGCCGCCGCCATCGTGGCGGCCCAAAGCTGGCAGGTGGACGATGTTTCCGGGGCCACCCGCACCAGCCGCGCGGTGCGCAAGGCCGCCCGGGACGCTCTGGCGGAGGCGGGCTGGCCGCTCTCGTGAAGCGCCGCCCCGTGCCCCGCACAAAAAAAGGAAGGCCCTGCGGGCCTTCCTTTTTTATATGGCTTGATTGCTTGCCGCAGAGCGCCGCCGCGCCCTCACTCCCGCTCAGAAATGAAAGATCATGCGGGCCAGCGAGATGGCTGCAACGGCCATGCCGGAGCCGATCAGGGGGCCGACCGGGCTGCCCTTCAGCACGCCCACGCCGATGAAGGTGCCCAGCACCACGCCCAGCGTCACCACAATATCGGTGCTGCTGGCGGCCACGCCCATGCGGCCGAACACCGCCACCAGCGCGCCGCAGGCAATGGCGATCCAGCCGGCGGGGCTTTTCAGCACCGTGATCACCTGCTCCAGCGAATACTTGCCCAGGGCCAGCGGGGCCAGAAAGCCCACCGTCAGAATAATAATGCCCCAGTTGATGCCCTTCGCGCTGAGCAGCTCCAGCGCCGGGGTAACGCGCAGCAGGCGCAGCGCCAGCACAATGGCGGCGGAGATGCCCACGGTTTTGTTGCCGGTGATGATCGCCACCACCAGCAGGCCGATAAACAGCAGCTCGATCCAATAGGTCTGAAGCAATTTTTCCATCCTCATAACTTCTCCGTCTCACAGGGGCTTCGGGTTAATCGCCTTCCGGAATGTCGTTCGCCGGTGCAGAACCCGAGTTGTTGTCCGGTTGCTCCGGCTCGGGCGGTGCCTCGGTGGGGGTTTCCGTCGTGGCCGCCGTGGGTTCCGGTGTGGGCGCTTCGGTGGGTTCCGGCGTGGGTGACTCCGTGGGGGCGGCGGTGGGCGCCTGGGTCGGGGTGGCCG
>ERZ1034901.2408-NODE-2408-length-11907-cov-8.197351_pt1 | contig 11907 bp, 10 predicted proteins | sample MGYA00520628_ERZ1034901 | MGnify/ENA primary metagenome ERZ1034901 (study PRJEB33766, sample SAMN09781783) | gut metagenome | biome: gut microbiome | host: Homo sapiens | place: Madagascar | study: EMG produced TPA metagenomics assembly of the PRJNA485056 data... | reverse complement strand
TCGTGAAGTCGCTTGCAGACGAAACAAGTCCCGCCTCCTGCAGCGATTGGGCAATGGAAGACGTCAACGCGCCGTCGGCGACCTCGACGGTGACCTGCTGGCCGTCGGCGACGAGGTTGCCGGTCGTGCAGCCGCGGACGAGTGTGGACACGCCGAGGATAAGAAGCAGTGCCACGACGACGATGACCGCGATGAAGGCGATCATCGGCCCCTTCGAGCGCTTCGGTTGCAGCGCGCTCGTGTCGTAGGTGCGGAACTGGCGATCGCCCATGGAATGCGCAACACGCGCCCGATGATTCGGGCGCGAAGAATAGGTGATTTGGCGTTTGAATGGAGCCATCGGTTACCTTTCGAGATTGCGAGCAGCCCGTTCGTCGAGCCATGTCTGCAGAAACAGACTTGCCGCTATCATATCCACTTTGCCTCGCATGTCCTTCTCGCTTAGGCCCTTTTCACGCAAACTGCGCTTGGCCTCGCGCGAGCTAAGGCGCTCATCTGCGAATTCGTGGGGAATGCCGCAGTTTTTGGAGATGGCGTCGGCCACCTTGCGAATGCGCTTCGCCTGCGGGCCTTCCTCACCTGCAAGCGTTTTGGGAAGCCCGCACAAAAGCAGCTCGGGCTCCCAGTCCTCGAGCACGCGTTTGAACGGCTTCGCGTTGTCCGTCACTTCCCGAGCAGGAAGAACGCAAACGGGGGAAGCCACGCGCTCGCCGGGATCGCACACGGCAACCCCTACGCGGACTTCCCCGATATCGAGAGCAAGTATACGCACAGCTTAGAGCAACATCTTTCTGGCCGACTCGAGCGCGGCGTCGATGCCGGTCACGTCCTTGCCTCCGGCCTGGGCCATTGTGGGCTTTCCGCCGCCGCCGCCCTTGACGCACGGGGCGATTTCCTTGATCACCGCGCCGGCGTTGAACCCTGCGGCCACAGCCTCGTCGGTTCCTGCGGCCAGAAGCGTGGCCTTTCCGTCGTTGTCAGCGATGAGCACGACAGCGCCCGGCGTCTCCATGCGCGCGCGAACGACGTCCCACATGTTGCGCATCGCGCCCGGCTGAGCGATCTTCACGCGGCTGATGATGACGGGGTAGCCGCCCTGCGCCTGCTTGGCAGCCGAAAGAAGCATGTTCACGCCGTCGTCGGAGATGGCGGTCTTCGCGGCCTTGCGAGTCTTCTGGAATTCCTTCAGCGACTTCATGTTGGCGGCCGTGCGCTCGGAGACGTCGAACAGCGGAACGCGCAGCTCGGCAGCAGTTTCCTTCAGCTCGGCCTCGATCTTGTTCACGTACTCGAGGGCGCCGAAGCTCGTCACCGCCTCGATGCGGCGCAGGTTCGCGCCGACGCCGGTCTCGGAGGTGATCTTCACCAGGCCGATCTCGGCAGTGTTGGCCACGTGGCAGCCGCCGCACAGCTCGCGGGAGAACTCGCCGCATTCAACAACACGCACGACGTCGCCGTACTTCTCGCCAAAGAGCGCTGTCACGCCGGATTCGCGGGCGGCGTCGAGCGAGGTCTCGTAGATGTTGGTGGAGACGGCGGACATGATTTCCTCATTCGCCACGCGCTCGACTTCGGCCAGCTGCTCGGGCGTGGTGGCCTCGAAGTGCGTGAAGTCGAAGCGCAAGCGGTCGGGGCCAACGTAGGAGCCAGCCTGCTTCACGTGGTCGCCCAGCACGCGGCGAAGCGCGGCGTGCAGGATATGCGTCGCGGTGTGGTTGCGGGTGATGCGGGCGCGGCGCGCACCGTCGACCGCTGCGGTGACCTCGTCGCCCACGGCGATGGTGTCGGACGCGACCTTCACCTTGTGGCACACAAGTCCCTTCTCCGGAGCCTTCGTGTCGATCACGTCCGCCTCGGCGTTGGTGCCGCGAAGCGTGCCGGTATCGCCGACCTCGCCGCCCATCTCGGCGTAGAAGGTGGTCGTGTCGAGCACGATTTCGCCTTCTTCACCTGCGGAAAGTTTGTCAGTGCGCTCGCCGTTCGCGATGATGGCGACTACCTTCGCCGCGCATTCAAGCTTGTCGTAACCCACGAACTCCGTGGCACCGACTTCCTTCAACACGTCGGCGTGGATACCGCCGTAGGTGCTCCAAGCAGCCTCGGCGTCCTTCGTGTTGGCGGCGCGGGCGCGCTCGCGCTGTTCGTCCATGCAGCGCTCGAAGCCCTCCATGTCGACCTTCACATTGCGGTCGGCGCACATCTCCTCGGTCACCTCGACAGGGAAACCGTAGGTGTCGTGCAGGGTGAACGCTTCCTCGCCCGAAAGCGTGTCACCCTCGAGCTTGTCGAGCGCCTCCGCGAGAAAGACCTGGCCCTGGCGCAGTGTGGCGCCGAAGCGCTCCTCCTCGGAGAGGATCACGCGGCGAATGAGCTCGCGGTTTTCCACGACCTCGGGATACACCGAGCCCATGAGCTCCACGATCTCATCGACGTAGTCGTTCAAGAACGGCCCTTCGATGCCGATCATGTGCGCCTTTTGGATGGCGCGGCGGAGCAGGCGGCGCAACACGTAGCCGCGACCCTCGTTGGAGGGCAGGATGCCGTCGGCGATCATGAACGTGACCGAACGGCTGTGGTCGGCGATGATGCGCAGCGACTTGTCCACCGCCGCGTCCTGCTTGTAGGTCTTGCCCGCCAGGCGCTCGCCCACGCCGACGAGGCTGCGAAGCACGTCGGTGTCGTAGTTGTTGGTAACGCCCTGCATGATGGCGGCGATGCGCTCAAGGCCCATGCCGGTGTCGATGTTTTTGGTGAGCAGTGGCGCGAGCGTGCCGTCTTCCTGCCCGTCGAACTGGGTGAACACGCAGTTCCAGAACTCAAGGTAGCGGTCGCAATCGCAGCCGGGCTTGCAGTCGGGACTGCCGCAACCGACTTCGGGACCCTGGTCGAAGTAGATCTCGGAGCAGGGGCCGCAGGGGCCGGTGGGGCCGGCGCGCCAGAAGTTATCGTCCTCACCGAGGCGCGAGATGTGGTCCTCGGGAACGCCGAGCGACTTCCAAATCTCGATCGTCTCGTCGTCATCCTCGAACACCGTGAAATAGAGCTTCTCCGCCGGCAGGCCGAGCACCTCGGTGGAGAACTCGAAGGCCCAGGCGCACATCTCGTTCTTGAAGTACTTGCCAAAGCTGAAGTTGCCCATCATCTCGAAGAACGACAGGTGGCGCGCGTCGCCGATGTTGTCAATGTCGTTGGTACGCACGCACTTCTGCGCGGTCGTGGTACCGATGTAGGCTGGGTCGAGCTCCTTCTGGTGAAGGAAGTAGGGCTTGAACTGCACCATGCCGGCGCTCGTCAAAAGCAGCGACGGATCGTCGGGGATGAGGGAGGAGGACGGCATGCGCTTGCATCCCTTCTCCTCGAAGAAGGCGAGGTACTTCTCGCGGATTTCTGCGGTGGTCATGTACTTCATGGTGGTTGTTCTTCCCTTATCACTCAAGAACGCCCCGCAGAAATGCAGAAGCGTTCGTTTCCACGTTGTCAACAGCGCGAAGCGCCGCTATTTCTTTTCTTCCTTTCCGCGCAGACGCTCCCTGATTTTGCGCCTGTTCTCGGCATTTTCGGCGCGTTTCTTCTCGGCACGCTCGAATTCCGCCGATCCGTCGGGGTGCGGGGACGTAGCATCGGCGATAGGATTCGGTGCATCGCCGTCTTCGCTCGACGAGGGAGTGCCCAAGAAGAACACGCCGTCCTTCGAGACGAGGCGTCGACCCGTTCGCTTCTCGAAATAATACACGAAAACGGATTTCGCGACGGCAACAGCGGGAATAGATGCCAGCATGCCCACAAGCGAGCCGGGAAGCCCGCCCATCGCGCCGCCGAGCGCCGAGCCCGCCATGAGGGCGATGATGGTGAGTGCCGGATGGATGTCGACCGAGTCGGACATGATCTTCGGCGAGATGAACGTGTAGACGAACTGCTGGATCACGATGGTGCCGATGATGGCGATGACGGCGACGAGCGGGCTCACGAAGATGCCGACGATCGCAGCGAGACCGCCGCCCAGCCAGGGACCGATGATCGGGATGATGTTTAAGATGCCCGTGATGCCGCCCAAGGCCATCGAGTTGGGGATGCCGAGCACGGCGAAGAGGACTCCGCAGGCCACGCCGATGATCGCGCACTGCAGAAGCGTTCCCTTGATGTAGCCGCCCATCACGCGCGTGAACGTGATGTGGAGCATCTCGAGGTCCTCAGCGCGCGAATCGCCCACAAGGCGCTTGCATTCGCGCCCGAGCTGAGGCAGCTGCATAAGAATCCAGAAGGCAACCACGAGGGCGAAGCCGATAGCCATAAGCGCGTTGGCGAGTCCCGTGCCGAATGCGATGGCGCCCGAGGCGCTGTTCTTCGCGAAGTCGCCCGCCCAATCCATGGCGGAGGCCTGCACGTCGGTGACGAATGCGCGGACGGACTCGTCCTCGAGCATGTAGGCGTAGCGCGCGTACATGTCGTTCGCCCAGTCAGAGATGCCCTGCACGTAGACAGGAACGTTCTCGATCAAGTTCGCGAACTGGGTATTCATACCAACGCCAGGCGAGAACAAAAGGAATGCCATGAGCGCTAGCACCGCGAACATGATCACGTACCCGATGGCCGTGCCCACCGTTCGGTTGATGCCGATTTCCTCGAGCTTGTTCACCGTGCCGCGCAGGACGAACACGATGATGACCGTCCAGATGACGATGGCGACGGGCACCGACAAGATGTTCAAAAGCTGCACGACGACCCAGGTGAGCGCGATGGCGCCCACAACTGTCCAGACGTTTAGGAAGCGCCTGCGGGCCTTGTCCGTCTTACCTGATTGTTTGTCCTGCGCCACGTCGCTCAAAGCCTATTCCTCCGAAGACACCGTTTTGTCGGCATCGGACGAGGCGGTGGCACCCGTTTCCGGGGCATAGGTGAAGTATTTGCCCTCGTCGGAAGAGGCGGGCTCGACTACGGGCGCGGGCTCAGGTTGCGCGACGGGCTTGGCTGCGGGGATCGCTGCGGTCGCGGCCACGGCGGAAGCGGAAGCCTCCTCGTTAGACGCCTTGCCGGCGACTCGGCCTTTGCCGGCCGCAACTGCGGCAGCTGCGGCATCGGCGGTCGCATCGACGAGGTCGCTGACGGGATTAGGCTCGTCAGGCGCGCCCTGCCCTAAGGCAACAGACTCGTCGGACGCCTTTTTCGGCGTGAACTTCCGGCGGACCTTCTTGGTGACAGAGTTGACGAGCTCGAGGGGCGCATTGGTCACCGTATCGACCGCGTTCACGGCACTCGATGCCGAGCTGGTGATTTCCCCCACGTCCTCGAGAATCTGATCGAGGCGCATGACTTCCAGATTCGCAGCGTCGACCGTGAGGGACACGCGATCGACCAGGGGATCGATTTTGTCGCACACAGGCTCAAGCGATGCCGTAATCTTCTCCACGTGCTCGAGCGTGGGCTCGAGTTGCTTCTGCACGCTCGTCACCGTTTCGCGCGTTTTGCGAATCGTCATGACCAACTCGACCACGAACCACACCAGCGCAATCCCAACCAGCACATACACGATCGGCAATGCGATGTTTACAACACTGAGGAAATCCATCCGCGCCTCCTTTGCTCCGAAGCCTTAACTATAGCACTCCGCCCGCCCCATCAGCGCTTTCCCGAGGCGTTTCCACCTGCTGTTCATAGCCTTCAGGTGACGGCTTGCGAACCTCGCCCGCGGCGAGCTTTTTGCGGGGCTTGATCGACGAGGGCCTCTCCCCCGCCGACGTTGCACGCGCGGTCGGCTTGCCGCCCGACACCGCCGCGCGGTCGCGAGCCGCGGCATCTGCGCGATAGGCTTCCCACCCGCGCTCGCTCGGATGGTAGAAGCAGCCGCGCTCCAATCCTTCGGGAAGATAGCGCTGGTCGACCCATCCTTCAGGATAATCGTGAGGATATTTGTAGGTTCCGTAGTTCTCCGAACCTGGGCGATGGCGATCGCGCAGATAATCGGGCACCTTGCGCGCAGGACCATGACGCACTTCGGCGAGCGCGGCGTCGATGCCCGCCTCCGCAGCGTTGCTCTTCGGGGCAAGCGCGATGTAGACGGCAGCCTGCGCAAGGTTGATGCGGCATTCCGGATAGCCGATGACCTCGGCGGACTTGAACGCCGCCTCGGCGATGAGGAACGCCTGCGGATCGGCATTGCCCACGTCCTCCGACGCTTGGATCATCATGCGCCGCGCGATGAACTTCGGGTCTTCCCCGCCGTCGATCATGCGGGCGAGCCAATAAAGCGCGGCATCGGGATCGCTCCCGCGCATCGATTTGATGAACGCGGAGATGACATCGTAGTGCATGTCTTTGTTCTTGTCGTAGGCGAGCGCGCGGTGCGGAGTCGCGCGATGCACGACATCGGCGCTGATGAGCGCAGGTTTCTCCGGCGTTCCCGAGGCAACCATCTGCGAGGCGAGCTCGAGGGTGGTGAGCGAGGCTCGCCCGTCGCCCCCGGCGAGCAGCACGATGGCGGAAAGCGCGTCGTCAGCAAGCGCATAGCGCCCAGCAAGCCCGCGTTCGTCGGCGAGCGCGCGGTCGATGAGTTGGGATATTTCCCCGTCGGAAAGCGAATGCAGCTCGACCACGCGAGAGCGGCTGATGAGCGCGGAGTTCACCTCGAAGAACGGGTTTTCCGTCGTGGCTCCCACCAGCACGAGCACGCGATTTTCGACCGCATGGAGCAGCGCGTCTTGCTGGCTGCGGTTGAAGCGGTGGATCTCGTCGACGAACAGAATGGTTCGAATGCCCTGCATCGTCAGGCGCTTTTCCGCGGCATCGATCTCGCGGCGCAGGTCGGACACGGTGCCGCCGATGGCCGACACCTCCACGAACGTTGCTTTCGTGTGCTCGGCGATGACGTGCGCGAGCGAGGTTTTCCCCGTGCCCGCAGGCCCGAAGAGGATAACCGAGCTTAACGTGTCGCCCTCGATGGCACTGCGCAGCCAGCTGCCGGGGCCGACCGCGTCGGTCTGCCCCACGACCTCGTCGAGGGTGCGGGGGCGCATGCGCACCGCAAGCGGCGCCACTTCTGCGCGACGCTCGTTTTCCATTGCTGTGAACAAAGTATCCATGCCGCGTATCATATCATGCGAACGTTTGTTTGCCTAGAGGCGACCAGGGCATTTCTCCCCCAAGCGTAAAGCCGAAGATGCAAAGCAGCCAAGAAAGAGGAGGCCCGCCGGACAAGGGAAATCCGACGGGCCCAAGGAGGGGATTGGAGTGGTCGGGGTTGACCACTCGCTGCTTTCGAAAGAAGCAACGGCGGGTTACTTGAAGGAGGGGGATTTTCACCCGCTGCTTGCAGTATAGCGGGCGCTCTTGAATCCCTTGTGTTCCGCACGTGGGCATCCTATGAATCGACCTGGGGTTTTGTTACGAAGTCGTTTCATTTCAGAAGCAGGGCGCCTATTTTCGGGCAGTTCGGGGGCGACGCGCGCTCTTTAGTTTGCGCTCGAAGAGCACGTTGTTGGTGTGCAGCCAGCTCTCGACTGTGCCGGTGTCGAAGCCGTCTTCGGGGTCGATTACGAGCGCGTACATCTCCTCTTCGCGCAGCACCTCATCGAGCGCGTCGGTCAGCTGGATTTCGCCGCCCACGCCAGGCTTCACGTCGGCCAGAAGCTCCATGACGCGCGGGCTCAGCAGGTAGCGGCCAAACACGGCCAGGTTCGACGGCGCGTCTTCGAGCGCCGGCTTCTCCACAAGCGAATCGACCTTCCACACGTCGTCGGAGAGCTTCTCGCCAGCGATGATCCCGAAGCGATGCACCTGGTCATCGGGCACGGGCATGACCGCGATCACGCTCGCCCCGCCGTGCTCGTCCGACACCTTCTGCATCGCGGGAAGCATCTGGTTGTCGGGCACGATCACATCGCCCAGAAGCACGTAGAACGGCTCGCCCGCAGTCTTCTCGTGCGCGCACCAGATGGCATGTCCCAGCCCGAGCGGCTCCTCCTGGTACACGTAGCTCACGTTGTAGTTGCCCACGCGCTCCACCTCGTCGGCGTAAGCGTCTTTGCCGCGCTCGCGCAGCGTGGCAACCAGGTCGGGGTCGGGCGTGAAGTGGTCTTCGATTGCCTTCTTGGAACGGCTGTTCACGATGACGACCTCGTCGGCCTTCGACGCCAAGCCCTCCTCCACCACGTACTGGATGACGGGACGGTCAACCACGAGCAGCATCTCTTTCGGCTGCGCCTTCGTGGCGGGAAGGAAGCGCGTGCCCAAACCGGCGGCGGGAATAAGTGCCTTCACTGGGAAACCTTTCTATAAGAGAAACCGACAAGGGGGGCGTCCAAACGCCTCCCGAAAACTCACAGGGCAGATTGTAGCACGCGGCATGAAGGCCCCTCACGCGCCCACGTCAACGTCACAGTCCGGCGGCGCGGAAAGCGGGCGCGAGCGCAAACGCGGGAAAACTCCGATGAAGCCTGCGTGCTTCCGCGGCATGATTCGACGAGCGTCCGCGATGGGGATAGCCCTTCGCGCGCCGTCGCGCGCCGATGCAGCAGCGTCCCCGAGACGCCACCGCGCCCGCGCGCCCCCAAGGCGCTTTATGCCTGCTTCTCCTTCAGGTCCTCGAGCGCCTCTTCGAGCACGGCCACCTGGGCCTCGTTCTTCTTAATGCCGCGCATGATCATGAATACGAACACCAAAAGCGCCACCCACAAAAGCGCATAAGCTGCGATCACGAACGGCGCAGACGGCAGGATGGTGCTATAGATATCGGCAAGAACGGGATTCATTTACCTCTCCTCCATTTCTTCGATGCTTTGCTTTAGCGCCTCGACGCGCTCGGTCACGCGAACCTGGCGAAAACGCAGACGATAGAGCGCGAACCCGACGCACAGCATACCCAGAAGGCACACGACGAGCGTCGCCGCCATGTCCCCCGACATGCCTCCCTCGCGCAGCACAACCGGGTGAATGCTCGACGGAATCAGACGCGTCACCATGTAGCAGATGGGCACGTCCACAAACGCGATGACGCCGATGACCGCAGCATACGTTGCGCGACGCTCAGGTTCCTCGATAGCGTTGCGCAGCACGAAGTACGCGATCACGATAAGCATCAGAATCAGATACGTGGTCAGGCGCGGCTCCCATGTCCACCACACTCCCCATTCGAAGCGCGTCCACAGATCGCCCGTGATCATGGTCGCGACGACGAACAGAAGCGCAATCTCGAACGCCACGCGCGCGCAGGTGTCGAAGCGCTGGTTCTTCGTCATGAGAAAGCGCACGCAATAGTACGCCCCGAACGCAAGCGCCACGAACGACACGATGGCGACCGGCATGTGAAAGTAGAAGATCTTCTGCGAGATGAGCAGTTTGTTCGAAATCATCTGCCCGCCGATGAGCTCAACGCCGTCGACCGAGGCGCCCGACACCGGTCCCGCGAACAAAAACGCCATGAGAAAGCCCGCCGTGGAGAGCACGATCCCGCAGAGCAGCACCCAGGGCGCTATCCTGTCGGGCCACTGCCCCGCCTCGGGGAGCTTGCAAGGTTTTTTATCCGTCATACGGTTCCTTTCTATCCAAAAAGCCGCAGGTCAGTCAATGCGTTGCAGGCGCGGGAAGCCACCTTACGCCGAAATCACGAAGTCGTAGAGCGCCCAGCTCGCCAGCAGCATGATCGCATCGTAGCCGCACGCAAGCACCATCGAGGGCAAGAACACGTCCCATGCGCCCGCTGAGCCCGCGATCATCGCCGTGGTGGCAGACGCGCAGGCGTACAGAAGCGGGAAGATGATCGGCACGAACAGCACCGCGAGCATGACATCGCGCCCGCGCGTGTTCACCGTGATCGTGGAAAGCAGCGTGCCGACGCCGGCGATGCCCACCGTGCCCGCCAAAAGCGGCAGCAGCGCATAGGGCGCCGTGTTGGCGAGCGAGGTTCCCATGAGGAAGAAAAACGCGAACAGCGGCACGGCGATCACCTCGACCACCAGCAGAAACAGCACGTTCGAGGTGGCCTTCGCCAGAAACACGACGGCGCGGTCGAGCGGCACGAGCAGGATGCCCTCCATGCAACCCTGCTCCTTCTCGTGCGCAAACGAGCGACCGAGGCCCAAAAGCGAGGTGAACACGATGAGCGCCCACAGAAGGCCGCCCGCGATGGCGAGCACGTCGGACGCCTGCGCCGACTGCCCGAGCGACGCGCCGTAGACGATGAGCACCAAAAGCGCGTAGATGCCCATGGACGTGAGCAGCTCCTTGGTGCGGAACTCCTGCTGCAAGTCTTTCGCAAGCAGGGTCTTGTACTGGGAAAACGTCGAGGGCTTGTGCAATGCGACCGCGCGGGTGCGACTCGACGTCGCCTGGGTCTTCCCCGCGGGCACCGCCTGGGCCGTCCCCGCGCTTGCGTCCCTGGCGGTCGCCGGGGTTACAGCCGACCCCGCAGCCTCACCCTTCATCTTGCGCGCCATTTAGGCCACCCCCATCCCAACGGTCTTGCGATAGAGCGCCTCGAAGTCGTCGAGGTCGAGGTTCTCCTTGTCGTCGAAGGCGACCACGCGGCCGCGCGCAAGCACGAGCGCATGCGTGCACATGGAGAAGCCCTTGCGCAGGTCGTGGCTCACCATGACGAACGTGCGCCCCTCGCGGTTGCGGGCGATGAGCTCATCGAAGATCTCCACCGCATGCGGGTCGAGACCCGAGTACGGCTCGTCTAGGAACACAACGTCGGGGTCGTGGATCAGGGCGCGCGCGATGGAGAGCCGTTGCGTCATACCACGCGAGAACGTGCGCACAGCATCGAGGCGCCGATGCTTCAGCTCCACCGCCTCAAGCATCTCTTCCACGCGAGCAGGCACGTCGACCACGCCGTAGAGCTGGGCATATAACGTAAGGTTCTGCTCGGCAGACAAATCGGAGTAGAGCATGGGCGCGTGCGAGATGAGCCCGATGTGCTCGCGCGCGAGATCGGGCTCCTCCTTCAAATCGATACCCATGAGCTGCGCGCTTCCCGACGAGGGGCGCGAGAGCGTGGAAAGCATGCGCAGAAGGGTCGTCTTCCCCGCGCCGTTCGGACCGAAGATGGAAAGAAACGCGCCCGCGGGCACCTCGATCGACACGTTGTCGACCGCCTTGCGCGTGCCGAACACCTTCGAGAGATGCTTCGTCTTGATTGCGGGAACGTCTCTTTCTGCCATGAGGGGGTTACGCCTCCGTGTCGCTCGTCTGCTTCTTCGCGGCGACCTTGCCCGCGCGCTTCGCGCCGCGCCCGCCGAAGGTCGCCACGGCAACGCCCACCATAAGCAGGCCGAAACCGATCCACACCTCGCTCACGAGCGGGTTCACGCGAACGTCCATCGAGAACGCGCCGTCGTCGTTGACCCCACGATACACCACGAAGAGGTCTTCCGTCGGCAGCGAAAGGACGCTCGCAACGAGTTTTTGTTGCTGGGTGGACGACACGACCTGCACCGCGGGTGACACTTGCCCCAGGTAGGCGTCGCCTTTGTACACGTCGAACACGACGGTGTAGACGATGTCGTCCTTGTTGTCGGCCATCTCAACCGAATTTGACGCATAGGTGAGCGTGAAGTCCTGCACGGTCATGGCCTCGCCCGCCGTGTCGGTCGCCTCGTCGTAGGGCACGTAGTCGTTCACCTCGGTGACGTACATCGACGAGCCAATGAGGCCCACCAAGATCACGGCCATCGCGAAGTGCGACAGAAAACCACCCAGACGCGAGGCGTTGCGGCTCAAAAGCCCACCGAGCGCCGCAAGCGCGCCCACATCGTGAGCCTTCCCGTACGAGCGGACGGCACGCACGAGCGTGAACAGCGAGTTGAACAGAAGCAGGCTCGCAACCAAAAAGCCCACGGCCGCCAAGCCGTTGTAGTAGGCCGCGGGGCCCTCGCTCGCGAGACCCTCCGCGTTCGTGTCGCCGACGGCGATGAC
>ERZ1034901.2403-NODE-2403-length-11934-cov-4.935853_pt1 | contig 11934 bp, 8 predicted proteins | sample MGYA00520628_ERZ1034901 | MGnify/ENA primary metagenome ERZ1034901 (study PRJEB33766, sample SAMN09781783) | gut metagenome | biome: gut microbiome | host: Homo sapiens | place: Madagascar | study: EMG produced TPA metagenomics assembly of the PRJNA485056 data... | reverse complement strand
AGGCTGTGAGTGTATTTACACGCTTTTTGATAGAGCCTGTGATACGGTTTGGGGACATCTTGTTCATCATGTCCTTAATGTCCGCTGTCGCCGACTCGAAGTTGTTGATGTCATTTGTATTTTCCGCCATATTGCCAAGCTTTGCGCTGATGCTGTCTGATGACGAAAACATGCAGTCTGCCTGTGCTATGTATATCGTTCTCTTGAACGAGCTGCGGTCGAGGTCAAAAAGCTCCTCTCCAAGCAGTGGTGAAAAATCATCACACTCAACCATGGTTGCAAGCCTGTACAAGTGAAAATCATCCTGCTTTTCTGTGAGGCCAAAGGTCCTTACAAGTCTGTACTCCACTCCATCGGCCTCAAAATCAAGCTCTCCACCATAGGTGCCTCCCTGCCATGGCTTATAGAGCTTTCTTTCCCTCTCAAAGGCGCCCGGCTCCTTTTTCGTATCAAAGCCGTACAGCATAGCCTTCAAAAAAGCCGCAAGTGTACTCTTTCCCCAGCCGTTTGGCTGGTTTATGACATTGACTCCATCATTGAAATTGATATTAAGATCGGACAGCTTTCCGAAGTTGTTTATGTGACAAGCTATTAACTTCAATTTCTAAATCTCCTCCCCGCTAAGCGCCGATATACCACACCTGATAACCTCAGACTTCTGCTCCTCGGTCATATCTGAGCCAAGCACCATCCGTATGAACTCACCCTTAAGTGATGCATCCTTTTCGTATTCACTGTAATTGATGAGAAGTCTTGTCTCATCATACACCTTTTCATAGTAGAAATATTCCTCGAACATATCCTTGAGGAAGTCTGTGTTTATCTCACAATCCACGTCCACCTCACCTACAAGCACGAACTTTACCATGCTTCTCGATGAATATTCACTGTCCGAAATGGCCTTTTCCATCTTCACAGCCACATCCTGTGTGGTCATGGCTCCTGTCACATCTACATACAGCGTGTAGAGGCTCCTGTACGCAAACGGTACAAAGCTAAAGCCTGCCGTGAGCTTCTCATCATCTATATCAAGCACCACAAAGCCCTTTTGTCCACACTCATCAAAGCCTCTTCCCTCTAAGCAGCCGCTGTAGCAGTACATGCCACGGTTATCAAGCTGTCCGCTCTGATACTCATGCACATGACCGAGTGCGAGATAATCAATGCCCTTATTCTTAAGGTTGCCTGTGGAAATCTCATCACCGAGCTGTCCGTGGAGAGTGACAACGTTGTAATTGTCATTGTCGAGCACAAGAGAATTGTACATGGCAGCCTGGTTAGACTTGTCTATCTCAAGACCTGTTATTGTGATATTTCCATAGCTGTATGAGGTCCACTGATTAGAAAAAAGCTTAAGGTTTTCAGGGATTTCATCGAGCTTCGATATGAAATTGTCCGAGTCGTGATTACCCTTAAGATAATAGAAATCAATATCCGGATTTGACGTAATCGAATCCTTTACCAGATTTCTGGCAGTCGCTGACACATTTCTCGTGTCAAATAAATCGCCTGCTATGATAATCGCCTTTACATCGTTATTTTTGGCGTACTCTATCATCCTTGAATATGTACGCAGTATTTCCATTTTTCTCTCTTTTGCCTGCTCCTTTGACAGATTCGAGGTCATCTTCGAATCCAGATGCAGGTCTGCACAGTGGATAATTTTCATTTTTCCAATTCCTCTTGATATATGAACGTTTATAAATCATTACAGACTACACATAAATTCATTACGCATAGCCTGGTTGCATCATTTACAGCCAATTCACAATTTCATAATCATTTAACAATTAAACGTGCTGACTGTCTGCAAGCTCAGGTGTACCTCTCATCTGAATGAGCGGGCCGCCCTTCTTCTCCACATAGTCCTTAGTGATTGTAACCGTGCCGATATTGTCATCCTTTGGTATCTCATACATGATATCGAGCATGAAATCCTCTATAATCGCACGAAGAGCTCTGGCTCCGACTTTCTTCTCCTTTGCCATCCTGGCGATGGCATAAAGCGCATCGTCATCGAACTCAAGCCTTACCTCATCCATCTCAAGGAGCTTCTGATACTGCTTGATAATGGCATTCTTTGGCTCCTTCAATATCTTTACAAGCATATCCTCAGTGAGCGCCTCAAGTGAGAACATGATTGGAAGTCGTCCGATAAACTCAGGAATCATTCCGAATTTGCGGATATCATCAACAGTTGCCTGCATGAGCAGGTTTTCATCCCCATCATACTTGTCATTCAAATCAGCCTTGAAGCCTATAGAAGCCTCCTTGTTCAGGCGCTCCTTTATGATATCCTCAAGTCCCGGGAAAGCACCTCCGCAGATAAAGAGAATATTTCTCGTGTCAACTGTGGTCATCGGAACCATGGCATTCTTGCTGCTGGCACCAACCGGCACCTCAACCTCTGATCCCTCTAAAAGCTTAAGCATACCCTGCTGCACTGACTCTCCGCTCACATCACGCTGGTTGGCATTTCTCTTCTTTGCAAGCTTGTCTATCTCATCTATAAAAATGATACCGTGCTCAGCTCTCTCCACGTCATTATCTGCAGCTGCAAGAAGCTTACTTACAACACTTTCGATATCGTCACCGATATATCCGGCCTCAGTAAGTGATGTGGCATCTGTTATGGCAAGTGGCACATCTAAAAGCTTTGCAAGAGTCTTTACGAGATATGTCTTTCCTGAACCTGTAGGTCCGATCATGAGCATATTTGATTTTTCAATCTCCACACCGTCAAATTTATTTGAAGCCTGCTTTGTACCAGTCTTCTCTTCCTCTGCCTTGTGCTTATTGTCAGCCATGACACGCTTGTAGTGGTTATATACTGCAACCGACATGACCTTCTTTGCATGCTCCTGACCTACCACATAGTCATCAAGACTTGCCTTGATCTTATGCGGTGCAGGAATTGAGTGAATGTCAAGAATCGGCTCGACCTTTTTCTCTTCCTTTGGTTTTTTCTTCTTAAGCTTCTGGCTGTTTGGTATGCCTCCTGTCAGATCTGACAAATTTATCATGCTGATATTGGGCATATTGCCAAAATCCATATTGCTTATATTACCCAGATTTCCGAAATTGCCAAAATTACCGTTGCTCATGGAGTCAAAGGTCTTTTGCATACAATCGTTGCAGATGCACAGATTTGGCTGGATATGTATCATCTTGCCTGCCACGCTCTCCGGTCTGCGGCAGATATAGCAGACATCCTCGTAGTCGTTTGACTTGTTATCGTTTGTATTATCTATGTTATTTGTAGTTTCTTCATTATTATCCTGAATATTGTCAGGTACTTCCTTGAAATCATCATTATTCATAGGTGAATTACCGCCTTTGTATCATTTGGCTGCCTTATCAGCCATTTAACTATTATACACTACTGAATAAATGCGTGCAAGCAAGCTGAGGCGCTTTTGAAAAAAAAGAACCGACAGATCAAAAGACCTGCCGGATCCATTTTCTTAATATCTATTATAACAGCTCCATAAGAAGCTTATTGACAACAGCAGGATTTGCCTTGCCCTTTGTAGCCTTCATAGTCTGACCTACAAGTGCTCCGATGGCTTTCTTCTTGCCATTGTGATAATCCTCCACTGCCTGTGGATTTGCATCGATGACAGCCTGGATTGTGGCTTTAAGCTCACCCTCATCATTCATGCTCTTAAGACTGTTCTCCTCGACATACTGCTCAGGGTCGATATCATCCGAGAATATTTTCTCAAATACTTCCTTGGCAACAGATGAGTTGATCGTGCCTGCATCCACCAGATCTACAAGCTTTGCTAGGTTTACAGGTGAGAATTTTATCTCATCTGCATCCATATCATTATCCTTTAACAGTCGCATTGTCTCAACCATCAGCCAGTTTGAAACCTTTTTCGGCTTGCCGCAGAGCTTTGTGGCAGCCTCAAATATGTCTGCCATATGCTTTGACTCTGTGAGAATCTTTGCATCATACTCAGGGATGTCGTATTCCTTCTTGTAGCGTGCAAGCTTCTGTGGACGAAGCTCAGGCTGCTTTGCCTTTATCTGTGCAATCCATTCATCGGATACGACAATTGGCACGAGGTCAGGCTCAGGGAAATATCTGTAGTCCTGTGCATCCTCTTTTGAACGCATGGCATGTGATGATTCCTTATTGTCATCCCATCTACGTGTCTCCTGTACTACCTTTCTGCCCATCTCAAGAAGCTCTATCTGACGCTCACGCTCACCTTCTATGGCATGTGCAATGGCCTTGAAGGAGTTAAGGTTTTTCATCTCCGTACGTGTACCAAACTTCTTTGCGCCCACCTCTCTGACTGAGATGTTGACATCAGCACGCATTGAGCCCTCATTTAATTTACAGTCAGATGCTCCGAGATACTGGATGGTCTGACGCAGAGTCTCAAGGTATGCTATAACCTCCTCAGCGGAGCGCATATCAGGCTCTGATACTATCTCTATAAGAGGTACTCCGGAACGGTTGTAATCTACGATAGATACATCCTCCCACTCGTCATGAACGAGCTTTCCGGCATCCTCCTCCATGTGGATTTCATGGATTCTGACGTTTTTCTTGCCGTTTGCTGTCTCTATCTCCACTGAACCATTGCGGCAGATTGGCAGATAAAGCTGTGATATCTGATAGTTCTGTGGATTATCAGGATAGAAATAGTTCTTTCTGTCAAATTTGCTGTACTGTGTGATAGTACAGTTGGTGGCAAGTCCTACTGCCACTGCGTACTCTACAACCTGCTTGTTTAAAACAGGAAGTGAGCCCGGCTGTCCTGTGCAGACAGGACATGTATGTGTATTTGGTGCGCCTCCGAATGCTGTGGAGCAGGCGCAAAAGATCTTTGTTTTTGTAGCTAACTCTACATGGACCTCAAGTCCGATGACTGTCTCATAGTTTTTCATATCCTTTTTGCCTCCTTCCTACTGTGCACCGGCAGATTTATTGGTATCTGCTGTATTTTTGTTACTGTATTCCTCCGCAATAGCGCTGCGCTTAAGCTCTCTTGTTTTTTCAAAGCTGTAGGCTGCACGGATGATATTCTTCTCCTTAAAGCAGTCTCCGATGAGCTGTAATCCGATTGGAAGTCCGTTTTTGTCCATGCCGCACGGAAGCGATATTCCCGGAAGTCCTGCAAGGTTTACAGATATGGTGTAAATATCACCGAGGTACATCTGGATTGGATCACTTAAGCTCTCTCCAAGCTTTGGAGCTGTGGTTGGTGCTGCCGGTCCGAGTATCACATCATATTTGGCAAAGGCATCATCAAAGGCTTTTTTGATAAGTGCTTTTACTCTTAAGGCCTTTAAGTAATATGCATCATAATATCCTGATGAAAGCACGAAGGAGCCGAGCATGATTCTCCTCTTCACCTCAGGTCCAAAGCCCTCAGAACGCGATTTCTTGTACATGTTGTGAAGGTCTGTGTACTCCTTTGTACGGTATCCGTATTTGACACCGTCGAATCTGGCAAGGTTTGAGCTTGCCTCTGCGCAGGCGATTACATAGTAAGCCGGGATGGCATACTCTACAAGTCCGAGGTCAAATTCTTCCACAACAGCACCTTTTTTCTTTAATTCATCTGCCGCTGCAATGATTGCCGATTTTACCTCCGGGTCAAGTCCATCTCCGAGATAATCCTTTGGAATACCAATCTTCATACCCTTTACGTCATCGACAAGAGCCTCTGTAAACTTTAAATCGTCTCTGTTTACTGATGTCGAATCCTTCGTATCATATGAAGCGATTGCCTCAAGTATAGTAGCACAGTCTGTGACATCCTTTGCGATAGGTCCAATCTGGTCAAGCGATGAGCCATAGGCAATGAGTCCATATCGTGAAACTGTGCCGTAGGTTGGCTTAATTCCTGTCACACCACAGAATGAGCTTGGCTGTCTGATTGATCCGCCTGTATCTGAACCGAGTGCAAACGGTACCTCCTCTGCTGCAACTGCTGCACAGCTTCCGCCTGATGAACCGCCCGGTACGTGCTCTGTATTCCATGGGTTTTTGGTTGCTCCAAAGGCAGATGTCTCTGTTGTGCTTCCCATGGCAAACTCATCCATGTTGGTTTTTCCAACGATGACACAGCCTGCATCCTCAAGACGCTTAACAGCCTCTGCTGTGTAGGTCGGAATAAAATTATAGAGTATCTTTGATGAACATGTGGTGAGAAGTCCCTCTGTACACATGTTATCTTTTATCGCAACAGGTACACCTGCAAGCGGATTCTTAAGCTCTCCTGCATCAATTTTTGCCTGAATCTCTGCCGCTTTTTTGAGTGCGCCCTCTTCATCTATTGTGACAAAACTGTTTACTTTGTCCTCTTTTGCTTTTATTGAAGCAATGGCAGCTTTTGTGGCTTCCTCCACTGTTACTTCCTTTGCCTGTATTTTCTTGCCGAGTTCCACGGCAGTTAAAGACATTAAATCCATTTTTCTCCTCCTTGCCGTTATTCGCCGATTGTCTTTGGTACCTTGAATCCGCCGTCCTTCTTGACCGGTGCGTTGGCAAGTGTTGCTTCACTTCCGTCACCGTTTGTGACAACATCATCTCTGAATACATTGTTTACAGGGAATACGTGGCTCATAGGCTCAATTCCCGCAGTATCAAGCTCCTCGAGCTTGTCGATATAATCAAGCATATCTGCCATATCCTTCTTGGCAGCCTCTGCCTCCTCCGGTGAAAGCTCAAGCTTTGCAAGGATTCCGACATACTCCATAGTCTCGTCAGAGATTACGTTTCTCATGACTCCGTCCTCGCCCATCACCTTTGTGGTAACAGCCTGCTGCTCAGGCGTCTCATCCTCAGGCTCCTCGTCAAGTGCTGCACTTCTGACCTTTGCATATACCGCTTCATCGCATATACCCTGATTGTTGAAGCCTGCATGGCGTAAAGTACCCTCATAATCCATGCCTGCTGCAGCCATCACCTTGCCGGAATTTGGATTTTCAGTATCATGTCTGGCCCATACACGTCCGGCACCAACCTCATTGATGAAAAATCTGATGATAGCTGTGAGTGCCTCTGTCATGTAGCCCTTATTCCAGAAACGCTTTCCAATACAATAACCGATTTCAACCGACTCAACTCTCTCATCAATTTTAATTGCACTTATAGTTCCGATAGGCTGCTCGAGGTCATTAAGTTCAATAGCCCACTGGTAAAAATCTTTCTCGTCATACTTAGATATCCATTCCTTTAAAATAGTCTCTGTAGTATCAACACTCTCATGTGCCGGCCATGTAAGATATTTGGTCACTTCCGGGTCATTTGCCCAGTTGTAAAACATGTTCTCGGCATCTTCTATTTCAAATCTTCGAAGAGTAAGCCGCTCTGTGGCGATTTCTCTTGTTCCTATATGATTCATACGATATCCTTTCTCTCTTTCCTGATATTTTATTTTTGGGGAATGTACCAATATCTGCCCAGGGTGCGCATCAACACCCTGTAGCGCATGGGTGTATATATATTGCGAAGACAAATTTTTAACAGTTCCGACACTCACAGCCTGTAATACTTCACAACATACATCCTGCCAACAAGCTATCCGCATAAAATGTCGGAACAAGCTTAAAAATTTTCTGAGCAAAATATATACACACATGCCACCACACAGCCTGCATGCGCACCCGCCACACCGCTAAATTCTATGGCTCCAATCTGCTGAGGTCACGAGGAAACAGTGTTGCCTCACGCACATTGTCCTCTCCGATAAGCTGCATTGTAAGTCTCTCAAGTCCTATTCCAAGACCTCCATGTGGCGGCATACCGTGCTTAAAGGCTGAAAGATAGCTCTCCATACCCTCTGTCTCCATGCCACGCTTTGCGATTTTTTCCATAAGCTTGTTGTAGTCGTGGATTCGCTGGCCGCCTGTTGTGATTTCAAGACCTCTGAAAAGCAGGTCAAAGCTTAAGGTGTATGTCTCGTCTGCCGGATCATCCATGGCATAGAACGGTCTCTTCTTTGAAGGATAATGTGTGACAAATACAAAATCACTGCCATACTCTTCCTTGAAGTACTGTCCGATAAGTACCTCCTCCTCCGGCTCTAAGTCGAATGGGTTTCTGAACTGTCTGTTATATTTTTCTGCGACACGCTGCTTTGCCTCGTCAAATCTAACTCTTGGTATGCTTGTCACGTCAGGCAGCTTAATCTTTAAAAGCTCAAGCTCCTTGGCGTATGAGGTCTTTAAAAGCTCCATGGTGTACTGCAAAAAGCCGGTCTCCATCTCCATGATATCCTCGAAGCCGTCAATGTAACCCATCTCGAAATCGAGTGATGTATACTCATTCAAATGTCTCTTTGTATTGTGCTTTTCTGCTCTGAAAACAGGTGCAGTCTCAAATACCCTGTCAAAGACACCTACCATCATCTGCTTGTAAAACTGCGGGCTCTGCTGTAATATAGCCGGTCTGTGGAAATATTCAAGCTTGAAGAGGTTGGCACCTCCCTCGGCTGACTTTGCACCAAGCTTTGGCGTATGAATCTCTGTAAATCCATTATTATAAAGGAAATCCCTAAAGCCCCTTGTGATACCCTCCTGTATACGGAACGTAGCACGCTCTCTTGGATTTCTGAGTGCCACTGCCCTGTTATTGAGCTTTGCCTCAAGCGAAGTATTCAGTTTCCATTTGTTGATCTGAAGCGGCATAGGCTCCGCCGGCTCAGATAAAATTGTGATAGTGTCAAGACGAAGCTCGAAGCCGTTTGGAGAACGGTCATCACTCTTGTATGTGCCGCATACCTCCACGGTATCTGCTTCCTTTAGATCATCGACGCTAAACTGGGATTTACCCGGCTCGTATACACACTGTATGAGTCCGTCCCTGCGTCTTAAGACGATGAATGCAACCTCACCCATATCTCTTATGGTGTGAATCGCACCCTTTACTTTGATGTCTTTGCCCTCGTAGTCGCCTGCAAGAATTTCTGCGATACCGAGGTCTTCCTTTTGAACTGCTCCTGTTAAGAATTCCATATTTTTGTGCTCCTTTGATTTTTTAAGCGGGACGGAATATAAATTTGTGTAGTATTGTATATAGCCCACGAATTGTTATGTGCCTCTGTCGAAACTGAGCTATATACGCCAAAAAGCCCCGGAGCATATCAAATTAATGAAATGCTCCGGGGCGAAAATTCTAAAAATATTCCGCGGTACCACCCGCTTTGAGAAAAAGGACTGTTCCTGTTTCTCCACTCTTATCCGTAACGTGGATGAATCGTATCTGCCTACTTTTGATATATAAAAAGCTTAATTCACATATGATAAATCTATCTATGCAATAAACCATATCAATCGTTCAACAGATCTGCTCCGGTAGTGTTCCTGCAATCAGCTCTTCCAAACAGCGCTCTCAGTCGGTGACGCTGTATTCCTGTCGGTGTCTGGTGATCCAAGTCTCCTTCAACGCATTTATTGTTCTTTTGTTGTTTAACGTTATAACACAATAAACTTATTATTTCAACCCATCATAGTCAAAACTTAAGAAAATAAAGTATAGGAATATATTATAGTTTTTCTTAATTGTGGTTATAACAGAGCCTTCTTTTGCAACAATTATAAAATAATTTTAGGCTATTCCCTATTGCCTTTATTGAATTCGTATTGTAGAGTATATCTGGTATATGTAATTAATTAATAATAATGAAGCAGGTAACACTTAATGAAAAAACTATTATTTTTTGATATAGACGGCACTCTCGTTGATTTCGGCAATAGCACCATGAGCCCATCAACCGCTGATGCTCTAATAAACGCAAAACAAAACGGTCACATGATTTTTCTTTGCACAGGACGTAGCTACAATCAGATTTATCCATCATTAAAAGCCTTTGATTTTGACGGCGTGGTGGCTGCTGCCGGTGGCTATGTCACTGTGGGTGATAAGGTAATTGCACATCATGTCTATGGGCAGAATCTGTTACAGAAGGTTCTTGACACTGTTGGTGACAACAACACAGGACTTATCTTCCAGACAAAGGATAAAAGCATCACCAACCACAAGTGGGCCGACAAATTCATATCAGCATTCTCAAAGCAGTTTGACATGCATGTGATACAGGACAACCCGACATTTAAGGATATCGTGATTGATGATGAATTATCAAGCTTTTCTAATCGATACGCTGATGTTGAAAGCACCATCTACTGCAATTGCAACTACCACATTGATGATTTAAGAAAGCTCCTCGGCGATGAATTTGTTGTAACCCTGAGCAGCTTTAAAGAGCCTGAACCTTACAGCGGTGAGATTACATTGCGCGGTGTCAACAAGGCAACCGGCATACGTGATGTGGTAGAGTTCCTTCACATGAGTCAGGCTGATACAATAGGCTTTGGCGATGGCCAGAATGATTTTGATATGCTGCGCTACTGTGATGTCGGTGTTGCCATGGGCAATTCCAGCGATGAAGTCAAGGCTGTTGCCGATATAGTGACAGACGATATCAAAGAGGATGGGCTTAAAAATGCCATGGTGCATCTTGGACTTGTCTAAAAATGCACCATGGCATACTCTATGCCTCAATATTCATAAATCTGTCCCACTCGCACTCGTCTTTTGATGCCGATACAATCAAGGTGTACGAGCGCTCATCTGTTCCATCGAATACGAAGGTATAGTTTTCATTCTCCTTCTCGATTAAATAAGCGTATCCGTCAAGAAAATTGTTGAAGGTGTCGATATAATCTGCCTCCTCTATCTCCTCGTCAGCCGTGGTGCTCTTTAGGTTGCCATCGGCATCATATGTCTTAAAGCCCTCGCGTATGAATGAAATAATATTTGCATCTGAAAGCTTTAATATAAGGCCGTTTGTCCTCATATCACGGATATCTCTGTTTTTAGAATTATCTGCCTTTATGATTACGTTGTCAAGGCATATTTTGAAGGTGCCAAAGCTCATCATGATATCGCTCACATGCACATCCGAAAATTTGAAATGTGTAAACTCGTTTTCTGTCCTGAATTTCATCTGTTATCCTCCGTATATACTCATGCCGATATTTTATCAGATAATTTTGCTTTGGGCAACTTGCATTTTATAATGTGCCGTACAGCTCAAGTGTATGGCCTACACTGCCTGCACCTATAAAATAATAGTCGCTTTGAGTGTCACCGTCTACAAAGATATACTGTCCGTACATCTTTATATTGCAAAAGAGTGCTGTGCGGCTTGATGCAGTAGCGATTCCATATCCCTTGTTTGACACGACAAGCGGCAGCCTCTGCTGTCTGCCTCCGAACGAAATATATCTGGCTTTGTTTGTCAAATCAGTAAGGTCTGTCGCAAGTATTCCCTTGGATTTGAGCTTTTCCGATTTGTCCCAGTAAAAAAATGTGTAGCACCCGCCATTATTTAAAAACCTTGGCTCTGTGGCATTTTCACTTACAAGGAGATTTCTGTCGGCATCAAAATACTGTATGGCTCCGTTTTTCTTTTCTATCCTTAGTATCAGCTTCTCCGTTTGAATTTCAATAAGCGATTTGGATTCCTTTGCCACCCATTTGAAGGCTGTATCGGCCTTTTGCTTCCAATAGGTTTTGTGTGGCTTCACTCCAATTCCTTTTACAAAGATTACGCGTACTATCTCCGGTGTTATTGGTATCACATAAAGTGTGCCGTCCGCTGTGGCGATTTCAACATGCGATTTACCTTTTTTGAGCCATTTTACCGCAAACTTGCCCTTTGAATGTCCCTTTACATGAAGTATATCGTTGTCCGGAATTGAGCCGTATGCGTATGGGGAGGGATTGAGAGGGAGGCTGCTCTTTTTTGCAGCCTTACTTACTTCCTTAATCTTAATTTTATTTGCCATATCTGTAGCAGTACATTGTGTTTGATTTTCCCTGTCTTTTTTTACAAATGCAGATAAATCAAGCTTCTCATTTTCAGCCTTATTTGTCACCTGCTCAGGCTTTAATACAATGCGCGA
>ERZ1034901.2402-NODE-2402-length-11937-cov-32.569180_pt1 | contig 11937 bp, 12 predicted proteins | sample MGYA00520628_ERZ1034901 | MGnify/ENA primary metagenome ERZ1034901 (study PRJEB33766, sample SAMN09781783) | gut metagenome | biome: gut microbiome | host: Homo sapiens | place: Madagascar | study: EMG produced TPA metagenomics assembly of the PRJNA485056 data... | reverse complement strand
TTATTATTTTCATCCTTTTCTCCTTATCACGAATTTATGTTCGCTTAAATTTTTAATTAAAAACTTAATACTATTCTTTTACATGTATTAAGTTTTCAGCAACTTCTTCCAAAGCTCTACCTATGTTTTTTGTATTAACATATTTTTTTTCATCTAATTGATAATGTTTTGTTTCCTTCATTTGATGAGATCTTTTAGATACAATATAAACTAATTGATATTTTGAAGGAACAATATTTAATACTTTATCGATTGATGGATACATTATTATCACACTCCTCACCATATAATATATTAATATTAAAAATAAATCAACAATTTTTACAAAACTTTACATTTTCGGTTTATTTTCTAACATTTTTTCTTTTAATTCTTCCATATTCAAATCATAAATTCTTCTATTTGCAATCGAATTATTGTTATAACTATCCATTGAATTATAAAGATCAATTGCATTCTCTTCACTACCTAAAGTTTCACCAACTTTATAAAATAATTCAGAACCTGCGCCATTTATAAAACTTTTTAATAAGAATTCTGCACCAAACACCTCACAAAAATCATGAATTGCTCTATCAGATATAGTTTCATAATCTTTAGGACTATCCAAATAAAAATCTTTTACATCTGTTTCTTTATTATAACCTGTTATTAAAGTTCCAATATATGCTGTTAACATATCATTTAAGGCAAAACCATGAAATCTTAAATTTGTATCTCTGCTTAAAAGTCCTTTATCATATCTATCTTCTTCAAAATTATACTTTCTAGAAAGTACACTTAAAAGAGATTCAACAAGTTCTGCTTCATATCTTTTAGGACTAAAATCCGGATTTTCAAAATTTTGTTTAATAGTATTACTTGTTTCATCATAAGAAACAACATAATTTTGTTTTCCTTGTACGTCTACAATTTTTAAATTTTCAAATAATTCTCTTGAATTATCATAATCAATATTAACTCCAAACTTAGCGAAAAACAAATCTATTTTACTAATAGTCTGTGCTAATAAATTCTTATCAATATCACTAATATTATTACCCAATAAATTCTTATCAAACATTTTATTCACCTACTACAATTATAACACTATTTATGATAAAAACACAAATATAATATTAAAAAAATCCCAAAAGGGACATTTTTTTATTCTAAAACTTTTATTTCAATACCAAGAACACCATATTCTTCTTGTTTATCCTGTGGATAATATTGTTCCATATCTTTAGGATCTGCGATTTCATCTTCAGTATAACCTAAAGATATTTTATCAAAATGTTTATATAATTCTTCAAAATTATCAAATTTGTATAATTTAATTACTTTTGTTTTTAATTTTTCCTTTGTAATTATATTTTCAAATTCAATAATATCTCCTTCCTTTATTAAACTTCTCTTTTCATCATTTAATCTTATTTCAATAGTTTTTGTTCCACCTTTAATAAGTTCAAATGGACCATTATTTAATCTCATTTCGTGCATAGTTTCCTCCTCATAATTCCATAATCCTAATTTTCCTTTTATAGGAATAGGTTTATCATATTTTATAACATTTTCTAGTTCCCAAGCATATGTCATTTCATGTGACTCTCTTCCATATACTGTTTTATCAATTTTTAATAATTCTTCTTCAAACTCTTTTGTAACAAGAATACAATCAGTAAGAAGCGCTTCACCTATAATCATACCTTTAGAACAATTCAAATTATAGTCTTTAAATTTTTTTAACATATCTTTTTCTTCGCTCATTCCAGCATGTATTAGTATTTTACCTCTATAATTTGTTTTCCATGATCTAAATTCATATTTTTTATAACCATCTATTATAAGTGTTGCCCATGGTTCTTTAATTGTTAATGCTTTCATGATTTTTCTCTCTTTCTAAATCAATTTTAATTTCTTCTATTATATGACCAATATTACCTTCTCCTGCATATTTATTCAAATTGAAGAAATTATCTGAAAGACTTCTCCACTCTAATTTATTGACTTCTTCTATTAGATTAACATCACTATTTAATACACCATAATAAACTTCAAGTTCTATATTCCATTTTATATATGACAAGTTCATAAAATATATTAATTTAATATCATTTTTACTTATATTTGTTTCTTCATAAAGTTCTCTATATGCCTCTTCTAAACCATTATCATTTTCGATTTTACCACCAACAAAATTATACATTCCTTTATATGGTTCTTTTGTTCTTTTGCACATTAATGTACTTGTTATGTCTTTATCAAATATAGCAATTATATTCATTCTTTTCATTTATAGCCACTCTCCATACTTTTTAATATATATCTTTTTAATAATAGAAACAATAGCAAAATATAAAATAACAAGTAAAATTAAGAATAGATAAAATTCAAATGGTAAAATTACGAAGTGAAATGTGTCAATTTTAGTTAAAAGCATTGGAGTGATTATTGTTAATACAAGTGAAAAAATAGTTAATACATTTAATTTATTACTTGCATTTGATTCTATAAAAGGCTTTTTACTTGTTCTAACATTATAGATAATCATAAGTTCAGTTACAAGACAAGTTATAAACCACGCTGTTTGAAAATATGCTTGTTTATCTATACTATTATAACCTAATACAAACCAGAATATTATGAACGATATAACATCTATAATTGAACTTGTTATACCCATTACCTTCATAAATCTTGATATTCCCTTAGTATCCCATTTTTTAGGTTTAATTAAAAATTCTTTATCTACATTATCATATGGTATACCTATTTGAGAAAAATCGTATATAAAATCTTGAAGTAACATTTGAATTGGAAGAAGTGGTAAAAATGGTAAAAATATACTTGAAATCATAATGCTAAAAACATCACCAAAATCCGCACTTAATGCCATTTTCATATATTTAATAATATTCCCATATACTTTTCTTCCTTCAATCACACCATCATATACAACTTTTAAACTTTGTTTTAATATAATTATATCACTTGCTTCTTTCGCTATTGATGATGCGCTATTAACAGATATTCCAACATCTGACTTATTAAGTGAAGGAGCATCATTAACACCATCTCCCATATATCCTACTACATGTCCATTTTTCTTATATAAATCAACTATTCTTTCTTTTTGAAGTGGATTCATTCTTGCGAATACATCTATATCTTCTATTTTTTTTGATAATTCCTCATCACTCATTTTGTCTATATCACTACCAAGTAATATATCATTGCCATTAAGTCCTACCAAATTACAAATATTTTTTGTAGCATATTGATTATCACCTGTTAATATCTTTGTTTTAACGCCTATTTTATATAAATTAGATATTGTTGTCTTTACATCTTTTTTAGCAGGATCTAAGAAACATGTAAATCCTACAAATGTCATATTTTTTTCACATTCCGAATTAAATTTCAAAATTCCTGGATAATCATTCTTTTCTGCTAGAGCAATAACCTGCATACCATTATTCGCAAGTTCCATTGCTTTATCCTTTATAACATTTATAAGTTCTTTTGTTATTTTCTTAATTTCACCATTAATAATTACACTATCACAATCATTAATTATTTCTTCTAGTGCACCTTTTGTTATCATTCTATATGCTGATTTATTTTTTACAACAACACTTTGTTTTTTTCTATTATAATCAAATGGTATTTCATCAATCTTTTCATACTTTACTAAAGTAGTATCAAGTTTATGTTCTTTACCATAAGAAATAATTGCTTTATCAATTAAATTCTTTATACCTGTACTATAATAACTATTTAAATATGCGTACTCTAATATATCTTCATTTTCATTACCTAATGCATCTATATATTTTTGAAGTGTTATATTATTTTCTGTTAACGTACCTGTTTTATCAGTACATAAAATATCTATTGCACCCAAATTTTGAATTGAAGCAATATTTTTAACAAGTGTTTTTTTATTTGCTAAACTTTTGCTTCCTTTTGTTAAATTAACATTAAGAATCATTGGAAGCATACTTGGTGTAATACCTACCGCAACTGATAACGCAAACAAAAGTGCTTCACTAATATTTTGTTTAATTATACCATCTATAACAATTACTACAAGACACACAACAACCATATATCTTATTAATAATTTAGTTATATTTTTTATACCTTTATCAAAATTAGTTACTTCTTTTTTTGTATTAACTTCTTTACCAACTTTACCTAAATATGTATTAAAGCCTGTATTTATTACAATGCCTTCTCCTCTTCCGCTTACTACAGAAGTTCCCATAAGACAAATATTATTTATATCAAATATTTCTTTTGCATTATTATTTACTTTATTATTTTTTTCTACTAATATACTTTCACCAGTAAATACTGACTCATTTAAAAATAAATCTTTACTGTCAATTATTCTTAAATCAGCAGGAATTATTGTACCAGCATTTAATTTAATGATATCTCCAATTACAACATTTTCTACTTTTACTTCTTTTTCTTCATTATTTCTAAGTACATTTACTGTGGAATATATCTTTGACTTTAATTTTCTATTAAATTTATAAACTGAATAGTCTTGAAAAAATCTAATAAGCGCACTAATTATTCCTATCACTACAATTATTAATGATCCAAGAGTATCACCCAAAAGAAAATTAATTAATGAAAGAAACAATAAAATTATTATAAATTCATCTTTAAATGACATTAATAAAAAGTATAGTGGACTTTTTTTATCATCTTTTATAACAACATTTTTCCCATTTTTAGAAAGACGTATCTTTACTTCATTGTCATTTAGTCCTTGAACTTTCGAATTATATTTTTTCATTAATTCTTCATTATTTAAAATTGATTCATCTATGTATTTTTTTAGCATTTCACTATCATTCATTTTAAGACTTTTTTCCTTTTTTATATCAAATATTTGAATCATTTTATCGCCTTCTTTATTATCTATAAAAATTATACCATAAAACATAAAAAAGAAAAAAATTCCTAATGGAATTTTTTAAAATTTTTTACAACAATTATCATCTACATTTGTACATACATTTTCTTCAGAACAAGTATATTCTGGTACATAAGTATGTTTATAAATGTGATTATTTACTATTCTTGTATGTACTGGACATACATGAACTATTTCATGTACAAAATCTTTTTTTATACATTTTTCAACTGGTGCTTCATATACTGGATCTTCACAGCATTTTTCTTCGCAAACAGTTGGACAACACTTATTTTCGTTATTGCAACAACCATTCATATTAAAATTATTATAAAACATTTTAATCCTCCTTATCTATTACTAGAATATGAGAATTATAAATTTTTGAATAGTTTATTATCCTAAAATGGCATCTTAAATGAACCATTACTGAACATTTTCATCATTTTTTTACTTTGTTCGAACTGAGTTAATAATTTATTTACTTCTTGAACACTTGTTCCTGAACCTTTTGCTATTCTTATTTTTCTATTAGCTTTTATTATTTCTGGTTTTCTTCTTTCTTCAGGAGTCATAGAAAGAATTATTGCTTCCACTCTTGCCATGTCTTTTGGATCAATGTTAATATTGTTTAATCCCATTTTTTTAGCACCTGGTATTAATTTTAATAATCCTTCTATTGAACCTAATTTTTTTATTTGTTTAAATTGCGCTAAAAAGTCTTCTAAATCAAATTTACCTTTTTGCATTTTTTTAAATGTTTTTTCTGCATTCTTTTCATCTTCTTCAGTATAAACAGATTCAACCTTTTCAACAAGAGACATAATATCTCCCATACCTAAAATTCTATTTACCATTCTTTCTGGATCAAATACTTCAAGTCCATCAAGTTTTTCAGAAGTACCTATAAATTTGATTGGAACATTTGTTAAGTGTCTTGCTGATAAGGCAACACCACCTTTAGTATCACCATCTAACTTAGTTAAAATAGTACCTGTAAGTGGTAATTTATCATTAAATCCATTAATTACATTAATAGCATCTTGACCAATCATACTATCTAATACAAGTAATATTTCATCAGGATTAAATTCTTCATTTAATGATTTTAATTCATTCATTAATTCTTCATCAACATGAAGTCTACCAGCAGTATCTATTAATATATAATCAAGTTTATTTTCTTTAGCATATTCTAATGCATTTCTAACTATTTCATTAGGATTTTTTATGCCTTCTTCATAAACTGGAATATTAAGTTCTTTACCAATAGTTTTTAATTGTTCTATTGCAGCTGGTCTATATATATCACATGCGACAAATAAAGGCTTTTTATTATATTTTTTTCTAAGTAAATTACCAAGTTTACCAATAGTTGTTGTTTTACCTGAACCTTGAAGACCTACAAGCATTAATATTGTAGGGTTCTTTTTAGTTTCTATTTCACTAGTTCCCTCACCAAGTAAATTAAGCAATTCATCTTTTAATATTTTTAAAAATACTTCACTTGGTTTTAAACTTTTTCTTACCTCTTCACCAAGTGCTTTTTCTTTAACATTATTTGTAAATTCTTTAACTACTTGATAGTTAACGTCTGCTTCTAAAAGTGCAAGTCTAACTTCTCTTAAAACATCACTTATATTATCTTCAGTTATAACTCCATATCCTTTTATTTTCTTCATTGCACTTTCTAATCTATCACTTAAATTTTCAAACATTATTTCACCTTCTAGCTTTCTAATATATCTATTATTTCTTCTTTTAATCTTTCATCATTAGTACTTTTTAATTTTTCTTTTATTAAATTACTTTTTTTAATTATCTTTAATTTTTCCTCATACTCTTTTAACTTTGCTTCAGCACTTTTTATTTGTTTATGAACTGCATTTCTACTTATTTCTAAGTTATCTGCAATTTCTCCTAAACTTAAATTATTAAAATAGTAATCCATAAAGTATTCTTTTTGTGAGTCACTTAATAACTCTCCATAATAATCATATAACATTATTAATTCATTTATTTCATCCATACTATTCACCTATAATAATTCTTTAAAAAGTCCATATATATATTTTTCAATATCAAATGTTTTTAAGTCTTCCATGCCTTCACCAAGACCAATAAATTTAACAGGAATATTAACTTCTTCTTTAATAGCAAGAACTATACCACCTTTTGCAGTACCATCTAACTTAGTAAGTACAATGCCTGTTATATTTGTTATTTCTTTAAATTGTTTTGCCTGTGAAATACCATTTTGACCCGTTGTTGCATCTATTACTAAAAGTGTTTCTTGTGGTGCACCTTCTATTAAATTACCTATTACTCTATTAATTTTATCTAACTCTTTCATTAGATTTACTTTGTTTTGAAGTCTACCAGCAGTATCTATTAAAACAACATCATAATTATCTTCTTTTGCTTCTTCAAGACCTTTATACATTACACTTGATGGATCTGCATTTAAAGTAGATGATACTACTTTTACACCTATTTTTTCTCCCCAAGTTTCTAGTTGTTCAACCGCACCCGCTCTAAATGTATCTCCTGCGACCATCATTACTTTCTTACCTTTATCTTTTTCTCTTTTAGCAAGTTTTGCGATTGTAGTAGTTTTACCAACTCCATTTACCCCAACAAATAAAATAACAGTTGGACCATTATCATTATATTTTATCTTGTCTACTAAAATTTCATCATTAACATATATTATAAATAATTCATCAACAATTAATTCTTTTAACTCTTTTGGATCAGTTATTTTTTCACTTTTAGCTCTTGTGACTAATCTATCCATGAAGCTCATAACTGTATTAACTCCAATATCAGCCATAATAAGTATTTCTTCTAACTCTTCAAAATATTCACTATTTACTTTACTATATTTTTTATTTAACTTATTTAACTTATCTGTGAATTCTTTTCTTGTTTTTTCAAATCCCTTATCATATAAGTCTTTTTCTTTTTTATCTTCAAATGTATCTTTACTTACAATTTTTTTTAATTTATCAAAAAATCCCATTTATATCACCATAATAATTATATCATCTAAAAGCATAAAAAAAAAGAAAAATAAATTTCTTTTCCCATATAAACTCTTTAATTACTAAGCAGATACTACATATCCATACAAAATTAAAACAAACATTAATATTATAAATACCAAAATTAATGCATCAATCCATACACTAAACATTGCATCTTTTGTTAATTTGAAACTTTGTTCTGCATTTGAAATATTATCTTTTTTCTTTTTAGCTGGTGCCTTAACTGTACTTACCTTTTCTTCGCTTTTCTTTGAAGTTACTTTTGCTGTTTCTTTTTTTACTGGTGCTTTTTTTGGAGCAACCTTTGTAGTGCTTTTAACAGCAGTCTTTTTTTCTGTTTTTGCAGCTGGTTTAGTTGCTGATTTTTTAGTTGTAGTCTTTGTAGTAGATGTTTTTTTCTTAGTTGCTGGTTTAGTAGCAGTTGACGCTTTCTTTTGTTCTGCCATAATATTCAACTCCCTCTATATTATATTCAACTTTATTATATATTATTTTTATATATATTTCTAGTACTTTTTTTCTACTTTACAAAAAAAGATACACTTTTTGTGTACCTTTACATAGTTCTTGCATGTGTCATAGGATTTTCTGCAACTATTTCTTCTCTTTTCTGTTTTAATAAATTTAATTTGATATTAATTGCGTCTAATTCATTTTTTAATGTTGATCTTCTTTTTAATAGATCTTCAGTAACTTTTTCACCCATATGACCGTACCAAGCTTCATTAAATTCTGAATTAATTTGTTTTTGTTTTTTTACAGTTTCAATAATATCTGCTTGAACTGCATCTAATCTATCAAATCTATCTCTTTCTTCCATAGAGATTTCTCTTCCTGCTTCATTTGTATATTTGTTATTATCAACTATTTCTTTAATTTGATCTCTTAATTTTTTTGTTTCTTCATCATAATGTTTAGCAGTTTCTTCTTTTGCAAACTTTGAAGCATTTTGTAAATTTTTTAATTCTTCTTTATTTCTTTGAAGTCTTTCGATTTCACTTTTTATTTTTGCTATACGTTTTAAACTTTCTCCAGCAGATAAAGTAGTATTTACTGTTTCTGTATGTAATTCACTAGATTCTTCACTTTTAGTTTCAGCTTGTTCTACATTTTTCTTTGGAGTTTCCATCTTTTTAATAGTATCTTGTTCTTTCGAATCCTTATTTGGTATATCAAGGTTTAATTCCTCAGTATCAGAATCACTATCTAAATCTATTTCTTCTTTAGCTGAATCATTAAGTTTTATAAATTTATTTTTAATTGCTCTAAATAATCTAAATTTAGGTTTTCTTTTAGATTTTTTTTCTTTTCCTCTAAAAAATCATTATCAATTATTATTTTTTCTTTTCTTTCTTCACTCTTCATATTATTTTTCCCCTTAGTAATATTGTTATTTTTTTCATTTACTTTTAATGATACATATACAGATAAAGCTGTATTTTTTTTATTTGTTATAAAATTATTTTCATCAACATAAAATGTTTCTGGCATATTTAATTCATTTATTGATTTTGAAATATCAATTGAATTATAATCATCAGATAGTTTTATATCTACATCTGGATTTAACTTTTTTAATTGTTCAACAAATTCTTTTGATTCATTTATTGATAACTGGTCTTCATACGCATCCATTACTTCAATGAAATAATTTTTAATATTTCTTTCTTCATCATTTTGAACTGCATCGTCTAACCACTTTACTAAATTATTTGTTGCATCATCAAATTTCGCAACTGAATTTATTAAATCTTTTTGTTTTTCTGTAAAATCAACTTTATTATCATCAAAATACTCATTTGTTGCTTCCATTATTTTATCAATATTTTCTTTAGTGTTTTGATTAGTAGTACTATTTGATCTTAACCCTAACATTTTAATTGTATTTAATAAGAAACCTTCTTTTATGTTTCTTGAATCTGATGCTTTTCTACCTTTTGATTTTGTTAATATATCAATTAAATCTTGGGTATTTTTATCATCTTGAGCTATTTTTTCAATACTCTTTAGTTCATCATCTGATACTTCATTATCACCATAATAACTTTTTATCACTTCTATTATTTTAGATTTATTATCCATCTGAAATCCCCCTTTTTCAAAAGACGGCCATTATATTAACATACAAGTGCTTTTTTGTCAAATTTTTTGAAAAGATTGCAAATTTATAAAAATAATAGTATAATTGTAATCGTTAATCTTATTAACTTTGATTCTATAAAGAAAGGAGAAAAAATGAAATTATTTGAAAATAATTTAGATACTAAGATTTTTGCTTTAGGTGGTCTTGGGGAAGTTGGAAAAAACATGTATTGTATAATGCATGGGAATGAAATAATAATTATTGATAGCGGTGTATTATTTCCTGAAGACTCACTTCTTGGTATAGATTATGTTATTCCTGATTTTGGTTTCTTAAAGAGAAATGAAGACAAAATTAAAGGTTTATTTATAACACACGGGCATGAAGATCATATTGGTAGTGTTAACTTTTTATTACAATCTGTTAATATTCCAGTAATATATGCCCCTAATCAAGCAGCAAAACTTATTAAAAAGAAATTAATTGATAGAAATATTAAATATGATAATATTGTTATTTTTGATGAAAACACTAAAGTTAAATTCAAAAATTTAGAAGTTGAATTTATTTCAACAACACATTCGATTCCAGATAGCTTTGCAATCGTTGTTAATACACCAAACGGTACAATAGTTGAAACTGGAGACTTTAAATTTGATTTTACACCAATAGGTCCAATGGCTGATTTACATAAAATGGCTAGAATTGGAGAAAAGGGTGTAACACTTTTAATGAGTGAAAGTACTAATGCATTAAATCCAGGTATGTCACTTAGTGAATCTAGAGTAGATGCAACTTTAAGTGATCTATTTCAAAGACAACTTGGTAGAATAATAATTGCTACATTCGCATCAAATGTATATAGATTAAAACATATAATTGAAACTTGTAAAAAAAATAATAGAAAAGTAGCAATATTTGGTAGAAGTATGGAAACTCAAATAGAAATTGCTTTAGAAGCAGGATATATAAAAGATAAAAATATATTTGTAACACCTGAAGAAGCAAATGCATTAAAGCCTGAGGAAGTATGTTTATTATGTACAGGATCACAAGGTGAACCACTTGCAGCTCTATCTAGAATTGCTAATGGTACTGATAAAAAAATTAAATTACTTCCTAGTGATACAGTAATATTTTCGTCATCACCTATTCCAGGTAATGCTCAAGCTATATCCGTAACATTAAATAAACTTGCTTTAAAAGGAGTTAAAACTTATACAAATACATCATTAAATGAAATACATTCATCTGGTCATGGTAACCAAGAAGAATTAAAATTAATGCTTAGATTAATGAAACCTAAGTATTTAATGCCCATACATGGTGAATATAGAATGTTAAAAGCACATGCTGATTTAGCTGTAAGCTGTGATGTTCCAAGAGAAAATACATTTATAATGCAAAATGGTGAAGTTTTATCCATGTTAAATGGAAAGGTAAGAAAAGACAGAAGTTTCCCATGTTATGACATTTATGTAGATGGTAACAGAATTGGTGATATTGGTAATGTTGTTATCAAAGATAGAAAAATAATGGCTAATGATGGAATACTTGTTGTTATTTGCAATATAAATGCACAAAAGAAATTATTACTTGGAAAAGTAAATATTACAACTAGAGGATTTGTTCTAGTTAATGAAAATGAAGAATTATTAAAAGAAATAGAAAATAAAGCGTTCGAAGTTATAGTTAAAGAACTAAAAAATAAGAAATTTAATTATACAGAACTTAAGAATCAAATAGTTAATGAGATAAGTCCATTTATAATGGATAAGACAGGTAGAAAACCAATTGTTCTTCCTGTAATTATGGATATAAAAAATAGCGATTAATTAGTCGCTATTTTTATTTTCTTCTTTAATTGTAATGGCTACTGCAAAAAGAAACTGGAC
>ERZ1034901.2400-NODE-2400-length-11939-cov-7.348620_pt1 | contig 11939 bp, 9 predicted proteins | sample MGYA00520628_ERZ1034901 | MGnify/ENA primary metagenome ERZ1034901 (study PRJEB33766, sample SAMN09781783) | gut metagenome | biome: gut microbiome | host: Homo sapiens | place: Madagascar | study: EMG produced TPA metagenomics assembly of the PRJNA485056 data... | reverse complement strand
AATCTCGCGGGGCAGGTTCATATTATCCTAATTTTCTTCTGTAGTTTCAGATTCTGTATCTGTATCGGAAGCATTTTCTTCCTTGTCTGCATTTATTACTTTCTGATAAGCTTCATCCAGTTCTTTCACATTCATCTTATTAACAAGATAAACCTTATCTTCGACTACTGCTGCATAGAAGTTTGTATCGTACTCATAATACTTCACGGTTGTTTCGTTTCCGCTTGTATCTTTTAAAATAAAGGTATATGCCGGATCGGTCTCCGGTGTGTATTCTTCATCGAGGTGTTTCTGTGCAGACATATTGATGAGCTTGTTGTAAAAGCTTAAGAATGTGGACTCATCAAGTTCCTCTCCATCCAGCTTGTAGGATGTCTCCGTAGTTTCTTTTTTGTCATCGGAATCATCCTTTGTTGTCTCTCTTATAACCGTTATGGTATGGTCGCCGTCTGCGCTCTGCACTTCCAGAGAATCCAGGTTCGTTGCAGCCACATAGCTTACAGTAAGGTTATAAAAATCAGAAACTGTGGCATCAAGGATCGTTGTGAGGGAATCGGTTGTGATCGTGTAAACTTCTTTGCTGTCATTTACCTTAATGTAACGGTCACTGCCTGTCTCATCTCCAAGATAGATCGTAAGAGTCTTCTCCACAGTCTTTGTCTCCGCTTCCTTCTCTGAGCTATCTGAAGCATCCGCATCCTCTGACTTCGTACTTTCCTCTGCATCTGAATCCGCAGGCTCTTCATCTGCAGTCTCATCAGTAGCTTCTTCCTCGCTGTACTTCACGGTAATGACAGCATACGGATCGTCGAATCCATATTTGGAATCATCGGTGCAGTTATAGTCAACAAATTTATCATATGCAAGATTTCCGACTGCTGCTGTTACTTCATTGGCCTTTGTTGTGTCGGCTTTTTCTTCGTTCTTGCCATTGGACACCATCCAGAACAGGCTGTCCGGATCCTCGGTGAGCTCATATCCGTCTTCTTTGTCCACCTTCACATCAGTAATCGTAGCGGAGGTTACGCTCGGGAAGGTTCCGCTCTCGGCAAAATCATATAGAGTTCCCATAAAGGGTTCAATCGATGTGCTGGATACCAGATAAACGTTCTTGTCGTCATCAGATTTTTTTACATAATACTGATTATTTGAATTCTGCATGCCAACCTGCAGAGTAGTGTCGCCGTCCGCAGTTGTCAGGGTAATCTCGTTTTGTGGAGTATCCAGATCATACTGGCTTAAGTCCTCCACATCCGCAATCTCCTGGTCTGCAGTCAGGGAAGCAACTCCCTTGACTGCACTGTCGACGGTATCCTGTTTTACCGGAAAATTTGCATCTGCTTTTTCTGTCCAGGTATCGTCTTTTTTATCAAATTCTACTCTGTCTGTATCTGCTGTAAAAGCAACTGCTGTGATATCATCTGCTTCCAGACTGACCAGATCTACGCTTGTATCCTCTTCTTCTTTCTCTTTTGCCTCCTGCGAGGCAACATAAGAATTTACTCCTGCATAGGCACCGCAGACCACGCCAAGCACTACCACCGCAGAAACCAGTTTGACTGTTTTTTTCTTCATTTATGCCTTTCTCCTTTTCAGCCATACCATGAATCCCATTATAAGGACAACTGCCGGAATGATTCCCATTACCATGATCTTCCAGAAGCTTGCATCATAAGCGGTCAGTGTCAGAGAAGAAACCTGCAGATCCTTGGCCGGGATAGAAATTGTAGAAGTCTCGTCGGAGCTGCACATCCAGTTCAGAGAACTCATGATCATCTGCTCATTTCCACCTGCCACCATCTGGTTGACCTGGCTGTCCATCAGATTGGAAGATGCATAATAAACGATCTGTGTCTCTTTATCATCTACAGTCTCTGTAATGCTTACACCAAGATCAAATGGTCCGGCTATGTCATCATCTGTTTTTTCAATAGAACCGCTGTTAACGTCTACCTTTGAATAAGCGCTGTCAGAAGTTGTCAGAAGGCTGTTGACAGTAACTGTATCTCTGACATCCTCATCCTTCTTGATTCCCTGTGCATAAGGCATCAGAACATAGTAGCCTTTTGAAGCAAAGCCAGAGATTGCATCTGTGTTGTTGACAGTTGGAACAACAAAATATGGCATCTGTGCATAATGCTGTGAATCGCCCTCAATCACAATGCCGTCCGTTCTTTCTACACCATAATTTTTAAGAACTGCGTCAAAATTTTCCATGGACTCTTCTGTATAATCTGAGAAGATCATGGCTTTTCCGCCGTTTTCCAGATACTTAATGATCGCATCCTTCTCTGCCTCAGAAATATCAGTGGTCGGTGCATTGATCATCAGGCAGGCTGCATCATCCGGAACGCTCTCTTCTGTGATCAGGTTCAGAGATTTGATATCAATGTTTGCTTTCTGGATATCTTCCTGAAGTGTGGAATCCAGATCTTTTTCTCCGTGTCCGTCGAGTGTGTAAAGGACTGGAAGATTTTCGGATGTTACATAAGAGATTGCACTGTCAATCTGTCCTTCACCGTCAAATCCTGTGATAGAAGACTGATAGGTGTTGTAATCCATAGAAGATTCGTAGATGCTGTCATAATTTATAACCTTGCTTCTGTCTCCACATACAACAATCAGGCTGTTTGCGGCAACATCATCGCTTGTATACTGGGAAGTAAACTTTGGATTTACAACCGGATCCTTCTGCTCTGCTTTGATGTGATCAGATTCTTCTGCGTATCTTTCCAGAAGCTTCTTGATCGTTTCATCCTCGGAACCGCTCTGTACGACCTGATAAATCGTCACATCTTTATCCAGGTCTTTCAGAAATTTTTTGGTATCGTCACTGATCGTATACAGCTTTTGTGTGCTGACATCCAGCTCCGTGTATTTGGTTGGAAGCGAGCCAACAATCATATTTATCACAAGAACAATTACTACAAAAACAACACTGATCACTACACTGTAAGAACCGTTTCTGAGATATTTTTTGTTCATAGATTCTTTGATTTTCTGCTTTAATGACTTCTTTTCTTTATTTGAATCTTTATTTATTTTCAGTTTTTCTGTTAATTTCACCGTCTCCACCTCCTTAATTCCAGCGTCTCTTGACAATCGACTGCACCGTCAGGAACAGGCAGACTGTGATCACAGACACAAAATATAAAATTCCTTTGACATCAAAGATTGCATTTGCAAAATTGTCAAAATGGCTGCTCAGATTAAAGACGTTCAGTACTTTCTGGATTCCACCTGAAAAGAAACTCGAGTTCACAACATACACGATCACTAATGCGATCTCGCCGACAACGCATACGATTGCTGAAATCAGAAGATTTTTGATCATGGTATAAATTACGATTGCTGCTGCCAGGATCAAAAGGCCAAAAGTAATGCAGGTGGAAAGAGATCCTTCTGAGAAGAAGGAAGAAATTCCATTCATCATGTAAAAAGCAAAAAGGAATACAAAAGTAAGTACTGCTGCAATCACCTGACTCTCAGTCAGAGATGAAATAAACACACCAATTGCAAGATTTGCGCATCCAAGAAGGAAAAATCCCAGGATTCCTGTATAAGCCGCACCCATTGATACGGTTCCAAATTTGCTCATGAGCAGTGGATACAGGCACATGATCAGCATCGGGATTGCAAAGATTGTAACCAGTGCAAAGTATTTGCCAAGAACAATTTTCCCAACAGATACAGGTGCTGTGAGAAGCAGCTGGTCTGTTTTTTGTTTACGCTCTTCTGCAAGAACTCTCATGGTAAGAATCGGCACACTGATCAGAAATACGAAGGTCAGTGCACTTAACGTGTACTCAAAACGCGGATATGCCGCTCCGAGCTGATATGCTGAAAAATAAATTCCTGTCAGAAGCAGGATAAAAAATATGAACAGGTAACCAATCATAGAAGTAAGATAACTTCTCAGTTCCCTCTTATATACTGCGATCATTTATCTTCCGCCTCCTTTTTGTCTGTTTCCTGTGCCTTCAGTAATTCTTCTGCCTCGGCGGCACTTTCTATCTCTGGTTTCGCTGCTTTTTTATCTTCCTTATTCTTCTTGTCATCTTCTGTCAGTTCAAGGAAAATTTCTTCCAGAGAAGCCTTCTTGGACTGCATCTCAAGGATTGGACACTGTATATCTGCCATTTTATAGAAGACTTCTTCGCGAACATCCACGTCTTCTTTTGTCGAGAGCGTCACGTTCCATACATGTTCCTCTTTTGTATCCTCAATTTTGATATCCTTGATATCGCCGATCTCTCTGAATGCAATACGAATATGATCCTTTTCGCCTTTTACAAGCAAACTCAGCGTATTTGCACCTTCTGCGAGCTTACCAAGGTTCTCCGGTGTATCGCTGGCAACCAGCTTTCCGTGAGAAATGATCAGCACGTAATCACAAACTGCACTTACTTCAGAAAGGATATGAGAACTCAAAATAACCGTATGTTTTTCTTTGAGGCTTCTGATCAGATCACGGATTTCAATGATCTGTTTTGGATCAAGACCAACTGTAGGCTCATCCAGTATAATCACCTCCGGATATCCGAGGATTGCCTGTGCCAGACCAACTCTCTGTCTGTAACCTTTGGAAAGATTCTTGATCAGACGGTTTTTCATGTCTGTTATCTTTACCATTTCCATGACTTCTTCCACCATGGATTTCTTTTTGTCTTTTGGGATTTTTTTGAGATCAGCAACGAAATTCATGTATTCGCCTACTGTCATATCGAAATAAAGAGGAGGCATTTCCGGCAGATAGCCAATACATTTTTTAGCCTGCTCCGGCTCATCCAGTATATCATGACCATCGATGGTTACCGTTCCCTCCGTAGATGCTATATAACCGGTAATCATATTCATGGTTGTGGATTTACCAGCTCCGTTCGGCCCCAGAAAGCCATAGATTTTGCCTTTCTCGATTTTAAAAGAAAGATGATCAACTGCTGTATGGTCACCATACCGTTTGACCAGATTGTTTACTTCAATCACAAATATCTCCTCCTTTTTCTATAAACAGAATTATTTTTTATAAAACAAAAGATGCCTCCAGGTGAAACAGAGATAGGGGGTACCTGGAAGCATCTTCCATCTTTGAGCCGGACTTCGCATCCGCTCTGGAGATATTCTATGAAGAAGTTGTGATAAAAATAGGATAAATCTGTGATGATTTTGTGAAAATAATAAGTAATTAACAGATATCTTTTTTTATTTAATGATTAATTATGCAAGAGGTTCCTTCAGCGGGGTTCCTGCTTTACGCGGATAGCGACCCGGCGTTGGCTTCATTTTTTCGATCACTACAAGAGAACGCTGGATCTCGGAATCCGGAAGATTAAAGTAGACCACATCCTGGATCTTGCCGCCAAGGATCTTGACTGCTTTTTCGGCCTGTTGCAGCTCTTCCTGGATCGTTCCGGACTTATAGGAAATAAAATGTCCACCCACTTTTACATAAGGGAGACAGTACTCTGACAGGGTAGCCAGATTGGAAACCGCACGGGAAACGCACAGGTCGTACTGCTCGCGGTATACCTTATTCTTTGCAAATTCTTCGGCTCTGCCGTGAATTGCAGAGATATTTTCCAGTTTCAAAAGTGCAAAGGTTTCCTCAAGGAAATTTACTCTCTTTTTCAGAGAATCGAGAAGACATGCCTCCAGATGTGGAAATGCGATCTTAAGCGGCACTCCCGGGAATCCCGCACCTGTCCCGATATCCATAATTTTGCTGACTTTTGTCATATCTACGGCTTTGACACAGGCAAGGCTGTCCAGGAAATGCTTTACCAGCACCTCCTGGAATTCTGTGATCCCAGTCAGGTTCATGACTTTGTTTTTTTCTACCAGATATTCGTAAAAAGCAATAAACTGCTGTTTCTGCGTATCGTCCAGAGCAATCCCGAGCTCTTCACAGCCCTGCTCCAGTACTTTCAGATCATAAGACAATATGTTATCCTCCAATTTTCAGATTTAATATTACCTGTGAACAATCAGGAATTTCTTCTGTACTGCTCAAGATATACCAGAAGCACCGAAATATCAGCCGGTGATACGCCGGAAATACGGGATGCCTGTCCGATAGAGATCGGGCGATATTCCTCAAGCTTCTGACGTGCTTCGATACGAAGGCTGCCGACTTTTTCGTAATCCAGATCCTCCGGAATCTTCTTCATCTCCAATTTTTTAAACTGTTCAACCTGTTTGAGCTGTCTCTTGATATATCCCTCATATTTGAGGTTGATCTCAACCTGCTGCTTCACATCCCATGGAAGCTCTGGTCTCTCGTGGTCAATCGGTGCCAGATCATCATAGCCAAGCTCCGGTCTTTTGATCAGTTCGGCGATCGTTGTTCCCGATTTTAAAAGAGTACTTCCTTTTTCTTCCAGTAATTTCTGGACTTCCGGTGTTCCACCGATCGTTGCATGTTCAGTACGGTCGATCTCGTTCTGGATCATCTCTTCTTTACGGAGAAGCGCCTGATAAGTTTCCTCATCGATCAGGCCAACCTGGTAGCCTTTTTTTCGAAGACGAAGGTCTGCATTGTCCTGTCTTAAAAGAAGACGATATTCGGCACGGCTTGTCATCATACGATATGGTTCATGATTTTCTTTGGTTACCAGATCGTCGATCAGAACGCCGATATAAGCCTCAGAACGGTCCAGGACCAACTGTTCCTGTCCCTTAATTTCCAGTGCGGCATTAATACCTGCGATCAGTCCCTGTGCAGCAGCCTCCTCATATCCGGAGCTTCCGTTGAACTGTCCGCCGCTGAACAGACCCTTGATCTTTTTGAATTCGAGTGTCGGATACAGCTGTCGTGGATTGATGCAGTCATATTCGATCGCATAGGCATTTTTTACGATTCTTGCATTTTCCAGTCCCGGAACGGAATGATACATCTCATCCTGCACATCCTCCGGAAGGGAGCTGGACATTCCGCCAATATACATCTCATTGGTATAAAGACCTTCCGGCTCGATAAATACCTGATGTCGGTTTTTGTCGGCAAAACGTACTACTTTGTCCTCGATGGACGGGCAGTATCTCGGGCCGGTTCCCTCTATCATTCCGGAGTACAGTGGAGAACGATCCAGATTATTACGGATGATCTCGTGTGTTTTTTCGTTTGTATAAGTCAGCCAGCAGGAACGCTGCGGAATCTGTACGGACTCCGGATCTGTGGAAAATGAGAACGGAACCACTCTTTCATCACCGAACTGTTCTTCCATTTTGGAATAGTCGATGGAATTTCCCGCGATTCGCGCCGGTGTTCCTGTCTTGAATCGGAACATCTCGATTCCAAGCTCTTTGAGAGAATCTGTCAGGTAATTTGCAGCCTGCAGTCCGTTCGGTCCGGTATAGTTGCTGACATCACCATAGATGCATCTTGCCTTCAGATAGGTTCCTGTACAGAGTACAACTGCCTTACAGTGATATACTGCACCAGAATATAATTCAACACCTGTGATTTTACCGTCTTCGGTCAGAAGCTTTGTAACTTCTCCCTGTTTGATCGTCAGATTTTCCTGATTTTCCAAAGTTTTTCTCATCTCAGTGCTGTACGCCTGCTTATCGGCCTGTGCTCTCAGTGAATGAACTGCCGGTCCTTTTGATTTGTTCAGCATCTTTGACTGAATAAAAGTCTTATCAATATTTTTTCCCATTTCGCCGCCAAGAGCATCTAATTCTTTTACCAGATGTCCTTTGGAGCTTCCTCCAATATTGGGATTACATGGCATCAGGGCAATACTGTCCACACTTACTGTAAACATTACTGTGTCCATTCCCAGACGTGCACAGGCAAGTGCTGCCTCACATCCAGCATGGCCCGCACCAACTACAACAACATCACAGTTTTTTTCCAGTGTTCGTTTCTCCATTTTTTATCTCCCTCTTTCTGTTACTTACCAACACAGAATTTACTGAATATCTCATTTACAAGGTCTTCTCCGACAGATTCTCCCACGATACGGCCAAGGCTTTCGTAGGCGTTCATCAGATCTATGGAGAAGAAATCCTCCGGCATTCCCATCTCAATGCTGCCAATCACAAGCTTCAGGCTCTCTTTTGCTTCTTCAAGTGCTGCCTTGTGACGTGCATTTGTGATGTAAACTTCGTCATTAAAAGAAAGTTCCCCGTGGAAGAACATCCTCTTGATCTCGTCCTCCAGCTGTCTGAGCCCTGTCTCTTCCACAACGGATACCGGAATAACAGGGCTTCCTGTCTTTTCCTTTAATTCTTCGATATCGACTGCTGCCTCAAGATCAGTTTTGTTATAGATCACAATACTCTTTCGTCCGGAAAGAAGCTCCATGATCTCATGGTCATTGTCATCCAACGGAAGTGAAGAATCCACTACATAAAGAATAAGATCTGCATCCTCCGCCATCTGTTTTGCTTTACCTACACCAATTTTTTCAACAATATCTTCTGTTTCACGAATTCCCGCAGTATCGATCATACGAAGCGTGATTCCGTTCAGAGAAATATACTCCTCCAGGATATCTCTTGTTGTTCCTGCGATTTCTGTAACGATGGCACGGTCCTCGCCCACCAGGAAATTCAACAGAGAAGATTTTCCTGCATTTGGTTTTCCAAGGATGACCGTCTTGATTCCTTCCTGGATCATTCTTCCATCGTCGGCAGTTTTCAACAGCTCGCTGATGTTTTCGCCTTCTTTTTCCACAATTCCCTGCAGCTTCTGTGGATAGCCGGTGAGGTCAAAATGCTCCGGATCATCCAGTGCAGTTTCAATATATGCGATCTGGTGGAGCAGTCTGGCGCGGATTTCTTTTACAGCTCTCTGCACCGAACCCTTAAGCTGTTCTACTGAACTTTTGAGTGCCATGGAGTTCTTCGCCTGGATAACATCCATAACAGCCTCCGCCTGTGAGAGGTCCAGTCTTCCATTCAGGAATGCTCTCTTGGTAAATTCTCCCGGTTCTGCGATTACGGCTCCGTTTTTGAGCACGGTCTCCAAAACACGTTTCATGGCATACACGCCACCATGACAATCTATTTCTACGGTGTCCTCGCCTGTGTAGGTGCGAGGTCCTCTCATGATCATAACTAATACTTCGTCTACAACTTCTTCGCCATCATAAATAAATCCATAATGGATGGTATGGCTGTCAACTTCGCAGATATTCTTCTTTCCATTTTTGGAACGGTAGATCTTTGCGATCACGTCCATGGCTTCTGCTCCGCTGATGCGTACAATACCGATGCCGGAGGCACTCATTGCTGTAGAGATTGCTGCAATCGTTGCGTCCATAATTCCTCCATTGAAATATCTGCTGATACAGATATTTTTATATTTACCGATTCTGATATTTAGAATACCTACGGATTGTTCCGTGCTACGCACTCTCACAATCCTGCCCTCTATTCGCATATCGTGGGATTACATCCCCCTTTTATGCTCATAAAGGGGCGGGTTCCAAGTTCTTTTATCCACTTATGAGCAAGCTCATGTGGATTTAGAACTTTTCACCCTGGTATTCTAAGAAAGGACGTTATTCTGCAAAAGCGCACACGTCAAACACGTGTTATTCACGCTTTCACCTAGAATAACATCCTTCTGAATTAATATCTCTTTAATTTAACTACTACATGACGGTAAGGTTCTTCGCCCTCACTGACTGTTTCAACAAATTTATTTCCCTGCAGTGCAGAGTGGATGATTCTTCTTTCATAAGGATTCATCGGCTCAAGAACAACAGGTTTTCTGGTCTTTTTAACCTTATAGGCAATTCCTCTTGCAAGGTTTTCCAGAGTTTCTTTGCGGCGTCTTCTGTAATCTTCTGTATCCAGTTTTACGCGGATATAATCGGCTTTTCCTTTGTTTACAACAAGACTTGTCAGATACTGAAGAGAATCCAGTGTCTGTCCTCTCTTACCAATAAGAATACCCATGTCTTCTCCTTCAAAAGCAACTTCCAGACATCCGTCTGTTGTGTTGTACTTTGAAGTGATCTGAACTTCTCCAAGATTCATGGATGCAAAAACATCACGAAGGAATACAAATGCTCTTTCCTCAATATCTCTGATTTCTTCAGGATCTGTTATAATTTCAATCGGTTTTGATACCTTTACTGGTTTTTCTTTCACCGGTTTTTCTTTTGCAGATCTTTCTTTGAGCTGCTTTTCTTTTACCGGTTTCGGCTGTTTTTCTTCTTTTGGTTTTCTTGTTTTCTCTGCCTTAATTTCCGCTTTTACTTCATTCTGTCTTAAAACGGATTTTTCTACAGATTTCTTTGTTTCCTTTACGGTCTCTTCTTTTTTAAAAGCATCGAGTTTAACTGCATCAACGATTTTTTCGATTTCTTTTTCTTCGGAATTATCTTCTACTTTACGTGCTTTGATAATTGCCGGCTTACTTCCGATTCCAAAAAATCCGGAACTTCCTTCGCTGACTACCTGAATGTCAAGCTGATCACTGGATACGCCCAGTTCAATACATGCCTTGGTAATTGCCTCGTTCTTTGTTTTGGCTGAAAACTGCATATATTCATCCATTATAAAACCCCGACCTTCCTTTCCTGTTTTTCCTTATTTCTTCTTATTACGTTCTTCGAAATCTCTTACCATGTTTGCTTTGGCAGTGATGCTTCCGGCTTTTGCATGAGACGCATTCTGATAAGCTTCCTCAACCTTCTTCGCACGAACTGCTTCATCAGATCCACTCATACCTTTATCGATCTTGTTAATGTTTCGGACACTCTGATGCGCCTGATTTGTGATTTTCTGCGGTGGGAGTCCTTCTTTTGCTCTCTTTGCTTCCATCTTTCTCATATTTTCATTAACAAGGTCATCAATGTTCATCTTGTTCAGATGACGGTTGATCAGTACCTGCTGGATACTTCTTACTACCGCACTCGCAATCCAGTAAATACCAAGACCTACCGGGAAGGTGAAACAGAAGAATGCAGACATAAGCGGCATTACTGTGTTCATTGTCTTCATGGAGCTTGCCATTGCATTGTTATCACCATTTCCGCTCGGAGCTGCCTGTGGCATAAGCTTCAGGTTGAGCATCTGTGTAGCCCAGGAAAGAAGCGGAATTGCAAGAGCTGCGATGATAAGGATGATAGAGCCTGTTTTGATATAGCTCAGTGGCTGGTCAGCAATGTTCAGCACACCAAAAGTCTGCATTTTCTGGATTTCAGAAGCAGTCTTGCTGATCTGATCTGAAAAACCGGAGAACTGACTGATATTCTGTAAGGATTCCCACTGAGACGGAGACAGCGCATACAGGAAATCTACGATAGAATCTGCATTCTCAGTTACCTGTCTTACTCGTGTCATCTTGTTGTCTGCGATAAAGTTGTTGATAATGTCTGTAAATCCGTCTACTGCAAGGATTTTTGTGCAAACACCGTTAAATACATTGTAAACACTTCCAACATAAGCCGGAATATTCTGGATTACCTGATACAGGGCAAACAGGATCGGCATCTGGATTGCCAGCTGAACACAGCTTCCTGTCGCAGATACACCATATTTCTGGTATACTGCCTGTGTTTCTTCCTGCATCTTCATCATGGAATCCTGATCTTTTTTACCCTGGTATTTCTTCTGGATCTTCTGAATCTCTGGCTGCATGATTGCACTCAGCTTAGAGAATTTCTGCTGTTTGACCTGCAGAGGAGTCATACAAAGGTAAATCAGGATACTGAAAATAATAATACAAAGACCGATGTTCTGAATTCCAACTGCATCCAGAACCTTGTAGATTGCGTTCATGATCCATCCCATCACAATTGCAATCTGGCCAATGATCGGGGTACCACTCTTAGTAGCCAAAATCATAGTTTCCAATTTTCTAGTTCCTCCTGGATAGTCTTATGAAGTATACCGTCCTGACAGACAGTTTCTGCTCCATTTACATTTATGGTACGGGATCATATCCTCCATGAGAAAAAGGATTACAGCGTAATATTCTC
>ERZ1034901.2394-NODE-2394-length-11952-cov-6.568715_pt1 | contig 11952 bp, 8 predicted proteins | sample MGYA00520628_ERZ1034901 | MGnify/ENA primary metagenome ERZ1034901 (study PRJEB33766, sample SAMN09781783) | gut metagenome | biome: gut microbiome | host: Homo sapiens | place: Madagascar | study: EMG produced TPA metagenomics assembly of the PRJNA485056 data... | reverse complement strand
AGCCAGCTTATTAAGCAGTATTATGACAGGCTTGAGGAGAAGAATTTTGACCTTAATATAATAGATGTCAACAGAATGGCAGTTAATAAAATGTTCAAGGAACATCCTGTATATCAGGTTAATACAGGTGATGATTATGATGTTCATCTTGGTATTATAGGCTTTGGTGAGTTCGGACAGAGTACGCTTATACAGGGGATTAATATGGCAGTGTTATCAGCAGAGTCTGATATATGTATAGATGTATTTGATAAGGATATGAAGTCGATAATCGGTTCATTTATGAAGAATTTCAGTGTAGATGCACTTGATGGCTTAAAGCTTGTAGCTGAAGATGTATTTATAGGTGAGAAAGCAGAATATTATGAGTTGAATTTCCCATTTGAGGAGAATAATGACAGATTTGGAATAGACGGACATATCAAAATAAGATTTTGGGAAACAGATGCTACAACATTACAGTTTAATAAAATATTCAAGAAGTGTAATGCTGATAAGCCTTTTACATATCTTGTAGTTGCTATGGGCGACACACATTCTATGGCTAACACGATTATTGAATTGAAGCAGCTTCTTTATAAGAAGGGCGATAAATGCATTAACATTCCAGTAGTTATAAGAATGAAGGACAGCAACAACATTTCCAAGATATATGATGAGAAGAACTTGTTCACAATTGAACAGAATAGGGATATATTCTCATATGAGTCACTCACAGACCATTATATTGTCGATGAAGCTAAGATGTTTAACCATAGATATAATGTGCTTTATGATGTTATAAGTGAATATAAGAAGCAGGGTAAGGTTCTTAACGATGAGTTTATGTTAAAGATAGAAGATGTGTTATCAGAGGAAGTACTTTCGGTTGAGAGCAGTCAGGCAAAGCTTAATGCAGCCTGGCACAAGATGAGCATATTTGACCGTGAATCAAGTATAGCACAGTCGCTTCATCAGGATATTAAGAAATGGCTTGTATGTGACAAGAAGGCATACACATTTTCTGATAAAGAGGAACTTGAGCGTATAGAGCATAGAAGATGGAATATCTTTATGATTACACACGGCTTTAAATATGAGAAGGCTGACAGGAAAGACTTGTATGCCAGGACACACCCTTGCATATCAAAATGGGAAGTATTAAAACTTGAAAAGCCTGATACTTTGGAGTATGATTTTACACCATATTATATATTAAGACATACACAGAATAAGTAATTATTGCTAAAATAGCACAATGACTATTGAGATTGGGTAATATATATAATAGAATGAAATATATAAGTATATTGCTATTTATTTATGTGAATATGTCAGAATTGGAGGAAATATTATGTATAAGTTTACTAAAGACTGTATGACAGGAATTGAGTCAATTGATAAAGAACACGAACAGCTTTTTAAAATAATTAATGAAGCACAGGCATTATTAGAGGAACAGGCTGTTGATGTTAAGACAGTAAAGAGCATTGTGGCACATCTTGTTGATTATGCCGCAGAGCATTTTGCACACGAGGAAGCATATATGGAGTCAATTAATGACCCTGAGCTTATGCGACAGAAGAAGGAACATACAGACTTTGCTAATAAAGTCAAATCAGTGGACTTTGATAATATGACAGATGAGGAGAGCAGGAAGGAATTAGCTGGGCTTGTAAAGTTCCTTGCTAAGTGGCTTTACCACCATATCCTTGGAAGTGATATTATGATTGGAAAGTTAGAGCCTGTTGTTCATAAGACACAGGATTCTAAGAAAGCTGAAAATGTCAGCACGGCCAAAAAGGGTATGTTTGAATTTACAGATGAATATAAGACAGATATTGATTTTGTAGATGCAGAGCATAAGAAGTTATTTGAGATTATAGAGCGTACATATGAAGTTATTAATGACTATTATTTACACGATAAGTATGACCATATAGTTTCAATAATTAATGAGTTAAAAGATTATACTAAGCTTCATTTTAAAGATGAGGAGGAGTATATGGAAAAGATAGGATACGAGGGACTAGCAGCTCAGAAGCTTGCACACGAGTCATTTGTTGACAGACTTACAGGGATTAATATGGAAGAAGTTGACGATGGACAGCAGGAGTATCTGTTCGAGCTTATTGATTACCTTCTTGAATGGTTAAAGAACCACATATTAAAGATGGATAAGCAGATTCCAGTAAAGTAGATTGATGGGGCTGTTGCACGAGACATAATTAATACAGTATGAGTTATTTATAAGCTGTTGCTTATTCGCATATTGTGTGAATTGTGGTTTGTGCAGCAGCCTGTTTAGTTTTAATTAATATTATGAGAATTGTGAGAGGTGAATATATGCCAAAGACGATTAATTCAGAAGCTCAGCTTACAACTTTTGAAGCGATAAGTATGATTATGGGTAACAGCATTGGTACAGGAATTATAGCTGTTCCATATCTGGCAACAAGAAACAGTATGTTAGATGTTGTATGGATGGTTGGACTTGCTTATGTGGTAAATGTTATTCTTCATCTTATCATAGCAGAACTTTCTTTTAACAATGGAGGTGTACAGCTTGTTAAAAGCTTTGAAGGAGAGCTTTTTAAGGGAAGAATGAAGAAAGTATTCAGCTGGATAATGTTTGTTGTATATGGACTTGCCATAATGATAGGTGTCAGTGGCAATATTAATGGTGGTGCACAGATATTTGTTAATTGGTTTCATATGCCGCTGTGGGTGGCACAGCTTATATATTATCTGATTGCAGGAAGTGTAGTGTTTATTGGAATGAAAGCGGTAGGTATCGCACAGAAATATGCAGTAAGTTTTCTTATGGTTATAGTTGTTATTATGACAGCTGGAACATTTACAAGACCATTAAATGTTTTGTATACAGCACCATTTCATATTAATAACCTGCTTGCCCTATATAGTATGGTTGTATTTGCAACATCAGCTAATCAGGCGGTAATACAGGTTGTTAAGGGACTTGATGGCAACCCACATAAGATAAGAAAGTCAATATTTATAGGTTTTGCGTTATCATCGATACTTGTGCTTATCGTTACGCTTACGGTGCTTCTTGGAACTAAGGGAACACTTGATAAGGAATTAGCATATATGCAGTTAGGTGAGAGCATAGGTTCGTGGGCTATGATACTTGCTGGTATATTCTCACTTTTTGCACTGCTTACAACCTTCTGGTCTAATACACTCGCATTAAGAGATGTAGTTCACGAACAGATAGAAATTGGCAACAGAATAAGCTGGGTTATAGCAACTATTCCATGTATATTATTTGCAATATTCGGTGTGAGCAGCTTTATAGTGCTTACAAGAATTATGAGTGGTGTTGTTGTGCTTGTGAGCATAATGCTTGTACTTACCTATGGAAAGTCTAGAAAGAAGGCTGGCAGCAGTCCAATATGCGGTGTTATAGGTACACTCCCATTCCAGATAATTATGGTAATATCGACTATAATATCAGCTGTCGGGGCACTTATACCATTAAGTTGATGAGCAAGACGGTGGTTAAATGTATAACTGGAATAATTAAGAAAATGAAAGGAACATATATATGTATAATTCTCATAATTTTACTAAGATAGATAATGAAACTTTCAATCTTCACATAGATACACATAAAGATTATAAAATTCTACAACTTACAGACCTTCATCTTGGATTTGGAATGTTTTCAGGAAAGAAGGACAAGCTTGCACTTAGTGCGGTGGCTAAGATTATTAAAAAGAGCAGACCGGATTTAATCGTTCTTACAGGCGATTCTATATTTCCTTTTTTTCCCAAGTCTGGAACTATGAATAACGGAAGACAGGCAAGAATTCTTACAGCATTTATGGACAGATTTAAAATCCCATATACACTGTGCTTTGGTAACCACGACTGTGAGCTTGGTGCATTTTGTAATAAGGATGAGCTTGCTGATATATTTGCTGAGGGAAAATATTGTATATTTACTAAAGGTAACAGATATATTTACGGAGTGGGTAATTTCTTTATTAATCTTGTTGATGATAATAATAAAGCTGTGCTTCCACTTGTTATGCTTGATTCTAATATGTATGGTGAAGGAGGCTGGTTCTATAGCGGATTTGATTGTATACACAAGGATCAGACTGAATGGTGTATGAATAAGCTGACCAGCTTTAAAAATGAAGATGAGAATATTAAGGCAATGGCATTTTTTCATATGCCTGTCAGGGAATTTAAGGAAGCTTATGAGCGTATGAAGCTTGGTGATAATAATGTAATATATAAGCACGGAAGTGTTGGCGAGAAGAATGATCATTTTGGAATATCCCGGTTTAAGGGGACATTTTTTAATAGTGCAGTTGAAAACGGCGTAATAAAATGGATGTTTTGTGGACACGACCACTTAAATACATTATCACTTGTGTATAAAGATATACAGCTTACTTATGGAATGTCGATAGATTACCTTGGATACAAGGGTATTGAGAAGCAGTATACGCAAAGAGGCGGAACATTAATTACAAGAAAGAAAGACGGAAGTGTGAGTGTTAAAATGGTTCCTTTAACATCAGTAGTATCAACTAAGGTAAGCGGAGTAAAATAATATAAAGTTGATATGTATTTGTGATGAAATGTATGTTAATATTAATATATTAATGAATAAACGAAGAAATAATTAAAATAATTAATGAGGAGCATTATGAGAACAGGATTTGATAATGACAAATATTTAAAAATTCAGTCAGAACACATTAAAGAAAGAATTGGTAAGTTTGGTGATAAGCTTTATCTTGAATTTGGAGGTAAATTATTTGATGATTACCACGCTTCAAGAGTGCTTCCGGGATTTCAGCCAGACAGCAAGCTTCAGATGCTTATGCAGCTATCAGATGTTGCTGAGATAGTAATCGTAATAAGTGCGGCAGATATTGAGAAGAATAAAGTCCGTGGAGATTTGGGTATTACTTATGATGTAGACGTGCTTAGATTAATTGGCGAATTTGAGAAGAAGGGCTTATATGTAGGAAGTGTTGTTATTACTAAATTTACAGGACAGAATGCGGCAGTACAATTCAAGGAAAAGCTTGAAAAGAAGAATATAAAGGTATACCAGCATTATGTTATAGACGGATATCCATCTAATATTCCTATGATTGTAAGTGAAGAAGGTTTTGGAAAGAATGATTACATAGAAACAACAAGACCATTGGTAGTAATTACAGCACCGGGTCCGGGAAGTGGTAAGATGGCTACCTGTCTTTCACAGTTATATCACGAGAATAAGAGAGGAATTAAGGCAGGCTATGCTAAATTTGAGACATTTCCAATATGGAATATTCCACTTAAGCACCCTGTTAATCTTGCATATGAGGCAGCTACAGCAGACCTTAATGATGTTAATATGATTGATCCATTCCATCTTGAGGCATATGGAAGTACAGCAGTTAATTATAACCGTGATATAGAGATATATCCTGTTCTTAATGCTATATTAGAGGAAATCTACGGTGAGAATACATATTACAAATCACCTACAGATATGGGTGTTAATATGGCGGGCAACTGTATTATTGATGATGAAGCCTGCTGTGAAGCTTCCAAAATGGAGATTATAAGAAGATATTATGATGCAGTCAACAGAGTGGCAAAGGAAGAAGCTTCTGAGAGCGAAGTATATAAGATTGAGCTTTTAATGAAGCAGGCTAAGATTACAGCAGATGACAGAAAGGTTACTGTTGCAGCTAAGAAGAGAGCAGAGGAGCTTGGTGTTGCGTGTGCCGCTATCGAACTTAATGATGGGACAGTTATTACATCTAAGACTACGGATTTTCTTGGGGCGTCCTCAGCACTTATACTTAATGCACTTAAGTATCTTGCAGGAATCAAGCACGATGAGAAGCTTATAAAGCCAGAATATATTGAGCCAATCCAGAAGCTTAAAGTTAAATATCTTGGCGGCAGAAATCCAAGACTTCATAGTGACGAGATTCTTATTGCACTTGCGATGACATCTGTAGCTAATGAGAATGCCAAGAAAGCATTAGAACAGATACCTGCTCTTAAGGGCTGTCAGGTACATACATCTGTAATGTTATCAGAGGCAGATACCAGGACTTTTAACAGATTAGGAGTTAATCTTACAAGTGAACCAGTAAGAAGCAGTTCTAAATTATATTAATAAGGCAGGGCATTGATTATGCAGAAAGCATTATTAATGAGAGTGAATTTAAAAAGCCAGAGGGCTGTGAGATAATAGACCTTAAAGGAGTGAGAAAATGTTGAGCGTGAGCTGGACAAATTCTTATAGAATAAAGTAGTAATATAAATGCGGATTTCCCTGTAATTCAGGAAATCCGCATTTGATTCCAAGTTATATATTAAATATTCTGGCGGCAGCAAGAAGCAGGCTTCCATTACCGGGGAGGTACAAAGGTAAATCTTTGCGGGAATTCTGCCTGTTGTTGCCGCTTTCTACATAATCATTTTTAGGTGAGTTAATAAGTAACTGTTCTAAGGCAATGTCATCAAGTCCAAGCTTATGAGCCGCCATTGCTATAACAGCAAAATCCCAGCCCCATAATGTAGAATAGTCCCACACATCAATTACCTTCATAAGGGTGTTGCGGTAGATATCTTTATCGACAATATCCTCTGCACCATAGCCGTCAAGCATACCATAGATTTGAAGCATAAGAGGGTGGTCTATAGCTTTATTAGTAAATGTATCAGGGCAGTTATTATGTGCAATGTATACATCGTCATTAATTGGAAGTGGTGCTATATGCATTGCAATATTGTGCCATTGGCTGGCTTCATCGGTAAAACCTAATTCATAAGCCCATTTTGAGGCAATCAAAAGACCATATCTGAAATATGCAAGTTCAAATATAGGATTTCTTGTATCCTCTGGCAGATGACGTTCCTGAACTGGAATTACAGGTGCTTCTATATTGTAAATATCGGACATCGGGTCATATACAAGATAATCAGCTATAAACACGGCAGTTTCTTTTACAAGTATCCAGTATTTGCTCATATATGCCTTAACGTCAAAATCATCAGAGGTATTATTATCAATTACTATTTGTAACATATTGATTATATGTGGCTGCTGCCAGACAAGAAGTGGTGCAATCTTTGACGGGCAGTCCGAACCGGTGTAAGACACCATCTTAGTCCAGCGTGCACCTTTATAGCCGTTGCGTGAAGCATTTTTCTTAGCTTCATCTAATATATCAATATACCAGTCAAAGCTTCGTGTAAGCAGTTCAGGGTGTCCCCATAAAGGAGCCCATGCCATATGCCAGTAGTGCATTTCAAGGTGCGCCTTGCCATACCAGCTATTGCAGGTAAGACCAGTTTCGGCAGGTGGAATATAGCCGCTGTCATTAATCACAAGAAGATACTGCGACAATATTACACGGCGTATAAGCTCTTTATTATCAGAGTTAAGAAACTTTCCAGTTGTCCAGTAGTTGTGCCAGAAATGTCTGCTGTTACCGGCAATTGTGTCGTATGTGGCAGGTGTGTATATTGATTTATTGAAATTAACGGACATATTAAGTTCATCATCAGTAGTTATAATATTATAGCTGTGTATACCATTAGATTTAATAGTGGCAGCAGCAGAGTTATTACATTTATTAATAGTAACATTAGAATCAGATGTAATTATACTATTATTGGCAGTATGTTGTGAGGTGCCAGTTCCATTTATATTAAAATTGACATAGTAAGCCGTATCATCTATCTGCCGGTGTATATGGGAAGCGTTAAGAAAGTCGCTGTGTCCGTCAGTGTTATTCCAGTCTGAACCTGTTATATCACAGGAAGCGTATGGAAAGGCAATATTAATGCTAAGTCCGCACTGCAAAAGACCTGAGCTTATATGAAATGCAACGGTGTCAGAATTATCATCGCATACTGTGTATACAGTTACGAGATTATCAATAATAGCATTGGTTTTTATATTATCAGCGGCAATATTATTAAGTGTACGAGCATTTTTATGCCTGTTAACATTAAGCCTGAAACTGCTTTTAAGAATACCAGTTGTTATATCTAATGTCTGATTTATACAATAAATGCTGCTGGCTTGAATAGGTTCATTATGAAAATAAAGTCCGATTTTTGCAAGATTGAACTTATGAGGGTTCTGCCTTACCCAGTCGTAGGCGGCTTCATTGCCCTCGTATTTCACACGGGGATAAGTTACAGTTCGTTTGCAGTAATTGTATGGTGTCATTCTGACATCGTCTAAAGTATAGAAGCCTTTTTCGTTATCAGCTTTCTTAGTATGCCAGCCCCATTCAGCCATTGTGCAGAGTGGAGTTTCTGTTAAATATTCCTCATATAAAGTCTGCATGCCTGTAATATCGGCAGTATAGCAGAACCGTCCATTGCCAACTGATAGTGGAGATTGGGGATTAATATCTGTTAAATGTGGATTAAAGCTGGCGATTATATCAAGTCTGTTAATAAGTTTATTGTCTGTATTAGTAGTCACAGTGCCCTGTGTGGCATCTGGGTGTTGTGCATTGCAGTATGTATCTGTATTATTCATAGCCACCTCGTATCTGTAAGTTGTATACTCACGAATTAATTAATACAAGTATAGCACATATAATAATTAATTTATGGCAAAATAATATTTATTAATTAGGTAATACAGATTTCGTGCTTATTGATAATTAATTATTAAGATAGAATAATAGGCGATTATATGTTAATATTAAAGTGATAGTCAGAATGTGTTATGGGCTTTTGCACAGGATTGAATAATAGAGTAATTATTCAGACAGCAGATAATATTGCAATAGATATTAAGAAAGGGATATGTGATGGATTCAAAAGAGGTATTAAAGGAATATTTTGGATATGATTCCTTTAGGGCTGGGCAGGAAGATATTATTAATGCAATCTTAGCAAAGAAAGATGTGCTTGCGATAATGCCGACAGGAGCAGGAAAGTCGCTTTGTTATCAAGTGCCAGCTATGATGCTTTCAGGAATTACAGTAGTAATATCCCCATTGATTTCACTTATGCAGGATCAGGTGAAATCACTTAACGATGTTGGAATTAATGCAGCATATGTCAATTCCACGCTTTCAGAAAGTGAGATAGACGGCACATTAAATATGGCACTTAATGGCATATACAAGATTATATATATTGCACCAGAAAGGCTTGAAAGTGCGAAGTTCTGTGAGTTCTCCAAGCAGGCAGATATATCAATGGTGACGGTTGATGAGGCACATTGTATATCACAGTGGGGACAGGATTTCAGACCAAGCTATGTAAAGATAGTTGATTATATAAACAGCCTTCCAGCAAGACCGGTTGTCAGTGCATTTACAGCGACAGCAACCAATGAAGTAAAGATGGATATAGAGTGTATATTAAGGCTTGATGATCCTAAGGTTGTAATTACTGGCTTTGACAGGAAAAATCTTTACTACAGCGTAGAGCATCTAAGCGGCAAGAATAAGGACAGGTATATAAGCAATTATGTTAAAGAGCATATTGATGAGAGTGGAATTATCTACTGTGCAACAAGGAAAAATGTGGACACTTTATATGAAACCTTAAGCGGTATGGGGATAAGTGTCACAAGATACCACGCAGGACTTAGCAACGAAGAAAGAAAAAGAAATCAGGACGATTTCATATATGACAGGTCATTGGTGGTCGTTGCTACTAATGCATTTGGAATGGGAATAGATAAGTCAAATGTAAGATATGTAATTCATTATAATATGCCACAGAGTATGGAGAATTATTATCAGGAGGCAGGAAGAGCCGGCAGAGATGGAGAGGACTCACAGTGTATAATGCTGTTTTCTGCACAGGATGTGATAATAGATAAGTTCCTTCTTGATAAGAAAGAATTTGAAGGCGTTGAATATGAGGATATAGACGTTATTAAACAGCGTGACCTGCATAGATTGTATGTAATGGAGGGGTATTGCAAGACAACGGGCTGTTTAAGAAATTACATACTTAATTATTTTGGAGAAAATGTAACCGGAGTATGTGGTAATTGCGGTAACTGCAATAGTGAATATGAAGAAATTGATATGACAACACAGGCAAAATGGGTCATTAACTGTATAGCAGAAACCAAGGGAAGATTTGGACAGGGCATAGTTATAGGAACTCTGCTTGGAGCTAACAGGGCAAGGCTTAAAGAGGTTGGAGCTGTTAATTATAAATCATATGGAAAGCTTGCAGGAATGAAAGAAGCTGAGTTAAGACCGCTTATAGCCCAGCTTATATCAGACGGTTATATAATACAGACACAGGACGAATACAGTGTCCTTAAAATGGGAGATATAATACCTTTAAAGCAGGAAAATGCACATATATATCTAAAGCGTATGAAAGAGTCCGAGGAAGTGAAAAATGCAAAGCTTGTCGGTAAGACAAGAAGCACAGGCAGTTCTTATGAGGCTGGTGATGAAACTTTTCTATCAGGTTCAGGAAAGAAAGGCAGAAATCAGACAGGCAAAGCAGGTAAAAGAAGCAGTTCATCAACAGGAAAGAAGAGTACAGATTCACTTACAAGTGCAGGTTATGAGTTATTTGAACGCTTAAAGGCATTGCGAATGATAATAGCAAGGGAAGAAGGTATGCCTCCATATATTGTATTTAGTGATAAGACACTTATAGATATGTGTGAAAAGCTTCCACTAAATGCAGAGGCAATGCTTGAGGTATCAGGTGTAGGACAGAATAAGCTGATGAAATATGGACAGAGATTTGTAAATGAGATAGATACATTTGTTAAAGAACATAAAGGAATGACTACAACGATTAACTAGAGAAATGTGTGTACAGGCATAGTCAGGTTATGTAGAATGAGTGCACAGAAAAGAGGATTATTATGACAAAGATAGTAGCAGTAGCAGGTAAGGGCGGTGTTGGAAAGACTTCTCTTGCAGGAGCATTTGTTAAAGTGCTTGTGGAGAAATACCCAGATAAGAAGATACTGGCGATTGATGCTGACCCTGCGGTTGGACTTTCTACAGTGCTTAACATAGAAGTGGACAAGACAATAGATGATATAAGAAAAGAAGTCATTAAAAATGTAGAGGACGGCGATACCAAGTCAGCAGTTGAGCTGTTAGGTGAGGCGAAGTATGAGATATATGATGCAATTAAAGAACAGGACGGCTACGCATTTATAGCGATAGGAAGACCGGAAACGGCTGGTTGTTACTGCCGGATTAATTCATATCTTAAAGAGGTGATAACACTTCTTTCTGAGCAGTTTGATTATGTGGTTATAGACGGCGAGGCTGGTATTGAGCAGATTAACAGGCGTGTTATGGAAAAGGTTACACATCTTGTTCTTGTAACAGATGCAAGCAAGAAAGGCTGTCAGGTAGTTAAGACTATTAAAAATGTTGCAGATGAGCTTGTTATGTATGAGAAAGCTGGAGTTATAGCTAACCGCATACCGGATAAGAAAGTGATAGAACTTATGGATATAGGTGGGCTTCCATTATTATCTGTAATTGAAAATGATATGAAACTGGCAGAGGCAGATATTAAGGGCGAGAATATACTTACACTTTCAGATGATGACAGAATTGTTGCAGGGGCGGCAGAGGCACTTTGCAATATTGGTTTGATATAGTATTGGAGGAACATTTTTGAAGGATTTACAGCATTTATATTATTTTGAGAAACTATTAGAGGAGGTCAATAATGACCTTGTAAGAGAAGCACAGAACAAAGGCAGTATTGCAATTGGGGCAGTCTGTTTTCAAATTCCAGAGCCGCTAATTAATCTTCCTGGCTGTTTCTCGGTAAGACTTAGAGCACCAAGAACAGGTTCTATAGAGATGGGTACATATTATATGAGTAGTATGCTTTGTGAGGGCTGTCGTGCCATACTTGAAAGAGCAATCGAGGGAGGGTTTGAATTTCTTGACTGTATAATAGCACCTGATGCGTGTGCACAGATGAACAGGTGCGTTGAGAATA